>Ga0116141_10002935_pt1 | contig 14463 bp, 10 predicted proteins | sample AD_UKC097_MetaG_FD_89744 | JGI IMG/M metagenome (GOLD analysis project Ga0116141, IMG submission 89744) | Active sludge microbial communities of municipal wastewater-treating anaerobic digesters from USA - AD_UKC097_MetaG | ecosystem: Engineered > Bioreactor > Anaerobic > Digestate | place: USA...
CAGGCGGTTCGGACCTTGCCGGGAAACATGATGGCGGTCTCGCTCAGCGAAGGCTGGCGCGGCGAGGTCTGTCATGTGGCGGCCACGGACGGGGACGGACGGTTCTCGTTCTACAAGATGGTCGATCCGTCGTTCCACAACTGGTTCGGACTGGCGATGTCCCTTCGAAACCAGCAGATTTCGGATTTTCCGCTGTGCAACAAGAGTTTCAACCTGTCGTACTGCGGTCACGACCTGTGAGGAATACAGGATGCTTCGCGTACTGAAAGCACGCTTCTTCCAGGGATACAGGACGATGAAGTACCCGCGCGGGTCCGTGCCGGAACTGCCGGACCGCTTCCAGGGCAGGCCCAGGCTTGAAGGCACCTGTCCGGCGGGATGCCGGGCCTGCGCCGACGCATGCCCGTACGGCGCGATCACGGTCGGCGCCAGACCGGACGGCTCGAATGCCGGCGTGGCCGGGATGCCGGTCGAACTGGACATGGGGCGCTGCCTGTTCTGTGGGAACTGCGCGGCGGCGTGTCCATCGAAGAACATCTCGTTCACGCGTAACTGGCAACTGGCGGCGGCGCGGCGCGAAGACTTGGTAATCACGGCGGAATCGCCCAGGCGGGCATCATGCCTGTCGGCCACGGCCAAAAAGTACTACTACAAATCCTTGAAGCTGCGGCAGGTTTCCGCGGCCGGGTGCAACGCGTGCGAAGCGGACTCGAACGTGCTGGGCACGCCCGCGTGGGATATGGGAAGGTTCGGAATCCAGTTCGTGGCGTCGCCCCGCCACGCCGACGCGTTGCTGATCACCGGTCCTGTCAGCGAGAACATGGCGCTGGCTCTTGAAAAAACGTGGGCAGCCCTGCCAGGCCCCAGACTGGCGATCGCCTGCGGCACCTGCGCGATAGGCGGCGGCCCCTTCCTTGACCACCCCGAGACGCTGAACGGAGCCTGCACCACCGTTCCGATCGACCTGTTCATCCCAGGGTGTCCCCCGCACCCCCTGACCATCCTCGACGCCCTGCTTCGTTTCCAGGGCATCAAGGTCACCGACTCGCCGTAGGGACGGACGAAAGCCCGGCCGCGATCCGGAATCAATCACCAACTGTTTTCGATATAACCGAAACTTTTGACTGATAACCAAATTGTTTTCGATATATCGAAAACTTTCTACGATAACGATTCCGACGATAGAACCAGGGCACTTGTCGGAATAGAAAGAGGAACCATGTTTATTATTCCAAAGAATCTGATCACACATGCGAAAGCGGCTCGTTTCTTTCTGCTTTTGCCATTCCTGTTTCTATATGGATGTGAAACCACCGTCGATACGGATGCCTTGGACTCGGACGTTGTCAGGGATGCTCCGGCCAGTGACATCCACGATGTCGCTGGGGCACCGTGCGACAACGATTCCTTCTGTTCCGAATGTCCTGTCGGGGTCGGCGAATGCGGGGTTTTTCTGGATTGTGTTGTCGGCTGCGATGATGTCGCGACCTATGACAGGTGCGAAACCGAGTGCGGACAGAACCTTTTCTTGCCGGGAGCAATAGTCCTGGTGGACATGCTCCTGTGCGGAATCGAAAACTCATGTCTGGCCGCCGATCAGGGCGGAGAAGGAATGGAATGCAAAGATGGAGAGGTCTTCGTCGTGAACCCGGGCGAGCCCCCCGTGGGGTGCATGGATGTGGCCTGTCTGCGAGCCCATTGCCGTTCCTACTACACCGGCTGCTTCAGCGGATGCGAAATCCGTTCCTGTGTCGAACTGAAGCAGTGCATCGAACAATGTGAGGACGATGACCCGCTGACCGAACCGGATGAAAATGAAGACTGCGTCTGGAACGACTGCAGGCGACCGGCATGCGCCTCGGCACAGTCCAAGTACGATCACTTCGTGGATGCCACAGGGACACAGCGCTAGTTTGCTTTTTCCTGGGGTTTTGGCGTTCTTACCGGGCGGAAGCCGACGTATGCGCCCTGGGTTTCGGGATCGGCGTGCTGGCGGAAAGAGGCGCTGACTCGCAGGCCGTGGGTGGCCCACGCGCCGCCGCGAACTATCTTCACGAAACCGGTGGCGGGACCGGTCGGATTGACGACCTGCCCTTCAGCATAATCGCCGTACCAGTCCGACACCCACTCCATCACGCTTCCAAGCATGTCGTACAGGCCGTTGCCGCCCGCGTTGCGCGTGGCCACCGGATGTGACTTGTCGCCGCTGTTTCCCTGATACCAGGCGATATCGTCGAGTTCGGTGAACCTGCGGTGCTGTCCTTCCGCCGGCTTCGCGAAATCCTCGACCGTCATCATGTACTGCCGACCGACGGTTCTGCCCGCCCGTGCCGCGTACTCCCATTCAGCCTCGGTCGGCAGGCGCCCGCCGACCCACTCGGCGAACCTGGCAGCCTGCGCCCAGTCCACGCAGTTTACCGGGTGATCCTCGTGTTTCTTCAGGTGATAGTTGCACTCCGCTCCCTCACCGGGGACAGTACATGCTCCGGCCTCGACACAACGCCGGTACTGACCGACCGTCACCTCGGTCGTGGCCATCTCGAAGCCCGAGATCACGACCTGGTGAACCGGACGCTCGTTGGGATCGCCCAGCTTCGACCCCATCTCGAACATCCCGCCGTCAACCTTGACCCACGTCAGTTCGTTGCCGATGACGGGACGCACGGACCTGTCGGTCGATTTTCCGCCCTTCTTTCCAGCCGTGACTCCGCCGGTCTTTCCCCGGGCCTTCTCCACGGGCTTTCCCGTGGCTTTGGACTTTTCACCGGTTTTTTCCCCGGCCTTCCCCTTTTCTGCCGGGCCGCAGGCAGCTTTCCGCCCCTTCGTCGGTGGAGCGCAGAACCCCTCCTGCGCTTTTGCCCCGCCTGCCAGAAGGCCGACCAGGGTCACTGTCGCCAGTACCACTATCCTCATAGTCCCCCGCCCGCGCCGCCGCCCGCCGTTTCCGACGCCGGACGAACCGGCCTGAACCCAATCCCGATATTATGCGAATCACGAGGGTGTCCCGCCCGGAAGACGGACCTGACCCCTTCCCTGAAGCTGTACCACGCGCCGCCGCGGCAGACACGCCGTTCGATCGCGTCGTCCCGCCTGGCGCTGCCATCGACCGGAGCGCCGGCGTAACCCTTCACGAAGACGTCCTGGACCCACTCCTGCGCGTTTCCCGACAGGTCACAGATACCCGATGGAGTGTTTCCCTTCTTTCTGGAGCAGACAGGCGCGGTCGCTTCTGTCCCGCACCCCCACTCCTCCCCGTCCGCGCTGGAAGTCGATGTCGTCGCCATGACCGCGTATTTGCAGTTCGCCGGCGCATCGCCCCAGGGGAATGCTCCACCGGCGGCGCTTGCGGCCGACTCCCACTCCGCCTCGGTCGGAAGACGCCCGCCGACCCACGCGGCAAAGGCACTGGCCTGATCCCAGTCCACGCAGACCACTGGTTGATCATCACCGCGGAAGTCCTGAGGCACGAACGTCAGGACCTTCTCTTCGTATTTCTTGATCTTTTTCGTCGCGCCACCCGGGATGCGCTGATACCCGATGCATCCGGACCAGCGCGGAGGCGTGCACTCGCCGGCCTCGACACAACTGCGGTACTGAGCCACCGTTACCTCGTGCCTGGCCATCTCGAACGCCGGTACGAACACCTCGTGAGCCGGCCCCGTCACATCGCGCGGCCCACCGCTTCCCATGGTGAACATCCGCGCCTGAACAGGGACCCACTGAATCCCGACGGCCGAAGCGTTGATCCGGCCATCGTCCACCGAAACTGGAACCGGCGCCTGATCCGCCACGCTCGCGACCGCGTCGACATCGACGGCCGCCGGTGGCGCGTTATCCACGCCTGCAAACGCCGCGCCTGCAAACGCCGCGCCTGCAACCGCCGCACCAGCATCCCGCGCCGTCACGCCCGTCGCACCCGGAGCTTTTCCCGCCCGGCCGGCCTCACCGACAGCATCCGACCCCTGCAGGCCGCCGACCGTATCACCGGCCACGTCACCGGGCACATCGCCGGCCCGTCCCGTCCCGGCATCCAGGGGCAGGTCGACCCCGACCAGCGCCGCCGCCTGTCTGAACGCCGCGACAAAGCCCGGGGCATCGATCGCGGCCCATACCGTCAGGCCCAGCAGTCCGAACACCAGCAGGGCGGCAAACACCCCGCCGACACTGCCGCCCGCGCCACGGCCCCGCTTCCTTGCAAGCCGCCTTCGGATGCGCTCCTCTTCCTCGTCAAGCGGCCTGGGTATCTCGGGCGAATCCGGATCGCCATGCGAATCATCGAATCTGCCTGACGCGCCGAGGCCCCAGGACACATCCAGACCATCTATCTCCAGTTCGTCAAGGCCGTTGGAATTGACTTTGTCCCCGCCGCCCACGGACCCGTTCATCAATTCCAGCACCTGGGCGCCATCCACCGGACGATCGGCGGGGTCCGCGGCAAGACAGGCCATGGTCAGGCATGCCAGTTCCTGCGGAAGGTGGGGCGCGAACGTGCTCACATCCGGCAGTCCTCGTCCGTGGGTCTCAAGCAGCGCCATCACCCTGGCCAGGGGAGTCCCGCCGGCCGAGTGCGGGATGTCCCAGGGAAGCCTTCCCGCCAGCAGACGGTACATCACCAGTCCCAGGGCATAGACGTCCGACTGCCTGGTCGCCGGCTTGCCGCGCAGCAGTTCCGGCGCCATGTAATCCGGGGTCCCAATCGTTTTCCCGGCCGCGGTCACCGCGGCCTCGTCGTCGGACCTGGCCAGGCCGAAATCGAATATCTTGACCGTGCCGTCATCGGTGATCTGGATGTTTTCCGGCTTGATGTCCCTGTGCAGAACCGCCGGACGCTGCGAATGCACGCACGCCAGCCCGGCCGCCACCTGTCGCATCACGTCGGTCGCCGCCATGACGGACCAGGGTCCCTTTTCGACCCTGAGCGCCTCGGCAAGCGACCTGCCGGTCAACAGTTCCATCGGAAGATAGAGTTGTCCCTTTTCCTGAAACGGCGTCTGTACCGAAATGATGTTGACGTGCCGAACATCGGCCAGGACGCTGGCCTCGGACATGAACCGGCTGCGGTATTCGGGATCGTCCGCCAGATGCGGCAGCATCACCTTGACGGCCCAGGACCCCTTCAGGATCTCATGCGTCGCCCGGTAGACAACGCCCATGCCGCCACGGCCGATCTCCTCGTGCAGCGTCCACTCGCGAACAACCATGTCCATGCAAAACGCCCCTGTGAGGCCGCTGTCGCCGGTCCCCCCAGTTTTACCACGACAACGCGTTCAGGAGGAAACCGAATCGGGGCTTGGCGAACACCGCCACGTCAAAGTCACTGAGCATCCCGTGCAACGCGGATGCCCAGACTCTTGAATCTGTAGGATGGCTTGTTGAATCCGCGGTTCGAGGCCCTGACATAGGTCGGCCCTTCGCGGAAAGATCCTCCACGATAGGAACGGTCGGATGTCGACACATTCCATGCGCTTGAATCCGTCGGCGCCCCGATATAGTTTTCGTGATACCAGTCCTGTGTCCACTCCCACACGTTTCCCATCATGTCGCAAACGCCCTGCGCGGTGTTGCCGGCCGACTTCGAACAGACCGGCCAGGTACCTCCGACAGCACAACCCTGGCCATCCTGGGAAATCACGGCCAGGGAACAATCGACCCTCTGGCTGCCCCACGGGTACTTGTCGTTTTTACCCCCGCTGCGCGCGGCATATTCCCATTCCGCCTCGGTTGGCAGACGTCCACCAACCCAGCGCGCGAAACTTTCGGCCTGCTGCCAGTCGACACAATTGACCGGATGATCAAGCCTTCCAGGGACGTTCCAGTTGCATCCTTCGTTTGTGGCGGGAGCCCGACAGGCGCCAGCCTGCACGCAGGCATTGTACTGAGCCACGGTGATCTCGGAACGGGATATCTGAAAGCCATTTATCGAGACCTGATGAACGGGCATTTCGTCCATCTCGCCAGAATCGGTTCCCATGTAAAAGGAACCGCCCGGGATTGCGACCCAGTCGACGAGCCTGGCGGATTCGGCGGCACGTTCCCCGGCGGCCTGGCGGGCGTTTTCCGTCTTGCGCCTCTGTTCTTCCTCGGCCTGAATCCGCGTCAATCGTTCCGTCTCCGCCAACCGGGCGGACTCCGCCGAAAGGCGGGTGGATTGGAATCCAAGCACGCCAACAACGGCCAGAATCACAAAAGCGACCCCCGCGCCGACAAACACGAAGGGTGAAATCCTGCGACCGGACGGCCTCGCCGGAACCGGGTACCGGGCAACCTCCGCAGGCGTCGGTTCTTCCACGGGAACGGGTCTGGCAGGTGGCGTCTCCAGAACGATGCCGAGCATCGTGGAATCACGGCTGACAGTGGACGTGTCGGGGACTTCGGCGACGACATCGCCGACGGTTCGCAGTCTTTCCGCGAAATCCGCTCCGTCGACTGGACGGCGCGCAGGGTCCCTGGACAACGAACTCATGACAAGCGACGCCAGTTCGGGCGAAATTCCGGGCGCCACACGCCCGATGTCCGGGATTCCCTTTTCGTGGGCACGGGCCACGGCCATGACAAGCGCCAGGGGCGACGATTCATCGGCCGGCATGTCATACGGCATCCTTCCAGTCAGAAGCCTGTAGAGGATGACGCCCATGCTGTAGACATCCGACGCGGTCGATGCCTTCTGGCCGTCCAGAATCTCGGGCGCCATGTACGCGGGAGTCCCCACCGCCTTGCCTGTCGTTGTCAGCGAACTGCCGCCAAGCATCCTGGCAAGGCCGAAATCCAGCACCTTGACCCGTCCGTCAGCAAGCAACTGGATATTGGCCGGCTTGATGTCGCGATGCAGCACCGCCGGGTCGCCGCGGTGCGCGTGGCCAAGCGCCTCGCCTACCTGACACATGACATCGACTGCCCGCGAAACCCGCCACGGCCCCGGTTTCTGATGCAGGTCACACTCCAGCGAAACACCGCTGAGCAACTCCATCGGCAGATAGATCTCGCCGCCCTCGACGAACGGGGTCTCGACCTCGACGATACCCGGGTGACGCAGGCCCTTCAGCACCACGACCTCGGTCAGGAATCGTCTGCGCGCCTCGACATCCCGGCTCATCTCGGGGTGAATCACCTTGACGGCCCAGTCCCCCGGCAACATCTCGTGCGTGGCCCGGTAGACAACGCCCATGCCGCCCCGGCCGATCTCCTCGTGCAATGTCCACTCGCGCACAACCCTGTCCTTATGAATCGCCCCTGTAAGGCCGCTGTCGCCGGTCCCCCGTTCTAACATGACAACCCGTTCAGAACAAAACCGAATCGGGATTTTGCGAACACCGTCCCTTCAAAGTCACTGAGCATCCCGTGCAACACGGATGCCCACGTTCTTTCGATAGCCGGATGACGGGTTGTCGCGACTGTAAACCCGGACGAATCTGCTGTCGGCTCCCCACGAGCCACCTTTCATCACTTTGGCCGAACCCGGGCCGATCCAGGCGGAACCATCCGAGGGAGCGCCATCGAAGCGTTCGTGCCATGTATCCATGGTCCATTCCCACAGATTCCCGGCCATATCGCAGACACCCTGCGCTGTGTTGCCGGCCGACTTCGAACAGACTGGCCATGAACTGCTCCGGCCACAGCCCGCCCCGCCGCCGGTCATGACCGCATAGTTGCAGGACGCTATCGTGTTTCCCCAGGGGTATTCGATATCGCGACCGCCACCGCGCGCGGCATATTCCCATTCCGCCTCGCTCGGCAGACGTCCGCCAACCCAGCGCGCGTAGGTCTGGGCCTGATGCCAGTCGACACAGTTGACCGGATGATCGTCGCGCCCGGAGAGTCCCCAGGAGCAGTCTCCACCGCTGTTCGGCATCGAACACACCCCGGCCTGAACGCATCCGCGGTACTGAGCGACGGTCACCTCGCTTTTTGAAATCTCAAACGACCTGACTGAAACGTAGTGACGTGGTCCCTCCTCGTAGCGGCCGGAATCGATTCCCATGTAAAAGGAACCGCCCGGGATCGCGAGCCAGTCCACGCGCCCGGCCGATTCGGCGGCACGCGCCTCGGCGGCCTGGCGGTCGTTTTCCGCCTTGCGCTTCTGTTCTTCGTCCGCCTGAATCCGCGCCAGTCGTTCCGTCTCCGCCAGTCGGGCGGACTCCGCCGTCCGGCGTATCGACTGGTATCCAAGCACGCCGGCAACCGCCAGAATCGCCAGGACAAACCCCGCGCCGACCAGCACGAACGGCAGAATCCTCCGACCGGTCGGCTTTGCCGGAATCGGCTCCGGGACAACCTCCAGAGGCTTTGTTTCTTCCACGAAAACGGGTCTGGCATGTGGCTGTGGCGATTCCAGAATGATGCCAAGCATCGTGCAATCAAGATTCACAGTGGACGTGTCGGGAACTCCGGCAACCGCCTCGGCGCCATCACGGCCTTTTCCATCGGCCACGGCCCGCAGTCTTTCCGCGAAATCCGCTCCGTCGACCGGACGCCGCGCGGGGTCCCTGGACAACGAACTCATGACAAGCGACGCCAGTTCGGGCGAAATTCCGGGCGCCAGACGCCTGATGTCCGGGATTCCCTTTTCGTGGGCGCGGGCCACGGCCATGACAAGCGCCAGCAGCGACGATTCCTCGGCCGGCATGTCATACGGCATCCTTCCAGCCAGAAGCCTGTAGAGGATGACGCCCATGCTGTACACATCCGAAGCGGTCGAAGCCTTCTGGCCGTCCAGAATCTCGGGCGCCATGTACGCGGGAGTCCCCACCGCCTTGCCTGTTGTTGTCAGCGAACTGCCGCCAAGCATCCTGGCAAGGCCGAAATCCAGCACCTTCACCCGTCCGTCGGCAAGCAACTGGATATTGGCCGGTTTGATGTCGCGATGCAGTACCGCCGGGTCGCCGCGGTGCGCGTGGCCAAGCGCTTCGCCTACCTGACACATGACATCGACCGCTCGCGAAACCCGCCACGGTCCCGGTTTCTGACGCAGGTCACACTCCAGCGACACGCCACTGAGCAACTCCATCGGCAGATAGACCTCGCCGCCCTCGACGAACGGGGTCTCGACCTCGACGATCCCCGGGTGACGCAGGCCCTTCAGAAGCACCACCTCGGTCAGGAATCGCCTGCGCGCCTCGACATCCCGGCTCATCTCGGGATGAATCACCTTGACGGCCCAATCCCTCGGCAACATCTCGTGCGTGGCCCGGTAGACAACGCCCATGCCGCCCCGGCCGATCTCCTCGTGCAGTGTCCACTCGCGAACAGTCTTCGACATTGACCCCATCCAGTTCTGTGAGTGGTTGAATTTGTATCACATCATGCGTGACACTTCACCTGACAAAACCGGCCAATATGGTTTCCATGAAGCGGTCAGGAATCGGAACCGACGTTCTCGAGGAAAGAGATTCGAATGTCGATCGCGGGCAGAATCTTTCCGGTCAGTTTGGACAGCATCGCCTGAACACGTGCCGCGGACTTCCCGTCCGGAACGGGCGTCGAGGAGGCCATGGGCGCGGCCTTGACCACCCTCTTTTCAAGGCTCAACGACCACGTCTTCATGGCGTAATCGGTGTTTGACTGCGCCTTCCTGATGGTCGCCTGAATCTGGTTCATCGTGGAGTCGGTGGCCTGGCGCAACCTGGTCTCAAGCTGTTTTCGCAACTCGCCGTCAAGATGCCTCAGCAGCTTGCGCTTTTCAATTCCGCGCGCCCGCACCGCGTAAAGAATCGCGACAACAGCCAGCGCCGGCAACGCCCAGAGGACTATCAGCGCCCTCTGGCCCAGGTTCCCGCCCGAGGCTCCGCCACTGGTGCTGAGCATCAGAATGACCGACCCCAGAACGCCGGCCAGCATCGAGACCATTCCGAATCCCGACCTGAAAAAGCGCCACGCCAGTTCGGGCCACGAAGGCAGCCGCGCGGAAACGGAAGGCGATATCCTGGGCATGCTGAGGGGTTCCATCTCGACGGCCGGAGGCTGTGGAATCTGTTCCTGGATGGCCACGAGATCATCTTGAACGCAGGCCACGATCTGCTCGCGCTGTGACCGGATCCGATCGAACAGGCCATCCAGCGCCTGTGTGCGCCACTGGGAAAACGCCTGTGAAACGGCGCCCACCAGCTTCTGGCAGGACGACTCCTCGATCTGGACGGTCAGAACCGAGTCATCGAGCTGATGATCCGTCACAATATCGGCGATTCTCTCTTCAAGAAAAGGCCAGATGTACGTGTCGCGCTGCTTTGGCACGCGGACCGATGCCACATAGGAAAACGCGTCGTGGTCGATCCTGGTGACCTCGGGCAGCAGCTTCTGCACACTGGACAGGTGCCTGGAGACCGCCTGCCCCGCCCCGGCGGACATATCGCCGGGCGTCAGCATCGACGCCACGCTCTTGTTCAGTGCAACGACCGTGTCCACGGCCAGTTGTCGCAACATCATGTAGTAGTCGAGCCACTCGGCCGGGCCGCCCGACCGGGACATGATCTCCTTGCCACGGCTCTGCATCCCGGCGACACCCTGACGCATCTCCGGGGGGAAATCGGGGCTTTCGGACATCACGCAGAAGGCAAGCGATTCCGAAATCGGGTCCTTGACCGCCTTCGACCTGGTGACTGGGGGTGAACTATCCAAGCTTTACCGTGTCCTCCGAGTCGCTGTCGGCTCCGAAAACTATCACACCGGGCGTTGCTCCGGAAGCCAGATTGGCGACCATCTGATCCCCGGCCACGTGAATGCTGGACAGACCGTCCTGAAGCTGCTGGTCGATGTCGCTCTTTCTGGCGTCGAGCTCGTTAAGGACGTCGCTGCGTTTCTGTTCGATTTCCGTCCTGAGATTGCGGCCGTAATCCTGGGCGGACTCAATCGCCGCGTCCGCGGCCTCCTTGATCGCCCTGACCACATTCTCCTGCTGGGACACCAGTTCATCCTCGGCCTGCTGCGCCACTTTCAGCAACTCCGACTGTTCGTCGTGCCCGGTATCCCTGATGGTGGCCCGCGCGATGCGCGCGCTCTCCTCTATCTGCGCGGAAAGCCTTGCCTCGCTTTCGGCAAGACGCTGATCGATCGACGCGCCGAGCTGTTCAAGCGACGCCACATACCTGGCTTCCAGGTCTGCCGCGAACGACTCGAACCTGGCAATCTGGGCTTCCAGAACGGTGTTGACCCGTTCGGTGCTTTCCTGCGTGAACAGTTCAACCTGCTGGCGCGCGAATTCGACCGCCTCATCCCTCGAATCGACAACGTTCGAGATCATCTCGGCACCAACCGCGACCTGGGCGCCCGCCCCTATCACGGCGGCCGCTCCGGTCACCGCCGTTCCGATCTTTCCAGCCCTGGCCGGGTCCGCCGACACGCCGCTGTTCCTGCTGTCCATCTGCCACCTCTTCTTTAAAACGCTTCCTGCGTCCGATCGAACATCATGCGCGCCAGAATCTGCTGCATCCCGAAATTGGCCAGCAGCTTCGGCACAAGAATATCCACGTCGGGGCTAGCGATACTGAATCTGGCATCCACAAGGATGCGACCATTCTCTACATCCAGAAACTTGATCCTGAGGGCCTGATAAGCGATCCGTTCCGCCTTTCCGACGACCAGTTCACCGGCCTCGTTCGGGGTCGCGTGAAACGATCCGCTGTACTCGAACCTGCCGACGACAAGGGTCTTGACCCCGAGGTGCTTGCCAATCGACGGAGCCAGGGACTGTTCGACCAGATCACTGGTGGAGAAATGCAGTTCCTTGAGAATCTCGTCGATCATGACGGGATCACGCTCAACCATCGGCACGCCCTGTTCCAGCAGGCGCCGACCGACCACGGCGGTTACCCCGCTGGTTTCAGGGTTGACCGCGGACACCGTCGCGCCGGACTCGCAGGACTTCACGACACCGGAAGTGTCGAAGGTTGCAAGACCGACCGTTCCCAGTTCCTTCAACGCGATGCCCTTCATGACGCCGACATCGCGCTGGACGCACTCGGGATTCAGGCGCACCGAATTGTTGCCGCCATCGATTTTGCACACGCCGGGAGGGAAGTCGCCGGTCGAGGCGGAACGAACCGTCTCGCGGGGCGCGCACCCGCAACAGGCCACCAGGACCATGGCAAGCGGAATCCCGGCAAGGACGGAATCCTGAACATAACGAGAAACGGCACGACCGATCATGGTTCAACCCCCGGATCGACAAGAATGGCCGCGACAACTCCATCAATCAACCGGCTGCCGGGCCCGCACGCAGAAACGGCAGCGACAACACAGCGGCGGTTGGCCCCCGCCGTATGGCTGTGTCCTTCCCTGCCTGACACCGAATCGAAATACATGCTGTTGCGGCCAATCGAATCGGCCATCGCGTCACTCGCGGCATCGAACAAGGCCACATCGAGGTTCCAGGTGGCGAACACGAACCCCTGGCTGGTTCCCGGAATCGGGGTCAGGGTCCACCGCAATTCCAGAACGACAGCCCCGGAACCGACGGAGTCGACCGTGACAAGCCCCTTTTCGGCCAGTCCGGATTTGACTGCCCTCGCGATGTCGTCGCTGCCCTCGCCGGACACCCTGATTTCGACCGGCATCGCGGCCAGGGCGTCCCTGTAAAGCCCGAGCAGGCCCGAGTCGGACACGGTGGACGCCGGCGGAACCGCCCCCACCAGGGCCGCCTTGCCAGCCTGAATCTGCCTGGAAACCTGCAAAGTCATGGCGCGACGGACGTTTCTGACCCTCACGATCGGCGGCACATCGCCGCCCGGCTCGATCAGGGTACGAATCTGGGAATCAAGCGCGTCGATCTCGGCGACAAACGCCTGACCGGCCTTTTTTCGGTTCAGGACCGCTGTCGCGTACCACGTCGAACCTTCACGCCACGTCGCGACGATCTCGACACCTTCCAGAACGACCGACGTCCTGGTGCGGGTCAAGTCCTGCACGCTGGCCTTTTCGGAACAAGCCGGACCGCTGTCGGACTTCATGCAGACGTGATTGACCAGGCTGCTGAACGACGAATCGACGGTCACCGAGAAAAACCTGGCCACCTCGCCCCTGGCGGCATCGCGCGCCGCCGAAAGAGCCTGATCCGCCGTCACGCCCTGCGACTGGTTGAAGGCACCGGTTCCCTTGACGTATTCCGAATCGGGGTAGGCATCGGGAGACAATGGACCGGTCGATATCACGTCACCGCTGGCGTCCGCGAAAATCCGCGCGTCCGCGAAACCCGGTGTCATCCATCCCGCGAGCGCGAGGACGATCACTGTCCCAGCCCTCCAACTCATCCATTTTCCCGATGTATTCACTGCATAAGTCTTTTAATGGGCGTGCACCCCGGTGTCAAGCGTTCCGTTGCCCGATTCAGAACATCATGACAACGCCGAGTTGACCGAAGTAGATATTGTCTGTGGCGGTGTGATCGATGCGGTTCAGAAGCGCGCCGCCCGCCTTGCCTGGAACGATCAGGCCGCCAACCGCGTTCAGCTTCAACAGGTCGTGAAGCAGCGTGCATTCGAACACCAGTTCGTTCTCGGACCCGACGAACTCGCCGCCCAGGGCGTTGTCGTCGTTCAAGACCATCAGGGCCGCGGTGACGAATCCGAGCCTGATGTAGTCGACCGGCTTGTAGTACAGAGCGAAGTCGATCCCGGCCAGGCCGGCGGTCGTGTTGAAGAACGCCCCGTCCCTGCTGGAGATCCTTTCATCGATGTTCGTGCCGACGTCGCGCGTGTCGTTCTCGGACAGCAGCATCGACATGCCTGGACGCTTGCCGGACCACATGAACGCCAGCGAGTCGTTCCCGTCATAGTCGTCGTCCGCGCTCATCAGCGTGGCCGAAAGCCGCATCTCGACGTGCTTGAAGTCGAAACCGCCGTCCAGGACCAGACCCCAGGCCTTGATCATCGAGTCGGAACCGTCGGCCGCGGCGTTCATGCGCGTTCCGAACTGACCCACGACCGCCATCGTTGCGTCCCAGTTCTTCTGCTCGAACGCAACCCCGGCCGACAGCACTCCGACGTGCGTGTGATGATCGACCAGTGAAAGATCGCCCAGGTAGTACACGCCGGCGACCAGCTTGACCCACGGGTTGAACACCCACTGCCCGTCGACGCCCGCTATGTAGACATCGTTCTGCAGGCTGTTCTTCGAGAAGTCCCAGCCCTCGAAGGTCTGATCCGGCATCTGGCCGCCGAACGCGCGGATGTGACTGCCGCGCTCGGCCCCGTACTTGAACGAACCCGCGCCGAACCAATGGTTAAGGAACAGTCCCGACACGTCCTGAATGCGCTGGTATCCCAGACGGAACGTCAGTTTCTTCCAGGCGACCTCGCCGAACAGCTCGCGCTGGCGAAGGCCGAACGAGAAACCGCCATCCTCTTGAACGCCGAGCATGTCGTCCGGTGAGTTGCGGCTCCAGATGTCCATGCCGACTTCCATCTCGTAATAGAAGCGGAAGAAATCGCTGACCGTCACGTTCAGCTTGTGCTTCAGGAACGTTCCGAACATGCC
>Ga0116141_10002940_pt1 | contig 14452 bp, 14 predicted proteins | sample AD_UKC097_MetaG_FD_89744 | JGI IMG/M metagenome (GOLD analysis project Ga0116141, IMG submission 89744) | Active sludge microbial communities of municipal wastewater-treating anaerobic digesters from USA - AD_UKC097_MetaG | ecosystem: Engineered > Bioreactor > Anaerobic > Digestate | place: USA...
AAAAGAGGAAGAAGCATGTCGGTGAAGATCACCACGTCACGCAGCGGCATTAACGGAAGTGTATTCGGAATGTTCAGATCCGATTCATCTTCTTCAATGATGCTTATCAGGTCATCCTTGTCGGTCTCAGCCATTTTTTCTCCTGTTTTGCATATCCTATGTTCCTTCGGCAGCTTATCGATCAATTTTTGCAATCAATATCCGGCAATCCCGGGACAAAATCAATACAGATCCATAATAGTAAAACATAATTTATTTTTTACAATAACAACCTTGCTTTTTTTATGCAACCCATCTAAGTTGCGGTAAAAAAATATTTAAATGAAATAAATCCAAATCGAAATTCGTCATGATCGGGACCTCTTGTTAACTTCCGAAAGGTCTGAAATCGTTCGTTTGGATCACCCCGGAGATCAAATAAAAATGGTCGACTTTTTTATCAAATTGATGACTTTTACATTCGGAATGTGCATTGGAAGCTTTATGAATGTGTGCATTTACAGGTTGCCGATCTCAAAATCAATCGTTTATCCCGGATCCATGTGCCCGACCTGCGGCAATCCGATCCGGTTTTACGACAATATTCCTGTTTTCAGCTACCTGTGGCTCAGGGGAAAATGCCGCCATTGTGAAACGCCGATACCGTTTCGGTACCCATTGGTTGAAATAATGGGCGGTTTTCTTGCGCTTTGCGTATACATGAAATTCGGGCTTACCATTGAATCGCTGATTTACTATGCCCTCATTGCCTCCCTGCTTGTAATCACCTTCATTGATATCGATCACACGATGATTCCGGACATCATCACACTTCCCGGAATACCTATCGGTTTCCTTGCCTCGATGGTATTGCCTTCAATGAAGGTCATTGATTCTCTTTTGGGCATATTGGCGGGCGGCGGCATTCTTTACTTCGTTGGATGGGCTTATCACCTCATCACCAAAAAAGAGGGGATGGGCGGTGGAGATATAAAACTTCTGGCAATGATTGGAGCCTTTTTGGGCTGGAAAGGGGTAATTTTTACAGTTTTTATCGCTTCCACCGTCGGTGCCGCCACCGGCATCCTGATCATGCTGCGCGTCAACAAAGATATGAAACTTGCCATTCCATTCGGCCCATTTCTTTCCCTGGGCGCCATTGCATATGTTTTTTTCGGTCCGGAGCTTATCTATTGGTACTCCGGTGTCCTGGTATAGTGTTCAACGGGAATGCCGGGTACGTCCGGTCTGTTTCGGCAAGCTCATCGAGGGAGAAAACAGCGGGGCCGGGGAAAAAACCGGATCCATCCAAAATTCGGCACAGCGCGTAAGTCGATGAAAATTCGAAGCTGCCTGAACGCAAAAAGCCACGCCCAAAGGTCGTGGCTTTTTCGCCTCATTTAAATCCGGCACGGGGAAAAATCAGGCACAAATAGAACCATCGGATACGGTTGATTTTTCCCAGAATCCGAAAAACTCGAAATCCGTAGTGTGACGCCCGAAATAACATCCTCTCGGAGCAATCTCGTTAAAGATAGGAACAATTTCATTCTCGAAAAGTCTTTTCTTGTATTCATCCTCCTTTTGGCTTTCGCAGCAATAGAAATTTTCATACAAAGCCAATTCAATGTCTTTGAGCCGATTTGCCGTCATCGAATCAAGTTCCACCGAATAAAGGAAGCCCAAACAGTTATCAATCAGCGAATCGATATCAAAAAAATCCTTGCTCACCGCCTTTGATCGGTATTCATTTCCCAATTCCATGATTCAATCTCCTTCAAAAGAAATTTTTTAGGATGTTCTTATGAATCATATCGTCAATCTCTTTATAAACTTTACAATTCACTCGAAGACCGATACGCTTGACGTCAATCCGGTTTTTTGCTTTAAAAAAAACGGGATCCTTGCGAAACGGTCGAAAAAGGAAGCGGCCCGGTCATCGCAAATCCATTGACCGACTTCGCGATATCGGACCGAAGCTCTTTTTTTATTTCCCGGAAGTGGCTTCAAAACCTTCCATCGGATTTACGACCCAGACGGTACAAGAAGTTCAACCCAATGAATAGATTGAGTATTTTGAGGGTCGAACGCCTTGCTCCAACCCAGAAATCGGGCATGAGCGGGAGGCAAAACCGCTTCTGATAAAACATCCGCGATTTGAAAGCTCAAGAAATGCCGGCGAAACGTTATCGGTTTTTTTTCTTTTGTTTTTTGTTTGTTTTTCTGGCCCTTTTCCTTGGGTCGGCGGGTCTGTTTTTTTATCTACCGGTGTATGTGGAAACCGATCTGATTCCAAAGCTTGCCAAAGATTTCGGAGTCTCCCTTGTGAGGTGCGACGTCCGCAGGATCGGCTTAAACGGAGCGGATCTCGGCTCGATTATAATCGCCGGTGACGAGGGAACCGGTTTATCGGTTGGATCGGTCCAGATCGATTATTCACCCATCCGTCTTTACCGGAAAAGTGTAAAAAAAATTCTCATCAGCGGAATTGAGCTCCATCCGGAATTTAAGGACGGATCGTTTTCACTGTCCGGATTCGATCGGAAAAAAGTCCGGAGCGGCACCTCGCCACAAAATACATCGCCTCCGATCGATATCTGGCCCGGGTTCTCCATTCCCCGCATCGAAATCCGCAACGCGGTTGCTGTCTTCCAATGGGAAAACAATCCGGTCCGCCTTCCTTTCGAGCTTGAAATAACGCCCGAAAATGGCGGCGGCAACCTGCTCAAGTGTTCCAGCCGCATATATCCGTTCGGCCGGGAAATCACCGCTTCCACTGATCTGGATTTAAAAAAGAAAAAACTCCATGCAACAGTCAACGCAACGGATCTTGCCATGGAATGTTTCACCCGTTTTACCGGACGGATTCAGGGGCTGATTCTATCCGGAACACTCGATTTTAAAGCAGATGCAGAAATGGACCTTGAAAATTTCGAAATCGTATCGGCCTCCGGCTGCCTGGAATTCAGCAATGACGGGAGTTCGTTTAAAAATTTCATACTGCAAAACTCGCCGGAAGAGGCGCCGGTTTCTCGATTCAACATCCATAAGATTGCGGGAAACCAATGGAAAATCTCCGGCACTTCCGTTGCCTTCACCTCTCCGGTCCCGCTTCAGATTTTTGATTTGGCTGCCGAATTAACAATAGCGCAGGATGCAATGGAGGTTTCGGGAAGTTTTCTTTCCAGCCTGCTGCCATTTAATGAAAACCAGGCGATCCCTTTCAATCTGATGGATCCGGTTTGCTTACGCTGGGCCTTGGGATTCAAAGCATCAAAAGGCGGGGAATGGGAGTTCCGAGCGGCCGCCGAAATGCCTGCTGCAAATGGACCTGCACGGACCAAGCCGATCACCATTTTCCTTGGAGCCGACAGGAATTTTACGATTGCTTCAAAAACGCCGCGTATCGATATTTTCGGAAAAGGAAGAGATCGCGACGGATCCGTGGGTTGCAAGATCGACATGGCGAATGTAAGCATGAGCGCGGAGTCGGCGAAGCTCCATATACCGGTTTTAACCCTGAGCGGCCGGGCCGATCTCGGTGGTTTGATGGAGGAAGAAAAAAACTTTGCCGATTTTGAACTGATTGCGCGGAACGGCGATCTTTCTATTCAGTCCACCCGGATGAAAATACCCCATGTCTCCCTGAGCGGAAAACTAAGAAAAAATAAAGATGCGTCACTCGGATTGGATGCGCTGGGGAAGATAACAAAGGCTGCAATCACGGATTCTCAGCGAATGACAAAGGTCACGGAAATCAGCGGGCAATTTCCCATCCAGTGGCCATTTACCGGTTCGAACTCCAGGGGAAGCGTTTCCATAAACGGCATCAACGTTCGAAACCTGGATATCGGTTCCGTTCGGGGTACGATCCGTCAGACGGATTTTGGATTCGTTTTTGACGCAACGCACAGGAATCGGCTCATCCCCGCGCTTTCCCTGAAATTGACCGGCAAATCAAATATCGTATCGACCAAGGATCGCGTGCTTGCATGCGATTTCGAGCTTCTGCACCCGCAACCCGCCCCGGATATGGATCTGGGTCGGTTATTTCCCAACGCCGGGGGTATAAAGGGAAACGGCGATTTAACCGTCAACGGCGCCTTCATCGCGGACAAGACTGGGATTAAAAGTCCGGTGAATGTAAGGCTGAAGAAAGCGAAGGTGTCGGATGAAGCCGGGAGACTTGCCATTGAAGATATCGACCTGGCATTGGCGATACCCGATTTGTTTGATTTTCGCAGCAAGCCGCGTCAGCAGGCTGTTTTTGCCAAGGCTTCGTATGGAGATCTGAAGTTAAATGACGGAACCATTGAATTTCAAATCGAATCCGACGGTTCCATTTTTATTGAAAACAGCGATTTCAAATGGTGCGGCGGAAAGGTATACACGCAGGCGCTGCGGATTTCGCCCGGCATTGAAGATTACAATGTCATTCTTTACTGCGACCGTTTGAACCTGGCGCAGGTGCTCGAACAGTTCGGCCTTTCCAATGCGCAAGGACAGGGAACCGTTAACGGAAGAATCCCTCTCCGGTTAAAGGATGGAAAAATCCGTTTCAACGACGGCTTCCTGTTTACCACCCCGGGGGAAGGAGGAACGATAAAAGTCACCGGCACGGAAATCCTTACCAGTGGAATTCCCCCGGATACGCTTCAATACACCCAGATCGAACTGGCCAGGGAAGCGTTGAAAGATTTTCAATACCAATGGGCGAAACTGAGTATTCTGACAGAGGGGGAAAATTTGCGGCTTCACTTGCAGTTCGATGGAAAACCGGCCCATCCCCTCCCCTTTGTTTATAAAAAGGACTTTGGAGGATTTGTCAAGGTTGAGGCCGGAGGTGAAGGCTCCATTTTTCAGGGGATACGGCTGGATGTAAATTTCAAGTTTCCGCTTGATAAAATTATGCGGCATAAGGGTATACTTCAAATGATCCAATAGATAGGAGTGAGACGATGTTGAAAAATCTGTCATTGTTATTCGGGGCGGCGCTCATCGTGATCCTGCAGGCCTGCAACAGCCGGCATGAAGTGCAGGTGGCTCCGGTGGAGATAAAACCGATTCATATTACCATTGATGTGAATGTCCGGGTAGAGAGGGCATTGGAGGATTTTTTCGGTGATATTGATCGTGCGGAAGAAAAAATCGAGGTGCCGCCTGCCGTAGAATAATGAAAAATTCTTTGCAATTAAACCATGGAGAAAAACGATGAACCAGAAAATATTTAAAATAACCGTTTCGTTATTTCTTTCGGGGCTTTTGTTTTTGTGCGTTTCCGCCTATGCCCAGGACATTAAAACCAGAATGAAAGACCGTCTGCCGGTTATCAAGGCGCTGAAGATGCAGGGGATCATCGGAGAAAATAATCGGGGATATCTGCAGTTTCCGGGAGATAAAAGAGAAAAGGAAGATGTGGTAGCCGCTGAAAACCAGGATCGCAAAACCGTTTATTCCGCAATCGCCAAACAGCAGAACACCACCGTTGAAGTCGTTGAAAAACATCGTGCCGCGCAAATCGAAACAAAAGCGGAGCCGGGGGAATGGCTGCAGGATGCGAACGGAAAGTGGTACCGGCATAAATAGTCGCCGATCATCCATGCTTCTGTTACTCAATCGCTGCCGGACACAAAACAGATGATATTTTAGAGGTGATTTCAAGATGCCCCATCGTGTTTCAATCAAAGCGGGGCGACGCGCCCAACTGCTTGAACCGCAATAGATAACGAAGCAAGAATTAGATAAAAAGTCCTTACGGTCGAAGATCCCCCGCAGCTTGCCGAGGAGTTCTTCAATAAACCTGGTATGTTGAGCATTGAATCCCTTTCCCCGGCAGAGAGGCCGGACCAGAGGATGTATTTTGAGACCCCTGGTAATCATTTCCGTACCGCTCCCGCGGGGATTTTATTCGCCCCTTTCCTGTTAACCATAAATTTTTCGCTTTCTTAAAACGCCGGAGTTATGAACGAGGAAGAATCAACCAAGAAAAAAATAGAGATCGACATCCGTGAGATGACCATTGATGATATCGCGGCGGTGTTTCATCTGGGAGAAAAGGTTTTTACGGCCCAGAAGCTGCCGACGCTGTATCGAACCTGGGACGAATTCGAAGTGGTGACGCATTTTTCCGGTGATCCGGACCTGTGTCTGGTAGCCGAATACAATGAAACCATCATTGGATTTGCCCTGGCTACCATTGTTCAAAAATCGCGTGCGGTCTGGAAATACGGATATCTAACCTGGATTGCGGTCCATCCTTTTTTCCATCGGATCCGGATCGCGGATCGATTGTTTCGTCGAATGGTCGATTTATTGAACGAACAGGGCGCTCATTTCATCATCGTCGATACCGAGGCCGACAACACGGAAGCGCTGAAGTTTTTCCGGAAAAACGGATTCGGCAATCCCAAAGAGCATGTGTATCTGTCCCTGAACATCAAACAATTCTACCAACGAAAACGGCATCGCCCGAAAGAAAAGGAACAAAAAAAGACCTTGCCGGGGGAGGAAGGGCACGCCGGTGATTAATCGTCAATCAAGTTTCGTATCCCGGATTTTTCCGACACACCGCATGAACCGGCGTCGAATAAAATGTTTGGGGGCAAAATTATGACGCTGGAACCGTTCGTCAGCACCCGATAACAAACGTCCCGACCCGACAGGACTTCGGTGTTGCAGGAAAATGAAATGCCTATGTCTTTCCGACTCATCGGCTGAAAGGCGTGCGTACCGTTATCGAAGCCTTTATAAAAGTTTTTTGCCTCCCGAAAACATCTGATTCGACGCACGCCCCGTAATATTTTACCGTTAAAATGAGGTGCGAAACTTGAATCATAACATCCCGATTCATCCCAAGCGGGTATTACGCACGTTGAAAGAGATGGTTGATATTTACAGCCCCTCGGGCAAGGAAGAGGAAATCCAGAAATATTTATGCGAATATTGTAACCGTCACTATCTGGAAGCGGTGAAACAACGATTGGATGACGAACGATATAACCTGCTGATTCTACCGTCCGAATCTCCGCCCCAGCTATGGTTTGTCGGCCATGTGGACACGGTGACGGCCTATGACCTGGAATCTCTGGAGTTTCGTGAGGAAAACGGCGACCTGGTCGGCCTCGGAACCGCTGATATGAAAGGGGGCTGCGCGGCCATGCTGGAATGTTTTACCGCTCTGCGTGAACAGTGGCCCTCAACAAAAGAATTCCCGCCGGTTGCCCTGGCGCTGGTCGTCGGTGAAGAGGAAGACGGCGACGGCGCTCAATTGCTGGCGGATTCATACCATATTTCGTACTCGATCGTGGGAGAGCCGACCAATCTCCATCCCTGCACGGGTCATTACGGCTATCTTGAGGTTTTTCTCAACACTTCCGGCAAGCGGGTTCATTCCTCTCTGGCCAATCAAAGCGACAACCCGATTGAATGGATGCTTCATCTATTACTGCTCATTTCTGAAAAAATTAAAGAACATCCCCTGATTTTTAATATTCGGGACCTTGAAAGCAGAAAAGGCGGGTTTGTGGTGCCGGATAATTGCGATGCCTGGCTGGATATCCACCTTCCCCCCGATCAGGATGTCCGGTCTCTCAAATCGCTTCTGCTGATGCTCCTGGACGAGGCGAAAGAGAAAATTCCCCAGATGCAGGCCGTTCTGGAATTCCCCATGGCATTTAACGGCTATCAATTATCGGCAAGCGATCCGGTATGGCAGAAAGTCCGAAAAGCATTTGAAACAAGAAATATCCCATGGAAAGAAGAGTTGTTCCGGAGTCATTCGGATGCAAATATTCTGTGGTTGTCCGGAGGGCAACCCCTTATCCTCGGTCCGGGGCAGCTTGAATATGCGCATACCGCCGAAGAGCGGGTATCCATCCGGCAGGTTTTCCATGCCGCCCAGTTATACATCGATATTGTCCGGGCCTTGTTCAGCTGACAGACATTATCGAAAAATCGTCAGGATATAAGGAGTGTCAAAAATGAAAAAGAGTATAGGCCTGTGCCTTGTTTTTTCCATGTTTTTTCTGGCCGGCTGCGGATGCCACAGAAGCTGGTTCAGCAAACCCGCGATCCAGACCTCCGACAATGGTTATTATGCGATCCAATTGGAGCCGATCAAAGATGAGCGGAGATGCTTCGCCTCCTTTCGTCTCACGGTCAGCAACAAGACGATGGAAAATCTGGAAATTGACTGGAACAAAACACTTTATCTTCAAAATGGTCGCACCAAGGGTCGATTTTCTTTTTCGAGCCTGAACTCGAAAAATATCGACAATCCGCCACCCGATGTCATCCGGCCCGGAACTTCCTTGTCAAAGAAGATATGGCCCATCAGGCTGAACGGCCAGGTATCCTCTGAGAATCACAATGTTTCATTCGATCAGAAAGCTGCGGTGCGGGGCCATATTCCGGAAGGGGAAAACGGAATTTATCTGGTTGCCAGGCAAAACGCAGTGGAAGTTCAAGAGAAAATCACGGTAAAGATCACATCCGTGCAGGTTAAATGAGGTCCTTTTTAACCGGCCGGGCGCCGGTTCCAATGTTTCCTGGAAATCGCTTTTTGAGTGTCCAAAAGCGCGTTTTAAGAGTTATTTAGCGGGCTATTGTAAACTTAATTGCTTTCATTTCAATTGATTAGCGTGGTCCGACCTCGTGCGCACTATTCTCACTATTCCCACAATAAAGATGCCTTCCATTTTCTTACCAATTAAATTCATACTATAGTCTGTAGACTTATATTCTCCGTTTCCACAAAATACTCCTTAATGGAAAAACCACGCAAAAAAAGGCAATTAGACATATCTCTTGAGGAAATGTTCGGCAACATTTTGCAAGAACTTCGCAAAGAAAAAGGCCTTTCACAAGAAGAACTTGGCCTTGAGAGCGGCTATCACCGGACGTATATCAGTATGCTCGAACGCGGGAAAAAAGGTCCTTCTCTAAATACCATTTTTCAGTTGGCTGAGACATTGGACGTGAAACCTTCCGAGTTCATTGAACGCATTCAGAAAGAACGCAAGATTAAATAGTTATGAAAATTTTTCATACAGAACTAATTATTCGCGCTGGTGCATTCCCCCAATCGGCAGAGTGGCGAAATATTCATAACGACATTATCACGGCAATTCAGTCAATCGAATGGCCTTCTGGGTCCGGCTCTTTTACACTTTATGATGAGTCTGGAAAGAAACGGGGCAAGGGCAATGGTGTGAAACCCATAAAGCAAGCCTGCATGAGAAAGCTTGAATCTCTTGGCTGGAAGCTTGAGACACCAGTTGACATCGCGACAGTTCGAAGACCAGGGCCGATGGATGCCACCTTTCGAGTCAAGGATCGTCTTTTTTGTGTGGAATGGGAAACAGGCAACATCTCATCCAGCCACCGAGCTGTTAACAAAATGGCCTTAGGCATCATCAAAGATATACTGATTGGCGGCGCTTTGATCTTGCCAACTCGAAAAATGTACAATTATCTGACGGATCGGGTGGGTAATTTTCCTGAATTAATGCCCTACTTTCCATTATGGAAATCATTGAATGTGGATGACGGGTTGCTTGCGGTCATTGCCATCGAACATGATGCAGTCAGCAAAGAAGTTGAAAGAATCCCCAAAGGGACGGACGGGAGGGCGCTTCTTTAATTTCGTTGAAGCATAATGATATATTCGAACCGCATGGTATTTGAGATTCCTATAATAGGACGACTCATTATCTTTATCAATTTAAGCCCATGTTTTTCCCCCATCTGGATCAAAATTTCGTGTATTCCCTGAACATCCTTGGGATTTATGCCCAAGGCCTTTCCCAACTGGTTGTTGTTGGTCCCCACGATAATGGTGCAAATCCTTCCTGGACGCAAAACTCGGGTACATTCCAAGAGGACCTTTTCCATATCTTCCTGGTAAAGTTCAAACTTTTCGGATAGCTTCTTACCCCTCAGTCCGATCATAGAATTTCTAAGGCTCTCGGTTTCCACTCCCAGATAGTTCAGATGGAAGGCGTCATTATGCAAATAATCAATGGCAAAACTGTAAGGTGGGGAAAAAATGATTCCATCGACGGTTTTGTCTTCAAGGGGGACATCTCTTGCATCGGCTTCCATTGCCTTTGCCGGGGCGATCTCCAACTCAGAGCCGTCTAAGATCTTCTGTATCTTCTCTGCAACAAATAAATATCTTTCCAGGATCGCCTTAAACTGTTCAATGGGCGGCTTACGGCTGCTTCTTTCAGAATACCCAACGCTGTCTAAGTAGGCCAGCAGAAGGAAATTGTAAGTGTCCGAAGTCTCTTTCTGTTTTTTGGTGAGATGGGTACGGTCCGCATTGGTCACATATTCTGCAACAGGTTCCATAACAGACATCATGCCGTCGAACACCTTTTTTCCGCGGGTCTTGGCACCTACAACGGGTTTTCCTACGCGTTTTGCAAAATAATCAAACACCACTTCATAATTTTTCAGCGCATTTCTGGCCCGATTCAAGGACATGGTCAGAGCGTCCAGCTTGGTCTGAGTCATAAACCTGCAAAAAGGGCTTGCATCAATACCAATTGATCTTATTCCCATCAAGGCGGCTTCAACCAGCACAGTGCCAGAACCCATCATAGGATCCAACACTGTCTCACCGGGTGTGAGGCCCATCATATTCATAAGACCTTTTATCATTTGAGGGTGAAATTTCCCCCGATAGGGAAACAGTCCGTGGGTGCTATAACCGGTTCTGAAAAGATTTTTTTCAAAAAAGGATTTGAGTCTTGAGGAAGAATGCTCCGGGAGCTTCAAAGATTTGCCTGTGCACATGAGAAAATGACGTGTGAAATTACCTCCCACACTGGCAAAATAGGCACCGTTCCTGATGAGGGCGCTATCGGATAGGATTTGTTGCTCATAAAAGGCCAGTTCTAATTCATAAAGATCGTTCAAGTTCGGTATGAGCTGATACTTGGCGGAAAAGAGTTTTCCAAAAAGCTCTTGGGTGAGTGCCCCAGCGATTTTATGAGGATTCAAGTTCTGTCCTCGATTCACTCCTCCACATAATCCTCGGATTTGTGGGGACTCAGATTTTCGGTTTGCAGACGCTCAATAATGACATCACAGCTTTCGATCTCTATACCAATCCAGTGCCTTTCCAGCCTTTCACAGACATCATAGGTAGTACCGCTTCCCCCAAAAGGATCAAGAACCACATCGCATTTCTGGGTGGACATCTGGACAACCCGCTCAAGCAACTTGGTGGACAATTGATTGGCAGGTCTCTTTCTGCTCTTAAATTTCCAATGCCTTACGGGCGCAATGTCATTCCAAACATCGGTGAGATTAACGCCTTTCGGGTTCATTGCTCCCCGGTGTCCCCCATAGTCCTTAAGCTCCTTTCCACAATGCCGGCATACCTCGATAGGAGTTCGGATTCGTCTGAAGGTCTTCGGCTTTCCCTTTGTATAATACAGCAGACTGTAATGAGAAGGATACAGGCGACCGGGAATCGGAAGGGAAAGTTTTATGTTAACGGAAATCCAGTGCCGGAACATCATTCCCGACTCGTTCAAGTGATTGCCCAATATGATATTCCATTTTGGTAGGTTGTATACAAATATAGCCCCACCTGGTTTTACCACACGAATACATTGGTCCAGCCACGCCTTGCACCACGAGACATACTTTTCCTCTGAAATATTGTCATTTACCCTGGCGCCGTAAACTTTGGAAAGGTTAAAAGGGGGGTCGACAAATATCGTATCAACGGATTCGGCACATATATGTGGAAGTACTTTCAACAAGTCCCCTTTATAAAGCACACCCAGTTGCGTCAAGTATGCAATTCTGCCTTCTATGCCGGTTTCAACCAGACGGTCTGGAGTCCATATTGCTCGGTTGTTATAGACTTGCTGGGTCATAATAATAGGATATAGACCAGATGGTAAATTTATATTTTATGGTAATTCGCTTTCCGAAATATATGTGGTATATGTGGTAGGAGTGATGTTGTCAATATTCAATGCAACGGGCGAATTGCCCCCCCTCTCTCTTCCCAGCTAAATAAAAGCGCCCCTAATTGCCTGTTTTCTCTTCCTTGAACCATGTAAAGCCAGATCCGGGGACCATATTGTCGCCAAAATCGTCGATTTCGTGAACCTCTTCAACATACATCACAGGAGGATCTGAACTATCATTTAGAACCGTCAATTTAAGCTCATCCCTTATCAAGTTCATAGTCAAAGTCTCAGCATTCTTTGAATCTTTTGCTTCGACAAACCTAGTTGTAAAAAAACCATGTTTGCCGACTTTGTCATTCAATCTTATTGCAAAGTTATTTCCTTCAATAATAACCTTATATTTCTGCATGATAAATAATACCTCATTCATTTGCAGGGAGAATCGTAGTCGGTCAAGGGAATCATATCATACTCAGGGCCCGCCAACTCACCAGAAATAGCATCAAATGGATCAAGTAAGGAGCCAAGGAAGCCCAAAACCCCACCCCAGAAAGTATGACCAGATTTTCCCGGAGTTTGAAAATGAGGCATCCCTTTAGACCCTCCTGGCAAGTCATGACCCGCGTGCCTTAGCACATCTTGACTGCCCCCAAAAGCACCCCGTTCAATGGCTTTAGCGGCCTGTCTATCCGGAGCGAGTACGTTCTCACCTTGTCTTCGGGCTTGCCGTGCAGCAGCAGAATAACCTAATGTAGATATCTTCTGATATCCTGATTTTGTAAGCTTTATTATCCAACCAGCAGGGGATAATCCCTCCGGATCAATAAGGTTCACCGGATTATTTTGGACATAAACATAGGGATTCATCCCCCCGTTCAACCCAATCGGATCCGCCCTCAGATACCTCCCCGTGTTCGGATCATAATACCGGTGGAAATTGTAATGCAGTCCGGTTTCGGCATCATAATATTGTCCCGCAAACCTGAAATGATTCCCCAGGTCAGAAACAGCCGCATCCACGCTGCCGAACGGCTGATAATCGCCTTTCCAGACAATATTGCCGGTTTCATCGATGATTATTTGCGGCGTGCCGAGATGATCGTTGATGTAATAGAAAACCGCATCGTCATCTCCGGTATCGGCAAATACCTTTCGGACCAGCAATCCGGTGATATCAAAAAGCGATGCCAGAAGCACGGACTCTTTTTCCAATTTCGGCGGCTTGCCGTCAAGTCGAACAGGATCGGGATCGTTGGTCAAATCCATGGCCAGAAGATCGAGCGCAAGATCCACCGCGGTCTCTTCATCCGCCAATACATTGATCACATCCGACCAGTACTGCGTTCCGTTGCAATCCACCCGGAACTTATACGCCCCGGCGGGTATCAAAAACCTTGCCATGCCCGCGCTGTCGGTTCTTTGCATCCGGCCCAGATACGATCCGGTTTCGGTAAACAGGTACACCGGCGCATCGTAAATGTCGGAGCCGGTCTCGGCGATATGCACGGCGGCCCGGCCGTGCGCGATATCCACGGCAGCATCGGTTGCATTAAACACCTCGGACCAGTACCGGCCGCCCAGATAATCGGCCCTCACTTTATAGTCCCGGTCCGGCAGACCGAACGTGACCTGCCCCTGGGCGTCTGTTTGCAGGTTGATGCCCTGATATGCCCCGGCTGAGGTAAACAGATACACGTTCATGCCTTCTATCGGTGTAAAGCCGGATTGGTAGGCTTCGTTTACGGTCACCGTCACGTCCTGATGGGCGATGGTCAGCACATCCGACAGCATGCCGGGAACGGCCGCGACTTCGCTCCAGAATTGATATCCTAAGTAATCGGTCCGAAACCGATAACTGCCGTCGGAAAGATCAAAGGACACCTGCCCCTGGGCATCTGTCTGCCGCGTCATTGACAGGTAGCTTCCGGCCGAAGAAAACACGTAGACCGGAACCCCGGTCAAGGGAACGCCTGCGGCTTTTTCCACCGTCAGTACAAACGTGCCGCCGCCGGTGTTCAGGGCCACCTCATTGACCTGATGGGCGGTTACCGCATGGGTGGCCCAGAATTGAGCACCCTGATAGTCGGCCCGGAACTTGTAGACGCCTTCCGGCAGAATGAATTCAGCCACCCCATCGACATCGGTCGATGCATGGATACCCAGGTATGCACCGGCGGACGAAAACACGTAAACCGGCACATTTGCAAGCAGCGTCGATCCCTGCGAGACGGTTATGCTCGTCAGGCCCTCATCAATCGTCAGGACCTGATCGGTCTGGTTAAACACTTCCGACCAGTACCGGCCTCCCAGATAATCCGCCCGCACTTTATAGTCCCGGGCCGGCAGATTGAACGTGACCTGCCCCTGGGCATCTGTCGCCAGATTCAACCCCATGTAGGCGCCATCGGCGGTAAACATGTACGTCTGAATGTTTTCTCCGGCTCTAATATCGCCATTGTAATTGCGTTGTACGGTTACCACCGTATCCTGATGGGGTATGTCAAGGGAAAGAACGGAAGCGGCCGGGATCGTAAACGGTTCCG
>Ga0116141_10002956_pt1 | contig 14418 bp, 8 predicted proteins | sample AD_UKC097_MetaG_FD_89744 | JGI IMG/M metagenome (GOLD analysis project Ga0116141, IMG submission 89744) | Active sludge microbial communities of municipal wastewater-treating anaerobic digesters from USA - AD_UKC097_MetaG | ecosystem: Engineered > Bioreactor > Anaerobic > Digestate | place: USA...
CAGGGGCATGGCAAGGAGGAGAATTCTGTCCTGACGACGCAGCATGTCGGAAGACACTCGGGCAGTGAAGACAAACGGACCCTGAAGCTACCCAGAAGGTTAGGGTGCTCAGAGGGTGACGGTGCTTTGACGGTGAAAATACCCGGGCAGAGGAGACCTCCTGGGGTCCACAGAAAGATGGCCTCTTGCGTCAGGACCACGGCAATCGTCTGGAGCACCCCATTTCCCCGGGTGTCGGAATCGCGGTGCTGTCTCTGGCAAGGAGGACCACCTGAGGGCATGATAACGGCATAACTCCCCTTAAGCTCCCCCACGAGGAGGCAATGATGAACCTTCAGCCCTGGCGGAAATGGCTCCTGGCCCTGGCGGCAACCGGGATGACCCTATCCTCCACCCTGGTCAGCGCGGCCCAGTGGGTGGTGGTCGCCGCCGAACAAACGCCCCTCAAGGCCGGCAGCCTGCTGGATGGCGCCAAACCCATCAAACTGGCCGCGGGGGCGCAGTTGACCTTACTGGCGGAGAATGGCAAGACCCTCAAACTCACGGGTCCCTATGCGGGTGTCCCGGAGGGGGGCGCTAGCCAAGGGACTGACGCCAACAACCTGCAAGCCATTGCCAGCCTGCTTCAGGGGCACCGCCAGTCCGTCTCGACCTTGGGGGTGATGCGGGGCTTCGAGGAGGGCGAGGGCGGGCCGCCGCCCATTGAGGTCGATACCTCCGGCGTGCGTTGCCTGAGCAGCGATCCCGTTCGTTTCTGGCGGGACAGGATCGCCAAGACGGAGGAGGTGAAGCTGGTCGACGACCAGGGCCAGCTCATCGCGACCTTCACCTGGCCTGCCCGGCAGGCGGAATTGCCGATTCCCGCCAGCCACTTCGTGGACGGCAACCGCTACCGGCTGCAACGGGGAGACCGGGAGATCCGCCTGCTTGTCCATAAAGCCCCCTCCGCCGCGGACAACCCGGCGGCGCTGGCGGCCTGGATGGCCCGGAAGGGGTGCGAGGGACAGGCCATGGCCCTGTTGCAGGGCCTGTAGCGGGGGAGGCAGTGCCCACCCGCGCCGCGCTTAGAAAGCGACCCCCCGATCAACTCCACTGAACCAGGTCACGCGGATGCCCTCATGGATGGCGCAGATGCGGATCTGCAAGCCATCCAAGCCCTGATGCAGGCCGGCAGGGTCCAGCTCGGCGGGTTTGATCTGATCCAGCGCCTGGCTGGCGGCGCGCACCCGCCGGAGCATGTCCCCATGCAGGGGCAGGTTGCCCAGACTGGCCTCGATCTCGTCGAGGCAGTGGCGCACGGAGCGCGGGAAGTTGCCGTCGTGGAGCAGATAGGCGGCGACGTCGGCGTCATTGACGGCGATGCGCAGGTCCTTGCGGTACATCTGATAGGCCGTCAGGGCCCGGAGGATGCTGGTCCAGACGTGGAGGTCGAGCTGACCGGCCTCGTCTCGGGGCTGATCGCTCAGGGGGTGGCCCTGGGTGCCGATATCGATGACCCGGGAGGTCATGTCGGCGCGCTCCAGGTAGCGGCCCAGGTCGATGAAATCGTGGGCATGGCCGCGGCTCATGACCCCATGGAGCAGGCCGGTGAGCTGCTGGCAGCGGCGGATGACGCCGCTGAGAAACTCGAAGCGGCCGCTCCGGGCCAGGGCCACATTGACCCGCTCGGTGACGAAAAGGTTCAGCTCGTTGATCCGCTCCCAGGCCTCGCCGGGCAGTTCCTCGCGGGAGGTGCGAAAGTTTTCCCGCGCCCAGGCCACGGAATTGGCCAGGGAACCGGGGTTGGCGGCATCGGCCAGCAGGAAGCGGAGGGTATTGCGCTCATCCCCCCGTGCGTAACGCGCGGCGAACTGGGCCTGACCGCCGGTGATCACCGGCAGGGCCTGCCAGCCGACCTGGGCCCCCTTGGGCAGGTCGAGCAGCAGAAAATGGTAGGTGCTGACCAGACGGGCCGTGTTCTCCGCCCGTTCCAGGTAGCGCGCCAGCCAATAGATGCGTTCAGCGACCCGGGACAGCATCAGGCAACCTCGCTATCGACGACCCAGGTGTCCTTGCTGCCGCCGCCCTGGGAGGAATTGACGACCAGGGAACCCTTGCGCATCGCCACCCGCGTCAGGCCGCCGGCGGTGACGTGGATGTCGCGGCCCTGGAGGATGAAGGGGCGCAGGTCCAGATGGCGCGGCTCCAGGGTCCCATCGCACAGGGTCGGGGCCGTGGATAGCTTGAGGGCCGGCTGGGCGATGTAGTTGCGTGGGTTGGCCCTGAGCAGGCCGGCAAATTCCTGCCGCTCTTTGACCGTGGACTGGGGGCCCACCAGCATGCCGTAACCGCCGGACTCGTTGGCGGGCTTGACCACCAGGGTCGCCAGGTTGTCCAGGACGTATTCCCGGTCCGTCGCGTCCAGGCAGCGATAGGTCGGCACGTTGGGCAGCAGGGGCTCCTCCGCCAGGTAATAGCGGATGATGTCGGGGACGTAGGAATAGATGACCTTGTCGTCCGCCACCCCGCAGCCGGGGGCATTGGCCAGGGCCACCTTGCCCTGGCGCCAGGCGCGCATCAGGCCGCGCACGCCCAGCACCGACTCGGAGATGAAGACCGCCGGATCGAGGAAGAGGTCATCCACCCGCCGATAGATGACATCCACCCGCGTCAGGCCCTGGATGGTCTTCATGTAAACGTAATCGTCCTCGCCCACCACCAGGTCGGCCCCCTCCACCAGTTGGGCGCCCATGCTGCGGGCGAGGAAGGCGTGCTCGAAATAGGCCGAGTTGTAGATCCCCGGCGTCAGCACCGCCACCTGATGCCTGGGCCCCTTGGCCGGGGAGAGGGACTGGAGCATGGCCAGCAGGCGGTCGGGATAGTCGTCCACCGGCAGGATGCTGGAGTTCTCGAACAGCTCCGGCAGGACCCGCTTGGTCACCTCCCGGTTCTCGATCATGTAGGAGACCCCCGAGGGCACGCGCAGGTTGTCCTCCAGGACATAGAGGGTGCCGTCCGCGTCCCGCACCAGGTCGCTGCCGCAGATGTGGGCCCAGACGCCATGGACCGGGTCGATCCCCACGCACTCCTGGCGAAACCCCTTGGAGTTGGCGATGAGCCCCCGCGGCACCACGCCATCGGCGAGCACCCGCTGGTCGTGATAGAGATCGTCGATGAAGCGGTTAAGGGCCTTGAGGCGCTGCTTGAGCCCGGCCTCCACCCCCCGCCACTCGCTCAGGGGCAGGACCCGGGGGATGATGTCGAAGGGCCAGGCCCGGTCGATGTTCTCGCCGTCGCTGTAAACGGTGAAGGTGACACCCTTGTCCACGATGGCCAGTTCGGCGTTCAGTTTGCGCAGCCGGATCTCCTCGTCCGACAGGGACCTCAGCCAGGCGGTCAGGTTGGCCGCCGGCGCGCGTGGGGTGCCGGGGGCGCCGATGAGTTCATCGTAACCGCCCTGGGGATCGTACAGATTCCAATCGATGGTCATGGTGGGGCACCTTTGGCTCAGGAGGAAGATCCCGGGGGGAGGTTTCCTATTGCTGATGTCTAATCAGCAATAAGAATGCCAATTCATGTTGCGCCGCTCCCGGATCGGGTGACGCGGCTTTTCCTCCAGGTTTCCGCCCCATGAGTGGGCATGATGCGGCGGTCCCTGCCTGATTCTGGCGCATGCGCGCGCGCTGACCCGCCCTTTCCGCCCTGGCGGGGTCACACCAGGGGTAGGGTCCCTTGACCTGGCTGAAGTAATGGCCCGGACCTTGCATTTGGGAGGTGTCGCCTGCTGGCCCAGCCGTCCGGGAGAACCCCTTGTCCATCCACGTCGCCCTCAACCATGTCACCCGGTATCGCTACGACCGCCTGGTGTCCCTCTCGCCCCAGGTGGTGCGCCTGCGCCCGGCGCCCCACTGCCGCACCCCCATCCTGAGTTATTCCCTGCGGGTCGAACCGGCGGACCACTTCATCAACTGGCAGCAGGACCCCTTCGCCAACTACCTGGCGCGCCTGGTGTTCCCGGAGCGTACCCGCGAGTTCCAGGTCAGCGTCGATCTGGTCGCCGAGATGGCGGTCTATAACCCCTTCGATTTCTTCCTGGAACCGGAGGCGGAGCAGTATCCCTTCCGCTATGCCCCGGAGCTGGAACAGGACCTGCTGCCCTATCTCGCCACGGGCGAGCCGACGCCCCGCCTCCAGGCCTTCCTCGCCAGCATCCCCCGGGAGCGGATGCGGACCATCGACTTCCTGGTGGAGCTCAACCAGCGCCTGCAACGGGACATCGTCTATCTGATCCGCCTGGAACCCGGGGTGCAGACCCCCGAGGAGACCCTGGCCCTGGGCTGCGGCTCCTGTCGCGACAGCGGCTGGCTGCTGGTGCGGATCCTGCGCCACCTGGGCCTGGCGGCGCGCTTCGTCTCCGGCTACCTCATCCAGCTCAAGCCCGACGTCAAGTCCCTGGACGGACCCGCCGGCGCCGAGGCCGATTTCACCGATCTCCACGCCTGGTGCGAGGTCTATCTGCCGGGGGCCGGCTGGATTGGCCTCGACCCCACCTCCGGTCTGCTGGCCGGGGAGGGGCACATCCCGGTGGCCTGCACCCCGGAGCCGGCCACCGCCGCCCCCGTCTCCGGGGCGGTGGATGAGAGCGAGGTCGATTTCGGCCACCGGATGGCGGTGACCCGCATCCACGAGTCGCCGCGGGTGACCAAGCCCTACACCGAGGCGCAGTGGGCGGCCATCACCACCCTGGGCCGGGCGGTGGATGCCCAACTGGTGGCGGGGGACGTGCGCCTGACCATGGGCGGCGAGCCCACCTTCGTCGCGGTGGACGACCGCGATGGCGCTGAGTGGAACACGGACGCCCTAGGCCCTACCAAGCGCGGCCTGGCCTCCGAGCTGATCCATCGCCTGCGGGGCCGCTATGGCCAGGGCGGTTTCCTCCACTTCGGTCAGGGCAAGTGGTATCCCGGCGAACAACTACCGCGCTGGGCCCTGTCCCTGTGCTGGCGGGCCGATGGCCAGCCTTGCTGGCACGATCCCGGCCTCTTCGCCGACGAGCGCCAGAGCCATCGCTATGGCGATGCCGACGCCCGCGCCTTCCTCCTCGCCCTCTGCGGGCGCCTGAACCTGGACCCGGGCCATGTCCTGCCGGGCTACGAAGATACCTTCTATTACCTGTGGCGCGAGCGCCGGCTGCCGGTCAACGTGGACCCTTTCGATTCCCGCCTCGACGACGAAATGGAGCGGGCGCGCCTGCGGCGGGTCTTCGCCCAGGGCCTGGACCAGCCGGTCGGCTATGTCCTGCCCCTGTGCCGCGACTGGATCGAGGGCGAGGAGGGACCGCGCTGGATCACCGGCCCCTGGTTCGCGCGCGACGACCGGCTCTATCTGATCCCCGGCGACTCGCCCATGGGCTACCGTCTGCCGCTGGATTCCCTGCCCTGGGCCGAATCGGGCGATCAGCCCTTCACGCCGGTGCCGGACCCCTTCGCCCCCGCCACGCCCCTGCCGAGCGCAGCCGAACTGCGCCTTCAGACCGGCTATGACGCCCGCCATCTGGGGTACGGCTTCGCCGAGGGCGGGGCCGTGGCCCTGCAGAGCCAGGCCTGGCCGGAGTTTCTCGATGGCGGCCAGACCGGGTGGGGCGGTGGCGGGGAGGCCGGGGAGTCCGGGTTTACCGGGTTTACCGGGTTTACCGGGGGGAGGTTGGGAGAGGCTGGGGGTACCCATGGGCATGGCGTCAACGAAGACACCGTCGAGTGGCCGGGGGTGGCGGGTGGGGCTGAGGGCACGGGCGGCCCTGGGCCGGCCTCGCCCCATCAGCCCAGCCGGCCCCATCCGGTGGCCGCGGATACCCGGCCGGAACGCCATCAGTCCGCCGGCTGGCTTACCCGCACCGCCCTGTGCGTGGAGGTCCGCGATCCCCAGCGTGCCAACGGACCCCGGGCCGAGGCCGAACACGGGGGGCAAAGTGGCGTCCTTTACGTCTTCATGCCTCCCTTGCCCTACCTGGAGGATTACCTGGAACTGCTGACCGCCATCGAGGCGACGGCCGCCGCCCAGGGCATCAAGCTGGTCCTGGAGGGCTATCCGCCCCCCCGCGACCCGCGGCTGCGGGTCTTGCAGGTCACCCCCGACCCCGGCGTCATCGAAGTCAACATCCATCCCGCCCACGACTGGGACGAGCTGCAAGATCACACCGAATTCCTCTACGAGGCCGCTCACCAGGCGCGCCTGTCGACGGAGAAGTTCATGCTCGACGGCCGCCACACCGGGACCGGCGGCGGTAACCACTTCGTTCTGGGCGGCCCCACCCCCGCCGATAGCCCCTTCCTGCGCCGCCCGGACCTGCTTGCCAGCCTGCTGGCCTTTTGGCACAACCACCCCGCCCTGAGTTATCTCTTCAGCGGCCTCTTCATCGGCCCCACCAGTCAGGCGCCACGCATTGACGAGGCGCGCCAGGATCAGGTTTACGAGATCGAGATCGCCCTGGCCGAGCTGGAGCGCCAGCGGGATGGCCGGCCCGGCTCCGTCCCTCCCTGGCTGGTGGACCGCACCCTGCGCAACCTGCTCATCGACGCCAGCGGCAACACCCACCGCAGCGAGTTCTGCATCGACAAGCTCTATTCCCCCGACGGGCCGGCGGGCCGCCTGGGCCTGTTGGAGCTGCGCGCCTTCGAGATGCCGCCCCACGCCCGCATGAGCCTGGCGCAGCAGCTCCTGCTGCGGGCGCTGATCGCCTGGTTCTGGCGCCAGCCTTACCGCGGCCCGGGCGCCACCCGGCTGACGCGCTGGGGCACCGGCCTGCACGACCGCTTTTTGCTGCCCACCTTCGTCCAGTACGATCTGGAGGATGTGATCGCCGAGCTCAACCAGGCCGGCTTCGCCTTCGATCCGGCCTGGTTCGCCCCCCACTTCGAGTTCCGCTTTCCCCTCATCGGCGAGGTGGCGACTCGCGGTATCGGCCTGTGCCTGCGCGCCGCCCTGGAGCCCTGGCACGTCATGGGGGAGGAAGGGGCCGCCGGCACCACGGTGCGCTTCGTCGACTCCTCCCTGGAGCGCCTGGAGCTCAAGGTCAGCGGCCTGGACGACAACCGCTATGTCATCTCCGTCAACGGCGTCGCGGCCCCCTTGCAGCCCAGCGGCCGCGCCGGGGAGTTCGTCTGCGGCGTGCGCTACCGCGCCTGGCAACCGCCCTCGGCCCTACACCCGACCATCGGCGTCCATGCCCCCCTGACGGTGGATATCGTTGATCGGGAGCTGGGCCGCTCCCTGGGCGGTTGCCGTTATCACGTCGCCCACCCCGGCGGCCGCAGCTACGAGACCTTCCCGGTGAACGCCTACGAGGCCGAGAGTCGCCGACTGGCGCGCTTCTTCCGCTTCGGCCACAGCCCGGGGCGGCTGGAGGTGGCGCCGGCCCGCCCCAGCCGCGACTTCCCCTTCACCTTGGACCTGCGCCACGCGGGCTGAGCCAGATTGCAATCGCAACCACACCCCTCCGTGCCGGACGAGGCCAGTGACGGGACCGCCTTCATTGAAATCGCCACGGGCTCGGCTCCACCTGGCGATGCCTGGGACGAGCTGCGCGCGAGCGACGGATCGCTCCGGCCCGCCTGGGCGCGCTTTGCCGCCCTCCTCCCCCCCCTGCCGCCTGGCGTGGATCGCGCCGAGGACCTGAATCGGCGCCGGCGGCTACTGTCCGAACAGATCCAGCGCGATGGCGTCACCCATAACGTCTTTGGCGTCGAGGGCGTCGCCAGCCGGCCCTGGTCCCTGGAACTCTTGCCCCTCATCATCGAGCCGGCGGACTGGGCGGGTATCGAGGCGGGCCTGACCCAGCGGGCCGCCTTGCTGGAGGCGATGCTGGCCGATCTCTACGGCCCGCGGCGACTGCTGGCGGAAGGCCTGCTGCCGCCGGCCCTGGTCTTCCGCCATCCCGGCTACGCCCGACCCCTGCAGGGGGTCCGCCCGGCCGGGGGTCGTCACCTGCTCATCATCGCCTTCGACCTCGCCCGGGGGCCGGAGGGTGGCTGGTGGCTGGTGGCCCAGCGCACCCAGGTCCCCGCGGGCCTGGGCTATGTGCTGCACAACCGCCTATTGGTCATGGCCCAGTTCCCCGAGGCCTTCCGCGAGCTGCGGGTCCAGCACATCGCCAGCGGCTACCGACGGTTGCTCGAGGCCATCGAAGGCCCGGCGCGGGAGCTGGCGGAAGGCCAGCCGCCGCGGCTGGTCCTGCTGACGGCCGGCCCTTACAGCGAGACCTGGTACGAGCAGGCCTATCTGGCCCGCTATCTGGGGCTGACCCTGGTCGAGGGCGGCGATCTCCAGGTGCGGGACGAACGGCTGTGGCTGAAGACGGTGGAGGGGCTGGAACCCGTGCATGGCCTGCTGCGCCGGGTCGACGACGACTGGTGCGATCCCCTGGAATTGCGGCCGGATTCGGCCCTGGGCGTTCCCGGTCTGGTGCAGGCCGTTCGCGCCGGCCAGGTGGTCATGGCCAATGCCCTGGGCAGCGCCGTTCTGGAGTCGCCGGCGATCCTGGGCTTTCTGCCGGCTATCGCCCGCCGGTTGCTCGACCAAGAGTTGCTCCTGCCCGCCCTGCCCACCTGGTGGTGTGGCGAGCCGGCGGCCTGGGCTGCCGTCAAGGACCAGTTGGACGACAAGCGGGCGCGGGGCACCTTTCCCCAGGGGGGGCGGACCTCGCCGGTGTTCGCCGCGGACGCGGCGCGCATCGGGTTGGACCCGGATGCCTGGACTATCCAGGGCCGGTTGCGGCTCTCCCGCACCCCCATCTGGCGGGGGCGGGGCCTGCGGCTACGCCCCGCCTTGGTGCGGGTCTATGCCGTCGCCGATGGCCAGGGCGGCTGGCAACTCCTGCCGGGGGGCATGACCCGGGTCGCCCGCCGCGAGGAGGCCAGTGTCTCCATGCAGCGGGGCGGCACCAGTCTGGACACCTGGGTGCTGACGGCGGGGACGGTGGACGCCTTGTCCCTGCTCCCCGGCAAGCTCTCCGTGGACGAGGTGCGCCAGCGCCGCCGTCCCCTGAGTAGCCGCATGGGCGAGAACCTCTTCTGGCTGGGGCGCTACACCGAGCGGACCGAACAACAGGTGCGCCTGGCACGGGCCACCCTGCTGCTCATCGCCGACGACGGCGCCGCCAGCGATCCCCTGCTGGCGGCCCTGTCCACCCTGGGCGCCAGGGCAGGCCTGGTGGGATCAGGCGCCGGGTCTGGGGTGGGAATGGGGCCAGGGGTTGGGATCGGCGCGGTACCGGAGGGCGCGTCCGGGGTCGGTGACGGGGAGCCCGATCCGGAACGGGTAAGCCGGGACTATGCCCAGGCCCTGCTGCGGGGCCTGGCGGCCCGCGGCGCGGAGGTGGGACTGATCCCGGGCATCCCCTTCAACCTCCAGGCCCTGGAGCGGGTCTCCCTGGCCTTGCGCGACCGGCTGTCCACCGAACACTGGTCGCTGATGCAGCGCATGCGGGTCATCTTCTCCCGCAGCCTGACCCCGGCGGAGGAGGGGCTCCCCGTCATGGCCAAGGTCCTGCCGGCCCTGGACCGGTTGGCGGTGCAACTGGCGGCGGCCACCGGGGCCCAGTCCGACCGCATGACCCGCGACCTGGGCTGGCGGCTCCTGATCCTGGGCCGCCTCCTGGAGCGGCTGGTCGGTCTGACCCAGAGCCTGGAGGTCTTTCTCGCCGCCGGCGCCCAGGCCAGCACCGCCGGCGTCGCCCATCTGCTGGAGCTGTTCGACAGCACCATCACCTTCCGCGCCCGCTACCAGGGGCACGAGGACCTGTTGGCCCTGGCGGACCTGCTGGTGCTCGACGATACCAATCCGCGTGCCTTCGCCGGCGTGCTCCGGCGCCTGCGGACCGAGCTGTCGAAGCTGCCTGGCGCCGGGGGCGTTACCGGCAGTGCCGCCAATGGCGCCGATGAGGGGGGGCCGACGTCCCTGGTGGCCCGCCTGCCCGCCGCCGGCGTGGGGATCACCCTGGAGGATCTGCGCGACGTGGATGATGTGGCCCTCGCCTCCTTCCTCGGGGATCTGGCGCGAGACCTGCGAGAGCGGGCCCTGTCCCTGGCCGAGGAGATTGGTCACCGCTACTTCGCCCTGGCCGATGGCCCCGCCCAGGTCCAGCACACATGAGTCTCCATGCGAACGAGGTGGTGCTGGAGGTCCTGCACGAGACTACCTATGACTACGAACTGGCGGTTTCCCTGGCCCATCATCTGGCCTATCTCCAGCCCCTGAGCGACGCCCATCAGCGGTTGCTGGACCATGAACTCCAGGTCGATCCCCAACCCAACCGCCGTCGCGCGGGTCGTGATGTCTTCGGCAACCCCTGCTGCTATCTCACCCTGCTCAAGCCCCACCGGCGGCTTGGCGTCAGCGCCCGCAGCCAGGTGTGGGTGGCGCCGCGCTTCATCGGACTGGCGCCGGAGTTTTCGCCGCCCTGGGAGGCGGTGCGGGATCGGTTGCGCTACGTGGCGGGGGCCCCCTTCGATCCGGCGGTCGAATTTGTCCAACCCTCGCCCTATCTGCCCCGACTGGATGCCTTGGGCGATTACGCCGTCCCTTCCTTTCGCCCCGGCCGGCCCCTGGCGGCGGGCGCCATCGACCTGATGCGACGCATCCATGGCGACTTTCGCTACGAGGCCCGCAGCACCGAGGTGGACACCCCCGTGGCGCGGGCCTTCGCCCAGCGGCGGGGCGTCTGTCAGGACCTGGCCCATGTCATGGCCGGCGCCCTGCGCCGGCTCGGCCTGCCCGCTCGCTACGTCAGCGGCTATCTGCGCACCTGCCCGGCGACGGGCAGCGTGCTGGTGGGGGCCGATGCCTCCCACGCCTGGGTCCAGGTCTACACCCCGGGCACCCCGGGGGTGCCAGCGGACGGCTGGCTGGATCTCGATCCGACGAATGACCTGATCCCCGGCGTCGACCACGTCCGGGTCGCCGTCGGGCGTGACTATGGCGATGTGGCCCCCCTGCGCGGCGTCATCCGGGGCGGCGGCCGGCACCGCCTGACCGTGGGGGTGACGACCCGCCCGGTGCCGCCGGTACCGGATGCCCCGGATCGGTCCGAGGTTCAGGCGATCTGAGGATCAGGTTCGTTGTCATTCGCTCACGGGTCGGATTTTTCGACCATCCGTCAAGGCCATGCGTTCACTTACGGCGGGTTGGGGAATCCGCGGCAAGGACCCTGAGATTACAGCATTGATCCATAGGAATACTGATATGTGGCGGGTATCACGAAATGACACGCAGCAAGAGCCGGTCAAACCGATGAAAACGGCCCTGGTCATCCAGCATCTCACCTTCGAGGACTTGGGTTCTTTTGGACCCCTCCTTTCCCAGCGAGGTTTTGCTTGGCGCTACCTGGAGGCTGGGATCGACGACCTCACCAGTCTGGTGCCGGACGAACCTGATCTGGTGGTAGTCCTCGGCGGGCCCATCGGGGCCTATGAGGAAGATCGCTATCCCTTCCTCGCGGATGAGCTGTGTCTGCTGGAGCGGCGTCTGGCGGCGGACCGGCCGACCCTGGGCATCTGCCTCGGGGCACAGCTCATGGCGCGAGCCTTGGGGGCACGCGTTTATCCCGGACCCGCTAAGGAGATTGGCTGGAAACCCCTGCACCTGACCCCTGCCGGCAGGGCTTCGCCGCTGGCTCACCTTGACGATCAGCTCACCAGCGTTCTTCACTGGCACGGGGATACCTTCGACCTGCCGGCAGGGGCCACCCTGCTGGCCTCCAGCGACCTCTACCGCCACCAGGCCTTCACCTGGGGACGCGGGGCCCTGGCCTTCCAGTGCCATCCAGAGGTACGGTCTCGGGATCTGGAGCGCTGGTTCATTGGCAATGCTTTTGAACTGGCGGCGGCCAGCCGGTCGGTGCCCGAACTGCGTGCCGATAGTCTCCGCCTGGGCCCGACTCTGGAGCGGCAAGGCGTCCGCTGTCTGACGGACTGGCTGGCGCAACAAGGCCTTTGAGGTGGCTGCCGGCCCCGGGAACGCGGCTAATGGTCAGGGTTCGGGGGAGGGGGTCTGAACGGGTGCAGTCTTGCATGGCTCAGGCAAGCAGGGATGGTCACAGAGTCTCCACCTCGAACCCCACCAGGGAGCGGCGCTCGCGGCTGAACTCGATGCCGATGAGATGAATTGGCAACCCCTCGGCGCGGTATTTGGTCAGCACCTCCACCAGAAAGGTCGGCGTGCCGGTCTCGAACCACCAGGGGTGGAACTCGCGGGCATCGAACAACAGTAGCACGTCAAAGGGGTTGTAGACCGCCTCCCCCAGCCAGTTGTAGCCGTTGTACCAGGCGCGGATCTGGTCGCGCTCCAGCCCCGCCAGTTCCGGGGCGAAGACCCGGTCCAGATCGGCCTCGGTGTAGCCGCAGAGGGCCGAATAGCGGGCGTCGACGGTGATGTCCTTGAGGTTGTTCAACCCGGAGAAGTGGCTGACCTTGCTGAACTTGCTGACACCGGTGAGGAAGGCGAAGCGGATATGGGCGTCCGCGTCCTTGATCACCGAGTAGAGGTTACGCAGGCCATCGCGCATTTCCCGGGCGGTAGCCGGCGCGGTGATGTTGTCCAGGATGGGCTTGTCGTATTCGTCCACCAGCACCACCACGCGCTCGCCGCTGGCGGCGTGGGCCTTGCGGATCAACTCCGCGAAGCAGCCCGCCAGCGAGGGTTGCTCGCATGAAATTCCCAGTGCCTCCTGATTGATGGCCAACTGCTCGCGGATCTTGACCTCGATCTCGGCCGGCTGCCGCACCACCCCACCGCCAAAGCTCAGCCGGATCACCGGATAGCGCCGGGACCAGTCCCAGCGGTGCTCCGCCTCCAGATCCCGGAACAGGGCCTCGTTGCCCGCGAACAGCTCCGCCAGGGTATCGAGGAATAGCGATTTGCCGAAGCGCCGCGGGCGGGAGAGGAAGTAATGCGTGCCCTCCGCGATCAGCCGCAGGGCGAAACCGGTCTTGTCGACATAGTAACAATCGCCCTCGCGAATCTTGCGCAAGGTCTGGATACCAATGGGCAGGGAGCGGCGGGTCATGGCAGGGCACCCTCTTGCAGGTCGGAATCGATCGATGGCGCCTGATCCTATCACGCCATCCGATGGCTGATGAAAGCCCCGCCCGGCAGCGAAGGCGCCAGGACGATGAAGGCGTCCTGGCGCCTTCATCGTCCTGGCCAACATCGCCTGGCGTATATTTTGCTAAGTTTAAAGTGTCGCAAGGCGCCGTTCAGCACCCATTGAAATCGGGCGCCCGTGGGTCTTTGCGCCATCCCGGCGGCCATCGAGGTGCCGCCATCCTGTCCCTGGTCACTGCCACGGAGTTCAGAGCCATGCTCGCCGCATCATCCACGAGCCACCCTTCCCTCGATCCCGCCATCCTGATCCTGGGCGGTCAGTCTTATCCCTTGCCGGTGCTGGAGGGCAGCGAGGGCGAGCGCGCCATCGATATCAGCAAACTGCGCGACCAGACCGGCCATATCACCCTGGACCCGGGCTATGGCAACACCGGTAGCTGCACCAGCGCCATCACCTTCATCGATGGCGAGCAGGGCATCCTGCGTTACCGAGGCATCCCCATCGAGCAGTTCGCCGATAACACCACCTTCACCGAGGTCGCCTGGCTGCTGATCTTCGGCCATCTGCCGAGCGAGGCGGAATACGAGGAGTTCTCCCGGGACCTGACCCGTTTCGCCTATCTTGACGAGGGCATGAAGCACCAGTTCGAGGGCTTCCCGCGCAATGCCCCGCCCATGGCCATCCTCTCGGCCATGATCAACGCCCTGTCCTGCTTCCATCCCGAACTCCACGAACTGGAGGATGTGGACCAGTTTCGCCATGCCGCGGCGCGGCTGATCAGTAAGATCCGCACCATCGCCGCCTATGCCTTCCGCCACTCCCGGGGGCTGCCCTACATCTACCCGGACCCGGCCCTGCGTTATGTGCCCAATTTCCTGCACATGATGTTCTCGCAACCCTATCAGCAGTACCTGTGCCCCAGTCTGGTGCGCAAGGCCATGAACCTGATCCTGATCCTGCACGCCGATCACGAGCAGAACTGTTCCACCTCCACCGTGCGCATGGTCGGTTCCAGTGGGGCCAATCTCTTCGCCTCCTGCGCCGCGGGGGTCTGCGCCCTTTGGGGGCCCCTCCACGGCGGGGCCAATGTCGAGGTGCTGGAGATGCTGGAGCGCATCCATCAGGGCAATATCAGCGCCGAGGAGTACGTCAAGCTTGCCAAGGACAAGTCCAGCAAGGTGCGGCTCATGGGCTTCGGCCATCGCGTTTACAAGAACTTCGACCCCCGCGCCCAGATGCTGCAGAAGGTGGCGGAGGAACTGATCCCCCTCATCAGCGGCGATGATCCGCTGCTGGACATCGCCCGCCGCCTGGAGGATATCGCCCGTTCCGACCCCTAC
>Ga0116141_10002958_pt1 | contig 14417 bp, 13 predicted proteins | sample AD_UKC097_MetaG_FD_89744 | JGI IMG/M metagenome (GOLD analysis project Ga0116141, IMG submission 89744) | Active sludge microbial communities of municipal wastewater-treating anaerobic digesters from USA - AD_UKC097_MetaG | ecosystem: Engineered > Bioreactor > Anaerobic > Digestate | place: USA...
AATTTCTGGCAGGCAACAACAAAGTGCGCCTGGAGGAGTCCACCTTTATGTTGGCTTCTGTCAACAAGGCCATTGTTTCTTCGTACAGGCGGCCTTTGGCCTGGATTGCAATTCTGAGCATATCGGTTATTTTCTTATCAAATGGATATTTCTTATCAAAAAAAAAGGCTTACTCAAAACGGTAAGCCTTTTATGAATGATGCGGACACAATCAATCAACCAACCGTTTTTCAACGTCCGGAATAATGATGGTGTCCGTGGTATCTGTTCAGTTTATACATGCTTGTGTTATAAATACGCCGCAAATGTATCAATAAATTGTTATTGTGCAAAAAAAATAAAGTTTTTATGCTTTAATCATCCGAAATCGTCGAACATCAGCATTTCTTTGGGCACACCCAGGTTGTCGAGCATCACCTTGACGGCATTGGCCATGGGGCCGGGCCCGCACATGTAATATTCAATGTCTTCGGGAGCTTCGTGATTGATCAGATAATTGTCCAGAATCACCTGATGGATAAAGCCCGTGTACCCTGTCCAATTGTCTTCGGGACGGGGTTCGCTCAAAGCTATATGAAAACTGAAATTGGGAAATTCCTTTTCGATGGCCCTGAAATCTTCTTCGTAGAAAATTTCGTTTTTGGAACGGGCACCGTACCAATACGAAACTTTGCGATCGGTGGTTTTGAGCGTATGGAACAAATGCAGCAGATGCGAACGCAAAGGAGCCATACCGGCACCGCCTCCGATGTAGAGCATTTCGCGTTTGGTATCCAGTATATGAAATTCGCCAAAAGGACCTGAAATACTGACTTTATCGCCGGGTTTACGAGAAAAAATATACGAAGAACAAATACCGGGATTCACACTCATCCAACCGCCTTTTTGTCTGTCGAACGGAGGTGTGGCAATACGGATGTTCAGCATGATTATATTACCTTCGGCCGGGTGATTGGCCATGGAATAGGCCCGGTAGGTGGGTTCGGGATTGGACATATGTAAGCCCCGGAGCTTGAATTTGTCCCATTCGGACTTGAATCTGTCGTCCACATCCATATCTTTGAAATCGACTTCTATTTTTGGAACGTCAATCTGAATATAGCTGCCGGATTTGAATTTGAGTTGTTCGCCTTCGGGCAATTTAACCACAAATTCCTTGATAAAGGATGCCACGTTGTGATTGGAAACCACCTCGCACTCCCATTTCTTGATCCCCAGAATTTCCTCGGGAATCTTGATGTTAAGATTGTCCCTGACTTTAACCTGGCAAGCCAGCCTCCAATGTTCCTGTTGTTGTTTCCGACTGAAAAAACCGGTTTCAGTGGGTAATATGCTGCCACCGCCGTCAAGTACCCGGCATTTGCACATACCGCAACTGCCGCCGCCGCCACAGGCCGAAGGCAGGAAGATCTGATTATTGCCTAGTGTCGATAACAAACTGCTGCCCATTTCGGTCTTAAGGATTTTTTCACCCTCGTTTATATTGATGTCCACTTCTCCCGAAGGAGTCAGTTTATTTTTTATATAGAGTAACAGCCCAACAAGTAAGAGAGTTACCAGTAAAAATAAGGCTACACTGAGTATAAGTGTCAAGGTATTCAATGCTAACAAAATCATCTAAAATTCCTCCTAAAATTTAATCCCCATAAATCCCATAAACGCAATCCCCATCAAACCGGTGATGATAAAAGAAATACCCAGTCCCCGAAGTGGTTTGGGTACTTTGGAATAGCTCATGTGTTCACGTATGGCGGCTAAACCGACTATCGCCAGCAGCCAGCCAATACCGGAGCCCAGTCCGTAGGCTGTAGCCTGGCCAATATTATCAAAACCGCGTTGTTGCATAAACAAGGAACCTCCCAGTATGGCACAATTCACTGCTATCAGGGGTAAAAAGATACCTAACTGGGAATAGAGCGCCGGCGTGAATTTTTCAACCACCATTTCAACAATCTGAACAATAGAAGCAATGATGGCAATAAAGAGAATAAAACTCAGAAAACTCAGATCCATGCTTGCCAACTCAGGATTGATCCAGCTTAAAGCTCCCGGTCTCAACACATAAGTGTCGAGCAGATAATTGATGGGTAAAGTCACGACCAAGACAAAAGTAACGGCTATACCAAGCCCGACCGAAGTTTTGACCGTTTTGGATACTGCCAGATAAGAACACATGCCCAGGAAATAGGCGAAAATCATATTGTCGACAAAAATCGACTTGATAAATATATTGAATGTTTCCATATTCTTCTGTATGAATGTCTAATCCCTCAAGTTTACTATTCTTGTAAATCCTTATTTATAGTGCGGTGTACCCATATGATACATCCCACCAAAATCAAGGCCATGGGCGGTAAAATCATCAAACCGTTGTTCATATAACCCCCTTCGTAAAATGATTCAGGAACGATGGAATAACCCAATAAAGTACCTGAACCAAAGAATTCACGCATAATGGCCACTACAAGCAAAATGGCCGTATAACCCAAGCCATTGCCTATGCCATCGAGGAAGGAATCAAAAGGAGTATTGCCCAGCGCAAAGGCTTCGAGGCGTCCCATCAAAATACAGTTGGTAATGATCAGGCCAATAAAGACCGACAATTGTCCCCAAACATCGTAAGCAAAAGCCTTCAGTACTTGTTCAACTATGATAACCAGAGCAGCGACCACTACCAGTTGTACAATTATGCGTATACGATTGGGAATGGTGTTGCGCAATAAAGAAATAATGACGTTGGAAAAGGCCACCACCACCGTAACGGAGATACCCATTACCAGGGCCGGTTTTACCTGAGCCGTTACGGCAAGAGCCGAACAAATACCCAGCATCAGCACCACCACCGGATTGTTTTTGCTGATGGGATCAATTAAAATCTGTTTTCTTGATGAACTCATAGTTTATTCCTCCTTGTTCTCTGCTTCAACTTGTTCAAAAAATGCCCTATAGGCTCCCAGGCAACTGAGCAACATCTCTTCGACTCCTTTACTGGTAATGGTTCCGCCGGAAATGGCATCCACTGCATCCTGATTGTCCGATTTTTGACCGGACTTTAGTACGGCTATGGAACGAAATTCGCCCTCTTTGTACAAGACCTTACCCGAGAATGGCGCCTGGAATGGCTCGGTAGTTATCTCTGCTCCCAGTCCGGGCGTTTCTCCTGCATGCGAAAACGACGCAGCATAAATGGTGTTTCTGTCGTTTTCCAAAGAAATATAACCCCAGATCGGTCCCCAAAGGCCTGCCCCGTATACCGGGAGAATATAAAGAGTATCCCCTTCAACCTGAGCTTCATAAACCGGAAGCCGACGTTCTTCCAAAGGCCTGATTACTTCGCCAGACATTTCAACGGCAAAAGCGGCTTCGGGCGATTCATTAACCACCTGGCCGGCACTGTTCAATATGTAGGCAGTTTTAATGTTCTGTTCAAAAAGAATCTCAGCATTGTTTTTATCAGCTTCCACTTTTATGGAACGCAATATCTGCGTCATTTTGTCGATCTCACTGTTTTTATTATGCTTATCCTTGAGCAGGCCGTTGGTAATGGCCAGGGCGGCGGCGACCAGAATAACCATCACCGAAGCATAAATAAAAGTATAGGTATTGCTGTTTTTATTCATAGTCCTAAATATTATTGAGCGATGCGCGCCCTTTTGAGCCGTTTTTTGATATTGTTCTGCACGACTACGTAGTCGATGAGTTTGGCAAAAATATTCATAAGCAGGATAGCCAGCATCATACCTTCGGGATAAGCCGGATTCAACACACGATAGAGTATGGCTAACAGGCCGATAAGGAAACCGTAAATCCATTTGCCTTTTTCAGTACGGGCTGCGGTCACAGGGTCGGTGGCCATAAAAAAAGCTCCAAATGCGAAACCGCCCAGGCACCAGTGTTCCCAGAAAGGCACTTCCATGTAGGGATTTACTGCAAAAATAGTAAGCAAAATAGCCATAAAAGCACCGCCGGCAAAAACCGAAAGAATAATCTTCCAACTGGCAATGCCTGTGTATATCAACAGAATTCCGCCTAACAGTATAGCCAGGGTGGAGGTTTCTCCTATGGATCCCGGAATAAGGCCCAGAAACATATCCCACCAGCTCAGCGGTTCGCCCGTTATGCCGGTCAGGGTAAGCTTGTCGCCGGCGGCGATGGCTGCCTGTCCCAGAGGTGTTGCGCCCGAATAGACATCTATTGCCGGTTGTTCCTGTCCAAAACCGAAATAATCTTTAAGGCTGACCCAAACAGAATCACCCGACATCATACTCGGATAGGCAAAAAACAAAAAGGCTCTGGCCATAAGGGCTACATTGAAAATATTATAGCCGGTACCTCCGAATATTTCTTTGACGAATATCACTGAAAAAGCAGTGGCCAGGGCCACCATCCATAAGGGTGTATTGATTGGAACGATGAGGGGTATCAACATGCCTGTCACTAAAAATCCTTCGTGAATTTCTTCGCCTTTGAACTGAGCGATGGTAAACTCAATACCCAATCCTACCACATAAGAAACAACAACATAAGGTAAAACCGCCAGGGCTCCCCAGAAAAAAGTCTGGAAAAAACCGGCATCCTGTCCTATTGCCAGGTAATGCTGGTATCCTACGTTAAACATCCCGAAAAGCAAAGCCGGGATCAGAGCAATAACCACGACAAACATGGCTCGTTTGGAATCGATGCTGTCGTGAATATGAGTTCCCGTTTTGGAAGTACGATTGGGAACAAACAAAAAGGTTTCAAAACCGTCAAAAACCGAGTGAAACATCGATAATTTTCCACCTTTCTCAAAGGCGGGCTTGATCTTGTCAAGTAACTTACGCAGAGCTTTCAAAGTATGGTGTTTTTTTAATGACTATTCTTCTCCGTTTTCGGCTTTTAATAAATCCAAGGCAGCCCGGACCTGTTTTTGAACTTCCACTTTAGAAGTACAAACGTATTCGCACAAAGCAAAATCTTCGGGAGCAACTTCGTAAATGCCCAATTCCTCCATTTTTTCCAATTCCCGGGTAATACAGGCACGTACCAGTTTCTCGGGCAGAATATCCATGGGAAACACTTTCTCGTATTCGCCGGACATGATAAGAGCTCTTTCTCCGCCCAGTATTCTGGTATCTGCATCGAATTGTTTCCTGGGGCAAATCATTTGTATCAATCCGCTGAAATAGGTCTTACTCATACTGAACATATTCAGACGGGGCATCACCCAGCCGGCAAATTCATGTACATCGGAACCTTCGTGAAGTACTGTAACCTGACTGTCGTAGGCACCCAGATAATCGTTTATTTCCACCCTTGTGCCTGTGAGGGGATTGCCGCTGATATACCTCAGTGGAATTTCTTTATGCACGTTGCCTTTAAACAAGGCCGAAAGCTGAATTCCTGCAACGCAGCGATAATAGCGGGGCTCGTATACTTCGGGGCCGGTCAAAGCTACCAAACGCGAAAAATCAACCCTGCCCCTGTTGAAGAGTCTCCCAATAAAGAGTACATCCAGCGCATTCACGGTCCAGACAGTTTCTCCTTTATTTACCGGATTGATATGATTTATTTGTACACCGACATTGCCTGCGGGATGCGGGCCTTGGAAACGGTGAATCTCGACATTCTGAGCACTTTTCAATTCGGCCGAAGCAGAATCGGCCGGTATGCTTAAATGCACTTTGCCTGCCGTCAATTTTGTCAATGCATTCAATCCGGTCTGAAAGTCATGACCCTGGCCTTTAAGTATAAAAGCGTAGTCGGGAGCCAAAGGAGCGGTATCGAAAGCACTTACAAAAATAGCTTTAGGCTCTGTACGGGGATTAGCAATCACATCGTAAGGCCTTCTTTTAATATAAGGCCAAAGGCCGGCTTCCAAAAGGGCTTCTTTTACTTTAACACCTTCCATATCCAAAGGATTGCGTACCGGATAGCTTAAAGCGGCGTTTTTTTGGTCTGAGCGGATTTCGATGGCCAGCAATTTACGTTTTTCCCCCCTTTTGACTGCGCTTATTACACCGCTCAGGGGACTGACAAAAAGAATTTCCGGCTTGTTTTTGTCTGCCATAAGGGGAGTCCCGGCCAAAACCTGCTCTCCTTCCCTAACCAGAACTCTGGGAATCAGTCCGTGAAAATCAGCCGGGCAGAGTGCATAATTTTCGGTATATCCCGCAGACTGAACTTCCAGAAAGGCCTTACCTTTGAGACTGATATCCAAGCCTTTCTTAATTTTAATTATATCTGTCATAGTGTTATTTTTAGTCGGGTCACCTACTGTTTTCAGAAAAGTTTTAAGCCCGAAAATGCTGTTGTATTTTCTATTTTCAAAGCGGACTAAATTCGGGCGCGAAATTACAATTAATTTTCCAACCATTGAACGAATAAATAAATTTTTCTGTATTTATTTTTATTTATGCTTTTACAGGCTGAAGATCAAGGTTTAAAAAGAAATAATTCCGATATTTACGCTTATTAACACTTCTGGCGGTTTAATACAACTTTTCTTTCCTACTTTTGTTTAACTTTTTCATTAGAGGAAAAAGAGTGGTTATTACATTTAAGTATTACTCAATTAAGTTGAATTATGAAAAAAATTATTTTAGTACTAGCTGTTTGCCTTTTGGGCTTCACTGCCACTTTTGCTCAAAACAAGGCTATTGGTCTCCGCGGTGGTTACGGATTTGAAGTTACTTATCAGCAACCCCTGGGCGATGCCAACCGACTGGAAGCCGATCTCGGTATGCAATTTGGCGGCGTAAACCTTGCCGCCTTGCCGCAGTTTATCAATGGGTGTGGAGTCTGGAATCAATCGGACTGCCCGAAGGTTTCAAATGGTATGCCGGACCCGGTGCCGACATTTTCCTTGGCTTAGGTGGTAGTAATTCTGTCTATTCCTATTATGCAGGTGTTTCTGCAGGTATCGGCGGGCAAATCGGTATAGAATATAGCTTTGCCGATTTTCCCATTCAACTCTCTGTTGACTACCGTCCTATGTTCCTGTTTGGCAAATTCGGTTATTACAACGGCTATGCCGGAGCTATCCGCTATATCTTTTAATAATCAGTAATCGATTATTTACACGGCAGTTGTCCTTTAACAGACAGCTGCCGTTTTGTTTTATGCCCCGGCCTTAAAGCTTTTAGCCCTACACTAAATGTTTACATTGTATAACAATTGCAATTAATTCATAAACTTGAGTACTATGTATTGCATAGTACTATCATCTAAATATATCTTTGCCCCAATTTTGTATTTTAGTTTATCGACGGCATGATCCACTTAGAAAAACTCAACAAAACTTATCCCGGTGTACAACCTCTGCATGTATTGAAAGACATTGATCTTCGCATAGACCAGGGAGAATATGTGTCCATCATGGGAGCCTCGGGTTCAGGAAAATCGACCTTATTAAATGTATTGGGTATATTGGACGATTACGATACGGGCAGGTATATGTTGGACGGTAAATTAATTGCCGGACTAAGTGAAAAAAAGGCAGCTGTGTACCGCAACAAAATGATAGGTTTTGTGTTTCAGTCATTCAATCTGATCTCCTTTAAGAATGCGATGGAAAACGTGGCTTTACCCTTGTTTTACAAAGGTGTTGCCCGCAAGAAACGCAATCAGCTAGCCTTGGATTACCTCGAAAAAGTCGGACTGAAAGATTGGTGGCATCACTACCCCAACGAATTATCCGGCGGACAGAAACAACGTATTTCCATTGCCCGGGCTTTGATTTCGCAACCCCGTATCATATTGGCAGATGAACCTACCGGTGCATTGGACAGTCACACTACCGACGAAGTCATACAACTCCTTTCGCAGGTTAACAACGAAGGAATTACGATGATTGTTGTTACGCACGAACGATCTGTGGCCGAGCAAACCAGGCGCATCATACATCTGAAAGACGGATTTATTGAATCAGACACCCTCTATGTTCCCAACCTGACAGCATGCAGTAAATAATATTGCTATGAAATTTTTCGAGTTTGATACCATAAACGAAATTTTCAGCACCATGCGTCAAAGCAAGCTGAGGACTTTCCTGACGGGTTTCTCGGTGGCTTGGGGTATTTTTATGCTTATCGTGCTGCTTGGCTCGGGCAAAGGCTTGCAGAATGGAGTTAGTTCCAACTTTAGAAACAACGCCGTAAACATGGTCAACGTCTGGCCCAGGCGGACCAATTTACCCTACAAAGGCTTCAAGGCTTACCGTCGCTTACGTTTCAGAGATCAGGACATGGAAATGCTCAAAAATCATTTTCCTCAAATCGATAAAGCATCGGGTATAATTTCTCTTTACGGCAAGACCGTCAGCTACGGCAAAGAATACGGCAATTACAGCATCGAAGGGGTAATGCCCGACTACAAAGACATCAGAATACTTAGCATCGAAGCGGGCAATGGCCGGTTTATAAATACCATGGATATGATGGAGGAACGCAAGGTGGCTGTGATCAACCAAAAAATTGCCGAAAATCTTTTCCGGGGAGAAAAGCCCCTGGGCAAATACATCCAAATAGGAGGTATAGCCTTTATGGTAGTGGGCGTTGAAACAAAAACTTCGAACGACGAAAACGGCTATTGCTATATCCCCCACTCGACGGCACAAACCATTTACAACAAAAAGGGCTATACCGATGAATTTTATTTTACGGTCACCGGCATGGACAACCCCGAAGCCAACGAAGCTTTTACGCTGGCCTTGCGCAAAACCCTCGCCAGGTCGCTGATAGTTCATCCCGACGATACCGCTGCCATTGGAGTGTGGAATATGGCAGAGAATTACGTCCAGACTATGCGTATTTTTTCTACCATACAATTATTTGTCCTCATCATCGGCTTGTGTACCTTGGTTGCAGGCATAGTCGGTGTAGGAAATATCATGGTTATAACAGTGAAAGAAAGAACCCGCGAGTTTGGCATAAAAAAAGCCATTGGAGCCAGCCCGGCTACAATCTTGAATTCTGTGTTGGTAGAATCAATAATGATTACCGGTGTTTTCGGATATCTGGGTATGATGTTGGGCATAGGATTGCTCGAAGTCCTGAGCCTGATCATGGATAATGCAACCAGCGGAGGCGGAGAAGGACCCAAGGTCTTCTTAAATCCTTCGGTAGACCTGAACATTGTTTTGATTGCCACCGGCATACTGATAGTATCCGGTTTATTGGCCGGCTACTTTCCGGCCAAAAGGGCAGTGAACATTAAACCCGTTGAAGCCATGAGAGCGGATTAATACTTAGTAGTATGTTTGATTTAGATAAATGGCACGAAATCTGGATAACCATTAGCCGGAACAAACTTAGGAGCTTACTGACGGCTTTTGGAGTGTTCTGGGGTATATTAATGCTGACACTGTTGCTGGGTGTCAGCAATGGCCTGAGCAACGGAATGAAAAGCAATATTCAGGGCATCGCCACCAATTCCTGTTTTTTCTTTTCCGATGCCACCTCTGAGCCTTATGCCGGTTTTAAAAAAGGAAGGCGCTGGGATATCAGCCTTTCGGATGTTGCCCTGATCCGTTCAAGGGTAGAGGGAGTCAGTGATGTAGCCCCCATCGTTTTTGGAGGCAGGGGCACAGACAATGTGATGTACGGAGACAAACTGGGCAGCTTCGGTGTTCGTGGAAACGGGCCTGAACTGGTTCGAATCGAAGAACAGAACATGCTCTATGGCAGGTACATCAACGAAATTGACATCAACCAAAAGCGTAAGGTTTGTGTTATCGGCAAAAATGTCTTTACCGCTTTTTTTAACAACGGCACCAATCCCTGCGGGCTCTTAATCAGATGCAACGGACAATATTACAGAATAATAGGTGTCACCAAGGGCGTATCGAACAATATTTCTCTGGGAGGACGCAGCGACGATATGGTGGTTTTGCCTATCACCACCATGCAACAATTGTATAACCAGGGGGATGTGGTACACTTTTTCGGAGTACGTGCTCAAGACCATTACGACATCAGCAAGCTGGAACAAAGTATTAAAGATGTTCTCAAAATTCGCCACCAGATTTCACCCACCGATCCACAGGCAGTTGCATCCATAAACATAGGCGAAATGTTTAAAACATTCATGTACTTGTTTTTGGGGATTTCTATTTTGACATGGATAGTAGGCGTAGGCACTTTGCTGGCGGGAGCCATAGGCGTCAGCAATATTATGCTGGTTTCGGTGCGCGAACGCACCAAGGAAATAGGCATACGCCGGGCCCTGGGAGCAAAACCATCCAACATTATCTCACAAATCATGACCGAAAGTCTCGTTCTCACAGCTATGGCCGGTTTCTTAGGTTTCTCGCTGGGTGTGGGAATTCTGGCTCTCATCGATCAGATCATTGCCAATGCTCCTGCCAATGGTGATATCTTTTTGCAACAATTGATGATAGACTTCAAGGTGGGAGTGTCGGCAGCAGCCATACTCCTGTTTTTTGGCTTACTGGCCGGACTACTTCCGGCCTGGAGAGCCATGCAGATTAAACCCATTGAAGCTTTGGGCGAAGAATAATAAACAACTACATAAAACATCCGTTATGAAAAAAGTATTTAGAATCGTTATGCTTGTACTCCTTGGCGTAGTAGTGCTTTGGACTTTCTTTTTTCTCTGGCAGAAATCACGCCCCCAGGTAGTGGTATACGAAGTACTCAAGGTAGAGCAACGCACTATTGAGAAAAAGGCCGTTGCCACTGGCAAAGTGGAACCCCGCAACGAAATTCAGATCAAACCCCAGATTGCCGGTATTATTGACGAGCTTTACAAAGAAGCTGGCGAAATGGTTCGAAAGGATGAAGTCATTGCCAGGATTAAACTGATTCCCGATATGGTAACACTCAATTCGGCCGAATCGAGAGTGAAGGTAGCCGAAGTCAACCTGAAACAGGCTCAGACCGATTTTGATCGCCAAAAAAGCCTTTACGAAAACAAAGTTATTTCACGGGAAGAATTCGAAAAAAGCCAGTCCAGTTATACTTTGGCCAAACAGGAACACCAGACAGCCGTTGACAATCTGGCTCTTACCAAGGAAGGCATCACCAGCAAATCAGGCAGTCAGAGCAACACCCTGATTCGTTCCACCATAGACGGTATGATTCTGAACATTCCCGTCAAAGTGGGCAATTCGGTTATCCAGTCCAACAATTTCAACGAAGGCACAACCATTGCAACGGTAGCCGACATGAGTGATATGTTGTTTGTCGGCAAAGTAGACGAAACCGAAGTGGGTCAGATCAAAGAAAATATGCCGATCAAGCTCACCATCGGAGCCCTGAACGACCGTAGTTTTGATGCCCGGCTTGAATACATTTCACCCAAAGGCACAGAAGAAAGCGGTGCCATCCTTTTTGAAATCAAAGCAGCCGCCAAAATCTCCGAAGACATTTTTGTACGCGCCGGCTATAGTGCCAACGCGGAAATTGTGCTTCAAAGTGTAAAAGACGTACTCGCCATTCCGGAAAGTAGTGTAGAATTTAGCGGAGATACCTCTTTTGTTTATGTACTGACCAACGAAGAACCCCAGCAATTCGAGAAAAAATCCATACAGATTGGCCTCTCCGACGGTATTTACATCGAAGTCAAAGAAGGCCTGGATGCCGACAGCCGACTTAGGGGAGCCGCCATCGATCCTAAAGCCAAAAAAACCGCCCTATGAAAAAAACAATAATCAGCTTGCTGTGTATCACTCTGCTGGCGACTTTCAGCTTAGAAGCTCAAAAGGTGTGGACCCTGAAAGAATGCATAGATCATGCCCTGGCTAATAACATTTCCATTAAAACGGCCGGCCTGAACGCCGAAGTACAGGAGATTGAGCAAAAAAACACAAAATACCAGCGTTTGCCCTATGTTTCGGCTTCAGCCTCGCATAACCTGGGTTTCGGACAAACTCAGGACAATACCGGCGTTTACGTAAACAGCAATTCACAGTCAACTTCGGCCGGCATCTCTTCGGGAATCACTATTTTCAACGGTTTTCAAATTAACAACAGCATCAAAGCGCAACAATACAGCACGCTGGCATCGCTGGAAAACCTGAACAAAGCCAAAGAAGACCTGTCGTTGAATATTGCCTCGGCTTACCTGCAAATTCTTTATAACAAGGAATTGTACCAGCTGGCCCTGGAACAGGTCGCTTTGAGCAAAGAACAACTCCGGCAATACGAGATTCGCTATGCTCACGATAAAATTCCCGAAGGCCAGCTATACGAAATCAAGGCCAAACTGGCTCAGGACGAACTATCGGCCACGCAACAAAAACAAACAATGGAGCTTTCTCTGTTGGAATTGAGTCAGTTACTGGAGCTGGAAGACTGGAAAGATTTTAACATCAGCGAACCCGATTCTCAAATTATACTGAAAAAAGAAGCCCTTCAACTACCGGCCGAGAGCATTTACGATCAGGCAGAGAACAACAGGGCGGCCATTAAATCTGCTCAATACGAAGTGATGACTTCCGAAAAAATGCTCGAAGTATCGCGGGGAGCCCGCTACCCCAGCCTCAGCCTGGGAGCCTCCTACTCCAACAGTTACTACGACCACAGCGGTTATGCCAACCCCAGCTTAAAAGATCAGCTCAGCAACAACGGGCGAAGCAATATCGGCCTGAACCTCAGCATACCTATTTTTAACCGCCTGAACACATCCAATAGTATTAAACGCTCCAACATCAACCTGGAAACGGCCAGATTACAGCTGGAAAACACCAAAAAGATGCTCTATAAAGAAATTCAACAGGCCTGGTTCAACGCCAATACGGCCGAAGAAAAATACCAGGCTTCGTTCGAAACCATACGTGCCACGCAGGAAGCCTTTCGTTTTACCGAAGAAAAATTCAACAGCGGACGTTCTACCATGTACGAATACAACGAAGCCAGGATGCAACTGCTCAAAACCCGTTCCGAACAGCTGCAGGCCAAATATAACCTGATGTTCAGTTTAAAAATACTGGATTTCTACAGAGGTAATTCCATTCACTTATAACTGTATTTCTTTCGGAGTAAAAGTCCGGAGAACAAAACAGGACTATGAATAATGTTTTAAAAAATATTGAGGAATTGTTGTTTTGATACTATAAATGCTATAGATTTGCCACATCCCTATTTTTTTACCTTAAAATCCATTTCAATGAAAAAAACAGCTATTTTCTTAATGATGACCGTCCTGTTTCAGGGTTTAGCCTTTGCTCAACTAAAATTGGGCGTAAAAGCCGGAGTCAACATCAGCAATCTGTCGGGATATACCTCACAGGATCTGATTAACGATGTCAAAGGAGCTAACAGTTACCAATTCGGCATTTTGGCAAAAGTAAAATTAGGCAACTTTTTTAGCCTGCAGCCCGAAGTGTTGCTCTCGATGAAAGGGGCTGAACTGACAAACGATCAATCGAACGCAGCATTGAATACTTTATCTACCTTGATGGGTGAAACCATTCCTAATTCCCTACACCTCAAAACCACTTACCTGGAAGTGCCGCTGAATATTCAGGCCGGTATTGGTCTGGGCAGTCTGGCTCGTGTTTACGGACAGGTAAGTCCCTACCTCTCCTATCTGATCTCCGACGATGTAGACGGAGCCGAAGACTTCTACGCTGCTTACAAGAATTTTATGAGTGAACGAGGTGACGGCGCACAGCCCCTGAACTCCTTTGATTATGGAATTGGCCTGGGTGCCGGTGTCGAGGTGCTCTTTCTGCAATTATCGGTAAAATACGATTTCAGTCTGAATGAATTTAAAGAAGTGGCCGGTACTATTCTGGATGACGTAAATCCACTGTTCAGTTCGCTGAAACACCGCAACCTGAGCATCAGCCTGGCCTTTCTGTTTTAACCCCGCCGGAGCTGCACAGAAAACAATAAATTTAAAGGGGAGTCCATCAGTCTCCCCTTTCTACTTGTTTTACACCCTTGATGGTTTTTATTTTTTTAATCAGGGCTTCCAGTTGACGGGCATCCTGTACTACCACCGTCAAAAAACCTCTGAACAGTCCGTCGTTGGAATCGATACGAACGGAACGTAAACCCAGGTCGCTCTCTTTGGAAATAAGGGAACTGATGTTGGTCACGATGCCGATGTCGTCTTTGCCTATCACCTCGAGCGAAGCTGCGTATTTTCCGGCCCCCGATTTTCCGGCCCAGCGGGCCTTCACGATGCGGTAAGGAAAACGGGATTTCATTTGGGGCGCATTGGGGCAATCTACCCGGTGAATTTTAATTCCCCCGGTAACGGATACAAAACCAAAGACCTCATCTCCGTAAATCGGATGGCAACATTTGGACAGAGTAAAGTCCAGACCTTTCAGGTTTTGATCAATTACCAGAATATCTTCTTTTGCCTGCTGTATTTGCTGAGGCGTGGGTTCAATGACGTATTTTTCGGCTGTGGTAACCTGTGGAGCTTCGTGAGCAGTTTTGTCGTGCTGATACCATTCCACGTAT
>Ga0116141_10002959_pt1 | contig 14416 bp, 7 predicted proteins | sample AD_UKC097_MetaG_FD_89744 | JGI IMG/M metagenome (GOLD analysis project Ga0116141, IMG submission 89744) | Active sludge microbial communities of municipal wastewater-treating anaerobic digesters from USA - AD_UKC097_MetaG | ecosystem: Engineered > Bioreactor > Anaerobic > Digestate | place: USA...
AGGAGAAGCCTGAACAGGATATCGAGTCTTAACCAAACCGGCATTTAGGGGACATTTTATTCCGACACAAAGGGGACAAATTATTCCGGCAAAAAGTGGACAAACTTCTTCGGCATTGACAAGGTCATCGGCATCGTGGGCCGTTCCGGCTCGGGCAAGAGCACGTTGGCCAAGCTGGTGCAGCGGCTCTACATCCCCGAGGCGGGCCGCATCCTGGTGGATGGTGCGGACCTGTCCATAGTCGATACCCAGTGGCTGCGCAGGAACATCGGGGTGGTGCTGCAGGAGAGCTTCATGTTCAACCGCACCATCAGGGAGAACATCGCTCTCACCGACCCGGGCCTGCCCATGGACCACGTGGTGCGCGCCGCGACCCTGGCAGGGGCGCATGACTTCATTGCCGAGCTGCCCGAGGGGTATGACACCCTGGTGGGCGAGCAGGGCTGCAACCTGTCCGGTGGGCAGCGCCAGCGCCTGGCCATCGCCCGGGCGCTCATCACCAACCCGCGCATCCTCATCTTCGACGAGGCCACGAGCGCGCTGGACTACGAGTCCGAGCGCATCATCCAGGACAATATGGCGGGCATCTGCCAGGGCAGGACCGTGCTCGTCATTGCCCACCGCCTGAGCACGGTGAGGCACGCGGACCGGATCATCGTCATGGAAAAGGGTCGCATCATCGAGATGGGCAACCATGCCGATCTGCTCGCGGCAGGGGGTTACTATGCGAAGCTCCACAGCTTCCAGAGCGAGCCGCCGCAACCTCCCAGGCCCGTAATCATCACCCAGGGCAAGCCGTTCGCCAAGGTAGTCAAGGCCGATCATGCTCACAGGTTCCCCTCTCCACCTCTGGAAGAGGGACAGGGGGAGGGATAAGTGGGCACCGCCTTCTGGACAACCCTCAAGGACGCCTGGTCCAGCCGGGCCGCCATGGGCGACAAGCGCCTGACACAGGTGGAGCGCGCCTTCCTGCCCGCGGCCCTTGAGATCCTGGAGACCCCGCCGTCGCCCTCGGTGCGCATCCTTTCCTGGTCCATTGTCATCTTGTTCACCATCGCAATCACCTGGGCCTGCTTCGGCCACATCGACATCGTGGCAGTGGCTGAGGGCAAGATCATCCCGAGCGGCCGCACCAAGGTGATCCAGCCTTTGGAAAAGGCAGTGGTCAAGGCCATCCTGGTGAAGGAGGGCAGTACGTGAACCAGGGCGATGCCCTGATCGAGCTCGACCGGACGCTCACCGGTGCGGACCAAGCCAAGTATACCAAGGAGCTCGCCTTTATCAATGGGACTATAAAAAGGCAGGAGCTGTTCGTAAAGCTCCTGTCCTATCCGGGAAGGGCCGTGGATTCCGCGGGACTCCAGGCTGCCCTTCCTACAGACTATGACCAGGTCCAGCTCCTGCTGCAGCAGTGGAACAGCTACCGGTCAAGGCGCGATTCGCTGGAGGCCCAGCTGAGGGAGAATCAGGCTGCCAGGCGCACGAGCGAGGAGGTCATCAAGCGGCTGGAGGAGACGCTGCCGTTGACGGTGAAACGCTTCCAGGCGTACCAGAAGTTGAAGGACGAGGGTGCGGTCTCGGACTTCGATTACATGGACAAGCAGAAGGAGTTCATCGACCAGCGCCAGGCATTGGCTGCTGAGCGGGCGCATCACGAACAGCTCGATGCGGCGGTGAGGACCATAGAGAAGGAGATCCTGGCGCTCGATGCCGAGGCGCGCAGGCAGGCGCTGGCTGAGATACAGGATATGCAGCGGCAGCGCCAGGCCATGGAAGAGGAGTTGACCAAGGCGACGGACCTCAATGCCAAGCAGGTGCTGTATGCGCCCGTGACGGGCGAGGTGCAGCAGCTGGTGGTGACCACGGTAGGAGGTGTGGTGACCGAGGCCCAGCCGCTGATGCTGATCGTGCCCAAGGGCGCGAAGCTGGAGGCCGAGGTGAACGTGGAGAACAAGGACATCGGGTTTGTACGGGAAGGTCAGGTTGCTGAGATCAAAGTGCATACGTTCCCGTTTACGCGGTATGGGGTGATCGATGCAAAGGTGACGGGAATCACCCGTGATGCGGTGGAGGATGAGAAGCAGGGACTGGTGTACAAGATGCGCCTAGAGATGGCTAGGTCAAGCCTGATGGTGGATGGGAAAGAGGTCGGGCTGTCGCCGGGCATGGCGGTGAGCGCCGAGGTGAAAACGGGAAAGAGGAGGCTCATCGAGTACTTCTTGTCGCCGCTGATTCAGCATGTGGATGAGAGTGTTAAAGAACGGTAATAGGACAATTAATCTTACAGTAGGTAAGGGGTGCTCATGAAGAGATGTACATATATCTTTTTATTATTGTTCATAATCATTTCTTGTAAAACCAAGGATGATCTTCAAAACGCCAAAGTGGCTTATAATAATGGAGATTATGCAACTGCATTTTCATTAATAAAACCTTTAGCAGAAGATGGAAATGCAGAGGCAGAGCTGGGATTAGGAATAATGTATGCCAAAGGCCAGGGAGTAACTCAGAACTATAAAGAAGCCTTTAAGTGGCATCGAAAAGCTGCAGAAAAAGGAATACCTCTAGCCCAATATTTTGTTGGATTAATGTATGCACAAGGCCAAGGAACGCCCCAGAATCTTAAAGAAGCTCTAAAGTGGTATTATAAATCTGCTGAGCAAGGTATCGATCTTGCACAATACAATCTTGGAATCATGTACTTCAATGGGATAGGAACACAAGCTGATTATAATAAGGCCGCAGAATGGTTCCAAAAAGCTTCTGATCAGGGGCATGCCATGGCCCAGTATAATCTAGGTACCATGTATGCTAACGGGTTAGGTCTTACAAAAGATTCTAATAAAGCTTTTCAATGGTACCTTAGAGCAGCCGAGCAGGGTGTGGCTAAGGCTCAATATAATCTAGCCATAATGTATGATAATGGAGATGGGGTCTCAAAAAATCATAAAGAGGCTATAAGATGGTATGCTAAGGCTGCTGAAAAAGGCATTATCCATGATCAGGAAGATGAGAAATGCATAAATAGAAAATCGCCTATTTTATCAGCTGCGGAACGAATCAAGGTATACAGAGTTAATGCTGAAAAAGGAGATGCATTGGCTCAATATAATCTTGGAGTCATATTTGCTAAAGGTTTAGATGTCCCAATTGATCATGTAGAATCCGTAAAATGGTATCAAAGATCAGCTGACCAAGGATTAGCACAAGCGCAAGATGCGCTTGGTATTTCATATATTAATGGTTATGGAGTACCACAGAATTTCAATCTTGCCTCCCATTGGTTCAAGAAAGCGGCTGAACAAGGATATTCAAAAGCACAATATAATCTTGCAGTTTGTTATGAGAGAGGTATGGGAGTTACACAAGATTATCAAAAAGCTTTCGAATGGTATTCAAAGGCCGCTGAAAAAGGTGATGCAAGCTCTCAACTAAATCTCGGAGTTTTATATGCGAATGGCTGGGGTGTAAAAAAGGATTACGAAAAAGCTGTAAGTTTTTACAAGAAAGCAGCTGAACAAGGAGAAGTAAAAGCCCAGTATAATCTTGGTGCCATGTATGAGGTAGGTCAAGGCGTCCCTCAAAACTATTCAGAAGCCTTCACTTGGTACCTAAATGCAGCAGAACAGAATTTCACCAAGGCTCAGAAAAAAGTCGCTGTTCTGTATATTAAAGGATCAGGTGTTAAACAAGATTATATAAAAGCATATCTGTGGTTTTCCCTTGCTGAAAGAAATGGCGATATCAATGTAAAAAAAGAATTGGTCTATGTTTCGAAAAGAATGTCTCAGGTTCAGATCAATCAGGCAGAAATGCTTATTAATGATTGGCGACCAAAGGACAATAAACGAACATATTCCACAGATTAACAAATTATAAAATTATAATAGGGAGGTTGATATGGGTTATAGTTTGACTCAGTTGAATAGTGATAATCAGACGTTCAAAGACCATTATTGGAATGAGATTCAATCAGCTCAAAATGATTTTAAAAATAGTATGGCAGACTTAGAAAACATGTCAGAAGATGATGCTGCTGAACTCGTTGCTAACTATGTTTCAGCAGAACTCAATGCAAAGGCAAATGCTGCAGATTATATTGCACTACACTCTAGTGATCCTACAGAGGTTGCTTTTTGGCAGAGTATTGCAGAAATGGTTAGAGAAAAGTTAAATAGTCTTCCTCAAAACCTAACATGGTCAGAGATAAAACAATGGCTTCATGATGAGTTGGGATGGTTCCGAGGACAAGATCCGGACTTTCAGGCTGAAATGGCAGACCGAGTGGAACATTTAGGGAATGGAATTAATGAAATTAGTAGTCTAACGCCAATATCTCCAGCTGGGAGAGTTCCATTTTGCACTGAAGTAGTATTATCAAATACTCTTCCAGACTGGGATTATGGTTATGATACTTCACAAACACCTAAGTATGATAAATGGTGGTACAGGTATAAGTGGTTCCCTAAAGTTGATCCTGAAACGAGTGATGACTTCAATAGCTCCCGCAACTGGTTCTTTCGAAGCGACCCACTTGTCATCGACCTTGACGGAGATGGCATCGAGACCGTCGGACCAAGCGCTAATATCATGTTCGACCATGACGGCGACGGAACCCTGAACGGCAAGGTGAAGTAAAAGCCCAGTTTTATCTTGGTGCCATGTATGAGAAATGAAATTATAAAGAACGCAGAATCAAATAAAAATAAAAAGATATGGTTTGTAGTAGTAGGCTATTTGATTGTTGTTATTATATTAACATATTTGTTACCATATAACATTCTTGATAGGTTCACTTTTCTCAATAGGTTTGTTAGGCTAATGTCAAATGTTTTTCCGCCAATTTACTATTTTGGAATTCATTCTGATTTTAGACAGATATCGCAACTTATTTACTCAATTGAGATTGTATCTTTTCCAATACTAACAGTAATATTTCATAGACTGATAGGTTTCAATTTGAATAATGAAAGATTTAGCAACCTATTGAAAAAACCATTCATATATTTTGTCTTATTACCAATAATATTATTGGGGATAGTATTAGGTCCATTATTCTTTTACCCAAGAGGGCCCAGCCTTGCAACACATAGATTAATTTTTATAACAGCCTGTTATCATTCGAAGATTATATTTTCTCTCGCAACTGTCTGCCTATTCTGGACTAGTATTTATTGTTTTTTGATTTTTATCGGTCTTTTTAGAGGTCTTTTTACTAGTTTTCTCAAAAATAACATATAGGAGGTTGTTATGAGTAGTACATATAATTCATTTAATCAAAACTTAAATTCATATGCAGAAAATCTTGGTGAGAAAATAAGAAGCGGTTGTGACGGTTTGATTGCTGGAATAATGGCATCTGGTAAAACTAAAGCTGAGATAATGGAGCTAACGTATCAATTCGCATTGGCACAAGTAAGGCTTTACAAACAGGAAGCACTTGAATGGGCTTCAAGAGCACAAGATCCTACTGAATCGAATTATTGGATGAGAGTAGCCGAACAGAATGAGCAATGGGCAAATAAAATGGTCCAGAATTATGTGAGTGAAGGTGCAGAAGCTGCTCTACAGAAAGCAGCGGCAGAATCAAAAGTTTTTGCAGGTGATATCCTAGGAAAAGTCGGAATGGTTTTTGATTTTGGCCTGATGGAAGTTTATGCTCTAAGTGGAGATTGGGACAACCTTGGAAAAACGGCATCAGGAGTACTATTAGGGCTTGGAACTGGGGCCATTTTAAGCGGAATAGCAACTGTTGGTCTTGCATTGGGAATAACAATACCAGTCGGGCTCTTAGCAGTGGCAGGATTTGGCATTGGTATAGGTCTCAATTATGCAGGTGAATGGTTATGGGATAAATTAGGTAAACCTGCCAGTGAATATTGGGGAGAAGTATTATATGAAAATTTTGGTCCTCCGATTTCAAATGATACTAGTGATGATTTCAACAGCTCCCGCAACTGGTTCTTTCGAAGTGATCCTCTTGTCCTCGACCTTGACGGCGATGGCATCGAGACCGTCGGACCAAGCGCAAATATCATGTTTGACCATGACGGCGACGGAAACCTGAACGGAACTGGATGGGTTCAGGCAGATGACGGGTTCCTCGTTCTAGACCGCAATTTGAACGGTACAATTGACAACGGCTCAGAACTCTTCGGAGATGAAACGTATTTAACCAGTGGCGAAAAGGCACTCAACGGATTTGCCGCTCTGAGCGATCTCGATACGAACAGTGACGGGATCTTCTCCTCTGATGACACGCAGTTCAACAATGTCCGCATCTGGCGCGACCTGAACCAGGACGGAGTATCCCAGGCAGGGGAACTCATGACTCTACAGGATGCCGGCATTGTTTCTATAAACCTCAATGCAACGGTATCCGGTGCGAATCAGGGCAATGGCAACATTCTGGCCATGACTTCCACCTATACCCGGACCGACGGAACCACAGGCACTGTGGCAAACCTCGACTTCGGCATGGATACCTTCGAGAGCCAGTTCACCGATCCTGTTGAGCCGACGGAACAGACACAATACCTTCCCAACATGCTCGGTTCGGGACAGGTGAGAGATTTGAGGGAAGCGGCCACCCTATCCAGCGACCTTGCAGCAACTCTCACCACCATGGTTGAGACCGATATGACAAGGGACCAAATGCTCCCGGCAGTGGATACCTTGATCAGACAGTGGTCAAATACCTCTGAGATGGATACCGGTGTGGAGCAGGTGGAAAACAGGGGAGTATATCTCATCTATCTGGCCCCAGGTCAGTCCGAATCTGAGTATGCCCCTTATATGGGCGAGTTTGCAGAGTACATTGTCAACGGAGTCATAACCGACCCAGTCCGGTTCGAGCAGAACCGCACAGTTCTTGAGCAACTGCGAGCCGAACAGCTTCAGACAGCAGGGCTCATCGGTATACTGGAGCATTTCAATGGTTCAACTTTTTTACGGATACCTGAGAGCGGAACGGACATTCGTACCGGGACAGGTGCACAGATCCCCATAGTACAGTATGCAGTTCCCAATCAACCGGGTGTTTCTGTGCAGGTGGGTTTTTCAACCATTTCCAGTGCCCAGGTCGACCTGCTGAACCAGGCATACGATGCACTCAAGGATTCGGTGTACCAGGGCATCATCATGCAGACACGACTGTCGACATACTGCGATGATATAATAATGCAGCAGATAGGAGATGACTTTTCCTGGGACTTTTCCGGGCTGACCACCCGTCTGGATAACTACAGGCAGACAGACCCTTCCAATGCATACATAGATCTCATCGAGCTGAACCGGTTCTCCGGGCTCGGCTTCGAAACGATGGGCTGGGATTCTTTCTCCCTCCTGCGGCAGTGGGTGGTCGACGCGCAGGGCAATAGCTCGCTGCAGTCCGTCCTATCGCAGATGAACGTGCAGATGGGCACCGGCACCCTGAACGGCCAAGCGGATGGCGACATCATCATGGGGCAGAACGGGAACGACGTTCTCTCCGGGAAGGCAGGGAACGACATTCTTGATGGAAGTTCCGGGAATGACACCATGAAGGGAGATGAAGGGAGTGATGTTTACCTCTTCGGCATTGGAGACGGACAGGACACCATCAACAACTATGAGTATGTGTTCACCGGGAGCACGGATATCCTGCAATTCAAGCCCGGTGTCACGCCTGACATGGTGACCATGTGGCGGGGGCAGAATGCCGGTGAGTCAAGCAGCAACCTCTATATCAGCATCAATGGAACTACTGATAAAGTCGCGGTCGAGTACTTCTTCTACAACGATGATGACAACTACTATGCACTTGATGCCATCAGGTTTGCAGATGGTACGACCTGGGACTTTCGGACGATCCAGCAGATAGTGCTGAATGGTGGTGAAGGCAATGACGTTCTCAGAGGGTATGGGACCAATGACACCATTACCGGCAACTCAGGGAATGACCATCTATATGGATATGGCGGCAACGACGTTCTTGATGGAGGTGCCGGGAATGATTACATGAAGGGTGGCGAAGGGAGCGATACGTACCTCTTCGGTCTGGGAGACGGCCAAGACACCTTGGATAACGTCGATAATGCATATGCCGACGATACCGATGTACTGCAGTTCAAGGAGGGTGTCACACCTGGCATGGTATCACTGTCAAGGGTGCATAATATAAATGAAACCTATGACAGTCTGTATGTGAAGATCAACGGCACCTCAGATCAGATAAAGCTTCAGGATTTCTTCTCGAATGATGATGAACATTATTATTCCATCGATTCCATGAGGTTCGCAGACGGGACTACATGGGACTTCCGGCAGATCCAGCAACAGGCCCTGATTGGAGGTTCAGGTGATGACAACCTCATCGGGTATACAACCGACGATACCTTCAACGGCAACGAAGGAAACGATACTCTGACAGGGAATGGCGGTAACGACTCTCTGCATGGAGGAGCTGGAAACGACAGCCTCTATGGAGGAACCGGGAATGATATCCTGGATGGAGGTACGGAAAATGACTACCTGGAAGGCAATGCAGGCAGTGATACTTATGTGTTTGGTTTAGGCGACGGCCAGGATGTAATCAACAATACAGACCCGGGATATACATCGAGCACCGATATCCTTCAATTTGAGGAGGGGATCACCCCCGGCATGGTTACTCTGAGGAGGGGATTGGATGCATATAACAACCTCACGAACGACCTGTATGTGGAGATCAATGGAACAACTGATCATGTTAAGCTGCAAAATTTCTTCGTCAACGACGGGAACGACCAGTATGCCATCGACGCCATAACATTCCATGATGGAACAACGTGGTCCCGGGAGACCATCAAACAGATGATACTGGACGGAAGTTCCGGCAATGACAAGATACAGGGATATGCCACCGACGATGTCATTCATGGAAACGAAGGAACTGATTACCTCTATGGCCTTGCCGGCAATGATACCATCTATGGAGGGTCCGGAAATGATTATATGTATGGTGGGCTTGGCAACAACATCATGTATGGAGGAGAAGGAAACGATTACATAGAGGGCAATAGCAATTCTTCAGGTATCGGGAACAATCTCCTATTCGGTGATGATGGAGACGACAATCTCCGGGGTAACAGGAACGATACCTTGGACGGCGGGGCGGGCAACGACTACCTGAATACCGAAGGAACCATTCTTTTCGGCATCGGTGACGGACAAGAAAGTGTTAACATCTGGTATAGCACCAGTACTGCCAGGATACCCAGGATTGTCATGGATCCAGGTATAACCCCTGACATGGTAACCATATTGGGAAATCAAGGCCTCGAAGACGACTTACTCATAAAGATCAATGGAACATCGGATCAGATATGGATTCCTGGTTATTTCGCCTATCAGAACTCCCCTGATAATCTCTGGCCATACCTCATCCAGTTCGCAGATGGAACGAACTGGGACAGCACCGCCATCAATCAGAGGGCCATCATTACCTTATACCGGCAGGGAACCTATAACGATGATACCATCCAGGGTGTGGAAACAAATGATGTAATAGATGGTCTTCAAGGCCGGGACGCTCTGTATGGCAACGGAGGCGACGATATTCTCTATGGAAACATCGGGAGAGACAATCTCTACGGGGGCGAGGGAAATGATACCCTTGACGGTGGAGCTGACATTGATGCCCTCTATGGAGGAAACGGGAATGATCTCCTCAAGGGAGGAGCAGCGGATGACTTCCTCCAGGGAGATAGTGGCGATGACATCCTGTACGGTGAAAACGATAATGACAATATCACTGGTGGAGACGGTAATGATGTGCTCATCGGAGGCCTCGGTATCGATACCCTTAGCGGTGGCACCGGGAGCGATACCTACTCCTATAATCTCGGTGACGGCAACGATACGATCAACAACTATGATACGAGCGCAGGACGCAATGACGTGCTGGTATTCGGCCAGGGTATTACTCCCGACGACATATGGCTATCAGCATCTGGAACACATCTCAACATCTCTGTGGATATCGATGGCTCTTATGGCACTGTGAAGGTTCTCTCCTTTCTCAATGGTGGAGGTGCAGGCGGATACGCCCTTGACCAGATTCAGTTTGCCGATAGCACCACATGGGATACTAATACCATTATAAACAACATCAATATGTTCTATGGCACCACGGGGGATGACACACTTACCGGAAACGGGAACAATAATTACCTGGATGGCGACCTCGGAAATGATATTGTCTATGGTCTGGGTGGCGATGACTCCGTAATAGGTTCCTCAGGAAATGACACCCTCTATGGTGGTGAAGGCAATGACCTCCTGATGGGTGATGGAGGGAATGATTACTTGGAGGGTGGACCAGGCAATGACTTGTACATTTATGGCTTCGGTGACGGAGGTCCTGGCCAGGACGTGATCAACAACTACGACATAACCCCGGGGCGAAACGACATGCTCGACCTGGCAATGACCCCTGATGATGTAGTTTTGAGCCGGAACGGGAATGATCTCGTCATCACGATTTACGGCACAACCCATAAGGTGACCGTCTCATCCTTCTTTTCCAACAACTGTGATGGTGGATACGCCCTCGATGCGATCCGCTTCTATGACGGCCCGGACGAGGAGATCGGTACAATTTGGGACAAGGAGTACATTCGGCAGATGTTCCTCTCCCAGCCTACTACAGGCAATGACATCCTTGAAGGGACCGCAGGGAACGACACCATCGATGCCCTGGCCGGCAATGACATTGTCTATGGGTACGGCGGCGATGACAATCTCCTTGGCAACACGGGTAATGACACGCTGTATGGAGGTGACGGGAACGATACCTTGAACGGAGGTGCAGGTACGGATTCCCTGTTTGGCGGCGCAGGAAACGATATCTTTATCGTGGACAGCACGAGCGATGTGGTGACAGAGGCTGCTGATGAGGGGCTTGACCTGGTACAGAGCTCGGTCACCTATACTCTGGGCACTAATGTGGAGAACCTCACTCTGACCGGAACCTCGGCCATCAACGCCACGGGCAACACGATGGACAACTACCTGACCGGGAACAGCGGTAAGAATAGACTGACCGGCAATGCCGGCAACGATACCCTCGATGGCGGATCAGGTTCCGACACCATGACCGGCGGAGCTGGGGACGACCTCTATTATGTAGGCAGCACCGGTGACAAGATAACCGAAAATGCGGGTGAGGGCATCGACACGGTCATGAGCTCGGTCACGCTCACCCTGGGATCGAATGTCGAGAATCTTATCTTGACCGGGTCATCGGCCATCAATGCTACGGGCAATACCCTGGATAATTACCTGATCGGCAATAGCGCAAACAACAAACTGACCGGTAATGCCGGGAACGATACCATGGACGGTGGTGCCGGCTCGGATACCATGACCGGAGGCACAGGGGATGATATATACGTAGTTAATGCGACCGGCGACAAGGTAACCGAGAGTACCAGTGCTGGGGCCGACACGGTGCTGAGCTCCATCACCTATACCCTGGGTAGCAATGTGGAGAACCTCACGCTCACCGGGGCATCCGCTCTCAATGGAACCGGCAACACCCTGAACAATTATCTGACCGGCAACATCGCAGCGAACAGCCTGAGCGGGAGTTCCGGAAACGACACCCTTTGCGGCGGGTCGGGGAACGATACCCTGGACGGCGGCTCCGGGAGCGACACGTACCTGTTCGGTGCAGGCTCGGGGGGTGATGTGATCAACAACAATGACTCCGGCACCTCAAATCTCGATACCGCCTCCTACACCGATGCCACGAGGCAGAACCTGTGGTTCTCGCAGAGCGGGAACAACCTGGTGGTCACCGTGGCAGGCACTACGGACCAGGTAACCGTCAACAACTGGTACAACGGCACGTCGTACCAGCTCGACCAGTTCACTGCCGGCGGATACGTATTGTCGAATTCCATGGTGGAACAGCTCGTCATCGCCATGGCAGGCTATGCGGTGCCGTACGGGGCGGGCAACACCATCCCGCAGGAGGTGCAGGACGCGCTGGCCCCGGTCATTGCGGTTACCTGGCAGCCCTATGCATAGGATTTAATCGGGGGCGGGTGAATCGCCCGCCCCCGGTTTATGTGATTGTCATGCGCATCCTGTTCCTGCATAGAAACTTCCCGGGCCAGTTCCTCCACCTGGCCCGATTCTATGCCCGTGATCCGGGTAACAAGGTCGTTTTCATAACCGAGCGGCAGGACCGCGCCATCCCCGGGGTCCTGAAGGCAATCTACAAGCCGGCGGGTCGGGACGGATCGAAGCCCCATCCCTATCTCCGTGCATACGAGGAGGCAATCCTCCACGGCCAGGCCGCGGCGCGGGCGGCCCTCGACCTGAAGAGGAAGGGATTTATGCCCGATATAATCTTCGGACACACCTGGGGCCAGAACCTGTTCATGAAGGATGTCTTCCCTGATACACCACTGGTCGGGTATTTCGAGTGGTTCTACAACGCCCATGGGGCAGATGTCGGATTCGACCCGGCACGACCGGTGACCATCGACACCGAGGCAGGGGTCCGCATCAAGAACTCGCACATCCTCGTGGATCTATCCACCTGCGATGCGGGCATCTGTCCGACGAGGTGGCAACTCGAACAGTTTCCAGCAGCATTTCATCACAAGATCAACGTGATCCATGACGGGATCGCTACTGACTATTTCACCCCGAACCCGGGCGTACGGCTGGTACTGCCGGAGTTGGGCATCGACCTGTCCGATGCACGGGAGACCGTCACCTATGTGTCGCGAGGCCTGGAACCCTATCGGGGATTTCCCCAGTTCATGGATGCCTGTGCATTGATTCTGGAGAAACGGCCGCACTGCCACATCGTCATCGTGGGCGAGGACAAGGTCTTCTACGGGAGCAACCTTCCGGACGGCAGGACCTACAAGCAGAAAGCCCTGGAACAGATCAATCTAGACATGTCACGCGTGCACTTCACCGGGTACATCCCCTACGATAAGTACCTCAAGGTGCTCCAGGCATCGTCCGTGCACGTCTACCTGACCTATCCCTTTGTGCTCTCCTGGTCCATGCTGGAGGCCATGTCCGCAGGGTGCCTGGTCCTGGCGTCGGGTACCCCACCGGTCAGGGAGGTGATCGAGGACGGCCGCAACGGCATCCTGTTCGACTTTTTCTCGCCTGCAGAGCTGGCTGACAAGGTCTGCGACGCACTGGAACACCGGAACGACATGATGGCGATCCGGCAGCAGGCCCGCAAGACCATCCTGGATCGATACGACCTCAAGGACCTGTTGCCCAGGCAGGTGAAGCTGTTGACCGAAATCGCAGGAAAGAAAGGTCTTCCATGAGAAAGGTGAGGGTCGTAACGGCAACTACGAGGAACGAGATCGAGTTCAGGCACATGACTTTACTCGGCCAGTCCCTTGCATTGTTCCCGAGGCAGGCCGGACTCGAGATAACCGTGTTTCCCGGCAACACAGGCAGCCGCAGGACAGGGCTCGGAACGCTCTACAACTCCTTCCTCCAGCAGGCGAATGGAGACGAGATCATCCTGTTTATTCATGACGACGTGTATATCCACGACTGGCACCTCGTGCAGCGGCTCAACGATGCGGTTGCCCGCTACGATGTCGTGGGCCTGGCCGGGAATGCGGCACCCGACCTTTCCGAGCCCTCGTGGATGCTTGCCTGGGACCGGAAGAAGCACCCCTCGGGCAGGCAACCTCGGGAAGGACTTTCCGGCATGGTGGGCCACCTCGTCAAGGGAACGACACATATTTCCCAATATGGGCCTGCACCGCGGGAGTGTGTGCTCCTGGACGGGGTGTTCCTGGCTGTAGACGTGAAGAAGGTGCTTGAAGCGGGCGTGCAATTCGATCCGCAGTTTGAGTTCCACTTCTATGACCTGGATTTCTGCCGCCAGTGCTCCATGAAGGGTCTCCGATTGGGCACGTGGCCCATTGCCGTCACCCATGCAAGCGGGGGTGACTTCGGTTCCAAGGAGTGGATCATAGCCAGGGACAGATACCTGAGCAAGTGGCGCCAGGAGAATTGATTGGGATGAATATGAAAGAGTTGGTCGACGGCCAGCCTTCGTGAATACTTTTCCAAGGGCTATTATACCGTTAAGACTGTTGATTATGTTTATAAATGATCGGTTTTATACGCTTTGGAAAACCGATGAGTATGTAATAAACCATATGAAATTTTGATGCAGCTTGAATTTATGATAATGTGCCATACTCATCGATTTGTAATTATTGAATGTTTGTAAACATTATCTTCACTGATCTGCTTCCTGGCAAAGCAGGAGCACCGGGTTATCGGTTCGGAGAAAATCTACTTTTCCCCCTCCACATCAATCCTCACATGTCTATGTCAAATCAGCCATACTCCGATATCCCTGCTGAAGAAATCCTCAAGCGGTATCCCCTGGCCG
>Ga0116141_10002964_pt1 | contig 14409 bp, 9 predicted proteins | sample AD_UKC097_MetaG_FD_89744 | JGI IMG/M metagenome (GOLD analysis project Ga0116141, IMG submission 89744) | Active sludge microbial communities of municipal wastewater-treating anaerobic digesters from USA - AD_UKC097_MetaG | ecosystem: Engineered > Bioreactor > Anaerobic > Digestate | place: USA...
CCTCCGGCCTGCCGTTGAGATCCAGCGTGCCGCCGGTCAGCGTCACATGGCCGGCGGTCTGGTTACCTCCGCCGCCGGTCAGACGCACCGCCGCGTTCGACGCGACGCGCACGATGTGCCGAACCGCCGGCGCGTCGCTTTTGCCAAGTTCGGCGACCCCGGCATCCACCGCGAGATCCAGCGCGTCGTTTGCCGCCGCCCCGCCGATCATTAAGGTGCCGCCCCCTTGCTTTGCGAACGTGCCGCTGAGCGCCCCTGTGAGCGTCAGTGCCGCCGCGTCGGGAACATCAACGCCGCCAGAGGCAGCCGTAAACGCGCGCGGCAGCGAGAGCGTCGATCCGGCCTCAATCCCCAGCAAACCGCCGGCGAAAGCGACCGCATTGGCCGGATCACCCAATTGCGCGTCGTCGCTCACCACCAGACGGCCCGCGTTGATCTGCACCGCGCCGCTGAAACTGTTGGGCGCGTCCAAGACGGCGTCTCCGGCGCCGTTTTTCACCAGGGTGCCGCTGCCGCTGATCGTGCCGGCATAGTTGACCGTTCCCGCCCCGTCAAAACCGGCCACAGCCCCCGCGCCGGTCAACGCCACATCGTGCTCCGCTGTCCACGCATGGGCAGGATCGTCGTACAGGCGGCTCGCCGTCTCGCGTGTCGAGTCAAACCAGACCGCAAGGCCCGAACCGTTTACGGTCACCGTCTCGCCGCCGACGCCCAGCGCATCCGGACGCGGAATGCGCAGCGAGTAGTCGGTCAGCGTCTGCGGGCCCGTCCCCAGAATGCCCGGGGTGCCGGCGGCCACGTCGCTGCCGGGCTCAATCGACCACGCCGACAAAGCCGGCACTGTCAACAGCCAGATCTTGTCGGAAAACACGACGCCGCCGGCATCGGCCACATCCACCCCAAAAACAACGGGCCGTTCCGGGCCGCCGACCCTGAACGGCTCCGCGCCGCCCGTGACAGTCAGCACCGGCGTGCCGGCTGTGCCGGCCGCGCACCTCACGTCGGCCGCCCACACCAGCGGCGCCGCTGTCGCCGAGCGGTCAAAGGTCGAATCCTGCGCCAGTTCCAGCGGTGCGCGAATCACATTCGTGAGGCTTCCGAGCGGCATCGTGCGCAGCACGCTGCCGTCGCCGGGATCCTCGAACCGGCGCGCCGCAGCAAGGTGCACGCTGTTAGACAGATCCTTGTTGTCCGAATCGAACACAATGCCTGCGGGCGCGGTGCCGCCGTAAGGGCCGACGCTGCCTGTTCCGTTTGAAAAACGCACTTCCAGCGTGTGCCACCCCGCGGCCACCGCCACATTCTGCGTAACCGCCAAACCGTTGTGCGTGCTGTTGTTCAAGAGCACTCGGCCGTCGAGCGCTAAATAGGCTCCGTCGTCAAAACTTTTGGCGAAACTGTACGTTCCGGCCTGCGGCACCTGCCACTGACCCGTGTACCGGTACTGCGTGTTGTCGCCGAACAGGAAGGGCGTGATGCCGGCAAATCCTTTGACCGTGCCGGGGCGCACGCCCCGTTCGGTCATCGGCAAGGAGAGGTTGATCGAACCGCTCGCCCCCGTCGCCCGGCTCTCGACCAATCCGGGCTGCGTTTCTGTCATTTTCAACGTGCCGCCGTTAAGCCGCACCGTCATCTCCCCCAGCGCGGAGGCTGCCGAAAACGCAAAGTCGCCCTCCGACACCTGCACCGCGCCGCGCGAAAGCCCGTTGTCCGAAAAATGCATCACGCCCGCGCCGATCTTCTCCAGCACCGCGCCCGCCTGAATGTCGCCGAACGCAGCGATGCCTGCACCTTCTACGCCGGCCCTAAGCACGCCGGCCTGCACGGCGCTGTTCGACAGGCAGAGGTCGCCGTTCGCAATGAGCGTGTTGACGGTTTCCGTCTTGCCATTCAGATCCAGCACGCCGCGCTTAGCGCCGTTGAAAACCAGCGCGCCCTTGCCCGTGCCGTGCGGGATCACCTCGTCGGCCCCCAGTTTGAGCAATCCCATCGCATTGACATCCGACCAGTATCCGACATCGTCAGTGCCGAGCACCGTGTCGCCTGCATAATCGTTTGCGGGGTTGGAGAAAATCACAGCGTTGCTCTGCCGCGCGATCGCGACCGACCCCGGGCCGGTAATCGGCCCCAGAATATCAACCGGGACGTAATAACGCGCAAGAAACCATCCCCCGCCCGGCCCGAGCGTCACGCCGCGATTCGCGTGAAGGGTCAACGGCTCCAGCACATCCGTCAGGCCGCCGCCGTCGAGCGTGATGGCGTCAGGCTTCACGCTTTCTGGCACCGTGCCCAGCGATCCGTCAGAGCACACGCGCAAAAGGCCGCCCGAGACGGCGGTCGCGCCGCTGAAGAGGTTGTTCGAAGCCGTTAATTCCAAAACACCGTTGCCGGTCTTGGACAGTCCCGCATTGCCGGCCAGCACGGTGGCGAGCGTGGCCGTGTTGGCCGCGACACGGATTTCGGCTGGCGCAACCAACGTGTTGGTCTCGCCGGCCAGCGTCCACGCCACATTCGCGCCGTTGGTGTTGAACAGCAGCGCCGCAAGCGTGAACAGCGCGCCCGGCGGCACCGTCACCGTGCCGCCCGGGCCGACAAATGCGGCGCATTCGCCGCTGCCGGGCATGACGGCGCCGCTCCATTGGGCCGTATCTGTCCAGTTCCCCGTCCCGCCGGTCCAGACCCCGTCAGCCCCCCAACTCAAAACCGCCGCCAGCAGCGCCGTCCCGCTCGTCAATACCGCTCTCTTCATCACACACCTCGTCGCTGTTATTGAATACGTCCGGCCCGTCCCATCCCTGCGGCCCGTTACCGGAGGATAAGCATCGTTCCTTTGCCGGACGGCACCACATACACCGCGTCGCCATCGGCCGCCAGCCGCATCTGCCGGCCGGTGTCATCGGCAGCCACCGTCCATGCCTCCGCCGCGAAACCGCTCAGCGAACTCCCCGCCACCGCCTCGGCCAGCAAGACCGGCTCGTCAGGCAGCGCGGTCGCTCCCATGATCGTCACGCTGCCGCCACCCTGGAAAACGAGTCCGCCCGCCACGCGCAACGGCACGACGCCGCCCGCACCCGCGTCCACATGCCAAGCCGCACCATCCCTGACCGTCAGCGAGCCGGCCAGCGCCAGCTCGGACGCCGGGCTTTCAGAGGACACCTGCTCGATGCCGCTCACCGTCAGCGCGCCTTCCGATACTGTGCCGGCGCCGCCAAGCGCACCCAGCTCATGTTCGCCGCTGCCGCCCAGCGTCAGCTCGGCACCCTCCCGCAACGTCAGGGTCATGGGCGAGGCCGACGATCCGACAGCACCGGCGCCGCCACCCAGCGGCAATCCCCACTTGGCTGCCAGATAGGCTTCGACTTGCCGCATCTCTTCGTTTGAAAGCACCGCATCGTAAATCAGCAGCTCGGCAAGTTTCTGCCCGCCACTGCGGTTCACCCCGTCAGCCTGACCGCCTGCCAGCGCGCGCATCTCCTTGGCCAGACCGTCGATCGTCAGCCCCGCCGCCGTGCGTGTGGCGATCACCTGATACCCGCCGCTGAGCGGCGCTGCGGTGCCGTTGCCGACAGCCACGCCGTTGGTAAAGGTCTCGCCGTTCTTTACGGCCGCATCGCTCCACGCGGCATTCCAGATCATGTTGGTGTGCGTGACCACATGCTCTTCCAGCGCAGACATGCCCGGAACCGGCCCGCGGATCAGGTTGTGCGCGCTGCCGCCGATCAGCAGGCCGCCGCCCTGCTGCGACCCCAGCACCCAGAAGATCGTACGGGCGTTCGCCACCGGCGTGACCTGCAGCCACTGGCCGCTGCGCCAGGCCCCGAAATCGAGCACCGCGCGGCCGTTGAGCGCCGACGGCTCCAGCACCGGTGGCAACGCCGTACGATAGCCAGGGTCCTTGTCGTTGGGTACCAGCGGATTGAGGAACGCATACGGGTAATTGGTCGCGGCCGGATCGGTGTCGCGCGCGTCGCGCCAGCCGATGATGTCGTTCGGCGCACCGGGCAGGGAGACCAGCGAGGCCGCGCGGCTGGCGTCCGCCCAAAAGGCGAGGTTACGCTCGACCTTGGCGTAGCCGCTCAGCGCCACGCGCCCCTCGATGACGTCCAGCCATCCCGCGAAATCCTGAAACTGAAACAGACTCAGTGCCGCCGCGCCGGTCTTGGCCAGCAGGCCGGTCCCGCTCAGGCTGCCGACATTCAGCTCGCGAACACCGACCTGAAGCGTTCCGGCCAGCGGCGGCTCGTCCTCCGCCGGCACCGTGAGCGCTCCCAGCGTCGCAGGGATATCGCGCGTGAAAGGACGCTGCCACTTGCTCATCAAATACGCCTCGACCTGGGCCATCTCGGCCTCGCTCAACGCATTGGTGTAGACAATCACCTCGCCCAGCCGCTGGCCGCCGCTGCGTTCCGTGAGCCAGCGGTCGCGTGCGAACTGTCCAGCCAAAACATTGCCTGTCGTGCGCAGCGCCACCACCTGATAGCCGCCGGAAAGACCGGCCTGCGTGTTGTCCACAGGAACGCCGTCGATGCGGGTCGGACAGCCTTTCACCGATCCATGCGCATACTGCCAGAAGAGCGGCGTGGCGGCGCTGGCGACCGGACCGCGCGCAAAGTGATTGTCGCCGGTGGCATCCTCGTTCTGCGTGCCGCCGAGCAGCACCCCGCCGCCCTGCTGCGAGCCGATCACCCAGAATACCGTGCGCACGTTATTGAGCGTGCGCGACCACTGCAAGCCCTTGTCGACCGTCGGCGTGTTGGTGGCGCCGAAATCCACCACGGCGAGCGCACCGATCTCGTTGGGCAGCAACACCGGCGCATGCGCCCAGCGCTGCGTCGCCACAATATAGTCACCCGCCCCGTCCCAGCGCGCGTCGCGCCAATAGACACGGCCTGCGGCATCCGTGCCGAAGCTGCCGGCCACATTGGCGTCAACCCAGAACGCGGCGCCCGGCACCGGATTGGTGGTGGCCGCATGCGCCGTGAGCTGCGCCGCCAGCCCGTCCGCCGTGAACGCGCCCTCGGCCAGCGCCAGCGTGCCGCTGAACAGCTCCGGCGCTTCGACCGACATCGTGCCGGCCCCGAGTTTGGCCAAGGTGCCGCTGCCGGTGATCCGGCCAACGGCACCGTCACATTGGCGTGGGGAATCTCCACGCCGCCCTCGCCGCTCACCGTGAGGCGGGCCGCGCGCGCACGCGTACCGCCCGCTCCGCCCAGCCACTTGCGCATGAGATAGATTTCGACCGTCTGCCGCTCCTCCTCGGTCAGGACGCGGTCATAGATCAGCACTTCGGCTAGCCGCTGGCCGCCGCTGCGACCCGTGCCGTCCGCCTGCCCGCCGGTCAAGGTCGTGCGCATGTCTTTGGCCAGCCCGTTGACCGTCACACCGCCGGTGGTGAGCGCCGTCACGAGCTGATAACCGCCGTTCAAGCCGGTTGTGTTGGGATTGACAGCAACCCCGTTGACCCACGCTTGGCTCATCCTGAACTCGGCCGCGATCCATGTGTCCGAGCCGAAGATCGGATGCGAGGCCAGCAAGGTCCCGTCGATCTGCCCGCCGCCGCGCGCCGCGGACTTGTCGGGCGAGCCGATCAGCAGGCCGCCGCTGTTCTGCGAGCCGATCACCCAGAAGAAGGTGCGGGCGTTCGCCACCGGGACGAACTCCAGCCACTGGCCGCTGCGATAAACACCGAAATCCAAAGCCGGCAGCCCCTCCACAGCGCCCGGCAGCACGACCGGCGGCAAGGCGGTCTTATATCCGGGATCTTTCAGGTTCGGCGAGAACTCATTAAGCCAGGCATAAGGATGGCCCGAACCGACCGAGCCGTCGCGCACGTCATTCCAGCGGATCACCTGATCGACCGTTCCCTCTTTGAACACCAGCGTCTGCGCGGCCGACGCATCGAGCCACAGCGCCGGATCGACGGCAGGACCCAGTTCCTCCAGCAGCACGCCGTTCTCCAACACGATCGAACCGGTGTGGTCGGTCACCGATCTGACCGAGAGCCGGCCGCCGCCGCGCACGATCAGGTCGCCGGCCCCGGCCAGCCGCTCCAACGTATGAGTCATGCCGCCGGCGATCTCGAGCACCACCGCGCCGCCGCTCAGGGTCAGGCCGTCCGGCGCATTCAGCGCGGCGCTTTCAATGATCAGCTCGCCGCTGCCCTGCTTGTCAAGGGTGCCGTCCACCGTTAAGCCGCCGGCCAAACGCAGGCTCCCGCCGTCGACATAGAAACCGCCCCCCGCCAGGGACACCGCCTGCTGCAGAGTCAGAGCGGCACCCGGCGTGGTGCGAAGCAGGCCACCGTTGAGCGCAACCGCGTTGCCGGCCGATCCCAAAGCGCTTTCGCTGCCGACCAGCAAGGTGCCGCCATCCACCGCGACGCTGCCGGCGAACGTGTTGTTGCCGGTGAGCGCTGCTGTGCCGCCCTCCAGCTTGACCAGCGCACCGCTGCCCGCGATCACGCCCGCATGGGTCACACTCCCCAGCCCTGAAAAAGTCAAGGTGCCGCCATTCAGCGTGACGGCGTGAGTGACGGTATACGTGTTCAGCGGCGAATCAAAGACGGTATTGTCCGCGACAGCCTGCGTGTCGTAGATCAACGTTTCGCCGGCCCCGAGCGTAATGCCGCCGTCGAAGCTCGCCAGATTCGCGGCCACCACCCGCAGCGCGCTGCCCGCGTCGAGGAACGTCTGCAAGCCCGCCAGCGCGTCGCCTTCCAGCACGGCCTCCGTCCCCGGCGCCACCGCCCATGTGCCGGACGCCGGCAGACGTCGGAGCCAGACCGAATCGCGGAACAAGATGGTTTCACCTTCCGGCACCGTCACCGCGGCGTCGAACAATGCGGGCACGGCGCCGTCCGAACCGACCGCGACCGACGTGTTGACCGCCAGCGCGGCATCCGTCAGATTGTCGTCCGACGCAATCACGCCGCCGAGCACCGCGAAAACGGGGAGCGGCGTACGGCCGGAGAGAGTGACCGTGCCGCCGCCGGGGCCGACGCAGATCGCGCCGCTGTTGGTTGAGAAGGCACGCTCCGCCGCCGTCTCTTCATAGAGTGCCAGCGCGCTGCCGTCGAGCAGCAACGACGCGCCGCCCAGCGCCTGCCGATTCGTCACGGTGAGCGTCGCACCCTCGGGAATCGCCACCGTGCCCGCGCCCGCGCCGTCGGCCATCTGCACCTCGAACGCACCGCCACACCAGACCTCGCGCGTGCCGAACGCCAGCGCGCCGCGTGGTCGAGTATCTGCCGAATCTGGTGGTCGGCATCGTGATCCTGCTGGCCGCGCTCAGCCTCGCCAACTACCTCGCCGCACTGGCCGCCAAGGCGCTGGAGGGGCACCCGCACGCCGCGCTGCTCTCAGGCGTGGCCCGCTGCGCGGTGCTGCTGCTCGGCGTCAGCATGGCCCTTGAACAGCTCGGCGTGGGCGAGGAGATCGTCATGATCGCGGTCGCCGCGCTCTTCGGCGGCGGCGCGCTCGCAGTAGGCCTCGCCTTCGGCCTCGGCGGCAAGGACCGCGCCCGCGAGCTGATCGACGGCTGGCGCAAAAAGTAACCCTACACCCCGCGCCCCGCGGTCACCGCCCAGACCGTGCGGGCGCCGGCTTTTTTCAGCACGCGCGCGCATTCGTCGAGCGTCGCGCCGGTGGTCATCACATCGTCGACCAGCAACACGCACCGCTGCCGCACCCAGTCGGGACGCGTCACGCGGAACGCGCCCAGCATGTTCATGCGCCGATGCGCCGCGTTGAGGTGCGTCTGCGTCTCCGTGGCACGCACGCGTTCCAAGGCGCGCGTGTCGCAGCGGCGGTCGATGCGCCGCGCCAGCTCGCGCGCCAGCAGCGCCGACTGGTTGTAGGAGCGCTCGCGCTGCCGCACCGGATGAAGCGGCACCGGCACCACCACGTCCACCTCGGCCGCGTGGAAATGCGCCGTCAGGCAGCCCTCCAGCAGATCCGCGAGGTCGGCGCACAGCCAGAGGGCGCTGTCATATTTGAAGGCGTGCACCATGTCGCGCAGCACGCCGGAGAAATGCCCCGCCGCGCGCGCGCGGTCGAAATGCGGACGCGCCGCGCGGCAGACGCCGCACACGAACGTGTGCCGCACCTGCCCCTCGACCTCGCGGCCGCACAGCGCGCACAGGCTCGCGCTGTACAGCTCGATCCGCGCCCGGCAGTCATTGCAGAGGTGGCGTCCGGCCCGTTCCGACAGCCGGCCGCAACCGCGCCCCGGACAGACGCGCGGGTAAAACCCGTCGATCACTCCCGCCATGAATGTGGTCAGACCGTGCATCCAACGCCTTGTCAGCCGGCCCGCGCTACCAGAGCGCCGCCGGATATTCGCCCGCCGCGACGAGCTGCCGCACGGCTTCGACCACGCGCGGCTTGTCTTCGCGGTAGGTCACGCCGAACCAGGCGCTCTCGGTCGGCAGCACCGCCACCTCGGCCGCGCCGTCGCGGATCATGTCATCCACTACAAACGGAATGTACCACTCCGCCTTGGGATCATCCGCGTGCGCCGCCAGCCAGACCGGAAAGCGGCTCTCCAGCGCGTCGAACAACGCCGGCGTGAAGCCCCAGAGATTCATCGACACCCGCTCGGTGCCGGTCAGCGCGACCGGCCGCGCCGGATCCTCGCGGTTTTCCGCGCCGCCCGGCACGCGCACCAGCCGCGTCATCTCGGTCACCGAAACCAGCAGGCCGTCCTGCCCCACGCCGCACACGCCGCGCGCCACGCTGCCATGCTCGGAGAGTGTCTGGTCCAGCCGATACCCCACCATCGAGAAACGCGGTTTCGCGGTGCCGCCCGCCGCAGCCTCGCCCAGAAATGCGGCCAGCCGCCGGAAGGCGTCGCGCCCGTAGAAATCGTCGGCATTGATCGCGGCGAACGGCGTATCGACCACATGGCGCGCCGCACGGATCGCATGCGCCGTACCCCACGGCTTGGCGCGCCCTTCCGGCACGGTCAATCCGCCCGGCAGATCGTCGATAGATTGATAGGCATACGCAACCTCCGCCGCACCCGCATACCGCGCGCCGATCGTGGTGCGGAACACCTCGTCGAACTCGCGCCGGATCACGAACACGATGCGCCCGAAGCCCGCTCGCAACGCATCGTAGACCGAGTAGTCCATGATGGTTTCGCCAGACGGCCCCACCGGATCAACCTGTTTGAGCCCGCCGTAGCGGCTGCCCATGCCCGCCGCCAGAATCACCACCGTCGGTTTCATGCCCATGACCTCTCCCCAATGCATCCTAAACCAAAAAGCGTCAGCTCCGGGTCGAGCGTGAACGCCATGCCGCTCTCGTTGAGCGCCCAGCCGGCATACCCGCCGGTCGCCACCAGCGTGAACGCGCAGCCCTGCGACGCGCTCAGATACGCCACGATCTCGCGCACGATCCCGCGATAGCCGATCTGCGCGCCGATGCGCATCGCCTGCTGCGTGCTGCGTCCCAGCTTCGGACACGGCCCCTCCAGCTCCACGCGCGGCAGCAGCGCTGTGCGCTCGTAGAGGTAGTCGGTCATCAGCGGCAGCCCCGGCGTGATCACCCCGCCGACATAGCGCCGGTCGGCCGTCACGACATCGAAGGTGAGCGCGGTGCCAAAGTCCGCCACAATCAGCGGCGCGCCGTAGCGCCGCACCCCGCCGCACGCATCCGCCAGGCGGTCCGCGCCGATGCTCGCGGGATCGGGATAATCGATCGTCACATCCATCGGCAGCCCGGCGCCCACCGTCAGCACGCGGCACCCCAGCTCGCGCCGCGCGAGCCGCGTCCACGCCGCGTTCACGCGCGGCACGACCGACCCCAGCACCACACCGTCCAAGGTCTTGCCGCGCGCCGCCTTGCGCAGCGCCTCGGCGCAGCGCTCCGGCTCCTTCGCGACCCCGCCCTTCACATGGCTGACGCGCGACACCCTGCCGTTTTCATACAGCCCGATACCCGTCGACGTGTTCCCGACATCCACCACCACCATGCGCATCATAGCCCGTCCCTTCTCACCGCACCGCGCGCCACTCCAACGACAGATCCACCGAAGGCGCGGAATGCGTCAGGCAGCCCAGCGAAATCGCGTCGACGCCAGTCGCGGCGACCTCGCGCGCCCGCGCCAGCGTGATGCCGCCCGAAGCCTCGGTTTTCGAGACGCCGCGGCACAGTGCCACGCACGCGCGCATCATCTCGCACGACATGTTGTCAAGCATGATCCACTCCGGCCGTCCGCGCAGGGCGCTCTGGCACTCGGCCACGCTCTCGACCTCGATCTCGACCTCCAGCAGCGGAAAGGCCTCGCGCGCCGCCGCCACCGCCAGGTCCAGCCGGTCAGGGTCTCCGCCCTGCCAGAGGCGGCGGTGGTTGTCCTTGACCAGCACGCGGTCATAGAGGCCGAAGCGATGGTTCGTGCCGCCGCCGCACGTCACGGCGTACTTCTCGAAGAGGCGCAGATTGGGCGTGGTCTTACGCGTGTCGAGGATCATCGTCCCGTGCGCCTGCACCGCCTCGACGAATCGCGCGGTCAACGTGGCGATGCCGCACATCCGCTGCATGAAATTGAGGGCGGTGCGTTCCGCCGTCAGGATCGAGGCCGCCTTGCCCTCGATCGTCAGGATCGTGCCGCCGGGTTCAACCGGCTGGCCGTCCGGCACGACGACCGCCACGCGCAGCTCAGGGTCGATGCAGGCCAGCACCGCGCTCGCCACCGTGCCTCCCGCCACGCGGCACGCCTCGCGCGCCAGGATCTCGCCGGTCGCGCGCGCCGCAGGGTCCACCAGCGCCAGCGTCGTCGCATCGCCCTCGCCCACGTCCTCGGTCAACGCCGCCTTGACCGCGGCCATCGCCCGCGGGTCATCCATCACATCGCGCATCGTCATCGCTCGTCTCCTCTCACCCTCTCATCCGCCGCCCGCACAGGTACCCGCTCAGGCCGCCTGCCAGATGGGCCGCATACGCCACTTGCGATTGCACCAGCACCGCTTCGGCCACGGTGATCGCACCCAGCAGCCACGCCAGCGTGCGGGCCTTCATCCGCACCGGAAAAATCAACACCAGCAGAACCACCTCGCGCTGCGGGAAGAGCGCGGCATACGCCCCGATCAGGGCGAACACCCCGCCGGAGGCGCCGATGCACAGCGCCGTGTCCAGCGAACGCCCCGCCGCGTCCGCCGTGCCGGTCCAGGCCCGCAGGGCGGGCGGCATCCACTGCGTCAGCGCCGCCAGCGACGGCAGCAGGGGCATCGCCGCCGTCACGGCCAGCCATCCGAGTCCGCCCAGCACGCCGCCCCACAGAAAAACCCGCCAGAACCGGCGTCCGCCGATCTCCGACTCCAGCCCTGAGCCGAACAGCAGCACCGTCAGCATGTTCAACCCCAGGTGCATCCAGCCGGCATGCAGAAACATGTAGGTCACCGGCTGCCAGAAGAAGCCCCGGCTCAACAGTGCGCCGTTCAGTCCGAAGCAGGAGACCAGCGCGTGCCCGTAACTGTACCCGTAGACAAACTCGGCACGCGCCGCGGTCTGCTGCACCAGAAAAACAAAAAGACACGCTGCCGCGAGCGCCGTCGCGGCAGGTGCCTTCAAAAATAAACCCCGCAGACGCCACAGCCATCTGCGCAGCACCGTGATCAAATCAGCCTCCGTTTCCGGCTCAGGCGGACTTAATCAGATCCCAGTTCGCGTACATCAGGAAAGTGATGATCGCCAGAAAGACGGTGGCGATGATCGCGCAGATGCCGCCGATCTTGTCGCCCGCGCCGGAGCCCTGCGCGGCCACCTCGTCGGCCGGGTTGCGGAGACGCGCCGAAATGAACGCCCCTCCGGACGCAGCCTTGGCCTCTTCCTGAACCGCTTCGACAGAAGATTTCTTCAATTTCATAGATGAAAGTATAGCAAAGCCGCGCCGCTTTGAGTAGCGGATTTTTTATTGCAACGTGAGCAGAGTGCCGTGGTTCGGCAGCAACAGTGCGCCGGCGCCGGTGATGGCCTCGGGGTGCGTCGCCGCCGAAACGGTGCCGCTCACGTAACGGCCGCCGATGCGTAAGGCATGCAGCGGCTGCGTGCCCGCAAAATCAAGCGCCAGGCTCGCGCCCTCGGCCAGTTCGATCGTCAGCCCCTCCGGGAAAGGCGCGTATGCGTCCATGACCGGCAAGCGCGTCACGCGCACGTCGTCGACGGCCGACGACCGGTCGCCCCCGGACGAATTGATCCCTTGGAGGGCGAGCAGATACGACACGCCGGCCTTGACGTACGGCAGACGGAACGTGTAGCGCTCATACAGGTAGTCGGTCGTGGTCACCGTACCCACGACCGCGCCGTTGAGCGTCAGCGCAAAATCATGGCCAACGTGCACGTAATGCCCCTCCGTGCGCGCGGCCGCCATGAACGAGACCGCGTAATGGCCGTCCTCCGGGAACGTGACCGCCTGCCGGATCGACGCGGTCTTCTGCAACCACCCCACCTGCCGCCCCATCGGCACTGCGAAGGAGAAGGCGCTGCGTTCCACGCAAAGCCCGCTCTTGGTGTCGTTGTCGCCGCTGTCGGCGGACGACGTGAACGACCAAGCCGCACCACTGGGAGCAAACACATATCCGGTCGTGACCGGGTTTTCGAATCCGCCTTCCTGCACCACCGCCGGCCCCACGTAGGTCACGCGAACGTCGTCGATCAAGCCGATGCGCGAGTAGCCATTCGTGCCGGTGCTGCCCTCGAAGCCGATCACCGCCACCTGGCCCTGCGTCACCGCCGGCAACGTCACCTCAAACGGCTGATAGCCCGGCGGCCCGAGCCGGATCGGCGCGACCTTGACGCCGTCGAACGTCACATCCAGCGTGTGCCGGGCATTCACGCTCGTGTAAGAGCTGGCCCGCGAGAACGGCGAACCGCCGGCCCCGCCGGCCCCCAGGAACGACACCCGGTAGACGCCGCCACATTCGTGCCGTAGACATTGTTGGCATTCGGCAGCAGGTTGGTCACCGCGTCGGAGAAACTCCAGCCGCGGCCGTCCAGCACCGAGCCGATCTCATAGCGCGTCTGGCCGTTGAGCCGCAGCGTGAGGTCGCCTGTCTCCTCGAACGAGCCGTCCTGCACCAGATTCCCGTCTTCCTCCAGCCGTTCCAGCCGGATGTCGTCGATCAGCGACGTGCGGTCCCCCGCCTCGATGTGTACGCCACGGAACAGCAGGCTGTAGCTGCCGGCCGCGCGGTGCGGCAGGCGGATCTCGCGGCGCGTGAAGAGATCGCTGTTCGCCTCAACCTTGCCCACTGTCACGCCGTCAAACACCGCCTCCAGCAGATGCAGGCCCGACCCCGTGCGCCGCGCATGCGCGAAGGTCAGCCGGTACGCGCCCGCCTGCGGCAGCGTGACCGTGCCCTCCACGGTGCCGGACCGCTGCACAAAGGCGACCACGCGCCCGCCCTCGGGCAGCGGGATCGCCGCCCCGAGCCAGGGCGTGCCGGGCGTGGCCAAGCCCGAGCCCTTGTCGACCAGCGTCGAGGTGCCGATTTCCGTGATCTTCGTTGACGGCATAAAGGTCCACTCCGCGCCGGTCGGGTTGTACATCCAGGCTCCTGCGCCCATCGAACCGCTGGTCTGCTCGAAATCCGCGTTCGGCACACTGCCGGTCACGAACGCCGCGCGAGGTGCTGTGGACGGCGCGAGGCGCAGTGCGCCCGCCTCGACGCGCACCGTCTTCACACCCTGCGGAATCTCCGCCGTGCACCACACGCCCGACCCGTCCTTGGCCAGCACGCCCGTCTCGGCCAGCGTCTGCACGGCGACACCGCCGCCCGTCGCCGTGACGCGCCGCCCGCCGGCCGCGAAATCCGCCGCGCCGTTGGTCGTGACCGCTACGCTGACATCGCCGCGCGTCACCAGCGGACCAACCGTTACACCGCCCTCCGCCACGTACAGCGCGCTCTTCGGCAGCCCGGCCTGCCGCCGCAGGTGTAGCGCGCCGCCGCCGCGCTTGACGAGCAGGCCGTCGCCGTCCAGCCCGCCCAGCACGAGGGTCTCGCCCTGCTCAACCTGGAACTCGGCCGCAGCCCCGGCGCGCACCGCCACCACGCCCTGCTGCGCATGGTTGAACCATTTGCTTTGCAGGTACGCGTCCACGGCCAGCCGGTCATTCTCGCTGAGCACGTTGCCGAACACCAGCACCTCCGCCAACTGGCCGCCGCCCTGCCGGAAATTCGTGGTCGTGGTCGGCGCATAGGCATAGTTACGGTCGTTGAAGAAATTCGAGAAGTTCGCCGTGCCGTTAGGCAAGTGAGCGCCGACCAGCTCATACCAGTCGTGCGGATACTGCATGAACCCGTTGACGCGGCGTCCGTCCAGCGACACCCAGCCGTTGCGCAGGCTGTCCGCCGCCTCTTCGGCGAACAACGGCGTTTGCGTTGCGCCGGAAGACCCGGTGTGGAAATGC
>Ga0116141_10002965_pt1 | contig 14408 bp, 13 predicted proteins | sample AD_UKC097_MetaG_FD_89744 | JGI IMG/M metagenome (GOLD analysis project Ga0116141, IMG submission 89744) | Active sludge microbial communities of municipal wastewater-treating anaerobic digesters from USA - AD_UKC097_MetaG | ecosystem: Engineered > Bioreactor > Anaerobic > Digestate | place: USA...
CCGCAGAGCGGGAGGGGCGTGTCCTGGTGCGCAACGCGGGCGGCATCGAGCTGCTGTCCAACGTCTGCCGTCATCGCCAGGCGATCATGCTGAACGGGCGCGGAAACGCGAACAACATCGTCTGTCCTGTCCATCGCTGGACCTACGATCTCAAGGGAGAACTGCTGGGGGCGCCGCATTTCGAACAGCAACCGTGCCTGAACCTGGGCCGCTCGCCGCTGCAGAACTGGCGCGGCCTGCTGTTCGAAGGCCCGCGCAACGTGGCCGCCGACCTGACCAACCTGGGCCTGCAGCGCGAGTTCGACTTCGACGGCTACATGCTCGACCACGTCGAAGTGCACGAGTGCGACTACAACTGGAAGACCTTCATCGAGGTGTACCTCGAGGACTACCACGTCGAGCCCTTCCATCCGGGGCTGGGCAAGTTCGTGTCGTGCAACGACCTGCGCTGGGACTTCGGCGACTGGTATTCGGTGCAGACGGTGGGCACGCACATGGGCCTGGCCAAGCCGGGCTCGCCCACCTACAAGCGCTGGCAGGAACAGCTGATGAAGTTCCGCCAGGGCCGGGTGCCCGAGCATGGCGCGGTGTGGCTCACCTACTACCCGAACATCATGGTCGAGTGGTATCCGCACGTGCTGGTGATCTCCACGCTGATCCCGCGCGGTCCGCAGAAGACGACCAACATCGTCGAGTTCTACTACCCCGAGGAGATCGCGCTGTTCGAGCGCGAACTGATCGAGGCCGAGCGCGCCGCCTACATGGAGACGTGCATCGAGGACGACGAGATTGCGCTGCGCATGGACGCCGGGCGTCGTGCGCTGTTCGAGCGCGGCACCAGCGAGGTCGGGCCCTACCAGAGCCCGATGGAAGACGGCATGCAGCACTTCCACGAGTTCCTGCGCCGCGAGCTGCCGTTCGACGAGCGCGCGTGACGCCGCGTGCGGGCCGGCGCGGCCCCCGCGTCTGACCCACCGCGATGCAGGCGCTGGCCATGCTCGTCGCAGCCCTGGTGTTCACCGCCATGGGCGCGCTCGTGAAGCTGGTGTCCGACCAGCACTCGGCCATGGAAGTGGTGGCCTGGCGCGGCGCGACCGGCGCGGTGCTGATGGGCGGCTGGATGCTGTGGCGCGGGGCCCGGCCCGGTTCGCCGCACCTGGCCATGGTGCTGTCGCGCTCGCTGGTGGGCACGCTGGCGCTGGGATGCTGGTTCGTGACGCTGGGCACGCTGCCGCTGGCGACGTCGGTCACGCTCAACTACACGGCGCCACTGTTCATCGCGCTGCTCGCGCCGCTCGGCGCATGGCTGGGCTGGCGGTGGCTGGGGGCGGATCCGCACGACATGGCGCGCCCGCCGGCCCCTGGCGCCGCGCGCGGCGGCCACGGATGGCTCACGCTTGCCATCGTCGCCAGCTTCGCGGGCGTGCTGCTGATCCTGCGCCCCACCATCGAGCGCGGTCGCGAGTTCGATCTTGCGCTGGGCCTGTTCTCGGGACTGCTGAGCGCGGTCGCCTATCTGCAGGTGCGCACGCTCGGCCGCGTCGGCGAGCCCGAGTGGCGCGTGGTGTTCTGGTTCTCGCTGGTGAACCTGGCGTTCGGAGCCGCGATCGCGTCGTTCAGCGGCTGGCATACGACCACGCTGCGCGAGGTGCTGCTGCTCGTGTCGATCGGTGCCCTGGCCGCATTGGGCCAGCTGCTGATGACCTATTCGTTCGGCCAGGGGCGCACGCTGTTCGTCGCGAACCTGCAGTACACCGGCGTGATCTTCGCCACGCTGATCGGCTGGTTCTGGTTCGGCGACACCTTCGAGTGGATCGAGGCGGCCGGCATCGCGCTGATCGTGCTCAGCGGCGTCGCCGCGTCGACGTCCTCCGTCACGCCCTCCCCTTCCAAACACCCCACCCCGAGGAGTTCCCCATGACGTCCTGGACGACGCTGGTGTCGGCCGAAGAGCTGGCCGCGGCCATCGATCACTGCGTGGTGATCGACTGCCGTCACGACCTGATGAATCCCGCGATCGGGCCCGAAGCCTACGCGGCCGACCACATCCCCGGCGCATACTTCCTCAGCCAGGACACCGACCTGGCCGGGCCCAAGAACGGCCGCAACGGCCGGCATCCGCTGCCCGATCGCGATGCGCTGGCCGCGAAGCTGCGTGCCGCGGGCCTCGACAACGGCAAGCAGCTGGTCGGTTACGACGCATCGGGCGGTCTGTATGCGGCGCGCCTGTGGTGGCTGGCCCGCTGGCTGGGGCATCGCGCGGTGGCGGTGCTCGACGGCGGCATCGACGCGTGGCGCAAGGCGGGCTTTCCGGTGACACGCGAAGTACCCGCGCCGCGCACGGGCGGGTTCACCATCGGCGCCCCGTTGTCGCAGGCGGCGACGGCCGACGACGTGCTGGTCAACGTGGGCACCGGAAAGCGCCTGGTGATCGACGCGCGCGGCCCCGAGCGCTACCGCGGCGAGACCGAGCCGCTGGACCCGGTGGCCGGCCACATCCCGGGCGCCGTCAACCGCCCGTACGGCGTGAACCTGCGCCCCGACGGCCGCTTCAAGCCGGCAGAGGCGCTGCGTGCGGAATTCGCCGCCTTCCTGGGCGGCGTTGCGCCGGCCGACGTGATCCACCAGTGCGGCTCCGGCGTGAGCGCCTGCCACAACCTGCTGTCGATGGCCTACGCGGGCCTGGACACGGGCGCGCTGTACGCGGGCTCGTGGAGCGAGTGGGTGTCGGATCCGGGCCGCCCGGTGGCGACGGGGCCGAATCCCTGACGGCGCGAGGGCGCCGGCGCCGCCCGGTGCCGCGGCCCCGTCACCAGCGCGCAGGCAGGCGACGGGACGTGTGATACACGCGCAGAATCTCGATGGTGTCTTGGCGTACCCGGTACGGAACGAGGTAGCGCGTCTTCGTCACGACGAGTTCGCGCGTGCCGGGGACGCGCCCCGGTCTGCCCAGCGCGGGCTGGGTTCGAAGAGCGGCCACCGCGACGAGCACCCGCTCCACGACTCGTCGCGCCGCCGCCGGGTCATCGGCGGCAATGTACGAGGCCTCGTCGTCCAGGTTGCGCAGTGCCGTTCGCAGCCACCTAACGCGCATTCACACGCCACTTGCCGGCCAGCGCGGACACCTCGGATTCGCTCGCGAAGTCGCCCGCATCCGCCTCGCGGATCGCAGCCTCGGTCTCGGCAATCTGCCATTCGTTGTTCTCGACGAACGCCCGGATCGCTTCGGCAGCGAGAAACGACTTGCTGCGCTGGGTCGCGCTCGCCAGCCGGTCGAGCCGATCCTTGATGTCGTCATCGAGTCGGACGGTCACGGTCGTGGACATGGCGAACTCTGAGGGTCGATTGGCTTGGATGTGCACATCCTAACACCCGCGCCCTTCCAAAGACCGCGCACGCGGAACCCTCCGGCGGCCCGCCCCGTTGCGGCTCACTCCGGCGCCCGGAGCGAGAACTTCTCCATCCGGTAGCGCAGGGTGTCGCGCGACACGCCGAGGTCGCGCGCGGCCTTCGAGACGTTCCAGCGCGCCGCCTCGAGCGCCTTCTGGATCAGGCGCCGCTCGATCTCGGGCAGGGTGCCGCCGATGGCGCCGGCCGACATCGTCAGGGGAACGGTCGGGGCGACGCCCGGCTGGGCGGACGGCTGGTCCAGGCGCGCCAGCATGAGCTGCGACGCCTCGATCACGTCGCCGCGCGCCATGATCACGCTCTGCTCGATCACGTTGCGCAGCTCGCGCACGTTGCCCGGCCACGAATGCGCGCGCAGGGCGTCGAGCGCGTCGGCGCTCAGCGTCAGGCGCGGCTTGCCGTAGCGGGCACGCTGCTGCTCCAGGAAGTGCGCGGCGAGCAGCTCGACGTCGCCCGCGCGATCGCGCAGCGGCGGCGTGAGCACCTGCAGGATGCGCAGCCGGAAGTACAGGTCGGCGCGGAAGCGCCCGTCGCGCACCATCTGCTCGAGGTCGCGGTTCGTGGCCGCGACGATGCGCACCGACACCTGCTGCTCGCGCACGCTGCCCAGACGGCGGATCTTGCGGTCCTCCAGCAGCTTGAGCAGCTTGACCTGCAGGCCGGGGTCGATCTCGCCCACCTCGTCGAGGAACAGCGTACCGCCGTCGGCCGCCTCGATCAGGCCGATGCGCCGCTCGCGCGCGTCCGTGAACGCGCCGCGTTCGTGGCCGAAGAGCTCCGACTCGAGCAGGTGCGACGGGATCGTCGCGCAGTTGATCTCCACGAACGGCCCGTCCGCCCGCGGCCCCTCGTAATGCAGGGCATGCGCGACGAGCTCCTTGCCGGTGCCGGTCTCGCCGTTGATCAGCACCGCGGGTGGCGCTTCACCCGACAGGTTGCGCTCGGCCTCGACGATCTGGCGGATCTGCGCGCGCAGCGCACGCATGCCGGGCGAGTCGCCCACCAGGGCGGCGAGCCCCTTGTCGGCAGCTTCGCGGCGGCGGTACCACGACAGCTCCTGCTCGCGGCGCCCCGTCTGCAGCGCGCGGTCGAGCACCAGCTTGAGCTTGCCGAGCGCCACCGGTTTGGTCAGGTAGTCGAAGGCGCCCGCCTTCATCGCATCGACCGCGACCTGCTCGCTGCCATGCCCGGTCATCATCACCACGATCACGTTCGGATCGCGCCGGCGGATGCGGGCCAGCGCCTCCAGCCCGTCGATGCCGGGCAGGTTGAAGTCCAGCACCACCGCGTCGGGCTTGAACTGCTCGAGCAGTTCGAGTCCGGCCTCGGCCGACGCCGCCACCTGCACCTCGTGGCCGTAGCGCTGCAGGTACAGACGGATGTTCTTCGAGAGCAGCTCTTCGTCTTCGATCAGGAGTACGCCGTAGCTCATCGCGGGGATCAGGCCTTGGGAAAGGACAACACGAACTCGGTGCCGGCGCCGGGCTTGCTGGTCACGTCGATGCGGCCGCCGAGCCGCTCCACCGTACGCTTGACCAGGGGCGTGCCCACGCCCAGGCCGGTGCGCTTGGTGGTGTGGAACGGCACGAAGATGCGGGCAAGCCGCTCGCGCGACATGCCGATGCCGGTGTCGCGCACCCGCGCCTCGATCGAGCGGCGATCGGGCGCTTCACGCGTGGACAGTGCGAGTCGCCCGCCGTCGGGCATCGCGTCGATGGCGTTGGCGACCAGGTTCACGAACACGTGCTCCAGCGAATCGGGCTCGCCGGCGATGGTCGGCAGCGCGGACGCGAGGTCGAGCTCGAGGGTGATGCCGTGCGCGGGCAGGTCGTCCTCGAATCCCGACAGCGCCGTGCGGATCACGGCGTTCACGTCGACCGGCTCGAGTGCACGGCCGCCCTGATAGGCATAGGCCAGAAGCTGGCGCACCCAGCCTTCCAGCCGATCGACCTGCCGGATGATGTCGATCGCCTGATCCACGTGGGGCGGCGTCCCGGCCGACCCGCCCGCCCCCGCGTCCACCGAGATCAGCTCGGCGGACGAGCGGATGCCCGCCAGCGGGTTGCGGATGCCGTGCGCGACCGCCGACGCCATCTCGCCCACCGCGGCCATCGATTCCGACGCGACCAGCCGCCCCTGCTGCACGCGGATCAGCGCATCGGCGCGCCGCACCAGCCCGAGCAGCACGAGGAACAGGAAGGCGCTGGCGCCCGCCGACGCCAGCCAGATCACCTGGGTGAGCCGCTGCACGTCCTCGAACAGCGACTTCGGCGACATGTAGAGCTCCACCACGCCGACCACGCGCTGTGCACCGTCGACGACGGGGATGTAGTTCTCGACCGGATGCGCGGTGCGCCCTTTAAGGAACACGTGCTCCGGCTTGATGTAGTTGGCCGGATTGAGCAGGTCGCTCTCCACGACCAGTTCTCCGGCCAGCGCTTCGGCGAGTTCGGGGTTGAACGGCAGCGTGCGGCCGATGGCGTCGCGGTTGGTCGACCAGACCACGCGCCGCTCGGCGTCGTACAGATTGCAGTGCAGGACGTCGGGCATGCGGGCGACCTGGCCGAAGATGCGCTCGATCTCGTCCAGACGCTGCGCATCGAACACCGCGGGCACCTCGCGTGCCGCGCCCGGCACGAAGAACCGGGTGCCATCGTGGATCCGGATGAGGCTCTGGACGAACTCGGCCGTGACTTCGCCCGTGCGGTGCAGCATGCGCTCGGCCATGAACCGTGACAGCAGCGTGGCCGACACGACGGCCAGCAGCGCGATCGACCCGAGACTGGCCAGGGCGAACCAGCGCGTCAGGCGGAACGGGCGGACGGGTGCTGCGGCAGCGGGCATCGGCACAAGACCATGATATCGACATGGAATTGTCCCATGCCGGCGTGGGCGCCGCGAGGATCGCGTGCGCACGATGCAGGAACGGCACAGCGGCGCACTCTATTCCGCCGCAGGCACGCGGATCAGTGCTGGTGCACCTGCGCGGTCAGTGCGGCGATGATCGCGATGCCCGCCAGCATCATCACCAGCTGGCGCGCAGCCTCGCTGCGGCGGGTGCGACTCTGCCGGTGCAGGTCGGGGACGAGGTCGGCCAGTGCGATGTAGACGAAGCTGGCCGTGGCCAGCATCAGCACATAGGGCACCAGCTGCTGGCCGGCTTCGAGCGCGAAGTAGCCCACCGCCCCGCCCACCACCGCCGACAGGCTCGACAGCGTGTTGTAGAACAGCGCCCGGCGCCGGGTGTAGCCGGCATTGAGCAGCACGATGAAGTCGCCGATCTCCTGCGGCAGCTCGTGCGCGGCGATGGCGGCCGTGGTGAGCAGGCCCAGCCGGATGTCGACCAGGAAGGCGGCCGCGATGAGGATGCCGTCGGCGAAGTTGTGGATCGCATCGCCGACCAGGATCAGCAGCCCGCCGGAGCCGGCCTCCTCGCGGTCGTGCCCGTGGTGATGGCCGTGGCCGTCGCCCTCGTAGTGATGGCTGTGGCGCATCACGTCGAACTTCTCGAGCACGAAGAACGCCACCAGTCCGAACAGCAGCGTTGCGCACAGCGCGTGCAGGTCGGCGCCGGACTCGAAGGCCTCGGGCATCAGGTGCAGCACCGCCGTGCCGAGCAGCATGCCGGCCGACAGGCTGACCAGGCGCTGGACCGACGCCGTCAGCACCGACATCGACAGCCAGGCTGCCGCGCCCAGGCTCAGCACACCGGACACGAAGGTGGCGACGAGGATCAGGGAAAGGGTCACGGTGCGGGGTCGAGGAGCGGGATCGGCGGGTACACCCGGACGAACGCACCGGGATGATGCAACCGGGTTGCGTGAGTGGGCAGTATAGCCTAGCGCAGCCGGCGTGATCCGTGCGCCGGCTGCGTGATCAGTGCGCCTTGTCCCAGTCCGCCCCTGCGCCCACGGCCACCTCCAGCGGCACGTCGAGCGCGGCCACCGAAGTCATCATGCCGGGCAGCTCGGCACGCACCGCGTCGAGCTCGTCGTCCGGCACCTCGAGCACGAGCTCGTCGTGCACCTGCATGATCAGCAGCGACTTCATCCGCTGCGCCTCGAGCCAGCCTTGCACGCGGATCATCGCCAGCTTGATCAGGTCGGCGGCCGTGCCCTGCATGGGCGCGTTGATCGCGGCGCGCTCGGCGCCCTGTCGGCGCGGGCCGCTCGGGCTGTTGATCTCGGCCAGCCACAGGCGGCGACCGAACACGGTCTCGACGTAGCCCTGGCTGCGGGCCAGCTCGCGCGTGCGGTCCATGTACGCACGCACCTTGGGGTAGCGCGCGAAGTAGCGGTCGATGTAGGTGCGCGCGGCGTCGCGCTCGATGCCCAGGTTGGACGCCAGGCCCCAGGCGCTCATGCCGTAGATGAGCCCGAAGTTGATCACCTTCGCGTAGCGGCGCTGTTCGCTGGTGACCTCGTCGGGCGCCACGCCGAAGATCTCGCCGGCGGTGGCACGGTGCACGTCGAGCCCCTGCGCGAACGCGCGCGTGAGGCCTTCGTCACCCGAGATGTGCGCCATGATGCGCAGCTCGATCTGCGAGTAGTCGGCCGAGACGATCTGCGCGCCGGGCGGCGCAACGAAGGCTTCGCGGATGCGCCGGCCCTCGGGCGTGCGCACCGGGATGTTCTGCAGGTTGGGGTCGCTGGACGCCAGGCGGCCCGTCACCGCCACCGCCTGCGAGTAGCTGGTGTGCACGCGCCCGGTGCGCGGATTCACCATGCGCGGCAGCTTGTCGGTGTACGTGGACTTCAGCTTCGACAGGCTGCGGTAGTCGAGCACGATCTTCGGCAGCGGATAGTCCTCGGCCAGCTTGGCCAGCACTTCCTCGTCGGTGGAGGGGGCGCCGCTGGCGGTCTTCTTCACCACCGGCAGCCCCAGGCGCTGGAACAGGATCTCGCCCAGCTGCTTGGGCGAGTTCAGGTTGAACGGCTGGCCGGCGGCCTCGTACGCACGCGCTTCGATCTCGAGCATCTTGCGGCCGAGTTCGTCGGACTGCACCTCGAGCCGCCGCGCGTCGACCAGCACCCCGTTGCGCTCCATGCGCTGCAGCACGCGCGACGACGGCATCTCGATCTCGCGGTACACGTAGTCGAGCCTGGGCTCGACCGCGATGCGCGGGTGCAGCGTGCGGTGCAGATGCAGGGTCAGATCGGCATCTTCGGACGCGTACTGTCCGGCCTGCTCGATCGCCACCTGCTCGAAGCCGATCTGGCTGGCGCCCTTGCCCGCCACCTGTTCGTAGGGAATGCTGGCGCGGTTCAGATGACGCGACGCGAGCGCGCCGAGATCGTGGGTGCGATGCGCCTCGAGCACGTACGACTGCAGCAGGGTGTCGTGCGCCACGCCCGCCAGCCGGATGCCGTGGTTCTCGAACACGTGCGTGTCGTACTTGAGGTTCTGCCCCACCTTGGCGTGCCGCGGGCTCTCGAGCCACGGACGCAGCCGGGCGAGCACGTGATCGCGCGCGAGCTGGTCGGGCGCGCCCGCGTACACGTGCGCAACCGGGATGTAGCAGGCGCGCCCCGGCTCGACCGACAGCGAGATGCCGACGATCTCTGCCGCCATCGGGTCGAGCGAAGTGGTTTCGGTGTCGAGCGCGGTGAGCTCCGCCTCGGAGATACGGGCCAGCCACGCGTCGAGCTGCGCATCGGTGAGCACGGTCTCGTAGGCGATCACCAGGGCGCTGCCGCCCGCCGTCGCGCCCTGGGCATCCGCGTCGAGGCGCCCGGACGTCGCCCCGGCCTGGCTGCCCTCGCCCGCCACGGCCGATCCCCCGGGCCCGGCCGATGCCTCCGGTCCGGCCGCTGCACCCGCGCCGCCCGGACCGCCGCCCACTTCCCGCAGCCAGGTCCGAAAGCCGCACTGCTCGAACAGCGGACGCAGCGCCGACGGATCCTCGGCGCGCAGATCGAGCGAGGCATCGATGGACTCGAGGTGCGCGCTCAGATCGCAGTCGGTCTTGACCGTGACGAGCCGGCGCGCGGTGGGCAGCCAGTCGAGCGCGCGGCGCAGGTTCTCGCCCACCGCGCCGGTGATCTTCGGTGCGTTGGCGATCACACCGTCGAGCGAGTCGTACTGCGACAGCCACTTCACCGCCGTCTTCGGGCCCACCTTCTCCACGCCCGGCACGTTGTCGACCGTGTCTCCCACCAGGGACAGGTAGTCGACGATGCGCTCGGGCGGCACGCCGAACTTGGCGATCACGCCGTCACGATCGAGCTTCTCGGGCGGGCCGCCGCGGGCGGTCATCGTGTTGACCAGGGTGACGTGGTCGCCGACCAGCTGTGCCAGGTCCTTGTCGCCGGTGGCGATGACGGTGCGCATCTTCATGCGGTGCGCCTGCTCGGCCAGGGTGCCGATCACGTCGTCCGCCTCGATGCCTTCGATCATCAGCAGCGGCCAGCCCAGTGCACGGACCAGTTCGTGGATGACCGGGATCTGCACGCGCAGGTCGTCGGGCATCGCCGCGCGGTTGGCCTTGTACTCGGGAAACCAGTCGTCGCGGAAGGTCTTGCCCGGCGCATCGAAGACCACGGCGCCATGGGTGGCGCCGCCGGTCAGTTTGCCGTCGGTGCGCAGACGCCTTAGCATCGCGACCACCCCATAGACGGCGCCGGTCGGCGCGCCCTGCGGGCTGCGCAGGTCGGGCAGCGCGTGGAACGCGCGGTACAGGAAGCTCGAGCCGTCGACCAGCAGGAGCGTTTGTTCAGCCATGTCCGAGACCACCAAGCACGTGCCTCCGTTGCGCGCGATTCCAAGCCCGGAGCGCTCGACTTCGATCAAGGCGCGCGAGTCGTGGCATATCCTGGGAATTATCTCAGAGTTCGTCGAAGCCACTGAGCGGCTGTCCGAGATCCGGCCGGCCGTGTCGGTGTTCGGCAGCGCCCGCATCCGGCCGGGCCACCGCTGGTACGAACTGACCGTCGAGCTCGGGCGCATGCTGTCCGACGCGGGCTTCGCGGTCATCTCGGGCGGCGGCCCCGGCATCATGGAAGCCGCCAACAAGGGCGCCTTCGAAGGCCCGTCGCCTTCGGTCGGGCTGAACATCCAGCTGCCGCACGAGCAGATGGGCAACCCGTACCAGAACATCGCGATCTCGTTCCGGCACTTCTTCGCCCGCAAGGTGGCGTTCGCCAAGTACGCGTCGGCGTTCATCGCGGTGCCCGGCGGGTTCGGCACGCTCGACGAGCTGGCCGAGGTGCTGACGCTGATCCAGACGAAGATGGGCCGTGCGATCCCGGTCATCCTGATCGACAGCGCGTTCTGGGGCGGCCTGCTCGCCTGGATGCGCGACGCGCTGGTCGCCAACGGGCTGATCTCGCCAGAAGACCTCGATTTGATCAAGGTCGTCGACGATCCGGCCGCCGCCGTCGAGGCGGTGTTCGACTTCTACCAGGCGCGCGGCTTCGCGCCGACCGCCAGCGAGCGCGAGCAGATGCTGTACCTGTAGGGACGTCCGGCCGTCGAGGTCAGTGTCTGCTATCCTCGCGCGCACAGTCGCGGCGCGGTTCTCGCCTGTCTGGCACCCGCCGACCGATCCACGATCACCGTTCCCCGCCCCACGTCCTCATGGCTGTCTTCACGCCGGTTTCACGCGCCCAGCTCGAGCCCTGGCTCGACCGTTACGACTGCGGCCGCCTCCTCGCGCTGGAGGGCATTCCATCGGGCATCGAGAACAGCAATTTCTTCGTCGACACCGAGCGCGGCCGCTACGTGCTGACGCTGTTCGAGCGTCTGGCCTTCGAGCAGCTGCCCTATTACCTGGGTCTGATGAAGCATCTCGCAGCGCGCGGCGTGCCCTGCCCCGACCCGATCGCCGATCGTGACGGCGCCACGCTGGGACGTCTGAACGACAAGCCCGCCGCACTGGTGACCCGCCTGTCGGGCCGCTCCGACATGCATCCCCAGGCCCCGCACTGCGCCGCGGTGGGCGGACTGCTGGCGCGCATGCACCTGGCGGCGGCCGACTACCCGGGGCGCCTGCCCAACCAGCGCGGTCTGCCGTGGTGGGTGGAAACGACCCCGCGCGTGCTGCCGTTCCTGCGCCCCGACGCCGCCGCGCTGCTGCGCGACGAGATCGCCGTGCAGCAGCGCTTCGCTGCACAGCCCGACCACGCCGCGCTGCCGGCCAGCGCCGTGCATGCCGACCTGTTCCGCGACAACGTGCTCTTCGACGGCACGCGCCTGGGCGGCGTGATCGACTTCTATTTCGCCGGCCACGACACCTGGCTGTTCGACCTGGCCGTGACCTGCAACGACTGGTGCATCGACGACGCCACCGGCGCGTTCGTGCCCGAACGGCTCGACGCGATGCTGGGCGCCTATCTCGCCGTGCGGCCGCTCGCGCCCGCCGAGCGCCGTGCCTGGCCGCTGATGCTGCGCGCCGCCGCGCTGCGCTTCTGGCTGTCGCGCCTGTTCGACTACCACCTGCCGCGCCCCGCCGAGATGGTCACCCCCAAGGACCCCGACCACTTCGAGCGCATCCTGCGCGCGCGGCGCAACGAACGGCACCTGCTGCCGGCCGCGGCATGAACATCCGGCAGCTTCCCGCCGCCGCCGGACGGCGCTGGGTGACCGAAGGGTTCAGGCTGCTGCGGCGCTTCCCGATCCCCATGCTGGCGCTCACCTTCCTGTATCTGCTGGTGCTGATGGTGACCACGCTGGTGCCGCTGGTGGGCCCGTTCGCACCGATGCTGGTCACACCGACGCTTGCCGTCGGCCTGATGCACGCCGTGCGCGCCGCCGACAACGGCCGCATGCCCACGCCGCAGATGCTGTTCGCCGGCATCCGCGACCGCAACGCGCGCGCATGGCGCCCGCTGCTGCTGCTGGGCCTGGTCAACGTGATCTCGACGCTGCTGGCGCTGAGCTTCGCGTCGCTGGCCGACGACGGCACGCTGCTGAAGATCGCCACCGGCCAGAGCACGCCCGACGACCCGTCGCTGAAGGAATCGTCGCTGCTGCTGGCATCGCTGTCGTTCCTGCTGATCTACACGCCGGTGCAGATGGGCCTGTGGTACGCGCCGCTCTTCGTCGCGTGGCATGGTGTGGCCCCGCCCAAGGCGATGTTCTTCAGCTTCTTCGCGGTGATGCGCAACAAATGGGCGTTCGTGCAGTACGCGCTCGCCTGGTTCGTGGCGGCACTGATCGCCTCGCTGATCATCCAGCTGCTGAAGGTGCTGTTCGGCGACGCGCCGCTGCTGATCTCGCTGGTGCTGTCGCCGATGTCGCTGATCGTCCTGACCGCGCTCTACTGCTCGTTCTGGCCGACGTACCGCGACGCGGTCGCCACCGGGCCGGAAGACGCACTCGAACCGCTGCCGCAGAACGAGGCGCCGCGCGATGGCCCGCACGATGGCCCGCAAGATGGCCAGCGGGACGTCCCCGGAGACGACCGGCCCGCCGATCCCGACCAGCGCGCGCCCGGAGACGGCGATCGCAGGCCGCCCGCCGGCTGACCCCGGACGACGCCTGACCGGCGCGAGATCCACCCGGCTCGGCGCTACCGGACCCGACGTGCCCCGGCTCGACATGCCCCGTCTCGACATGCCCCGTCTCGACGTTCCGCGGCTCGACGCTGCCAGGCGCGAAGCCGGCCGACCACCTTCCCTCCGGCCCGCCGCCGTCGGATGAAACGGATGGCGCAAACCGCACAGATCGCACAGATCGCACCGAAGCCACGGATCGGACGGAGTGCGACATGAGTGTGCCCACCTCGGATCCGCGCGGACGCCCGGATGACCATGACCATGGTCATGGTCATGTCGAAGGAAATCGCCCGGGACCGGGACGGGAACACGGAGGCGGACACGGGCACGGGCACGGACACGGGGACGGCGGGGTGAATACAGACACAGGTCCGCACGCGCACGAGCACGCGCACGAGCACGAGCACGCTCACACGCATGCTCATGCGCGGGCCCACCATCATCACGCGCCCGCGTCGTTCGACCGTGCGTTCGCGATCGGCATCGCACTGAACCTCGGGTTCGTTGCCATCGAGGCGCTGTACGGCTGGCGCGTGGATTCGCTGGCCCTGCTGGCCGACGCGGCGCACAACCTGAGCGACGTCGCCGGCCTGGTGCTGGCCTGGGCCGGCGCGGCCGCGGGACGGCTGCGGGCCGATGCGCGTCACACGTGGGGCTGGAAGCGCGCGTCGATCCTGGCGGCCTTCGTCAACGCGGTGATCCTGCTCGTGGCGATGGGCTCGCTCGGCTGGGAAGCGCTGCTGCGCCTGCGCACCCCCGAACCCACCGAGGGCGCGACGGTGATGGCGGTCGCGGCCGTGGGCATCGTGGTGAACGCGGTCACCGCGCTGCTGTTCATGCGCGGCAGCCACGACCTGAACGTGCGCGGCGCCTTCCTGCACATGGTCGCCGACGCGCTGGTGTCGGCCGGCGTGGTGGTGGCGGGTGCGCTGACCCTGTGGGCCGGCTGGACCTGGATCGATCCGGTGGCCAGCCTGCTGATCGCGCTGGTGATCGTTGCGGGCACCTGGTCGCTGTTCCGCCAGTCGCTGCACCTGCTGTTCGACGGCGTGCCCGAGCACATCGATCTCGACGCGGTGCGCACCTGTCTGCTGGCCCTGCCCGGCGTCACCCGCGTGGACGACCTGCACGTGTGGGCGACCGGTACGTCCGACGCTGCGCTCAGCGCCCATCTGGTGATGCCCGCCGGTGGTGCCGACGACGCCTTCTTCGAGCACGCCGCAGCCGAACTGCGCACGCGCTTCGGCATCGGACACGTGACCCTGCAGCCGATGCGCGCGGCGTTCAGCGGGTCGTGCGCAACGCCGAAGCCCGATCGTGCGCAGGGACATGGGCGCGAATGATCCGCTCTCGACCCCGCATCTCTCCATTCCGCATCTCTCCACTCCGCATCTTTCGACTCCGAACCTGTCAACTCCGAAGGACGACGCAATGACCGACCTCTCCGACCTGATGAAGCAGCGCTACGGCACCGCCCGGCACGGTATGCCGGTCGATGGCAACGCC
>Ga0116141_10002966_pt1 | contig 14406 bp, 9 predicted proteins | sample AD_UKC097_MetaG_FD_89744 | JGI IMG/M metagenome (GOLD analysis project Ga0116141, IMG submission 89744) | Active sludge microbial communities of municipal wastewater-treating anaerobic digesters from USA - AD_UKC097_MetaG | ecosystem: Engineered > Bioreactor > Anaerobic > Digestate | place: USA...
CGTGCCCGAGGGGGTGGGGAACGGGGGTCTGGGCCTTCCCAGGACTGCCAGGAGGGGGGCTTCCATGCTGAAAAATGGGGGGATTTTGGGCATTGACAGGGGGGTAGGCGGGGGCTATACTCGCGCACTTTATTTGCCCCAAGACCGCCGGCATTCCAGTTGTGCGTGATGGACCGGCGGATCTCACAGGCGTCGTGTGGTATTTCGATAAAGGAGACGGCAGGAATGGCTAAGAAAATGGTGTACTTTTTCGGGGGCGGCAAGGGCGAGGGCAACGCGGGGATGAAGAATCTCCTGGGCGGCAAGGGCGCCAATCTGGCGGAGATGGCGAAGCTCGGCGTGCCCGTTCCTCCCGGCTTCACGATCACGACCGACGTGTGTGTCTACTACTACCAGAACAGGAAGAAGTATCCCCAGGGCCTGAAGGACGAGGTCGCCAAGGCGATGGTGAAGGTCGAGAAGGTCATGGGCAAGGAGTTCGGGGATGCGACCAACCCGCTGCTGATTTCGGTGCGGTCGGGCGCCCGCAAGTCCATGCCGGGCATGATGGAGACGGTCCTGAACGTCGGCCTGACGAGCAAGACGATCCCGGGCATGATCGAGCAGAGCGGCGGCAACGAGCGGTTCGTCTACGACGCCTATCGGCGGCTGATCATGATGTACTCCGACGTGGTAATGGAAAAAGCGGCCGGCGTCGAGCCGAAGGACGATATGGGCATCCGCCGGCAGCTTGAGCACCTCATGGACGGTATGAAGAAGGCCCGGGGCGTTACGCTGGATACCGAGCTGACCGCCGCCGACCTCAAGGAACTGTGCGGGGCGTTCAAGGCGAAGATCCAGGAGGTCCTGGGCAAGGAGTTCCCGGACGACGCGGACAAGCAGCTTTGGGGCGGCATCGACGCGGTATTCGCGTCGTGGAACGGCAAACGGGCCATCAGCTACCGGCGGATCGAGAACATCCCGGACGAGTGGGGCACGGCGGTGAACGTGCAGTCGATGGTCTTCGGCAACATGGGCGAGGACTCCGCCACCGGCGTGGCGTTCAGCCGCAACCCCGCCACCGGCGATAATCACTTTTACGGCGAATGGTTGGTCAATGCACAGGGCGAGGACGTCGTCGCGGGCATTCGTACGCCGAACCCGCTCAACGAGGCCACCAAGAGCGAGCAGAACAGGAACATGTCTTCGCTGGAAACGGCCATGCCCAAGGTGTACAAGGAGCTGGACGGCATCCAGAAGAAGCTCGAGAAGCACTATCACGACATGCAGGACATCGAGTTCACGATCGAGAAGGGCCGGCTGTGGATGTTGCAGTGCCGCGTGGGCAAGCGCAACGGTCCCGCCGCGGTCCGCATGGCGGTGGATATGGTCAGAGAAAAGCTCATCAAGAAGGAAGAGGCGGTTATGCGTGTGACGCCGGCCCAGTTGGATGAGCTGCTGCACCCGATCATCGACCCGAAGGTCGAGAGCACGCAGAGGGTGCTGGCGAAGGGTCTGCCGGCGGGTCCGGGCGGGGCGGCCGGGCAGGTCGTCTTCACGGCGGCCGAGGCGGTCAACGCGGCCAAGGGGGGCAAGAAGGTGATCCTGGTCCGGGAAGAGACGAACCCGGAGGATGTCGAGGGCATGCGAGCCGCCCAGGCCATCCTGACCCAGCGCGGCGGGATGACCAGCCATGCGGCACTCGTCGCTCGCGGCTGGGGCAAGTGCTGCATCGTCGGCTGCGGCACCCTGCGTGTGGAACCGGCCAAGAAGGAGTTCAGCGTCGGCGGCCAGATCTTCCGGGAGGGCGACTGGATTACGTTGAACGGCACGAAGGGCAACGTCTACGGCGGGCAACTGCCGATGATGGACGCCGGCGAAGAGAACAAGGTCCTCATGGACTTCCTGAAGATCTGCGACGCCGTGAAACGCCTCGGCGTCCGCACGAACGCCGAAACCCCCGCTGACGCCGCGAAGGCCCGAGCCTTCGGCGCCCAGGGCATCGGCCTGTTCCGCACCGAGCATATGTTCTACGGGAAGAACAGCGATGAGCCGCTTTTCATCCTCCGCAAGATGATCATGTCCAAGAGTGAGCAAGAGCGCAAGAAGGCCGTCGATGAGCTGTTCGCGTACGTCAAGCGGGATATCAAGGGCACGCTGGAAGTGATGGACGGCCTGCCGGTGGTCGTGCGACTGCTCGATCCGCCGCTGCATGAGTTCGTCCCGCAGGACCCGGAGAAGCAGGTGGCCCTGGCCAACGCGCTCGGCATCAGCATGGACGAGCTGACCCAGCGAGCCGAGGGACTCCACGAGAGCAACCCGATGATGGGCCATCGCGGCGTCCGCCTCGGCATCACCTATCCCGAGGTCACCGCGATGACCGCCCGGGCCCTCTTCGAAGGGGCCGCCGAGCTGCTCAAAGAAGGCAAGAAGCCCTTCCCCGAACTGATGATCCCCGTCGTCTGCGACGCCAACGAGATCAAGACGCAGAAGGAAGTCATCGCGAAGGTCTACAAGGAGACCTGCGCCAAATTCGGCCTCAAGAAGATCAAGCACATGGTCGGCACGATGATCGAGATCCCGCGAGCGGCCCTGCTTTCCGGCCAGATCGCTGAGGTCGCCGAGTTCTTCAGCTTCGGCACCAACGACCTGACCCAGATGACCTTCGGCTTCAGCCGCGACGACATCGGCGGCTTCCTCCCCGACTACGTCAGCCAGAGCATTCTCCCCACCGACCCGTTCCAGACCATCGATCAGTCCGGCGTCGGCGAGCTGATCAAGTTCAGCGTCGAGCGCGGCCGCAAGGCCAACAAGGCCCTCGAAATCGGCATCTGCGGCGAGCAGGGCGGCGAGCCCGCTTCCGTGGCCTTCTGCCACAAGGTCGGACTGGACTACGTCAGTTGCTCGCCGTTCCGCGTCCCGATCGCCCGGCTCGCGGCGGCCCAAGCGGCGGTAGCGAAGTAACAAGAAAACTCGAAATCCAAATATCGAAATCCGAAACAAACACGAATTTCGAGCTTCGGATTTCGAGGGTTAGACCAACCCACGGCATGGAGTTTTGCCGTAGGTAGTTGTTGACAACGCCAGGCCATGTAGTACAATAGCAGGGTGCGCCGTCGGAAAAAGGCGGCGCACCTTGTTCTTTCAGCCGGATTCACCGGCTGATTGGCGGTGAAAGTAGCTCAGTTTGGTTAGAGCATCAGATTGTGGTTCTGAGGGTCGGGGGTTCGAATCCCCTCTTTCACCCTTCCTGACCGTTGTCATGAGCAAAGAGGATTCATCCGCAGATTTCGCCGATTGTCGCAGGTTTTCAAGAGGGGTCATTCCTGCGAAGCAGGAATCCAGATTCTCCACCGGGAATCCGGCGACGGTGGCAGTACGCTGTCCACGTTGATTCGGTGGGCGCATGGCCTGTTTGGAGTTCCGCGTCTACGCGGTCTTGAGCCGCCTGAAGGCGAGACTCCAAACGTTGTCCGCAACCTTCGCCCACCATTTAGAGATGGACGGCGCAGTAGGGTGTGCCGGTGGAACTTGGTCCCGCAGTTCGCGAACTGATTGCCAGGCGTAAGACAGGCTGACGATCTGTAAGCTACGAGGCAGGTGTGCTTGCCCGTTGTATGGGAGGGATACAGCTTGTATGCGCCAGCCAAGGGAGTCAAAGCACTGGCGGATTTCAGGTTGCTCATTGTCTTTGCGGACGGGGAACGTCGTGTGTTTGACGTTTCACCTTACTTGGATCACGGGGTGTTTCAGGCCCTGAGGGAGCCCGCCGTGTTCAATTCCGCGCGCATCAGTTTCGACACGGTGGCCTGGGCCAGCGGTGCGGATTTGTGTCCCGAGGTACTTTATAGGGAGAGCCATCCCGTCGAGGCCTGATGTATTACCCTCGGAGCCTTCGGTGAACACGGGTTCGCGAATCCCGTCTTTCACCCTATCTCAAACCCAGAAACTGGTATGGCGTCCCCGAATTCGTTCTTGCGCCCACTGGGAAGTGGTCGAACACGCAGCCCGCGCCTACCGCGAGCACGGATTCTGGGGCGTCGTGGCGCGCACGAATTCCGGCCCGGAAGACCCGGTGTGGCACGAGTGCCCCGAGCGGCTGCAGCGTGTGAACGCCGTGTTCCGGGGGCGAGAAGCCGTGACGGAAACTGAATCGGCGATGGACTGAATGACACAACTTTTGACCCAGAGGCCGAGATGAGAAACGAAGCGTTACGCCGTATCTGTGCTGGATTGCTGGTGGTGGGATGTTGGGGGGTGACGTTTGCCGGGGACGGCAACGAATGGCCGCAGTTTCGCGGGCCCGGCGGCGGCGGCGTGGCACAAGACGCCAGAAGCAGCGGAGTCCCCACGGAATGGGACACGACGAAGAATGTGGCATGGCGCATTGACGTGCCGGGCCTGGGCTGGTGCAGCCCGATCGTCTGGGGCAACCGCGTCTTCCTCACCACCGCGGTGGACGCCCAGGGGACGGAGCAGCCGGAGGAAGGCTTCTACCTGGGCAAGGATCGTGGGGGCCGTGGCGAACACCGCTGGTTGGTGCTCGCCTACGATCTGAACACCGGAGCGAAACTCTGGGAACGTCAGGTTCATCAGGCGGTGCCGCCGCGCACCCATCTCAAGAGCAGCTACGCTTCGGCGACCCCCGTGACGGACGGCGAGCGGGTGTACGCCTGGTTCGGCGAGTTCGGACTGCTGGTGGCCCTGAACGCGGCGGACGGCAGCCAGGTGTGGTCTTTCTCGGAGCCGCCGCGCAAATCCAGAGAGAATTGGGGGTTCGGCGCGTCGCCGGTGATGCACGCAGGCCGCCTCTATCTGGTGCATGACAACGAAGAAGACGCCTACGTCGCGGCGTTCGATACTTCAACCGGAAAGGAGATCTGGCGGACCAAACGACCGCCGGAGACCAACTGGAGCACGCCCCTGGTGTGGAAGAACGAGCAGCGGACCGAACTGGTCGTTGCCGCGACTGGCGGTATCACGTCCTACGATCTGGAGGGGAAGCCGCTTTGGGAACTGCGCGGTATGTCTCAGATCACGGTGCCCAACCCGGTGGCCGGAAACGGAATGGTCTATGTCGGCTCGGGATTTGTGGCGGATCGGCAGAAACCGCTCTATGCGATCCGACCGGGCGCGGCGGGCGATATTTCGCTGAAAGAGGGCGAGACCCAGAACCGCTACGTGGCCTGGATGCAACAGCGCGCCGCTCCCTATGTCCCGTCTTTTCTGGTAGCCGGCAAGTACCTGTACGTGATCCAGGACAGCGGTCAACTCTCGTGTTACGACGCCGTCACCGGTGCTTTGGTCTACCAGGAGCGGCTGCGTGGACACTTCACGGCCTCGCCCTGGAGGTGCGCGGACAAGTTGTTCTTCCTTAACGAGCGCGGGGAAACCTATGTCGTGCAGTCGGGACCGACATTCCGGCTCCTGGCCACGAACACGCTCGAAAAGCTGTGTCTGGCCACACCCGCGGTGGCGGGCGACCGACTTCTGATCCGGACTTCTTCCCGGTTGTATTGCATAGGCAGCGATCAATGATGAAAGCTGTCCGAATTCATGATTACGGCACTGCCGTGGGCAACTTCCTTTTTGGGCATGGGGTCAGGTTTTCCGTAGTTCCGCTCGCAGTTGGTCGCGGCGGTGTCGCATACGTCGATAGCGGTGTCGGCGGCGTTTGAGGACTCACGGCTCGACGCGACCAGGCCGATTCGCCTCGATCCACATGGCCGTCGCTGGCGCGGTTGATTGCGGAGACCAGACAAGACGAGGTGGAGTATGTTCTCGGAGGGGCCCGCGAAAAGAACGAAAGAGGACGCAAGAAGGGTGCGATGATGCAGCTCGACTCTGTGTATCTCTCCTTTCGGCTCTTTTCGCTTCTTGCGGCTAACAAGAACGGTGTAATTCTGCGGACGCCTTGGTCATTCGAGGTCAGAATGAGTATTCCGCTTCGCAAGACCCGGAGGAGGTATCCGCAGATTTGCACCGATTCGCATCTCGTCGTTCCTGCCAAGGCAGGATTTCAGGTCTTTCACCACGGAGACACAGAGGTCACTGAACCGAAGAAGGACGAACGTTCTACTCTGGGTTCTCTGAGCCTCAGTGGTGAATTCTCCCCGCATACCACTGCACAGCCGGTCCGGGATGAATACCGCAGGCAAAAAGCTCCCCCTGGCCGGGAGTGCGCGGTATGCTATCCAGACGATTGCCTGACGGGGTCGACCGACATGAAGCTGCTGAGAACCGTCGTGTCGGTTCGTGCGGCTTCGCTTTCGAACTATGTGCGTGTGGGAGGTCAACATGTCTACAGGAGATCGGAAGGACGAGGATCGGCGGATGCAGCATATCTGTTGTGACAACCACGGGACCGGCCACGCGATCAGCCGGCGTGGTCTTCTGGGCGGGCTCGGGGCCGTTGCGGCGGTTGCCGGCCTGAACGCGGCGGGCCCTTCGCAGGGCCAGTCCGGGCAGAGCGAACGGCCGGTGAAAGGGGAGCCTCTGCCCAAAGGACGCGCGCTCCGCGTACAACCAGCCCTGATGTACAACCTGGAGCAGAGGCAGGAAAAGACGAGCTGGCGCAGCTACGGCGGGCTGTGCACCGAGGCGGATGTCGCGGCGGAGATCGGCCGGATCGGCGGGGAGTTGCGGCAGCTTGCCGAGAAGGCGGAGTTCCCGATGACAGTCCTGCCCCTGATGAAAGTCCGGGACGAGGCCGCGGCACGGCAGGTTGCTGCGGCGGACGCGGACGCGATTGTCCTGTACGCCGCATCCGGGTGGACGAACCTCGTGAACCTCGTGGCTGCCTCCAAGACTCCGATGGTCATGTTCATCCGGCACAAGTCGGGACCTTTCTACTTGTGGTATGAAATTGCCCACTGGCGATTCCTGCGCCAGAACGGCGATACACTCGCCGTCGCCGGCGTGGACGCACAGGATATCGTCGTCGACGACTACGACGAAATCCTCTGGCGACTGCGGGCCCTCTACGGCCTGGCCAACGCCAAAGGAACGAAGATGCTCGCCATCGGCGGCCTCGTGGCCTACAGCGAGCCGGCCCAAGCCAACGGTCCCACACACGCCAAGGAGGTGTGGGGTTACGGTTTCGAGACCATCACCGAGGAGCAATTCGCCGAGCATCTGGCAAAGGCCCGAGGCGATTCGCAGATGGTGAAAGAGGCCGAGCGGCGGGCCGACGGCCTGCTCACGACGCCGAACGTCACGCTGAAGACGGAGCGGAAGTTCGTCGTCAATTCCTATCTGGCCCTGGCTGTCTGCGAGCAGTTGATGGCCCGGACGGGCGCCTCGAATTTCGGCTTTGGCCGATGCATGGGCCGCCCGGTGATCGAAATGCTCGACACGCCGCCGTGCCTGATCCTGAGCCTGGCCAACGATGCGGGCTACACGGCCTATTGTCACACGGATTTGTCGCACACGCTGCCCGGCGTCCTCATGCGCTGGATCGCCGGCAGGCCGACGTTCGTCTGCAACTCCCACTTCCCGCACGACGGCCTTTTCACCGTCGCGCACTGTGCGGCCCCGCGGAAGATGAACGGCGTGGACTACGAGCCGGCCACAATCATGACACACTACGAATCGGACTACGGCGCCGCCTGCCGGGTCGAGTACACCAAGGGGCAGAAAGTCACCGTGGTGATCCCGAATCTGCGTTGCACGAAGTGGCAGGGGTTCCGGGGGACTATCATCGAGTCGCCCGAATTCCCGGCCTGCCGGTCCCAGATGGAGATCGCCATTGACGGCGACTGGCGCCGCTTAGTCGCCGAGATGGAAGGCTTCCACACGCAGATCGTGTACGGCGACTACCTTCGGGAGGTCGGCTATGCCCTGAAGAAGCTCGGCAAGGTCGAGTGGCAGTCCTATAGTGACGTTGCCTGAGATACCTGTGTCCTCCGCAGGACGCAGGGCAGGGCGCAATCGCGGATGAACGCCGGGCAGTCTGAACCGGACGACGAAACGGCGATAGCGGCAGGGTGTGCTTCGCCCATCGCTCGTGTCCGTGACATGTGTCAAGGATCAGGACGCGCCCCCTACCTCCCTCCCATAGATGACGTAGACTTGAATCGCTCTACAGTCGTTTCACCGATGGCCACAACTGTATGCACACAACATCGAAGAGCAGCATGGCGATTCCAGTGTTGTACAGGGTCTCGCCGTAGCTCTTCCCGATGGCAAGCGCCGAGGCAATCAGTGATACTGCTGCGACGATGAACAGCGTTACCTGAAACTGTCTCATAGTCCGCGCTCCGACACAACTGGCCCACCTGCTAATCTGCGATCTGCGCTTCGCATGTTATGGGCTGTGAAGCCCCAATGCAATGCCCTGATGGCGTGGTGTTTCGCTGCAGCCGGCAGAAGGGGGATTGGGGACAGTCACCCATTATGGATAACGCATAACTGGTATCTGTCCCCAGATCGTCCCTGTCCCCCGTGTTATCCCCGTATGTTTCTTCCCAGAGGAACAATGCCGATCAGAGTACTCTGCGTCTGCGCATCCACCCAACAAACCCTGGGCCGAGGGTGCATAGCAGGATGGCGCCGGGAGCCGGAATTGCTGCCCCATGCAGAATGAAGTGGGCATCCGGCGTCGTGCCATCCACATACGCGCTGTTCGTCGCCGCAAAGAGTGTTCTGTCGAGGAAGGAATCGTAGGTGAACATTTCCGTTACTGTCCACGCCGGGTCGATACCCAGGAATTCGGTCTGCCCTGTGTCTGTGCCCATCGTACTCCAGTCACCTGGAATCGAGACGAACAGGTCGAAAGTGTACCCACTGTCGCCGAAATCCTGTCCCCCGCCGCCCAGGAATTCCAGACCATACAGGGGCCCGGACGCCAATCGCGTCAGGAAGCTGACGGCGCTGGGCTGTGGATCGGCGGTCGCTGCGGTCGCATAACTGACCGTTTGCTGGTCACTGAGGTGGTCCGGGTCGTTGAATGCGAGGCTTTCCTCAACCGTCGCGGGCCCGGTGAACAGCCACGAGGCGGTCATGTGCGGTCCGGGGGTGAGGTCGAAATCAGTCCAGCCACTTTTGAAATTCCATGTGATCGTTCCACTATCTCCCACGGCATCGGCATACCACTCGCCCGTGATGATGTAGCCGGTCGACGCGTCTGAGAATGTCAGGTCGGAGAAGGCCAGTTCATACTCCGATGATCGATACGACGGGTGGATCGCTGCCGAAAGGGGCAATCCGAAGATGGCGACTACGACACCTGCCGTCAGCATCCCCATTACCCACTTGTTCTCGCTCAGAGAAGTCATTGTCTTGGTTGCCGTTCTCATGGTGCACCTCCATTTCAATGATGTATTCGATCGAAGAACTGTGGTTGGCTGGGCCTTGCTGGGGGGCGGCGCCCGATGTATGACAGAAGGCCGCGACAATACCCATCCGACAGCGCGCATCATTCGACGTGCATTCTCACCTCCTTTCCTGGCGTGCCTGGGCGTTGCCTGTTCCACGAGGATCATGCGTCGTTCTGGCTGTTCGTCAAACGCATCCTACCGCCCCCTAGCGTGTTGGCTCAGCAGGAATTGAACGCGTACCGTTTCGCGCTGACCAAATCGCTGCCTCGCCATCGCGATTGTCGATGGATGGACACCAGGTGTCAAGTGGATATTTCAGAAAAATCAAAAGGGGGTGCAGTTCACGTTTGTGGGTAGATTCTGCTTCGCAATGACAAGATCGATGCCCAAGGCGTGAGAGGATCTACTTACAAACATGGATCGCACCCATCAAAAGGTTTCAGGGTGCAAGCGTCGTGCGGGATGAGTAGAAGCGGGCGGTGGTAATGTGGGGGGGCGAGTTTGGGTCCTGTCCTTGGGAAACAGGGTTGTGGCGGGTCTTTGGGCGTGGTATCCTCTTGTCTGTGCAGGGTCCGCGATGCGGACCGATATCTTGGAGACCTCGTTCAGGTGGAGGTACAGATCATGGCATCACTGAATCGTCGCAACTTCCTGAAGACCACTCTGGCCGCGTCCGCCGTGGGCGCAGCGCCGTTCAACATCCTCAAGGCCGGCGCGTCGCCGAACAGCAAGCTGAACATTGCCTGCATCGGCGTGGGGATGCAGGGCTCGGGCAACACCGAGTATCTGGCCGGGACCGACAACGTGATCGCCCTGTGCGATGTGGATGCAGCGTGGCACGGCAAGCAGATCGCGAAGCGCCCCTCGCTCCACGGGATCAAGCTCTGGACGGACTACCGGGTCATGTTCGACAAGATCGGCAAGGACATCGACGCGGTGCTCATCGCGACGCCGGAGCACAATCACTACACGATCGCGACCTACTTCATCCGGCGGGGCAAGCACGTCTATTGTCAAAAGCCGCTGTGCCACACTGTCAACGAGGTCCGCATGCTGGTGGAAGAGGCCCGCAAGCAGCCCAAGGTCATCACGCAAATGGGGCACCAGGGCCACTCCAGCCGCAGCTCGGCCATGCTGAGGGACTGGGGCCAGGCCCAGTCGGTCGGCCCGATCAAGGAGGTCGTCTGCTATTCCACGAAGAACTACTGGATCGACAAGCCGGTGGTCCAGGGCAGCGTCGTGCCCGAGACGCTGAACTGGGACCTGTACCTGAACCGGGCCGAGATGATCCCCTTCAGCACGAGCTACATGAATCGGGAATGGATTCGATACTCCCACTTCAGCGGGGCCGTGGGCGACATGGCGGCGCACATTTTCGATCCGGCCTATTATGCATTGGACTTGCGCGTGCCGCTGAGCGTCCGGGCGGAGGTCAAGACGCCGGCCTATCCCGGCTCGCTGCCCCGGTCCGGCGTCATCACATACGAGTTCGGTGCACGGGGCAAGATGCCGCCTGTGACGATGAAGTACTATTTGGGCGACGACATCGAATTCCCGCGTCCCAGGGACCTGGAGCCGGAGCGGCGCGCGATCGACAGCGGGTCGGTTATGGTGGGCGAGAGCGCCTCGATCATGGCCGGCAGCCACAGCCAGGGCGGGCGGATCATTCCGGAGAGGGTCATGAAGGAGACGCCGAGGCCGCCGGAAGTGGCGCTTCGATGCAAGGCGGGCAACCACTTCGACAACTGGACGTGGGCCATCAAAGGGGAGGACACCGCGATGTCGCAGTTCGAGTACGCCGGGCCGCTCTCCGAGATCATCGTGCTGGGCGATATCGCGCTGTTGCATCCGGGCCGGACGCTGCTCTGGGATGCCAAGAACATGAAGATCACGAACGACGAGGAGGCCGCCAAGAGTCTGTTCATGAGGCGGCTGGCACCGCGCGATCACCTGAACTGGTGCTGAGGACCGCGACAGTGAAAGGGTGGCGAATGGCCGATCCGGCGAAGGTATCTGCTCGCACAGTTCGTTACGGTTCGTTCACGGCGGTCGTCTGTATGGAGCAATAGAGGAAAGAGCCTGAAGTTTCAGGTTCGAAGTTTGAAGTGGGAAAGAGGACAGAGGGGGACCGGGGGGTGCATGACTGCTATTGCGCCTCCCCATGGGGCAACGAAGCATGGACCCGACGGTGTCATTCCTGCGCCAAGCAGGAATCCGCAAGCCGTGGCAAGCGACGCGTCCCAGCCGTTGGATTCCCGCGTTCGGCCTGATCAGGTCGAGGGCAAGTCTGGCGGAATGACAATCCAGGATCCCCGTGAACCCCTATTGCATACGCGCAAGCACGGTCATGCATGCGGGACCAGGCCCCTCCGACTTCACACTTGACACTGCCCAAGCCTGCTATTGCTGGTCCGATTTCTCCTGGCCGGATTCCTCGCTGCTCGATGTGTCCACTTGTGCGTCCTTGTCTCGGTCGGGTGTCGCCTCGGCCTTGGCCTGGTCCTTCTTCTTCATATCCTCGATATCGTTCTTGAGCTTCTCTACTTCCTTCTTCAGATCGTCCACGGTCTTTCGCAGTTCGACGACTTCCTCGGGCACCAATCGTTTGTCCTGGCGCAGCCTGTCCATCGCCGCCTGGGCCCGCCGCTGGAGGGGGTCGTGCGGCTTGTCCCCGCAGAAGGTCTCGACGATTGGGATGGCCTTCGGGTCGCCGAGCGTCCCGAGCGCGCCGATGGCGCCGCTGCGAATGGTCTGCCTCGGGTGATTCACATACCCGGCCAGGAACTCCCGCACGGGCGTCCGGTCCTCCTGATCGTGGGCGATGCGGGCGAGCGTGTCCAACCCGCCGGTGAACTCCCACGAGGTGAACTGCCTTTCGTCCTCGCGCAGCGCCGTCATGAGTTCGGGAATGAAGGCCGGATCGTTCAGTTTGCGGATCGCATCGATTGCCGCCGCGGCCAACTCGTTGCGGTACGACGTCGAGCGCAGGCACGTGGAGATTACCTGCCGCGTCTGGGGCGAGTCGAAGCGTCCCAGGCTCTGAATCGCGGCCACCAGGATCTCCGGATTCTTCTCGTTCGCCAGGACGTTCTCCAGGCAGACGAGGACCTCCGGGCGATAGAAGGCCCCGATCTCTCGAACGACGCGCAGCCGGACTCGCGCATCCTCCTGGTTCACGGAATCGGTCAGGGCGCTGAACGCCTCATCGGTGTGAATCTCCTGGAGGGCCGAGGCGGCCTCCTGGCGGACGCCGTGGAAGGGGTCGCCGTTGAGCACGTCCTTGAGCTTCGCGACGGTCTTCTTGTCCTTCTTCTCTTTCAGCGCATCGATTGCGATGAGCCGGCCGACCACGTCGCAGTGGTTGTCGAGCTGCGCGTACAGCATCTCCTTGGGCACGTCGAGCTGGACCTTGGCAAGCAGCGTGAGGTCGGGATCGAATCGCACGATGTTCGGCTCGGCGGGCAGGGCGAAGTAGAAATCGTGCTGGGCCGAATCGATGACGAGGTCGCGGTCGATTGCCTGATCGCCCAGCCGGAACCGCACGGAGGTCGGCAGGTGGAACGGCCCCGTGGCCCCGATGTTCTGCGTCTGCTTCACGCTCACCTTGGCCAGCTTGTCCTGCTGCGACCATTCGTAGGCGACGTTGAGGTTCGGATAGCCGGGATGGTAGAGCCACTGGTCGAAGAACTGATCGAAGGGCCGGCCGGACAGTTCCTCAATGACGGTCCGCAGATCCTCCGTGACGACCGTGCCGTACGCGTGCCGTTCCATGTAGGTTCGAACGACACGCTGGAACAGCGCGTCGCCCAAGCGGCAGCGGAGCATCCGCACGATCCAGCCGCCCTTGGGATACGCGCGGTAGTCAAACTGGTCGTCCGCGTTCTCATAGTAGCGATCCACGACGGGCTTCTCGTCGGGCCGCGAGGTGAGCGATTTCGCGGTGTTGTAGAGGTCGCAGAGCATGGCGTCCCGACCGTTGCGGTGGCCGTTGTAGAGGTTCTCGTAGTAGACTGCGAAGCCCTCGTTGAGCCACACGTGGCTCCAGTCCCGGCACGTGACCAGGTCGCCCATCCACTGGTGCACGAGTTCGTGCGAGACGAGGTCCTGGCTCGTCCGGATGTTCTCGGTCGCTTCGGTGAAGAGCGTGTGGTCGGTGAGGATGGTCAGGGACGTGTTCTCCATGCCGCCCGCGACGAAATCCATGACGCAGACCTGGCTGTACTTGTCCCAGGGATAGGGCACGCCGATCTCGCCCTCGAAGAACGCGATCATGTCGGCGGTGCCTTCGAAAGAGCGGGCCGCCTGTGCGATCTCGGACGCCGGCGTATAGAAAGCCAGCGGGATGTCCCGGTATTGCGATTCGATCTTCTTGAACTGGCCCGCCGCGAGGGCTACGAGGTAGTTGACGTGCGGCTTGTCCTGGAGCCAGCGGACGGCCTTCAGGCCGGTCTCGGGATCGATCCGCTGCGACACGAGGCGGCCGTTCGACAGGACCGTCATCTCCGGCGGCACGCGGCAAATGACCTCGGAAGTGAATCGCTCGTTTGGGTAGTCGTAGTTCGGGTACCAGTAGGGGGCCCCGTGGCTTTCCCCCTGCGTGAACAGGTGGGTGTCCCCCTCGGGGTAGCCCATCTCCGGCGTGCGAAAGTACAGGCCTTCCTGGGGTTCGGCGTCGTAGCGGATCGTGACCGTCGTGGCGTCGCCCGGGGCCGGCGCGGGACCGAACGTGATCGTGATGGACTTGTCCGTCGTGGTGTACCCCACGATCTTCGCCGACGATTCCACGGATGCGATGTTCAGGTCGATCGCGTCCAGCGTCAGCTCCGTCAATGGCTTGACGAGCGGGGCAAAAGAGATCGTCGTCGTCCCGCGCAGGGTCCGGGTCGCGAAGTCCGGCGTAATATCGATCTTCAGGTGCGTGATATCGACGTGTCGTTCCGGGGCGTACCGCGGCAGTCCTTCCTTCGATCCTGGAGGCGCCATCCTGAGGGCTGTAGACATATAGGGTTCCTTCCCCGGGGCCGCGTTACACTGGGGAGCCAGGAGGCTGCCGATGGGAGGCAGCAGATGAACCGCTGACGCTCAAGGAAAGGAGCCCGAACATGCGTAA
>Ga0116141_10002972_pt1 | contig 14394 bp, 12 predicted proteins | sample AD_UKC097_MetaG_FD_89744 | JGI IMG/M metagenome (GOLD analysis project Ga0116141, IMG submission 89744) | Active sludge microbial communities of municipal wastewater-treating anaerobic digesters from USA - AD_UKC097_MetaG | ecosystem: Engineered > Bioreactor > Anaerobic > Digestate | place: USA...
CATCGCCCCTGTAATCCTGGCCCTGGCTCCATCCCCCGATCACCCACATTGCATTGTCATATGCCAGACAGGTATGATCGCTTCTGGGAGTGAACGCCGCCGACGCTGTCTCTTGGGTCCACACGGACCCGTTCGTCGAATACCAGACATCAGAACCTACAATGATCCACATCCTGTCATTGAAAACAAGGCCGACGAGTCCGTCCCAGAATCCGAAGTCGGCTGATGCCGTGGCCTGTGTCCAGGCCACACCATCCGTGGAGGACCACACATCATTTCGCGCACCGGAAAGATCCGTGCCGCCGATAATCCACATCCGACCATGATAAACAAGGCAGACATGATCTCTTCGGGGTGGGAAAGCCGCCGACTCTGTCGCGCACATCCAGCCGGCGCCGTTTGTCGAATACCACACATCGTTTCTGATAACACTACTTGTGCCAGTGCCGGTTGGAATTAACTCCGCCCCTCCGATCACCCACATCCTGCCATTGTATACCGCACTGGCGTGCTGAGACCTGTGCCGGAATGCCGCGTCATCTGTTTCGCAAATCCACCTCATGCCATCCGGAGAGGACCACACCTCCCGCCCCTGTTTCAGGTCTCCACCGCCAATCATCCATATTTTTTCATCAAAAACAAGACTGGTGTGTCCGGTGCGCGCGGAAAAAGCGGCAATCCCCGATTCCTGCCGCCAGGTTTTCCCATCGGCGGAACTCCATACTTCTCGCTTTGTTTCATCAATCACCCAGAGCCTGTTCATATAAGCGACACAGGTATGACCGGCGCGTCCGGTAAAGGCCGCCGCGGCCGTTGCTTGAGTCCATGCTGCGCCGTTTGTCGAATACCACACATCGTTTCTCGCCCCCTCGGCGCCATACCCGGCGATGACCCACATCTTGTTGTCATGAACCGCGCTTGCATGAAGGCCGCGCCCGGGAAAGGCGCCCGTGCCCGCTGCCCGTGACCATGTGATGCCGTTTGTGGATGACCAGACATCATTCAGGGGTCCCTCCGCGCCGAATCCACCGATGACCCACATTCTGTTGTTCATGACCAGGCTGGTGTGACCCCCACGGGGCGGAAATTCGGCTTCAGCCCGGGCACGGATCCAGACCACGCCGTCGGAGGAATGCCACACATCGTTCCTGAAACCGCTGGCATCCTGCCCGCCGATAACCCAGAGTTTTCCGTCATACTCCACACAGGAATGCAGAGCGCGCGGGGAGAACTCCGCGTTCTCCGATATCCGTTCCCAAAGAACACCATCGGTCGAAGACCAGACGTCGTTCTTCATTTCTCCTTCGAAAAAGCCGCCGACAACCCAGAGTTTATTTCCCCACGATGCACCGGCAAAACTGTTGCGCGGGGGAAAGGCCGTGTCATCCGTCACCTGTGACCACTTCACGCCATCCAAGGACGCCCACACCGTGCTTCTTGCGTGAATCCCGCTGTTTATCGCTCCGATGGTCCAGATTTTCCCGCCATGCAACAGGCTGATTCCATTGTGCTGCACCGGAAATGCAGCCGCATTCGCGGCATGAGTCCATGTTAAACCGTCGGGGGAAAACCAGTTGTTTCCTTCTTCGGTGGAGCGAAACATTCCTCCATGATATACACCGGCGATCAGCCAGATATTGTCATGAAATACAACAGAAGCATGATTATGGGTGGGCGGAAACGGCGCGTTTTCATGAACCCGTGTCCAGGTTATGCCGTCGGGCGAACTCCAGACATCGCTCTGTTGAGGATACTGCTCCTGCCCTTCATAAAACAGGCCTGCAAGGATCCAGATTCTGCCGCCATGTGAAACGCCGGCAAACATGGCTCGATTAGCCAGAAAATCCGCTGAATCCAGAGCCTGAATCCAAATTTTCCCATCCGACGAATACCAGACATCATCTGTGGGACCGGCGTTGCCCAACCCGCCGATCACCCACATCTTGCCGTCATGCACCACGCTGACATGATCCGATCGGGCCGGAAAGGCAGCCGAGGCCGTCGCGCAAGTCCAGTTGACACCGTCCGGCGACGACCAAACATCATTCCTGTAGCCTGAATTGCCGTCACCGCCGATCACCCACATCTTCCCGTCAAATACCGCGCTCGTGTGATTTCTGCGAACAGGAAAAACTCCGGCCCCGGATTGTATCCATGTTCTTCCATCAACCGAATGCCACACATCGCCCATCAGACCGGCATCACCCACCCCGCCCATGACCCACATTCGGCCGTCATACACCACACTGGTATGTTCCGAACGCGCTGGAAAAGCAGCCGAGGCCGTCGCCTGCAACCACGTGGCGCCATCAGACGAATACCAGGCGCTATTGTGGTAAACCTGCGCATCTCTCAGACCGCCGATCACCCAGATTTTATCATCGAAAACCACACTTGTAAAGGCCCCGACCGGGGTATAGGGATGTCCTTCATAACCAGTCCAGCCATACGATGCGTTGCGCCAGAACTCGCCGTGGTGGGCGGCAAGCCCTTCCGGTGACATCATCACCATGAGAATTGATAAGGCGGCAAACAACAGAAGGGGTTTCGGGTATATCCGATTCATGGGTGCTCCGTGAGTCCTTCTCAAAACAAGATATCCTCAATATGTTTGCCCTTTAGACGTACAAAAATCCGGAGGGATGTCATTAAATCGCATCTCTCCGGATTTTTTTTATTACAATGGCTCAATGCCGGCGGCAGCATTTCATTTTCTGATTTACCGGGAAACGCGACACTCCACCCGGCCGGGCGTTACGGTGACAACTTCAAGCCCCTCCACACCGGCAACCTCAGGAAGAACATCGGCCAGATCCTCGGGCTTGATGTCGCCCTGAACCTGAAATGTGGCGACCCCTTTTTCAAAGCGCGGGGCGGCCACAGCATCAACTCGTCGAACGTTTTTCAACGCATCCTGCACCTTTTTCATCTCGGAATACGCAATTCCGGAAACAATGACTTCGATCTTGTTTACACGCTTCTGCCAGTCCGCGAGGATCTTTTCCATGACGAGCGGGCCGGCCTTTTTCGCCGTGCGCTGATGCGTCAGGCGGATCGCCGCCGGGGCGCCTTCCGCGGAACCGCCGTCATTGACACTGACCGAGCCGAGCATGGCCGCAGTATCCGTATAGACCATGCGGGCATCCAGAACACCGCGATAGGAATGCATGGGGATGCCGTGCACAACGGACTGCCCGTCCGAGTCGGCATGGGCCTGAAACAGAATGACAATCTCGGCGCCGTAAGCCTCGCCAAGCACGGCAGCCTTCGCCAGATCGTCGGGATTCATGGCCGCGTCTCTGGCCTTGTTGACATCCACCTGGCTTTGATCCACCAGGTCGAAACCCTTCTGGATCAGGAAATCCTCCAGCTCGCTCTGAGCAGTTGCCGACTGCCTCGCAATGTCGTTTTCCTTCTCCACACCGATCAGCATGATGCGGGGATAACCCTTGTCCTCCTTCAGGGCGAGGACGGCCCGCAGGTCGGCGTCTATGCTTGCGACGGCCACTTCGGCCTGGATCACAATCCGATACAGGTCGCCGTCATTCGCCTGGGACAACACCTTGAAATTCCGGACGTATCCGGAAGACAGGGCGAGGATTTTGTCGGAGACCATCTGATAATTTTCCACAAGGGTGGCACTGTCCACCAGAACTCCGACACCCATCTGAACGGCGTTCCGCTTGGCGTCCTTGAGGGCCTCGTCATACACCTTGTCCGGATTCTTTCCCGGAATGAGGGCGGCCACGCCCTCGGCCACAACCGTGCGGAACTCCCCGCCGGCGGGCTGAGCCGCGGCCAGACCTGTCAGGATAACGAGCGCCATGGCGCACAGTATCGCGGCGCGGGGAAACACAGAACGCCGCCTTGTATCAGACTTGCTTTTGAGCATCATCAATTCCTCCCCTTTCGGGAAAATAAAGCCGCAACAATACCGGCAAATTCTATTGAAAGCAATAATCGGGCCTGATTTTCAATTCCGGCAAGATCCCCGGAGTACAGGGCGGGGAAAACGCGAAATCATTCCGGGGACGGCAGTGTGTCCGGTTTCCAGCAGCAGAATGTTCGCATTCCGGACAGCGCATCAGGTGACCATGCCCCTCATGCGAAAGTCCTCCTTGGGAAACCTGTCGCAAATCTGGCACATCTCGCAAAGTCGCGAAACAATTCGCCGCCCCACCTGCTCGGCCAGCTCTTCCTGGTTGAGATAATTGGTGGTTACAATGATGGGACGGTTGTTTTCATACCGCCGGTTAATGATATTATACAGGCGGTCCAGCGACCAGTCGGAGGTGTTTTCCGCCCCGATGTCGTCAAGGACGAGGAGATCGGGGGCCACGGCCCGGTCTATGATATCCATTTCGTCATAGTTGACATCACCCCTGTAGGTGTCGCGCATTTTCATGAAAAGGTCCACGACGTTGCAGTAGTAACCGGTATATCCTTTTCTAATGATATCATGGAGAATGCCGATGGCAAGATGTGTCTTGCCGCAGCCGACGCCGCCCATGAACATGAGCCCTTTCATGAGAGAGCCATCGGTGGGCCGGGGACTGAAGGCATTGACATAGGCAAGGGCGTCGTTACGCAGGGTCTTGCGAACACGATCCTGGGCGGTGAAGGTATCAATGGATTTGTTTCTGTACTTGGGGGGAATCCCGGCACGCGACAGGCGTCTTTGAAAATACACCTCTCGCTGACACTCGCAGGGTTCGATACCCGTGGGTGTAAACAGGAACAGAACACCGCCGCATTTTTCACAGACGCTTTCTTTTTTTTGTTGTTTTCTTCCTGGCATTGCTTCGGTTCCCGAAGAAAAGATGGCGCAATACGGAACGGAGACTTTTATTATCCTGTTGTTTTACTTTTTCAAACGCCCTCTTAATATCTGAAATCGTAAAACGCTCCCGCATCATGCGCATTTCGTCAAGTATGAAAACATTCATCTTCAACCCGATGGTGTTGAGATACAGGTCAACGATCTCGCTCAAAATCGGATCGTCCTCCTTCTCAACCGGGCGGATGTCGGCATAACGGAAAAAATCCCTTCCGGGCGGAAAAAGATCCGGACGCGCCTTCTTCATTTCCGCCGGGACCGCCGGCGTATTCAGGGGACATGCAATCCGGATAAACGCCTCCTCTTCCTCGTTGTCCGGCAGAAAACAATGGATGTATTGCTTTTTCTCAAGCGCGGCCAGGCATTTCTCCACAACATCCGACGACAATCCCGTGCGTTCCGCCAGATTCCTCAGCGATACCTTGACGACATCCGGCGCCGAATGGGATTCGCAGTCCAGCTCCGCCACCTTCTTGAATACGCCCCAGCTGTCCTTGCGCACACAGGTGTTGAGATGCGCCGGAAGTCCGGACAACTCGATCCAGAGGGGGCATGTCGCGCGCGCTTCATTCATGATTCCAACTTTTCCTTGCCGGGGCGGATCAATGACGGAAATGGCGCATGCCCGTGAAGACCATGATCAGACCGTGTTCATCGGCGGCCTGTATCACCTCCTCATCGCGCACGGAGCCTCCGGGCTGAATGACGGCTCGGACTCCTGCCGCGGCCGCTGCATCCACACCGTCGCGGAAGGGGAAAAAGGCGTCCGAGGCCAGATAAGTGCCGGCCAGCGGCGTGCGGGCCTTTTCCGCGCCGAACCGCGCGGAGTCCACACGGCTCATCTGGCCCGCCCCGACACCCACCAGCGCGTCCTTTGTCGCGTAAACGATCGCGTTGGATTTGACCCACTTGACGCACTTCCACGCGAACAGCAGACCCCTGATGTCGTCTTCCGTGGGCTGCGCCTTTGTGACGGTCTTGAGCTGCGCCGCCCCGACCGACCCAAGGTCGCGGGTCTGAAGCAGGGCGCCCCCCACAATGGTCTTCAGAAAACGGATATCGCCCTTGGGCGTGAACGGACCGGTTTCCAGCACACGCAGATTCTTCTTTTTCGCAAGGATGGCAAGGGCCTCCGGTGTGCAGGAAGGCGCGATCACGCACTCGATGAACGTCGAACAGATTTCCTCCGCCGTTTCAGCATCCAGGGAACGATTCAGTCCGATGACGCCGCCAAAGGCGGAAACTGGGTCGCACTCGCGCGCCTTGCGATATGCCTCGACGGGAGTGCCCGCGACGGCCAGTCCGCAGGGGTTGGCATGTTTGAGGATGACAGCCGCGGTGTCTTCAAAGTCGCGAATGCAGTCAAGCGCGGTGTCCAGATCGGCGATGTTGTTGTAGGACAAAGGCTTGCCCTGCAGAAGACGGGCGCGCGGAATGGAGGTCTCGGCGCTTTCGGAATCGAGATAATACGCCGCGTTCTGGTGGGGATTCTCGCCATAACGCAAATCGGAAACCTTCGTAAGACGCACGTTGAGCACCTCGGGAAACCGGACGGCGCATTCCTCCTCCTGGGGTTCGCGGGCGCGCAGCCATGCCGCAATGGCTGAGTCGTAGCGCGTGGTATGCTCAAAGACCATGCGGCAGAGCCTTTGGCGGATTTCGCGGGAGAGCACCCCGCCCGCGTTCCTCATTTCATCCAGCAGGGCGGGATACTGCGCGGGATCGCACACAACGGCCACATCCTCGAAATTCTTGGCGGCGGCGCGAAGCATGGAGGGGCCGCCGATGTCTATGTTCTCGATCACATCCTCGAACGACACTCCGGGCCGCGCGGCAGTCTGCTCAAAGGGGTACAGGTTCACCACAACGAGGTCTATCGGCTGGATGCCCTGCGCGGACAGTGTTTCCAGGTCCCCGGGCACGGAGCGGCGGGCGAGTATGCCGGCGAAGATCGCGGGGTGAAGCGTCTTGACGCGGCCGTCCATGATCTCGGGAAAACCGGTGACATCGGAGACGGAGCGGACCTTGAGCCCGGCCGAGGCAAGGGTCTTCATGGTGCCGCCGGTGGATATCAGTTCGACACCCATCGCGGCAAGGCCTTTGGCAAATTCGACAAGGCCGGTTTTATCGGAAACACTCAGCACGGCGCGGCGGATCGGAGTGGTCATGGCGGAAATCTCCCCTCGTTAGTTTTTTCAAATATTCCTGAACAACGGTGAGGTTTGAAGGAAGAACACCCGATGGCTTTTGTCAATGGAGAATTCCTCCCCTGCAAGTCTCATGACAAATCGCCCGGGTTACGGCCGCTTTTCAGGAATCAGGCGAAGGCGTGGAAGTGATGTTATTGCAGGCACTGATTGGCGGCCGCGACGACCGCTTCCGTGGAAAGCGACCCTTCCATCTTCTTCAGAAGGGCCCCGGAAGAGTTGAAAAACACCCAGGTCGGCAGCGACGTTGCGCCATACTGGCTGGCCAGCTCGGGGCTTTCATAGGGATTCACCATGGTGAAAATGATTCGCCCCGTATAATTTGAGAATGGAAACCCGGCAAGCGCCTCCATCTGCGAGCGGGAAGCCGGATTCCCATCATGATGGAACAGGATGACCGTAGGACGCGCCTGCTGATTGAACATTTCCACGGCTTTCTTCAGGGGGACAAAGATTTGTGCCGGCGCATCGGAGACCTGAGATACCTGCCCCGGTGTTTGCTGATGTGCGGCCGGTTCAGAGCCCCGGGACATGACGGCGGAATCCTTGGGTACCGCCAGGGCAAAGCAATAGACGTTGGCGTCCAGAATGTAGTTTTCCCTCGATGGACGCCCGCCGGGAAGATACACATACCCTTTCTGAGGATCGGCGGCAACACCCGTATACAGCTTGCTGGGAATCTGCGCCCGGACAAGCTCCCACGACGAAGGCCCGTCAGGTCCGATTATCGAATACCAGACATCCCCATTGGTCTGGGTGTCCTGATAGCGCGGACAGAAGGACAGGAGAAAATCACCTGAAACGGCGCAGGAAGCGGAATACAGCCCCACGTCCATCTGATTCTCAAGGACCTGCCAGGAACCTATCTGGCCTGTTGGCAGAATGGGGGCCCAATAGATATTCCGGCTGCATGATTTGGGATCACCGTCGGCAAGTCCGCCCCAGACCCAGACCCTGCCCCGGCAGATGCCCCCGTTGTGAAACCACAGCGGGACGGGAAGGGCCGAACCGACTTCCCAACCCATGACGGCGCCATCCTGCCCCAGCCGGGCGCTCCAGACTCCGGCCGTCGGCTTGCTGCCACCTGTCGAGCCGCCGATCAGATGAATGTACCCCGGTGTGGCTACCGCGACAGAGCAGGAGACACCGGCTCCCGGGCAGTCGAAAGATTCCCGCCATTCGGCAAGATGGCCATCTGCTCCCGCCCGGGTCCAGAAAATAGATCTTCGTTTTTCATCAGTTTCCCCATTGAGCCCCTGCACGACATAGATGACATTGCCGAGGACCAGCGTGGTATTATTGATATAGGAGCGTGGTGACGGCAGAGGGGTTGTGTTTTCCCAGGGACCAATGGAACCGTCCGGATTGATGCGCGCCTTTTCCACAGCGCGGGTGTAAATATCCGGCTCCATGTTGCCGCCGATGATATACAGCCAGTCGCCGACAACGGCAACACCATACATCTGGCGGCCCGCAGGCAGCGGGGTAATGGTGCGGTATATAGGCTCCTGAGCTGAAGTCACGATTGCGGCAAGGCAGAATAAGAAAACACAAATCATGCGTTTCATTCGCGAACTCCTCCCCTGACGGCAGATTCCACGCCTGCGCCTTACGCGCGGGAACGCGAATTGAACAGAATGCCGAAACGTTTTAGCATGTTGAAGATTTTATATCCGGTGAGGTGGGCCGACATGTCAAGACGTTTTCTTATGGATTTCTCCGGACGGAAAAAGCCCTATGGGGGTCAGACTCCCTCACGAATCCCAAAATCACACTGCTCGGCTCCCGGCACCGGCGCAACGGCGAGGCCGTCCGTGCCGGTCATGTGTCGCATGAGCAGGGTCTCGAGGCCTTTTTCGGTGATGTCGGTAGTCATGGGGTCGCCCCTTTGTCCGACCGGCCAGACCTGTCAGACTGGTCCGACCTGTCAGACCCGTCAGACTTCCCAAGCAATGGCCTTGTGCCCTTGCAATCCGGATATCCGCTGCAGCCCCAGAAGGGCTGGCCGGCGTGGGGGCCCCGCTGAGCCATCCTCTGGCGCATGGGCTTGCCACACTCCGGGCAAGCGGGAGGGTCCGGCCCGCCTGACTTTTCAGACCCGTCAGACTGGTCCGTCCTGTCCGACATCCCAATCGTCTTCGCCGCGCGCGCATTAACCCTCGTGGCGTAGAGCCGCTCCGAAAAGCCGCCACGCTCGAGAAACTCACGCCCCTGCTGCTCAATCAGGCGGCGCAGGAGATAGGCCGCCTGATTTATAGCGCAGAGCATTGCATTGGCCGCCGGTTCCGCTTCGGCCTGGCCGACGAACGACGCCAGTCCCGCCAGCCCGGTCAGTTGGATCTTGCCCGGCATGGCCGGGGGCAGGTTGGGCGCCAGGTCGTGCCTCAGGCGCTCGCGCATTGCCTGGGCTTCCGGAGAATCCTTGTGCCAGACCCGCAGCCCGTTCTGGATCAGGAAGCTTTTGTAATCCTTGAGCAACTCGTCGTTAAGACTCGCGCGGGCGACGTTGGTCAGTTTGATCTCGGTTTTGCGGGATGTCGCCGCCGCGCCGCTGCCCTCGCTGATGTTGCGCACCCCGCTGCGGGCGGCCTGTACCATCTGGTCGTGGGTGCGCGAACGCTTGTCAATGAAGCGGTTGCAAAAGACGACCGTGGCGTCATACACCGCCTCAGCCACCACATAGGCGCGCAGCTTCTCGTAACCGCCGTGCTGCAGCAGGATGCCGCCATCGTCACTCATGATTCCTGATCCTCCGGTAAGGGATCGCGTTCATCGAACGGGCTTTTATCTCCATGCTCTCCTTTGTTTAAAACGCATGTGGACTTCAAGATATTCCTTATATGAAATTGTGGCATGTTCTGGAGCTCGATGTTGTTAGATCTCACAGCCTTGATAAACAAATCTTTTATCCTTGTGTATTGGAAACCCCATTGAGTCAAGGGGAAATCCACGACCATCCCCCAAATGTATATCCTGTGATTTCCACCCCTGGCGGCAGGTCGGCACCGCATCTTGAACTTTTACAGGAGACTGAAACTCATATTTATGGTTCGCCTCTATGTTTTTGCTTCCCATTTTTGCGCGATCCTGGAGACGTCCGCTCTGACACGCATGCGCGCTGCCACTCGATCAACCCCAGCACTGAGGAACTTGTCATAGTCGGTTTCCGTGTGGCGGATGTGCGCGAGAACGGCCAGCCGGACAGCCTCCTGGTCCAAACCCTTCGCGGCAGCGCTCCGCCCAACGCGGCCGCTGTATTTTCTGCATGCATGTTCGGCTATGCTTTGCTCCCGACCGGCAGGACACTGGGGATACATCTCCCGCACGCGCTCGCCAAAGCGGCGGATATATTCCTGATCGAGTTCTTCCCGGCGCAGCATGGCTCGAGCACGGCGTATTTCGCGATGCTCCGCGTCAGCATCACATTCCTGTTCCGCCTGTTCGACGGCCTCATTTTCGACGAGAAGCCCCTGCCGCTCATACTGCTTGCGAACATGACTCCATTTGAGGACGACCGCGGAGAGCCGCGAGTGCTTTTTGGCACGTCTTGTTAATGCGGCATCGCCGGAGGGCAGGAACACCAGATGATCGAGATCCGCACATGCAAGGCAGAGCGCGCCCTTGTCCCCATGAAGCATGATCCAGGCGTGATGTCCGAGGTCCTGCCCGCATTCATCACATTTCGATTCGCGGGAAGGAATGAATACCTTCAGACCGTCGCTCTTGCTGTTTGACTTTGTGCTCATTTTCTCTCCTTTCGGCCAACACTGCGGATGAGGGGCGCGGGTTTTACGAGCGCCGCGCTCTCGATCCGGCTTGTTTGGTGATCCGTCTCAGGATTCCTCCACTTCGCGCTCGAGCAGAAGATTAATGCCCCCCTTCCATGAGAAAATGGCCTGGAGGCTTGCTGCGCCATACAGTCGGTTTAGCCGCCATCCGTCTCTGCCGAATGCATTCAGGGCAGCGATGAGCTGCTCCTCGTTCTTCTTACCCGTTACCAGTTTCAGGAACTCCATGCGATATTCGTATCTTTTTTTCAATGGTCTTCCTCCGGCAACCGAACGATATGGAATGTTTGTGTTGTTTGCAGACACAAAGTTTCAGTTGGAACAAACCACGCTCTTATGAAAATTTATCAGCTCTTTATCTTGAGAAGTAAAGATATAATACCGTTGAGGGTGTTGTCAAGTTGTGAAGATAATATATTTTGAGGACCCTATGGGGGTCAGACACCCTCACGAATGCCTAATTCACACTGCTCGACTTCCGGCTCCGGTGTCGTGTAAATTGTCGCTTTCGATAGGGGGGTGCACCCCGGAGTCCCTGATGCGCGTTGTCAGATCCGCGGAGAACCGCGGCGGGCGCTCTGGAGAATCCGCTGGACGACCTCACCCTTGGCATCTGCATATTCCTGCATGTATTTCCAGACTTGTCTCGCCAGATTTTGTTTCGTCGTCTCATACAGCACTCGATCCTCTGGATGGGATCGAAGCCAGTCTCGGAAGAGGAGCATCTGATCCACCTCCGTACACCCCTCTGAGAACACGTGTAGGTTCCCTACCACCGCTGAGGGGCGGAGCAGGCGATGCTCGTGCCACCCGGGCTCTCGGATCCGTAAGCTATATCCAATCTGTTCCAGTGGTTGAACATAGGAGTCCTCGTCGCTGGAATCCTCGACCGTCAAAACCATGTCTATGACAGGCTTGGCAGACAGACCGGGCACTGATGTGGAGCCGACATGCTCGAGCCGTCTCACACGATCGCCAAGGACCCGGCGAATTTCCTCCGCCATATGCGCGTAACGCTGAGGCCACACAGGATCATACGGCTCCAAGTGGATGGATCTGTCGAGGCGTTCCGGGGCGCCCACGGTGGCTGCGAGAAGCTCGGCTTCCCGCTCGGGTGTTAAACGCGAGGACGAATCTGGTGTGCGCTTGTCGTTCACGGCTTCACACGGTGCTCATGAATTGCCGGGCGGCGGGGCCGCCGGGCTGCCATTTGGCACAGCGATTGGCCTGGTGAGCCATCGCCGCCCCGCGGCAATAATCAGACTGATAAGGATCGCCGGCCAAAAGCCGAAAAATGCCCATGGGGCGAAGACGACCGGCCACTTGTTATCAACATGACCCGGCGGCCATAGTCCGGTCAGCCAGGCACTGATAATGATCGTCATCAGGCACGAGACCGCCACAAGTATGGTCGCGAAAAAGGTCTTCACGACAGGTCTCTTTGCCAATGAGGCCGTCAGCGCCGCCACCACCGCGCCTGCGGTGATTTGACCGGCCGGGCGCTGCCAATGGAGCATTGTTGAAACTTCCGATCCGATAAAGACGCCGGCTCCAATACCGCTGCAGAAGGCAACCGCCCATCCGCGCCAGTCCGGCGTCGAGGCCCGGGATAATGAATGAAGAGATGAACTGGTCATAGTCAGAACTCCGCCGAACAGCCAATCTCACCGGCAGCGTGCGGCGCGTCCGCTTCAGCCGCCGGTAATGGCGGCCTACCTGATAATCTGGAAAACGCTGAATGACAGCAGTGCAAGAAGGACCACCACAGCCTCATTGACCAGTATGTAGGCCCTGTTCCTGCCTCGCCGGGATCGGTCCAGCCCGCGGGTAAGGATCATCGGCTGCAGCACGACCTCGAACAGACCCAGGAAGACAGCCAACAGCAACCACCCTGGAGCATGGTCATGTCCATATCTTGACGCCGCGAGTAGCACTCCTAACACGGCAAGCATGATTCCGACAATGACAATATGCAGATCGATGTTATCCAGGGCTGTCTTCAATTTGCTCCCCTTTACCTGCCGGAACGCTCCAGCTCATCGGCAGCGCGCGGCGCTGTATGCCGCAACCGGTTGTACTGAAAAGAAATCAGTTTTTCTTATGCTTTTGAGGGCCGGTTGGAATCAAGGATAAAAACAGCGTCCGTTGAAAATCGAGAGAAGCCGGGCGCACAGGTTGTTCACACCCGGCCTGTACAAGACTGTTCAATATAGCGCGTGAAAAAGTAAAAGGTAAAGATCAATTTGTTATTGGTTGAGTAATGGGGCATGAGGTAGAATGCTTGCTTCTATAGCAAGGGCGAAATTTGAACTTACTCAGGAGACCAATCCTCAAGGGTTAAAGAGGACTGAGACTGATCTACACAACCGATTTGCTGGATAACCTTCTCGCACAGGGCCGACATGAGCTAGCTTATGCCAAGTGGTGGAGCACAGATTGGAAGAGCGACTAACGGTGGAAACACAAGGATTTCTCCTTTGCATTCCCGCACTGAACTCGCTCATCGTTGTGTATTGCTTACTGAAATCTTCGATTCAACAGTGCGTAGCGCAGTTGACCGTAAGCGGCAACCTGTTGTTTGCCGGCTTTATTTGAGATTTTGCAGCCTCGCATCTCCACAGAAATCTGCTAAAAGTCCTACACAGGAACCGACACAAGCCATTCCTCTTCGGACAAAATCTGTTTGCGTCTCAGTAGGGCCTTGATAGCACCCTTGAACGCCGCCTCGATTCTTGCGCCATTCCTGTCCCAACCATATAAACGCGCGACATAGGTCATAAGCGCTTCGCGATCAATCCGGAGTGCATCATTAACAGTCTTGGTTATGGCAAGCTGTAGTTCTGATGGAGCCACTTCATCCACGGAGCGCCTAGTTAACAGGTCACCGTCACATGGAAACCTGACTTTCAGCTGGCTGCCTTCGAGCCACAGGAAGCCACAACGTTCGCGAATGCGTCGGTCACCCGTCTTGACCTCGGCCAAAGCAGCGTCTAATGCCTCTTGGATTCTGGTGCCCGCTCGTTCCACCTCGAAAGCAGATTTGGCATAACGAAGCAATCTTCCGCAGTGAACTGGGCCTTCCTCTGTAAGGACCGCGACGATCAGAATCTTCAGGGCCTGACGGGCGCGCGGATCTGTTATAGGAAGCCCTCTTGGTGGTGCCGGGATTCTAGCGACCTTGTAGATTTCAGCCCAGTCCGGTCGTGCCATATTATCCCATTCGACCACTTGGGTCCTCGGCTGCTCATTGGAGTTCGCTGGCTTTGGGGCAGGCCCTGTTGTCCCTCCACTTATCGCATCGTCTATTGCCCTTCGGAGACGTTGTTCCTGCTCGGATCGATTCCGATACCATGAGAGACCCCAAATACGGTGCAGCCTCCATCCGAGTCTCTGAAGAATCTCCTGACGTAGGCGATCCCTGTCCCGCGCCGCTCGCGATGAGTGATACATCGCGCCATCACACTCGACGCCCAGGAGGAAGCCCTGGCCGCGGGGCAACCTGATCCCGAGATCGATCCTGTAGTCCGAGCATCCGACTTGGGGCACCACGTCGTAACCCCAA
>Ga0116141_10002976_pt1 | contig 14379 bp, 11 predicted proteins | sample AD_UKC097_MetaG_FD_89744 | JGI IMG/M metagenome (GOLD analysis project Ga0116141, IMG submission 89744) | Active sludge microbial communities of municipal wastewater-treating anaerobic digesters from USA - AD_UKC097_MetaG | ecosystem: Engineered > Bioreactor > Anaerobic > Digestate | place: USA...
ACTGCTGCGGCATCGGCGCCCGCTGCGCCGGGGGCGGTTCATCCCCGCTCGCGCGGGGAACACGGTCGCCCAGTTCAAGTACCACTGGCAGGCGGCCGGTTCATCCCCGCTCGCGCGGGGAACACGTCTGCCCGCTGACCAACCCGTCAAACGTCTACGGTTCATCCCCGCTCGCGCGGGGAACACGTCCAAAGTCAAGCGCCACGCATGTACAGCAACGGTTCATCCCCGCTCGCGCGGGGAACACCTCCTGCGCGACATGTTCGCGGCGATCACCGGCGGTTCATCCCCGCTCGCGCGGGGAACACCGTAGCTCTCGGCCATCGCCTCGTAGCTCGCCGGTTCATCCCCGCTCGCGCGGGGAACACATCTCGACATCGAGCGAGGACTGCAGCATCAGCGGTTCATCCCCGCTCGCGCGGGGAACACCTGCGGCCGCTGCGCAGGTACTCCTGCGCGACCGGTTCATCCCCGCTCGCGCGGGGAACACGCCTTTGCTTCAGCCTCCGCCGACTCCTTCGCCGGTTCATCCCCGCTCGCGCGGGGAACACGTACACGTCCTTGTACATCGTGAGCGTGTCGGCGGTTCATCCCCGCTCGCGCGGGGAACACGACGCCTCCTTGCGAGCACGGGCAGGCACGGGCGGTTCATCCCCGCTCGCGCGGGGAACACGGACGTGTTCGTGTCGTTGGCGAGCACCGGGTCGGTTCATCCCCGCTCGCGCGGGGAACACTTCTGCGCATCGGCTGCGGCGGTGTCGATCGCCGGTTCATCCCCGCTCGCGCGGGGAACACGCACATCGCGGCGCGCCTGATGTCGGGCGGCTACGGTTCATCCCCGCTCGCGCGGGGAACACGCGCTTTGATCGCCTGATGTATCGGGCGTCATCGGTTCATCCCCGCTCGCGCGGGGAACACTCTCTGCTGGCCGCCTATGTCACTGCGTCAGTCGGTTCATCCCCGCTCGCGCGGGGAACACAAATCAGTCGACAAACATCGCAACGTCGCTGACGGTTCATCCCCGCTCGCGCGGGGAACACTTTTCGAGGAAGTGCATTCGCACGCCGCGAACCGGTTCATCCCCGCTCGCGCGGGGAACACCCCCACTGAGCGACCCATTTCCAAAATTCGCGCGGTTCATCCCCGCTCGCGCGGGGAACACTCGGCAAGCTGACGCGCCGCGATGACCTGAGCCGGTTCATCCCCGCTCGCGCGGGGAACACCACTACTCACGTGCAACGGCACGCTGTTCTACCGGTTCATCCCCGCTCGCGCGGGGAACACGACTGATCGATTTTTCATCTCTGACTGAGCCGCCGGTTCATCCCCGCTCGCGCGGGGAACACCACCCCAAGACCGGCGCGGAACTCGGCGTGGTCGGTTCATCCCCGCTCGCGCGGGGAACACAAGTTCGGCGGCAGGCAGAGGACGCGCGCAGGCGGTTCATCCCCGCTCGCGCGGGGAACACCGCGACACCGCCGAGCAGGAACGAGCCGACGATGGTTCATCCCCGCTCGCGCGGGGAACACCGATCGACGCCGTCACCCAGGCCCTGCCGTACCGGTTCATCCCCGCTCGCGCGGGGAACACACCAAACGTAAACCATTGTCCCAGAAGAGAAATCTGGAGGGCGCTCGAGCTACCGAAAAATCTGGCTTGTTAAAGAGCTGGACCTGGCGGGAGAAAACGCACCAACCGCAGGCCATCGTGATCCACCGGTTCACGCCGATTGGCGCCCAGGGTCTGAAACTCGAAGCCGGACTCGGTACGGGCAGACCATGCCATGACCACGTTACCGTCCTCTCGCCCTTCGCTGAGCTGCTCCCAGAGCATCTCTCGCGTCCGGCGGCTGACGTCGCCCAGGTATACGCCCGCTCTCACCTCCAGCAACCAGATGGCAAGCCGGCCCCTTAGGCGGGGCGGAACGTTCTCAGTGATGACAACCAACATCGCCATGAAGGCTCCTCGCCCCGAAGTTCGCTACTGGTTTCGATGCCCTGCGTCACCGATGCCATCGGGCATCGGGATGGCCGGCGGTACCGACTCTGGCGGCGCCTCGGGAGGGCTGATACCCCCGGCCCCCAGCATGTCTTCGATGCCGGGAATGATCCGCTCCAACAGCTTGTGCTGGCGGAACAGGTCTCGGCAGGCGATGCGAACCGCGCGCTCTGGCTCGGAAGGTGTCTTGGCCGCCACTGCGAAGGCCAACGGCACGACCGTCTCGAACTTGTAGACGTCGGCTACGTCGTAGACGAATGACAGGGGCTTGCCTGTGTGGATGAAGCCCACGGCCGGGGCATAGCCTGCGGCCAATACTGCGGCCTCCGCAATGCCGTACAGACAAGCGGTGGCTGCCGACAGGCACCGGTTGGGCAAGTCGGCTGCATCCCATGACTGCTGGTCGTAGTTGCGGGCCCGCCATTGCACGCCATAGCGTTGCGCCAGCATCCTGTAGTGCGAGCGCACGCGGGCACCCTCGATGCCGCGCAGTTGCTCGACGCTGCGTCGTGCGGGTGCGGGCTCGCCGAACCGCAGCTCGTACATTCGGCGGACGACCTTGAGTCGCAAGTCGTCATCCAATGCCAGCTTCGCCTGGTACAGCAGCCGATCGGCCCGTGCGCCACCCGGCTGGCCACTGGCATAGAGCCGAACCCCGGATTCACCTACCCAGACCAACAACGTGCCGACCATCGAGGCCAGCCTGACAGCTGCGTGCGAGATTCGGGTACCCGGCTCCAACATGATGCACGCCACGGATCCCACCGGGATGTGGGTGCGAACTCCTGTGCGGTCCTCGACCACGAATGCGCCATCGAGCACGTCGATCTGGCCGTACTGAATGAACACCATCGAGACCCTGTCCTTGATGGGCAGGGGCTTCAGAGGCGGAAGCAGGTTCATGCCCGGACAGGCAGGCTGAGCATGCCGCAACCGAATGCCTTGCCTGGCCCGATGCCCGAGAGCACCGCCTGCTGTAGGAGTTGCGGGTCCCGTACCCGCAGAACGCCGTCAAACAGCACCCGCAACAGGCTCACCCGGCTACCCTGGCGGCGCCCCTGCATCATGGCGCCGCCGGAGACCAGCGCGGCTTGCACCTCGAAACCATGTCGCTCACCCTGCCGGCCCAACCATTCCAACTGCGCATCTTCGCCCACCAGGCCGAGCCGCTTGCCGTTACGGGTCACCGTCGGGTTGGCCGCCAACCTAAAGCGCAGCGGCGCATCCGCGCGGACCACCCTCGACAGGTCGACCTCACGCATAGCCAGGCCCTGGCCATCGGCATGCAGATATCCCGGTTCCGCGTCGAGGAAGGACCAGTCTCCGGCCTGATCGGCGGACACCAGCACCTCGGGGCGCCTCCAGTCCTGCACGGGCTCGAGACGCCACAGGAACCGTGGCACCCGGGCCTGACCTTCGGACGCAAAAGCGCGCACCAGCGTGCGGTGCATGTCATAAGGATTGGACAGGTCGCGCCGGGCCTTCGCACTGGCGGGGTCAAGCCTCAATCGGGTGAGGAACATCAGCGTCTCCGGGAAGGAACGTCGTCTCCACGAATCGGGGACCGAACCGCCGCTGTGCGTATGGGGCGACGGGCTGGTCCAGACGGACCGCGCCGCTGCTGGAATGCTCCAACAGCAGACGCCTCCTCCCTTTCGCCGGTCCGTCAGCGGTCAGGCTGGGGTATGTCGACAACGCCTGGGCCAGTTCCAGATCGGCCAGACCGTCCGGCAGCCAGACGGGCAAGGCCGGCACGAAGCTCTTGCGACCCAACGACATCGGCCAGACGGGCGCGCGCAGGCCGCACTGGATGTGCTCCAGCAGCGGCCGATCCGCACCTTCCAGACCTACGAGAAAGCAGGCATCGGCCAGGAAGTGACGTGGACTGACCACGGTGCGTTCCTTTTCGGCGCGGCCGGTCCCAGCGATCAGTACGCCCTTGGCGGTCTGGTAGTCCCGCATCGGCACTCCTTCTCGATCGACTCTCACGCCCATGCGCAGTGCGGCCAGGTCGTCGACGGCTTCGGAACGATCGCGACCGATGGCCGCACAAACCAAACCCAACACACCGGACTTAGACGGCTCCAGCTGGGTGTCACGCTCGTCGAAGCGGCTGGTGGTCCCCCACGACTGGAGTGGCGCCTGCAGGCGCAACAGCAGGGTGGCCATGGCTCAGTCCGCGCTGACAGGCAGCGCCTCGGCTGCGAGCGCCTGCACCTGCTGGGCGAACTCCACCAGGGTGCCCGTCGCCAGGCCTTTGCCTTCAGGCCACTGGCCAGAGAGATCGAGCGCCAGCCATTGATCTTCAGGCGAACCGTAGATCGCGGCGAGCTTGTCTTCGTGCCCGACCAACCGCTGCACTGAGAGCTCGGTCAGCGATTTCTCACGCTGCGGCGACACGGGCTTCTCGAACGCGTTCGCCAGATTCAGCGGCCCGGCATGGCGCAAACAGACGCCGACGAACTGCGGCAGGTTGTGCGCCGCAAATGTGTTCTGCTTGCCACTCGGTACTGCCCTGGCCGTGGCCATTGTGAAGGCGCGCACAGCAGCCAGCACCAGATCCCGATCGTTCTGCAGATTGGCCGTCAGCTTGTCCAGGTCGATCACGGCGTAACGGTAGAACGTGGCGGAGTTGAACTCCACCTGACCGATCATGCCAGTCACCACGTCTTCTTCTTTGTCGTCGACGGCGGTGAAGTAGTCGAACTCACGCTCCACGCGGTGCGTGCTGATCGCGTGGGCCACCTGGCACGCTGCGTCCTGGTTCACCGCTGGCATGTCGGCCAACATGCGACCGAACATCGCCACATCCACGGCCTTGCCTCCGTCGAGAAGCGCCTTGAGCTTCTTGCCGACGTCGCCGCTGGCGGCGGCCTTAGCGTCCTTCTTGCTCTTCTTCTCCGCCGAGACCGTGATCTCTTCCCATTCCCGGTCGATCAGCGAGGCCAACACGGCCACCTCGCCCTCACCTAGGAACAGCAGGTACTCGGTCTTGCCGTCGTCCTTGAGTTTCAGCCCTGCGCTGGCCAGAGCGGCCTCCACCTTGGCGCCGGCCTCTTCAGGATCGCGCTGGCTGAGCCGTTCAACCAACAGATTCTTGAGTTGTTTGGTGCGGACACCACGGTGCTCAGGCGACAGCAGGTTCTGCGTTGCAGCCAGAAGGCGCACGGAGCGCTTCAGGCACTGGCTGCTGATGCGTGCGCGGCGATGGCCGCCGAAAAGAGCGTCCTTCGGCGAGCCGGTGTCGTCCCGATTCAGGTTGGACGGTGCGAAGTTTTGGATCAGATGGAATTCGAGGAAGCAGGGCATGATGTCGTTCCCTTGGGTGTCATTGGTCTGCGGGGAGATCGGCAGTCCGGTCTTGAAGGTCGTTGGCTTGCACGGCGCCATAGAACTGCCTGGCCCAGTCCCGCCGGACACGGTCTCGAGCCTCAGCGCCGAAATGGTCGTCCAGAAGCCAGCGCAGGTCGTTCAGCAAGGCAACGTGGTCGTAGGACCGATCGTTGGCTTTGAGCAGCCTGACGATCTGCCGCAAGTGCGTGACGACGCTTTCCGGATCGGCATCCAACAAGGCGATGAAGCGCTGTTCCAGGCTGGGGCGGTCAAGGTCGCGCACGAGCTTGCCGTATACGGCCGCGAGCGGCCGTGAGGCTGCCTCCGGATGAAGGGCGAACAGGCCCGCCACGGCATACATGGCCTTGCGCAGTGGGTGATTGCCGTGCATGTCGTGCGGCACGTATCGCTCCACGTACGGGTAGGTCTTCGGATCATCCCCTGGCTCGAAGGCCAGGCTTCGGCGCAGGGCGGCCATGGCGCCGCCGGGGTCACGCTCGTTCAGTTCGACCAGGCTTCGGATGAAGGCCTGGTGATGGTCTTGACTCATGCGGAGGCTCCCTCTGTGTACGGAGTCGGGGTATGCGCCTGAGGCGCAGTCAGAGGCAAGAGTTCGCGCAAGGCGGCCAGCAGTCGTCGGTGGCAGCGGGCTTCAGCACGCAGCGCACGGGCCGACAGGCCCTGGGTGTCGACCACACGCTGCCACGCGCTCACAGCAGCGCGGCGAAGACCTCGTTGCCACAGCAGATCCGCCTCGTCCAGCCGATCGTTGCCAATGCATTCCATCAGCTCCCACAGACACCGCTCCGCGTCAGCGAAGTAGATCGGTGTCAGCGGGCCGTGATCGACCAGATCACGGGCTCTCGATCGAGTGTCCTTGCTGGACGGATCGGGGAGCACGGCTGCCTGCAACTCGGTGGCCAGGTGTCGGAGTCGACTATGCAAGGTTTCGCACAAGGCGAGGTGGAGCTTCAACTCACGCGCTCGGTCAGGCTCGACGAGCAGCGCCCGCGGCAGTGGGAACTGCTCCGCGCGCCAGCGCAGCAACTTCGCTTGATCGCTCGCCAACCCAGCAACCAACAGGGCCTGATGGGTGCGTATACGTAGTCGCGCATTGAGCACGGATGCCGCCGCGACAGTGGCGGCAACCTTGTACGACTTGCCTCCATCCTGCGGAGCAGGAACCAGCGCCGGCAGGTCGCGCCACACCGCTCTGCCCTCGGTGAAGGAGACACGTATCAGTCCGGTGCTGCCCTCCCGGAAGCAAGCCATCGGGTCGGGCTGCTGCGGGTCTTCGCCCAACGCATCCCCAGCTGCGAACAAAAGCTCGCGCACGGACTCGGCGGTCGCGTCCAGGCACAACAGAACTGCCCGGCTCTGCCGCGTGTAGCGGTCATTGGGTCCAGTGGGCAGACTCGCGTCACCCTTCAACTTCGCGATCACGAGCGGCGGACGCTCCCAAGCGGGAAGATCGTGCGTTTCCTGACCAGGCTGCGGTGCCGGATGCAGTGCGAGCACCAGGGTTTGAGCAAGGGATTCTCCGATCGGCAGCACGGCGGCCGTATTGGCCAGAGCGCCGGCCTTGTCCGCGTCCCGCAACACCTTGACTAACCCGCCGGGCGTGAACTGGAGAAATCCGAGCAGATGCGCCAGCGCGTCCCTCCACGGAATCGCTGTCGGAGCCTGATCCAATGCGTGATCGAAAACCACCGGTGTGTTGCCGTTGGCACTGGCCAGAGAAATCTGGGTCCAGGGCTTCTTCCGCTCACGGGTTTCGTCCGCGGTGGCTAACGCAGCAACCTGCATGAACGGCCGCTCCGGATCGAAGAGCCAGAACGCGTGACGCCACTCCTCCAAGTAGGCGCAGATGGCGTCGACCGGCAGCCCGTCCTGATACCACTTGACACGCTCCGCGTCCTGCCAATGCCCGAGCGCGCCGACGAGCGCACGATGGACGATGGCAAGGAGCAATCGATACTCGGCCACCAGACTGGGCGGCCGCGTCTCCGCGAGCGATTGAATCTCAGCACTCTTCCTGAACACATCCAGAAGGCCTAGCCACTTCACCTCGCCGCCGCGCATGCGAACGGGCAGGCAACACTCATCCAACAGGCAATACACGCGATCAGATCGACTCACCTCGGTTCTCTCCTAGATCCATGTGGCCATGGCCAGCTGCTGCGGCTCCTTGGCCTTGCAGGCGGTCAAGTAGCGGAAGCTGGCAGTTCCGGGGAAGCTCACGTGCAACAAGTCCTACATCTGCGGCCTATCCCAACTCACGAAGAGCCAACCACAGAACATAGTCTAAGGTGGGATTCATTGCTCAGCAATAGAAAACCCGATGCGAGGGCGGTGTACAGTGCCTTCTCCCCGCATTTGGCGGGGATGGACCTGTGGGTTTCATTGCTCATAAGTGTTCCCCGCGCCCGCGGGGATGCTCGGGAGGGGGCCACGGCCCCCTCCTTCCCATTTGAGTGCGACCAACCCGCGAACGGCATCGAGCGCCAAACCAGCCTGTACGTTCACCCCGTCGGCAAACCTCAGGACAAGGGGCCACGCATGGCGCAACAACGGATGACTGTCGAAGGCCGCCGGACGGGCTATTTGGTCGAAGTACCGCCTCGCGGTGCGGGCATTGCACTTGATCTGCCGGTCGTACAATCGTTTGGCCATACCGGGTGGCAGCGGTAGGCTAGGATCGAAGCCGATGTCGTCGCCGGTGACATGCCAGCGTCCACCCTCGCCCTCGTAGACCGGGATCAGTGTGCGGCTGTCCTCTCCGACGCGGGTGCGGTTGGTGAGTCCCATTCCGAGTTCGTCCTCTTCGAGGCCTTCGGGCTTGTTCTCATACGCGCGCTCGGGCTCGGACCTCGGATCAATCACGATATTCAACGCGCGCTGCCTCAGGTCCTGCTGCTCGCACAAGAAGCGCCCCAACTCATCCACGTCCAACGTGTTCTGGATCGATTCGTCGATGCCGCAAGGCAGGGGCACGGCGCTGTCGTATACCTGCTGCACCATGCGGTCGATGTCCTCTGGCAGGTGGATCGTCTGCACTTGACACAACAGCGCCCACGTGCGGCCCAGGATGTATGGGTGATAGACGAAGCCCCAGGCCGTGCTCTTCATGTCAGGCAGGGCTTCGGGCAACAGGCCGGCGACCCACAGGCGTGCGTCGGCATGCGCGCCGGGCCGGTCCTTGCGGTCATGTCGATGAAGGCGGCCGGCACGCTGCAGGAGCAAATCAACGGGCGCCAAATCACTGACCATGAAGTCGAAGTCGATGTCCAAGGATTGCTCGACCACCTGGGTGGCGATCAGCAGCGCACGAGCAGGCCGTGGCACGCCCTGCCCGAACATCGACAACACCCGTTCCTCGATGCCGCGACGCTGATCGGCCGGGAACCGCGCGTGAAACAGCAGCAGTGGCGCATCAGCGAATGCAGTGTCCCCAGCCATTTCGGCCCAGACGATCTGATGCAGATCCTGAGCGCGGCGAACGGTGTTGACGATCACCACGCCACAGCCCCCCTCACGCAGTTGCGCCAACGCATGTTTGGCCAGCATCTGCAGATCAATGCCCAAACCTGCCAGCGCGATGGGCTTCAGCTTGCGTGCAGAGACGTGCCTCGGCCAGATGCCCCGCGTGTCAGCAAGCATCAAGCGGGGATAGGGCACGTCATCCACCTCGTCGGAAGCCGCCGCGCAGCCCCAGGCAGCGAGCAACGCGCGGCGACGATCCCTAGGCAACGTGGCGCTCATCAGGATCACCGACGAGCCAAGCGCTTTCAACCAGCGCAACAGCGCCTCGATCAAGCCACTGGTGTATAGGTCGTAGGCGTGCACCTCGTCGAGTACCACCACTCGGTTACCCAACCCCCACAGCCGGACAAAGTGGTGCTTAACGTTCAGCACCGAGTAAAGGGCCTGGTCCAATGTGCCCACCCCGTAAGGCGACAGCATCGGCCGCTTGCGTTGTCCGAACCAGGCACTTGCCGACAGGCTCTCGCTGGCAGGGTCGTCACCCACCGCGCGCAGCCGGGCAAATTCCTCATTCATGGCCGCACCGCCGTGCTGCAGTTGAATGTCCTGAGGGCCGGCTGAGAATGCGTGAACGAACGTGCACGCGCGTGTGAACAGCGCATTGCCAGTCGCCTGCGTCGGTAACGCCACATACAGGCCACGGTGCGAATTGCGGTGTTGCAGTCGCAGGTGCGCGAGAAAGGCCAACTCCGTCTTGCCCTCGCCCATCGGAGCCTCTACGAGCAGAAGCGCCGGGCCACGAGCCTCCTGAAGCAGGGCATCGCCAACGATTTGGAGCGCACGCGGCGTCAGATCACGACGGCCTACGATGCGCGACAACAACGTGTCGACCGACTGTGTCTCGGCGAGCAGAGGTCGCCACTCACGCCAGCCGATCGCGGTCAAAGCAACGCGGGCGCGTGCCCGTGCGTCCTCCCAATAGCCATCGAAGTCCTGGCACCGTTCACCCATCGGGAACCAGTCAGTGTTCGAACCGATCCAGTCAGCTGCGGAGACCAGGCCGGCCAGCCAGTTGATGGCCGGAAACTCGCATGGCCGATTCGGCGGCTCACCCTCTGGCGCCAGAGCAGACCAGTAGATCTCGAGCAGGCTCTGCCTTGCCGCGAACCATTCCGCTGGCTGTCGGACTGGCCCGTTCTGATCCACGTCGGTCTGCAAGAAATGGAAGCCATGGTGCGCGCTGATGGCCTGGACCACACGCCTACACCAATCTGGATCCGCACCGCAGACGTGCGACAGCAACTCCGGCAGCAAGGCCTGGGTGGCCAGAGAATGACGATCGCACTGCAAGGCCCGCAATGGCTCGAAGGGAAGGCCGGCATCCCTGCATACTTGCGCGCCACCGTGCCACTTGGCCTGGAATCCAGGGATAGCCTTTCCAAAGTCGTGCAGCCCCACCAGTGCCGCGATCCAACGCCGGGCATGGGCAGGACTCAGCCCCAGGTCCCGCGCCATATTGACAAGGGTCTGCCCTGGCTCGAAGCCCAGCAGGACATCGGTCACGGCGGCGACATCCAGCATATGAGCCAGAAGGCCATGCCCTGCGTTCTGATCGCTCTTTGCCCACAGTGCGCGGACGCAGTCTGGTATCGCCGAGAAGCCTGAATTCCGTTTCATGGTCGTCGGTGCAATCCTGCGCACGCAGGTTGAACACGCTCTTGCGCGTCCATCGATTGGGCCGAGCCCGTCTCTCATTTGACCGGCTCACTCCCTGAATACTCTCCGATGCGAGGCTCACCAGATGAGCCTGCGACACCGTCACTTCCGTTCATTCATCCAACGCCGCCCTGTTGCGGAACGCCTCCCTCATCCGTCGAAGCACGTCGTCGCGTGGTGCATCGGGTGCAACCACCGCCATCTACGGCACGCGCCGCAGCACATCCATCACCAGCACCCGCAGGTCCGAGAACGGCGTCGGCCAGGTCGACAGCGAGTGTCGGCAAGCGGCATATGCCGGCCACATCCCCTCCGATCGATCGAAACCTGCGCGCAGGCCATCCTGCCTCAGGACCTTGCTGGTTTTCCTCCGGACTGCACATTCCCGAACACTGCGACGATATCGCTCGCCAGTCTCACCTGGTGAGCCTCACGCATTCCACACTCGCTCCGATGCCGGCCGCGTCTCACGCACGTGCGCGTATCACGCCATCGCGGCCGGCATCGGGTCATCGACAAACCAGGGCGCACGCGTGGCCACGCTCACCAAGACACCGGATGCGGGGTTCTTCTTCGACACGCGCATGTCACATCGATTGCCTCAGCGGCATCGCCCCCCTGAGCGGCGGTCCGGGTCAATGTTGTCTACACACACGTGGACCTGGTGTTCCCCGCGTGCACGGGGATGGGCCGGACGGCGCCGACCGGTACACCACCGAGGTGATCGTGTTCCCCGCGTGCGCGGGGATGGCCCCTCGTCGACCATGACCGGTCGCACGCAAGGGCGACACGTACACCCCAACCTACAATCCGCCCCTAAACAGGGCCACACCGCACCGGCAGTTCACGATGACCGGATTCCGTGGCCACCATCGCCGGAGTACGCACCATGACGAACTTCGCTGACGTTCAACTCAAACCCGAGGTGCTGGCGCGCTACGGATTGCCGGACACCGCGTATCCGGTCGCCAGTGCTGATCTGCAGTCGGCGCAGGGCGGACGCGGAGCGTTGCCACTGGCGAAGATGCTGCATGGCCTGCAGCTGCGATCGAGCGAAGGCGACGCGCAGTGGAAGCACCTCGAGCCAGCGATGCATCGGCTCGCCGAGCTGCTGGCACCGGACGATGGACAAAACGTCGTCTCCGCGGCCGGAGACCACTGGTGGCTCGAGATTGGGCCGGTGGATCTGGACACCAGACTGGTCACGGTACAGCGGGGTGACGACTTGATCGCCGCGATCGCACCGCGGGACGACGGTCGGCTGCGCGTCGCGGTGTTTCGTCCGCTGGACGCCAAGAGCGTGGAATACCTGACGGGTCTGGGGCAGGCGCCGCATCCCGAGCACGGTGTCTGCATGCGCGAGAACAACTGGGCGTATGCGCTCGACTGCTCCGCTCAGAATGGCAACTACTACGCATCTGATCGCGGCGAGGCCCACCTGTCGTATTGGGAAAGAGGTCTCGGCGTCAGTTGGGATGGCACGGAAGAGCCCGATTGGCGCAAGCAGTTGACCCTTGTGGCGCGTCCTGCAGCGCACGTGCTCGTCGACCTTGGGGGTCACCATTCCTTGCCCGAGGAAGACGGACCGGAGGCAGACAACGCCGCGGAGGGTGCCGCGCCCGAAAACGCGTCCAACCCGCCGGCATGGCGCGGCAAGCGTCAGCAGCGCCGGACGGTTCAGGCGCGATACGTCGGCTGTCTGCTGGGCGGGGCGGTGGGCGACGCTCTTGGCGCGCCCGTCGAGTTCATGAAGCGGACCGAGATCCTTCGCCGCTTCGGACACAAGGGCATCACGCAGTACGCGCCCGCCTACGGTGGCGTGGGCCTGATCACCGACGATACGCAGATGACCCTGTTCACTGCCGATGGACTGATACGCGCCTGGGTGCGGCACTGCATGAAGGGCATCACCTCCTACACCAGCGTGACGGCACATGCCTACCTGCGCTGGCTGCAAACCCAGGGGGAACGTCCGGCGTGCGACATTGCGTTCGGTTCCGAAGCGCCTGGCTGGCTCTTTCAGCAGCGCGCACTTCATCACCGACGTGCTCCTGGCAACACCTGCCTCGCGGCATTGCGGACAATGAGCTCGCTGGGCGAGCCCGCGAGCAACGACAGCAAAGGATGCGGCGGCGTCATGCGGGTTGCGCCCGTCGGGCTGTTTGCATGGCGCCTGGGTCAGCAGGCGTCGCCACACCACGCTTTTCGCCTGGGCACCGAGTTGGCGGCGCTCACCCATGGTCACCCGACCGGAGCGCTGACCGGCGGCGTGCTGGCCGTGCTGATCCTTGCGTTGACCGATGGCGCGCCGCTGTCCGAGGCGCTGGCGGCCTCGAAAGCCCTCCTGTGCGCCGAACCTGGACACGAGGAGACCCTGGGCGCGATCGAGATGGCCGAGACACTGGCGGCGAGCGGGCTGCCGCATGACGCGGCGATCACACGCCTTGGCCAGGGATGGGTCGCGGAGGAAGCCCTCGCCATCTCGATCTACTGCGCTTTGGTCGCACGCAGCTTCAGGCATGGCGTCATCCTGGCGGTGAACCACGACGGCGACTCCGACTCGACGGGGTCGATCACCGGCAACCTGCTGGGCGCCATGCTCGCTGTGAAAGCGATTCCATCCGAATGGCTGGCGCCCCTGGAGCTTCGCGACGTCATCACGACCGTCGCAGAAGATCTCTACGCCTTCAAGGACTGGAACATCGGCGAGTTCGGCGGGAACGCGGAAACGATCCATCACGTCTGGCAGAAGTACCCGGGGTTCTGAATCAGTTCCAGCGCGCAGGAGTTCGAGGACATGACCAAGGTCAGAGGGGTACGAATCCTGGCGGCACCGTGCTGTGGTGCGCGATATGCGTTTCCCTGGTACGTGTCGATGAATTTTTCTGCGTGGGAGTACTGGACCGATGGATGGAGGGACGGACACCTGATGCCGCATGACTCGGGCCTGCGCCTCTGCACGTGCGGGCGGTGCGTGCTGGTGAAGGAGTTGATGGAAGTCGAGACGGCGGCGTCCAGCGATCTCCCCGGCATGGATCACGTACCCGCCGAACTGCTGCCCGAATGCATCGCCGACGCGGGCACGGAGGATCTGGAGACCGTGGCCAGGCTGGAGTACTGGCGCGTTCTCAATCACCCGTACAGGGACCGATACCGTCGGCATCGGGACGCGGAGGAGGCGGCCACGAAGGCGGCATGGGAAGCGGCCAACCCCGATCGAAGAACCTGGTGGGACAAGCTGCGGGGTCGCAAGCCGCCCTGCTACCTCCGGCCCGCGGGGAGCCCGTTGACGTATCCGACGTTCGAGGCAACGGACGAGCAGCGTCGGAACATGGAGCGCCTGAGCGAATTGTTGTGTGCACGGGGCGCCGCATCGCGGCACGGCTACACCCTCGAGCGTGCAGAGCTGTACCGGGAGCAGGGGCGCTTCGACGAGGCCGAACGGGTGATCCGGGCCATCGACGAAAGAAGTGTCGGCGTGACCAGCAAGCTCATCACCGCGTTGATCAAGGAGAAGCAGTCGGCGCCGGTGCGCTACCGGATGTGATCCCGGTGGGCCCTGCTGCACGAGCCCATCCAGCCGGGCGCCGTGACGCCTTGGCCGAGCAAGCGACACCACCTCCCCGAAGGACAAGGAGGAATCTGCTCGACTGGAATCGAGACCTCGTGATCAAGGTCAAGGCCGGCTGGGTGCCGCAATTCGTCAACCGTGGGAACGCGGCTGGGAAGAATCGCACCGGGACGGTCACACCGCTGAATCTGGGCGACCGGTCAACCTCCAACGGTTCAAGGGCCACATACGCCGGAAAGGAAGGAGCAGAAGACCGGTCAGGTGCAACTGTACAAGGG
>Ga0116141_10002984_pt1 | contig 14368 bp, 8 predicted proteins | sample AD_UKC097_MetaG_FD_89744 | JGI IMG/M metagenome (GOLD analysis project Ga0116141, IMG submission 89744) | Active sludge microbial communities of municipal wastewater-treating anaerobic digesters from USA - AD_UKC097_MetaG | ecosystem: Engineered > Bioreactor > Anaerobic > Digestate | place: USA...
GCGAATTATCCACCGCTGGAACTCCATATTTTTTGGCATCAACGCACACATAATGACCCAGCACATCGGTGGATGCGTGAAAAAATCGTGGAGAGTGCCCAAAGCTTGAGTGTCTCCTGAGATAGTGGTCACTTTCATGTGCTTTCAGGATTTATTGACGTGAAATGCCTAGGCCAAGCGCGCTATATAATCACCGGGCGCAGTGAGCCGGATAGAAGCATCCCCGCGAGGAGGGGATGGGATGGGGCGGCTCATCGGCACTATGGGCGTTAGGACGCATTTGATCTGGTGCCCGATTTTGCCACGTGGCCAAACTGAGAAAAAAGTATAATGCCGCACCTGTTTTTAGCTTCCATGAATCTCTTTTCCTCTAACCTAAGCGGGCATTAACCCTTATGAGCATCAAACCTGACAAGTGGATACGTCGCATGGCCGAGCAGCATGGCATGATCGAGCCTTTCGAGCCTGATATGGTGCGCGAAGTGGATGGTCAAAAGATCGTTTCCTATGGCACTTCAAGCTATGGTTACGATATCCGCTGTTCGCGTGAATTTCGCGTGTTTACCAATGTCTATTCGACGATTGTGGATCCGAAGAATTTCGATCCCAATTCATTTGTCGAAATGGATGGCGATCACTGTGTCATTCCGCCGAATTCGTTTGCCTTGGCGCGTACGATGGAATACTTTCGTATCCCGCGCAGTGTGCTGACGGTATGCTTGGGCAAGAGCACTTATGCGCGCTGCGGCATCATTGTCAATGTCACGCCGTTTGAGCCGGAATGGGAGGGCTATGTGACGCTCGAGTTTTCCAACACCACGCCGCTGCCGGCAAAAATTTATGCCGGTGAAGGTTGTGCGCAAGTATTGTTTTTTGAAGCCGACGAGGTCTGTGAAACTTCGTATAAAGATCGCGGCGGCAAATATCAGGGGCAAGTGGGTGTGACCTTGCCGAAGATATAGCCATGAGATTCCACTTTCCCGTCATCATCATTGACGAAGACTTTCGTTCCGAAAACGCTTCAGGCCTGGGCATCCGTGCGCTGGCTGAGGCAATCAAGCTGGAGGGCATTGACGTGCTGGGCGTGACCAGCTACGGCGACCTGTCTTCATTTGCCCAGCAGCAGAGCCGGGCGTCGGCTTTCATCCTGTCTGTGGATGATGAAGAGCTGGCGAACGAGGAAGAAGAAACGATTGCCGAACTGCGTGCCTTTGTCGAGGAAATTCGCTACAAGAATGCCGAAACTCCGATTTTCCTGCATGGCGAGACGCGCACCAGCCGGCATATTCCGAACGACATCCTGCGCGAACTGCATGGTTTCATCCACATGTATGAGGACACGCCGGAATTCATGGCGCGGCATGTGGTGCGCGAGGCGCGCACGTATCTGGATTCACTGTCGCCGCCGTTTTTCCGCGCGCTGGTGCATTACGCGGCGGATGGTTCATACAGCTGGCATTGCCCGGGGCATTCGGGCGGCGTCGCCTTCCTGAAAAGCCCGGTGGGGCAGATGTTCCATCAGTTCTTCGGCGAGAACATGCTGCGCGCTGACGTGTGCAATGCGGTGGAAGAGTTGGGCCAACTGCTTGACCACACCGGCCCGGTGGCGGCGTCCGAGCGCAATGCGGCGCGCATTTTCAATGCGGATCACTTATTCTTTGTCACCAACGGCACCTCGACTTCCAACAAGATTGTCTGGCATTCCACCGTGGCGCCGGGTGATGTGGTGGTGGTCGACCGCAACTGCCATAAGTCCATCCTGCACGCGATCATGATGACCGGTGCAATTCCTGTTTTCCTGATGCCGACGCGCAACAACTACGGCATCATCGGGCCGATTCCGCGGGAAGAGTTTCTCTGGGAAAATATCCAGAAAAAGATCGACGCTAACCCGTTCATCATCGACAAGAAAGCCAAGCCGCGCGTGCTGACCATTACGCAAAGCACTTATGACGGCATTCTGTACAACGTCGAAGACATCAAGGAGATGCTCGACGGCAAGATTGATACGCTGCATTTCGACGAAGCCTGGCTGCCGCATGCCGCATTCCACGATTTTTATGGCGACTACCACGCCATTGGCGCTGATCGTCCGCGTTGCAAGGAGTCGATGATCTTCTCTACCCAATCCACGCACAAGCTGCTGGCGGGTTTATCGCAGGCTTCGCAGATTCTGGTGCAGGACGCCGAGCAGAGCAAGCTGGACCGCGATGTGTTCAACGAGGCTTACCTGATGCACACCTCCACCTCGCCGCAGTATTCGATCATTGCCTCGTGCGATGTGGCGGCGGCGATGATGGAAGCCCCGGGTGGCCCGGCGCTGGTTGAAGAATCCATTGCCGAGGCGCTGGATTTCCGCCGTGCGATGCGCAAGGTGGACGAGGAGTGGGGCACCGACTGGTGGTTCAAGGTCTGGGGGCCGGATGATTTGTCCGAAGAAGGCATCGAAGAGCGCGATGCCTGGATGTTGAAGCCCTCGGCGCGCTGGCATGGTTTCGGCAAGCTGGCCGAAGGCTTCAATCTGCTCGACCCGATCAAGGCGACGGTGATCACGCCGGGGCTGAATGTGGATGGCGAGTTTTCTGATGAGATCGGCATGCCGGCGGCGATTGTCACCAAATATCTCGCCGAGCATGGCGTGATTGTCGAGAAGTGCGGCCTGTATTCCTTCTTCATCATGTTTACCATCGGCATCACCAAGGGCCGCTGGAACACCCTGGTGACGGCCTTGCAACAGTTCAAGGACGATTACGACCGCAACCATCCGCTGTGGAAGGTGCTGCCCGAGTTCGTTGCCAAGCACCCGCGCTATGAGCGCGTCGGCCTCAAGGATTTATGCACGCAGATTCATGCGGTGTACAAGGCCAACGACATCGCGCGGCTGACGACGGAAATGTATTTGTCGAACATGGTGCCGGCGATGCGCCCGGCCGATGCGTTCGCCAAAATGGCGCACCGTGAAATCGACCGCGTGAGCATTGATGAGCTCGAAGGCCGCGTGACTGCCGTGTTATTGACCCCCTACCCACCCGGCATACCACTGCTGATTCCGGGCGAGCAGTTCAATGGCACGATCGTGCGCTATCTCAGGTTTGCGCGTGAGTTCAACGAGAAGTTTCCCGGTTTCGAGACCGACATCCACGGCCTGGTGAAAGATGCCAGTGATGGCAATGTGCGCTATTACGTGGATTGCGTGCGGGAATAAGCGGAATTCCGAGTCAAACGCAAAAAGTCGGCGCTGGCAACACGCCGACTCATCCGTTTATTCTGACCGTTGGTAGCTGACGAAATCAAAGGCGAGTCCGTCCGGACTCACATGCGGTTCGCGCGTTAGCTCTGACCAATCGACGTGGCTGAATTCTGGAAAATGCGCATCTCCAACCACTTCGGTGTGAATTTCGGTGAGCTCCATGCGTTGTGCCAGCGGTAGTGTCTGGGCGTAAATTTCTGCGCCGCCAATGACAAAAGCAGTTTTCTCATTTGCGCAGGCAGCGATTGCGGCTGTTAACGAAGTAACTACAGTCGCGCCTTCCGCGCAGTAGTTCGAATTGCGTGTGATGACAATGTTGTGCCGTCCGGGTAGCGCGCGGCCAAGAGACTCCCAGGTCTTGCGCCCCATGATGATGGGATGGCCGAGGGTGAGCGCCTTGAAGCGTTTCAAGTCATCGGCAATGCGCCAGGGCAAGGCGTTGTCCGCGCCAATCACGCCATTGGCGGCGACGGCGGCAATGAGAACAAGGCAGGGTGCAGATGCGTTGGTGTTGGTCATGAGGTCAGATTTTTTGCATGAGTGTTTGATAAAGATTGGCATACTGTCGCGCGGGCAAGTCCCAGCCAAGGTCGGCGCTCATGCCACGGTGCTGGAGCGTTTTCCAGCGCCGTGGGTTGTCGTGCCAGAGCGCCACGGCGCGGCGGATGGCGGCCAGCAACGCTGCGGGTGTGGCCTGGTCGAATACAAAGCCGTTGCCTCGCCGTGTGTCGCTGGCGTCAATGACCGTATCCGCCAGCCCGCCGGTGGCGCGCACAATCGGTAACGTGCCGTAGCGCAGGCTGTACATCTGGTTCAGGCCGCAGGGCTCGAAACGCGATGGCATCAGGAAGATGTCGGCACCGGCTTCGATGCGGTGGGCGAGTCTTTCGTCAAAGCCGACATGCACGGCGAATTGGCCCGGCCAGCGACTGGCCATGGCGCGGAAAGCCATTTCCATTTCGGGCATGCCATTGCCCAGCACGGCCAGTTGCACGGGTAGCCCGGCGAGCGCATCGGCAATGTCCGCCACGAGGTCGAGACCTTTCTGTTCGGTGAAGCGGCTGACGATGCCGATTAACGGCATGTCCGCCACCGCCACCGCCACCGCCAATCCGAGTTCGCTGCGCAGCGCAGCCTTGTTGCCGGTTTTTTTGTCGAGCCGCACGGTGTCATAGGTGGCGGCCAGATAGGGGTCGCTGGCCGGGTTCCACTGCGTGGTGTCGATGCCGTTGAGGATGCCGCTCAGCCGGTCTGCGCGGTAACGCAGCAGGCCGTCCAGGCCCATGCCGTCTGCGGGTGTCTGAATTTCCTGCGCATACGTCGGGCTGACGGTGGTGATGGCATCGGCATATTGCAAACCGGCCTTGAGGAAGGACAGGTAGCCGTGGTATTCCACGCCATCCATCGTCCAGGCATCATCGGGCAGTCCCAGCGCAGGCAGCAAGTCGCGGCCAAACAAGCCCTGGAAGGCGAGGTTGTGGATGGTGATGACCGATGTGGCGGACGTTGTTGTCGGCAGGTAATGCAGATAAGCCGGAGCTAGCGCAGTCTGCCAGTCGTTGCAGTGCAGGATGTCTGGCCGCCAGTCAAGCGGGCTGTCGCTACCGGCGAGCAGTGCCGCGACGCGGGAGAGCAGGCCAAAGCGCAAGGCATTGTCCGGCCAGTCGATGCCATTGGGTGCAAGGTAGGGGTTGCCGGGGCGCTCGAACCAGTCGCCGCATTCGAGCAGATATAGCGGCAGGCCTTGGGCCGTTGTGGCCATGTACAAGATTACGCTGCGGTCTAGTGCAGAAAAACTGGCCAGTGGCGTGGCATCAGGAAAGGCCGCCTTGAGCGCCGGGTAGGCAGGCAGCAGAATGCGCACATCCAGCCCGGCAGCACGCATCGCGGCAGGCAGGGCCGCAGCGACATCGCCGAGACCACCGGTTTTGACCCAGGGTGTCATCTCGGAGACGGCGAAGAGAGCTTTCAAGCAGTTTTCCCGCAAGCGGCAAGCAGGCCCGCTGTTGAGCTGTCCAGTCCGGTGGCTGGCGTATTGCCTTCGATCATCGGCAGCAGGCGGCTGGCGAGCTGCTTGCCATATTCCACGCCCCATTGGTCGAAGGAGTTCAGATTCCACAGCACGCCGAGGGCGAATACTTTATGTTCGTAGAGGGCGATCAGCTGACCCAGTGTGTAAGGGGTGAGGCGCGGCAGCAACAGCGTGGTTGAGGGTTGATTGCCGGGGAACACTTTATAGGGGGCGATAAAACTCGGCGCTGGCGGTACGGCGGCAGCGAGTTCAGCCGTCGCTTCGGCAAGCGTTTTGCCACGCATCAGCGCCTCGCTCTGCGCAAAACAATGCGCCAGCAGTTTGGCGTGATGGCCGGGCAGCGTGAAGTCGGGTTCGATGAGCGCAATGAATTCGCAGGGTATCAGGCGCCCGCCCTGATGGATCAACTGGTAAAAGGCGTGTTGGCCGTTGGTACCGGCTTCGCCCCAGAGTATCGGTGCGCTGGCATAGGTGACAGATCGGCCATCACGGTCGATGTGCTTGCCGTTGGATTCCATTTCCAGTTGCTGCAAATAGCGCGGCAGCAAGGCCAGCGACTGGCTGTAAGGCAGCAGGGCACGGGTTTCTGCACCGAGGAAATTGACATTCCAGAGTTCCAGCAAGGCCAGCGTGAGCGGCAGGTTGCGTTCGGTGGGCATATTGAAAAAGTGCGCATCCATCGCCGCGCCGCCCGCCAGCAATTGGCGGAAGTTGTCCATGCCGACAGCCAGCGCCAGCGGCAGGCCGATGGCTGACCACAGCGAGAAGCGGCCGCCGACCCAATCCCAGAATTCAAAGGCGTTATCCGTATCGATACCAAACGCCGCCACGGCGGAGAGGTTGGTCGATACGGCGACAAAATGCCGTGCGACGGCGGCTTCGCCCAACGCGGCGGTCAGCCAGGCGCGGGCGGAAGCGGCATTCTGCATCGTCTCTTGCGTGGTGAAGGTTTTGCTGGCGATGATGAACAGCGTACGCGCCGGGTCGAGGCGCAACAGCAGCGGCGCCAAATCCGCCGCATCGAGATTGGCCACAAAATGTACGGTGAGATCGGGCAGATGATGTGCAGCCAGTGCTGCGCTGGCCATGCGCGGGCCAAGGTCGGAACCGCCGATGCCGATGTTCACAATATCGCGGATGCGCTCGCCGCTCGCGCCACGCCAGTGGCCCTGGTGGATGGCGCCGCAAAAAAATTCCATCTTGTCCAGCACGCGTCGCACGTCAGGCATGACATCGCTGTTGGCGTGAAAAACCGGCGTATCTCCCTGGTGGCGCAGCGCGGTGTGCAATACGGCGCGGTTTTCAGTGTGGTTAATGGCGTCTCCAGCACGCATGCGCGCCATCCACCCGGGGCCGTTAGCCGCTGGCCACAGGGCGCGTAGCGCGGCCATGATGTCCGCCGTGACGCGCTGCTTTGAATAATCCAGCAGCAGGCATTCTTCGCGTAGCGAAAAGCGGGCGAAGCGCTCGGCATCAGCGGCGAACAGGTCGCGCAGATGTACGTTGCGCGCCGTTTCCGCAAGGCGCACCAGCGCCTGCCAATCGGGGGTGTTGGCCAGGCTCACAGCAGATTCACAGCCACAGCATCAGCCCCATCTCGAAGGGATGTGTCAGCAAGGTGTGGCTGGGATAAGCGCGCACCTGGTATTCCGTCTTGCCGCATTGTTCGGGGGTCAGTTCGCAACTGAACAGGGCTTCGCCGCCTTCCAGCGGCTTTTCATGGCGCAGCGGGTAATGCTTTGCCTTGGTCGAGACAGTTTTGCCCGGACGGGTGAACACCATTTCGACCGTCAGGTCTTCAGGTTTCAGCCCATTGAGCTGCACGGCAAATTCAAAACGCAATGCTTCACCATAGCGGATATGGGTGACCATGTGGTTAAGACGGCGTAGATGCACGCCAGGCCAGGCACTGCGGATGCGGGTTTTCCACTCGGCAAGCTGGCGTGCGCCGGTAAAATTTTCGTCGGCAAACTTGCCCCATTGCGCGGCGGCAGGCATAGAATTTCGTCGTGTATTCGGTGAGCATGCGCAGCATGTTGAAGCGCGGCATGATCGAGGCGATCGAATGCTTGGCCATGGCCACCCATTCCGGCGAATAACCCAGTGCGGTGTTTTTGTAATACAGCGGGATCACGTTGTCCTGCAATATTTCATACAGTGTTCGTGCTTCTTCATGGTCCCGCTGCGTGGGTGAGAGCCCCTCTGCAGACGGGCTGATCGCCCAGCCGTTTTTGCCGTCGTAACCCTCGCCCCACCAGCCATCCAGCACCGACAGGTTGATCGCGCCGTTAATCGCGGCCTTCATGCCCGATGTGCCTGAGGCTTCCAGCGGATAGACCGGGTTGTTGAGCCAGACATCGACCCCAGCGACCAGGCGGCGGGACAGATGCAGGTCATAGTCTTCGAGCAGCAGGATGCGGCCTGCAAATTCACGTTGCTGGGAGAATTCGGCGATCTGGCGGATCAGTTGCTGGCCCGGTTCATCTGCCGGATGCGCTTTGCCGGCGAAAATGAATAGCACCGGATGTTTTGTGTCGCAGAGGATTTCGCGCAGCCAGTCGAGATTGTTGAAGAGCAATGTGGCGCGCTTGTAAGTGGCGAAACGGCGGGCGAAGCCGATGGTCAGCACGGTCGGGTTGGCGGGGTCGGCGAAGCGCAGCAGGCGATCTACGTGCGCTTCCGATCCCTGGTTGCGCAGTTGCTGCTGGCGCACCCGGTTGCGCACCAGATGCAGCAGCTGGGCCTTGAGCGACTGATGGATGCTCCAGAAGATCTGGTCAGGAATGTTATGGACGCCCGCCCAGCAGGCTGGATCCATCTGGCGGTTTTGCCAGCCAATACCGAGATGGCGGTCGAATGTTTCATACCAGTCGGTCGAAAGAAAACTCGGCACATGCACCGCATTGGTCACGTAGTCCATCGGGTTTTCGGATGGCGGGACCTGCGGCCACAGGGGGCTGCAAATGTTTGCCGATACTTTGCCGTGGATGCGTGAGACGCCATTCTGGAAACGTGAACCGTGCAGCGCCAGTGTGGTCATGTTGAAGTCGTTGCTGCCATCGGCATGGCCCAGACCCAGCAGTGCCGAGCGGTCAAGTTTGCCAGCCGTGCAGAAGCTGTCAAAATAGTGCATCACCATGTCATCGGCAAAATGGTCATGGCCCGCAGGTACCGGCGTATGCGTGGTGAACAGGGTGTTGGCGGCGGTGGCTTCGAGCGCGGTGGCGAAGGTCTGGCCCTGCGCCATGAGCTCATGAATCCGTTCCAGCACAAGAAATGCTGCGTGCCCTTCATTGATGTGCCAGACCGTGGGTTGCAGGCCAAGGGCGCGCAAGGCGCGCACGCCGCCTACCCCGAGCAGGATTTCCTGTTCGATGCGAGTGCGGCGGTCGCCACCGTAAAGCTGGTGGGTGATGTCGCGGTCGGCCGGGCTGTTTTTCTCGATATCGGTGTCCAGCAGATAGATGCGGACGTTGCCGATGCGGGCCTGCCAGAGCTTGACCCAGATTTTGCGCCCGGGAAAATCGACCCCAACGAAAGCATCGAGGCCGTCTGCGCTGCGCACGGATTCGATCGGCATGTCGTCGAAATTGTTGTCGGCAAAATGCGCCTGCTGTTTGCCGTCGCGGTCTATGGTTTGCCGGAAGTAGCCCTGGCGGTAGAGCAGGCCGACGGCGACAAATGGCAGATGCATGTCGGAGGCCGCCTTGCAGTGGTCGCCGGAAAGGATGCCCAGACCGCCGGAATAAATCGGCAGGCTTTCATGGAAGCCGAACTCGGCGCAGAAATAGGCGATCAGGTCATTTTTCTGCAGCGGTAGCTTGCCGGATAGTTCAGGCAGGGTGGCCTTGGTGTGGTAATCGAATACGCCAGCGGGCTGTGCGGCATGCTGGGCGGGTAATTCAGAGGATGCGGATGGCGTTGCGTGGTAGGCATCATAGGCGGCCAGCACGCGATCCATCGTGTCGAGAAAAATGGGGTCTGCGGCGGCGGCCGTGAGCTGGTGCTGATCGATACGCTTGAGGAAAGCCTTGGGACTGTGGTTGGCTGCCCGCCACAAACCCAGATTCAACCGCGCGAACAGTTCCCGCGCGGGCCGGTTCCAGCTGTACCAGAGGTTATTGGCCAGTTCCTCAAGCCGGGCGAGACGCGGCGGAATTTCAGGATTGACTTCGAGCGGATAGCGGGTGCCGGGCATGGTGGTGAGTGAAGAAAGTTAAGGACAAGGTTTAATTCTATGCTGCGGATGTGACCTTGAGGGTGATGTGCTGCCAGCCGCCAGTCGCTGGCCAGCGTAGCGTAAGGCAGACGGCTTGCATGATTTTCTCGAAACCGGCCTCGGATTGCGAGACGGTGTAGTGCGGCTGGCCCGAGAAAGTCGGCGATGGCGGAACGGCGGTCAAATGCACGCCGCCGCCGTCGAGTTCGCTGTCTGCCAGTGTGAGCCGGCTCAAGCCGTTCAATGTCAGCTGCTGGCCAAAGCCGCCGGGAATGCTGCCGTCGGCCAGGATATAGCGGCCGCCGAAGCCGTCGCAACTGGGCATGGCGAGATTGAGTTGCGTCTCGATCTGGTAGGTGCTCGTCGCCTCGCCGGTGAGGCGATAGGCGATTTCCAGCGTGTCGCCGTGCAGGGTGTAATGCTTTTCCATGCGCCAGCCTTCGCCTTCGGCGATGAAGCTGGCGGGTGTGTCGCCGGGCCGGTAGTGGTCAAGCGCGTGGCGGGCGCCGTCGGCGGCGATCAGCGTGTCGATGGCGATGCCGCGCGGGCGCGTGTCGGGCGTGGCGTCTGCCGGGGTGATGTCATGGATAAAGGCGATACGGTCATGCGCCGAGGCGATGCCGTTTTTTCCCGTTGCCACCGTGTTGCCAGCATCGGTTTCTGTTTGTTTTCCTGCGTCGATTTTTTGATGGTAGCTTTCCGCGTGGCGGCGCAGCGTATCGCCGAAGTTATGCGCCAGCGCCAGGCTGGAGAATTCCGCCAGCGCCGCATCGCCATCCTTGCTGATGATGGCCAGCAATTTTCCGCTGCGCAGGGTGATTTCATCATGGCCGTCGCTGTCAATGTCGCGGCAGGCCAGTGCGGGGGACGGCGTGATGCGTTCGAGATCGGCTTCCAGCAGCAGCAGGTTGCGCCATACCGCGCGGCGCAGGTGTGGCAGGTAGAGGCCGCCGAACAGTCCATGCCAGTAGGCGTCGTTGGCCTGGGCGCGATGCAGCTGCTCCTGCATCTGCGCCGTGCGTTGCGCTGCGGGCAACTCGGCCAGGCGTTGCGAAACCTCCAGCATGCGCTTGTGCATCCAGTTGGCTTCCGCATAGCGCGACATGAAGTTGCGCCAGATGCCGCCGCGCAAAAAGGCCTTGTGCACCTCGAACCGGCCGGCAGCCTTTTCCGTTTCGACCAGCGCGTGATAGGTGCTGGCTTGCGGCGCGGGCAATGTCCATTCGTTCATCTCGATGTAGGAGGTGGTCGGCAGATAAACGATGCCACGGGTTTTTTCGCGTGCGTGATAGTCGGCGTAGGTGTCGGTGCGGATCAGCGGGGAAGCCAGCACACCCTCGATGAATTGCGTCAGCCACTGTTGTTCATAGACCCAGGCATAGGTTTCCGGCCAGATGCCGAATTTTTCGATGTCGTCGAAATAGATCGCGGCGCGATGGCCTTGCCGCGCCAGGTCTTCGAGCCAGGCCACCGCATCGGCGGCGGGCGAGAACGGCAGCCGGTAGCGCGCGGCCTCGGCAATGGGGAACAAATCCAGCCGCTGGCCGTCGTCTTCGGTGGTGTAAAAACTGTCGAGCCTGGCCGCGTCCGCCCCGGCGCAGAGAAAATGGTAATCATCGACGGCCACATAGCGGATGCCGGTTTGAGCCAGCGCGGTGACGACGGAAGGTTCCCAGACGCGCTCGGTGAGCCAGGCGCCTTTTGGACGCACGCCGAAATGGCGTTCTATTTTGTCCGACAAGGTGTTGATCTGGGTTATCCGGTCACGCTGCGGGATGGCCGCCAGCACCGGCTCGCAGTCGCCCGAGCCGAACCATTCAACCTGGCCGCGTCGCGTCATGGCCGCCAGCCGCGCCATGTCGGCGGGAAATTTTGCCAGCAGGTAATCCAGCAGCCAGCCGGAGAAATGCACGCTGAAACGGAAGTCCGGGTAGCGTTCCATGACGCGGATGAACATGCCGTAGCAACGGGCATGGGCGTCATCGATCACGGCCGGAAAGTTGCCCACGGGCTGGTGGGCGTGCACGCCGAAGAGCAGGGTGATGGGGGCGATGGACATGGCGGGCTGATCCAGTGAACTCATGCAGACGATTCAGTTGCGCGGCGCATTGAACCGCCGACAGCCGAGCTTGACCCGGCGGAAATCGGCGCCTCAAGCTGAACCGGTGGTTCGAGTTCCAGCAGGTGATAGAGGCGGGTGAGATTGTGGCGGAACAGCTGATCGAAACCGGCGACGCTGGCGGCCGGGTTGTAGTCGCCGAACCACCAGAACCAGTCGGAGCTCTCGCAGATCGCCAGTTGCCGTGTCGCCAGCGCCGACTTTTCTGGCGACAGCCGGCCGCTGGTCAGCACCAGGTCATAACTTTGCTTGGCGGCGCACAACAAATCCCAGGCGTGGTTTTTCTGTTTGTCGCCGATCCAGGTGGAAAGCGTGCCATACACCCAGCTGCCGGCCACCAGTTGCGGCAGTCGCGATGCCACGACGGGCTGGTCTTGCGCCAGCAATTCGGCATAGGTCGTGGTGCGGATGCGCGGGTGTACTTTGAGCAGGCTGTACAGATCGTCAAAGAAATAGTAGCCGTTGTAGGGATAGTGTTCCCAGGCATTTTCGCCATCAAGGATGATGCTGACCACGGGCTCTTCGTCCGGTGGCGAGGCGTCGAGGATGGCCTCGAGCTGGGCGATCAGGTGCCGGGATGCGTCGCGTCCGTGCCATTTGGCGTAATCGAAGCCGATCAGGTCGGACAGCCGCTCGTCGCGGAAAAACAGGGTCAGTCCGGGCGCGCCCTCCAGTTGCCAAGGACGGTAGGCTGCACGTGCGGTGGTGTGGATGCTGCTGGCGGCCAGGCTGTGTTTGAGCACGCCTTCGCCGCTGGCGATCCAGCGGCAGCCGGCATCTGCCAGAAGCTGGACAAAAGGCGTGGAGATGGCGCCTTCGGCCGGCCACATGCCGACGGGCGGCGCGCCGAAGCGGGCGGCATGGCTGGCGCGCCCCGCTTCAATTTGCGCCATGACGCGGCCGCGTCCGCCTGGATAGACAGTGCTGGCGGGCAGCGTCGCATCGGGCAGGCTTTCGCGCGCGGCGTGGAAGTCGAGCAGCAGTGGCGCCAGCGGATGGGTTTGCGGCGTCGCCGACAATTCGACCTGACCCCGCGCCGCCAGCGCCCGCCAGCGCGGGATGAGGCCGCTGATCAACTCGCCGATGCTGGCCAGCAAGTGCTGCCGGTCGGTGGCGTCAAAGCCTTCGTCCTTGCTCATCAGGGCGGCAATCAGCGGATTGTGGCGGCGTTCGGTTTCGCCCGTCCAGGCCAGGTGGTACCAGGTGACGAGATCGGAAAAATAGGCGCCGGAAAGATAGGCAAGCGTGGCCTCACCCTCGCGGCAGAGATCCAGGTAAAGGTTGTGCAGATGCTGGTAACGCGGGAAGGGCGCCAGCATTTTGACGTGATTGCTGCGAAAGCAGGTATTCAGCAGCAACTTGCGGTCAGTTGCTGCGATCTGGTTGAGGTCGGGTGTGGCGAGCAGGCGCAATAGCGGGTCGCGGAATTGTCCGCTGGCGAATTGCCGGGCGTAATCCTCGATCTGCTCCAGCAGCACCGGCACAAAATTCACCACGCAGCGAATCTCCGGATAGCGCTCCAGGTGCGATGCCATGTCGCTGTAGTCTTTCATGGCGTGCAGATAAACCCAGGGCAGCATGAATTCACCGGCCGCCGTGTCGCCATCGCCGACTTTTGTCGCAGCACCAAAGTCATCCCCATGATCCCGGTAATCGGGCTGGTGCATATGCCACAGAAAAACGAGTTTGAGTTGTTTCATGGATTGAACGTCAGCGCCCATCAACGGATGAAGTGGTGCGCCTGTTGGCCAAGCATTTCCGGGGTGACCAGGGTGATGCCATTCTCGCTGACATGGAAGCGTCGGCGATCTGCTTCAGGGTCAAAGCCGATGCTCATGCCTTCGGGGATATGGCAGTGCTTGTCTATCACGACGCGGCGCAACCTGGCGTTGCGGCCAATGTCGACATCCGGCAGGATCACCGAATCCTCTACCTGGGCGTAGCTATGCACGCGCACACGCGAAAACAACAGGGAACGGCGCACGCTGGCACCGCTGATGATGGTGCCGCCAGAAACCAGTGAGTCGATTGCCGTGCCGCGCCGGCCGTCATCATCAAAGACGAACTTGGCTGGCGGCAGTTGTTCTTGATGTGTCCAGATGGGCCAGGTTTCGTCATACATGTTGAGCTCGGGTGTGACCTTGGTCAGCTCCATGTTGGCTTCCCAGTAAGCGTCGATGGTGCCGACATCGCGCCAGTAGGGGATGCCGGAACTGTCCATGCCGACGCAGGAATCGGCGAAGCTGTGGGCGAACACGCGATGGTGCGCTACGCAATGCGGAATCACGTTTTTGCCGAAATCATGTGCGGAGTTGGCGTCGTCCTTGTCGCGGATCAGTTGTTCGTAAAGGAAATCGGCGTTAAAAACATACACGCCCATGTTGGCCAGCGCCCGGTCGGGGCGGTCCGGCATCGGTGGCGGATCGGCCGGTTTTTCGCTAAAGGCTGATACCCGTTTGTCATGGTCGACAGCCATGATGCCGAAGGCGCTGGCCTCGCCCAGTGGCACATCCATGCAGGCGACGGTCAGGTCGGCCTGGGTTTGCACATGTTCCAGCAGGATGCGGCCATAGTCCATTTTATAGACGTGGTCGCCGGAGAGCACCAGGACGTATTTGGGCCGGTTGCGCCGGATCAGGCCGAGGTTTTGATAGACCGCATCGGCGGTGCCCCGATACCAGTCCTCGCTGACCTGTTGCTGCGCCGGCAGGATGTCGATGAATTCCTGAAAGCGCCCATCGAGAAAGC
>Ga0116141_10002985_pt1 | contig 14365 bp, 8 predicted proteins | sample AD_UKC097_MetaG_FD_89744 | JGI IMG/M metagenome (GOLD analysis project Ga0116141, IMG submission 89744) | Active sludge microbial communities of municipal wastewater-treating anaerobic digesters from USA - AD_UKC097_MetaG | ecosystem: Engineered > Bioreactor > Anaerobic > Digestate | place: USA...
GCTACGATGGAAATGACGACAAGCAACTCAATCAGAGTAAAACCGTCGGGATTGATGAAGGATGAGTGATGATGGATGATTGGGGTAGACAACTCCCTCGCTCCGGCCGAAGCTGCCTTTCCGCCTCTGACTCGATTCTCCCGACCCGCCATCGCATCCGCTCCTTTTTCCCAACAGGAGCCCCTCTTGTACACCCATGACAACACCGAATCCGTTCCACCCGGCCTATGAAATCAACGCCCGGCGATCAATCGCGATCTTCAAAGGTGCAATTCTCATGGTTGCCCGCGATCCCACATTCCACATTGAGTTTCGTCCCCGCCCATCCTCTTGTCAAGGATAAACTGGGGCCAGGAAAAGGGCTGTACTTTGCTGGAGATTCGTGTTAAAGGAGGCGAAGAGCCCGCCCCCAGGCAAAAGTATCGAGCTTGACAATCCACGAGATTGCCTTATAATATGTTATCGTAAGGGTTTGTTTCTGCAAGCCTTATGCTGCTTCGTGTGGTGGTGTTCCGCCGCGAAATGTCCGTGGCGGGTGGGAGTCTTGAAGGCTCGGTGACGAGCGCAGGGAGGATTTTTGCCCGGTCAGGAGCGCATGCCCGGGGCTCGTGAGCGGGTGACAAGGGTAGGTATTTGGATATGGAGTCCGCAGGACTATGAGCACGGAACATCCACTCGATGTGCATCTGGTACGGGATAAAGAACCTCAACTGAACAAGTACTTCAAGGCCGCGATCAAGACCCAGGCCAACGACCTCCACCTGAAGGTGGGCCAGCCGCCCAAGCTGCGGCTGTATGGCGAGCTGAAGAACACGACAGGGGAAGTCATGACCGCCGAACGGATGGAGGAACTGGTCTACGAGATCATGACGCCTGCGCAGAAGGAGTTCTTCCTGGCCAATGGGACGCTGGATTTCGCGCACGAAGTGGGCCGGGAGCACCGGTTCCGCATCAACGTATTCCGCCAGCGGGGCATGATCAGCCTGGTGGCCCGCCGGGTCAGCGCCCACGTTCCTTCGTTCGAGAGCCTACACCTGCCGCCGATTCTGGAGAAGATCGCCGAGTCCCAGCAAGGGCTCGTCCTGGTGGTCGGCGCGACCGGTTGCGGCAAGACGACCACGATTGCCGCCATGCTCGATTACGTCACGCGAACACGGTCGTGCCATATCGTGACGGTGGAGGACCCTATCGAGTACCTCTACAACGACAACAAGGCGATCGTCTCCCAGCGGGAGATCGGGATCGACGTGCCGAATTTTGAGGACGCCCTGACGTATCTGATGCGGCAGGACCCGGACGTGGTCTTCGTCGGGGAAATGCGTGATTCGCGGACGGTCACGGCCGGCATGCGAGCCGCCGAGACGGGCCACATGGTGATGGGGACGATGCACTCATCGAACGCCTCGCAGGCCGTGCATCGACTTCTCGACCTGTTTCCCACGAACGAACGCGAACTGGTCCGCCAGGCGCTGGCGATCTCGATCCGAGCCATCGTCAGCCAGGTCCTGCTGCCGTCGATCCGCGAGGAGGTCGATCGCATCCCGGCGGTGGAAGTCCTCCTGGCCACCCCGCCCGTGCGAAAACTGATTAGCGAGGGGCGCGAGGGCGATCTGCCCGCCGTGATCCGGGCCTCGCAGCGAGAAGGCATGCAGGACCTCACGGACAACCTGTGCAGGCTGGTGCAGGAGGGTTGGATCGATCCCAAGGTTGGATACAAGTACGCCCCCAACGCGGAGGAACTCAAGATGGCCCTCAAGGGCATCCGAACGACCGCGGAGGGCATCCTGTAAGAATCTGACAAGATGGAGCTCTGAATGACAAGTTCGCTTCTGATGGCCGTCGAGTACGGCGGCTACGTCTCGATCGTAAAGCTGGTCCTGTTTCTGGCCTGCTACTTCCCCTGGCTTCTGCTGCTCGGCTGGGCGCACAAGGACGCCAAGGCGGTCAGCACCAACGTCCCGCTCTGGATCGGGATCCTCCTCGGGACCGGGGCTCTGGGCATCCTGATCTGGTGGCTGATCCCCATCTACATCGTCGGGCTGCTGGTCTATCTCATCGCCGTCGGGGGTGCCGCCCTGGCTTACGTCAAGCACCGCAATACCCGCGTCCTGGACTTCGACAAGGTCTTGACGTTCGACCACATCAAGAGCATGGTCTCCAAGTCCGAGAAGCTCGAGGCGATGCAGAACTTCATGTTCATCACGACCAACAACAATGAAGTCCCGCCGCCCGAGCCGCGCACACCTACATTCTTCGGCTATCGCACCACGTACGATCTGCTCACCGACGCCCTGTGGCGACGAACCAGCACGATCAGTTTCGCGCCCAAGGGCGACACCTACGAGGTGATCTACAATATCGACGGCGCGGCGATGAAGCAACCGCCCCTCCAGCGGGATCAGATGGAGTACCTGATCCACTTTGTCAAGGAGGTGTCCGGCCTCGACGTCAAGGAGAAACGCAAACCCCAGAAAGGCAAGTTCCGCACGCGGCAGGTCAAGGTCAATACGGACTGGGAGGTGCAGACCGCGGGCTCGACCGCCGGGGAACAAGTCCGACTCAAACACGTCACCAAAGAAAGCGCTTTGCGGCTGAGCGACCTCGGACTGACGCCGGACCAGTTCCAACAACTGGAGCTCTTCAAAGAAAAGAGAGAGGGGCTGTTCCTCATCACAGGTCCCAAAAAGAGCGGCGTCACGACGACGATGTACTCGCTCATTCGCAACCACGACGCGTTTCTGAACAACATCAACACGCTGGAAAAGCAGCCGACGAGCCAGTTGCTCAACGTCACACAGACCGTCTTTTCCCTTTCGGATACCGGAACGTCCACCTACGCCAAGAAGCTCCAGACCATCGCCCGGATGGGCGCGGACATCATCGGGATAGGGGAGTGCGAGGACGCCGAGACCGCCAAGATCGCCAGCACCGCCGCCAAGGACGGCAAGATCGTCTACGTCGTCATGGAGTCCAACAGCGTGCTTCAGGCCCTCGGCAAATGGCTCAAGATGGTGGAAGACCGCAAGCTGGTATCCGAAACGCTCGTCGGAATCAGCAACCAGCGGCTGCTTCGCAGACTTTGCGAAACGTGCAAACAGGGGTACGCCCCCAACAAGGAACTGCTCAAGAAATTCAATCTGTCGGCGGAGAAAGCCAAGGTTCTGTTCCGGCCCGGCAAGGAAGTCTTCGACAAACGGGGAAAGCCCTCCACGTGCGAATACTGCCAGGGCACCGGTTTCATCGGCCGCATGGGCGTGTTCGAGATGATCGTTCTCAACGATGAGTTGAGGAAAGCCGTCCGGACCGTCAAGCAACTACCCGAGCTCGGTGCCCAGTTCCGCAAGGCCAAGATGCTCTATATGCAGGAACAGGGGCTCCGCAAGGTCCTCGCCGGCACCACGGCGATCAACGAAATGCTGCGCGTGCTGGCCCCTCCGAAGAAAGAGGGCGCTCCGGCCCCCCAATAAGTCCGGGACGACAAGATGATGGAGATCGCCGCTACGGCGCAATGGAATAGATCGGAGAACGTTTCATGGTCAGTCTGGTAATGCTCGCCATCATGGCAGGATGTGCCGCGTTCCTGTTCCTCAAGGGGACTCTGGCGCAAGGGGTCGCAATGATCTTCAACGCCCTCATCGCCGGGTTTGCGGCGTTCGCGTTCTTTGAGATGGTCGCCGACTACCTGGTCAAGTATTCGCCCGGGGTCGCCGTCTGGGCGCCGATGATCTGTTTCCTGCTGTTGTTCGTTCTGGTCTTTGCGGTCCTTCAGGCCGTCGCGATGCAGATCAGCAAGGAGAAGATCGATTTCGGCAAGCTGCCCGAGCAGATCGGCAGGCCCGTGGCCGGTGTCATTCTCGGGTACGTCGTCACCGGTCACCTGCTCGTCGCGGTCGCGATGGCCCCTATTCCCAGCCAGTATCCCTATCCACGGTTTGACGCGCACAATCCGAACCCATCCAGTCCGAGCAAGGCCCTTTTGAACCCGGATGGATTCGTGAGCGCGCTGTTTGGGACCGTCAGCACGGGTAGCCTCAGCCCGCTGGGCGAACCGAAGAGCTTCGCAATGCTCCATGCGGGATTCCTGGATCAACTCCACCTCAACCGCCTCGCAGGCAAGGATGTGTCACTGATGACCGAGACACCTGCGATCGTCGTACCTCCCAAGAATGGCGTCTGGGATGCACCGGAGAATCTGCGTGACACCGAGGGCAAGGCCATCCCGTCCCAGGCGGGCAAGAACCTCATGCTCATCCACGTCGAGATTCGCAAGAATGCCATGAAGGACGCATCGAAGTTCACACTGGCTCAACTGCGACTCGTCTGTGGCCCCCGAAGCGGCTCCACGCACCCGCTCGGCGCGAAGGGTCAGACCGTCTATCCCATCGGGTACATCGGCTCCGGGGGCCGTCTGGAGACGAAATCCCTGGCTCAGGTGATTACGGTCGATCCCGCCAAGGTTGCCGGGGATTCACTGAAGATCGACTTGGCCTTCCAAGTCCCGACGGACATGGTTCCGGTGCTCCTCGAATTCAAGCGGAACAACGTTGCGCGGGTTTCGGCGCCCGCCTCCCCGGAGGACGCCCCCCAGCCCACGCCGTTCGGCGCCGGCGCGCAGCCCCAGGCCGCGGCGCCGTCGGAGCCCCCCACTGGCCAGCAGGCAGAACCGGATCAAACGCCGTCGCCCGAGCGTCAGACGCGGACACGCGGGCGCAGCGATATCACACGGAGCATTACCGGCGACTTGGACGATGAGCGGTAGAGGCGGAGAACCGGGTGAGTTGGAGGAGACGGGGGCGGGCCGCGATGGATGACAAGTTCCCCTGCGAGGCCGCCTGCACCGGGGGACAGTCACCGGCCGGTGAACGGGCCGGTGACACAAGCGGGCATGGCCGTCAGGAGGCGACGGCCACCTCTTCCAGGTTCAGCTCCAAGAGGTGCTCCCAGTAGGCCTTCAGCTCCTTCTCGCTGAACCGGGCGAGAAACTCAGGCTTTGCGGTCTTGTTGATCTCCCGGATAGATTCTATCAGATCGGTCTTATCCATCAGCAGTTGTCCTCAAAGGCACGCCACGTTCGTCCTGAAACGACGTGGGGCATATCGGCAGCAAGAAGGCGTTTCCTTTAGCACCCGCGGCGATCTCGCCCCAACGCCCCATAACCGGATACACCATATACAATAACTCGCCAGCCAGGGGCCACTACGCATAGTGCCGCCATGAGAAGGGCGTCTGCACGCCGTATAACTGTCCCATAAAATCCGAGACGCGAATTCCGTTGCATAGTCCAGAAAAAAATCTGCCTGTTTCGTCTCGACTCGGGTGTTTTTGCCGCGTTGCGCGACATGATGCGCCGACGGAATCCACGGACCGAGCCACCCCGGCGACCCGCACCAGACGAAGCCGGACTTCGCTTTCGATGCGCCATCGAGCGACCCGGATCGCCCGTTTGCGTCGTTCATAGCAGCGGTGAGAGCCCCCACCGCGGGAATCCGCCCGAATTGCCGGGCAAATCGAAAAAAACCTCTTGAGGCGCTCCCCACGGCATATGTATCATGGTTAGTTTCATAATGGGTAAGAGAGCTAAAAGACGATAGCGCTGTTGGAGGTTCGAAAGTGACAGCAACGGGCGACATTCGGAACGTGATTCTCTTGGGGCATGGCGGCAGCGGGAAGACCTCACTCACCGAGGCGATGTTGCACACGGCCGGCGCCGTCAGCCGGCTCGGGAGCGTTGACGAGAAGACCTCGGTCAGCGACTACTATGACGAGGAGAAAGAGCACCAGCACTCCATTCTCTCGGCCGTCGTTCATGCACAGCATAGCGGCAAGTTGATCAATATCATCGACACGCCCGGCTCGCCCGATTTCGTGGGGCCGTCCATCGCGGCGCTGCCGGCTGCGGAGACCGCGATCCTGGTGATCAACGCCGCGGCGGGGATCGAAACCAACACGCGGAAACTCTTCCACCTCGCCGGCGAGCAGGGCAAACCCCGCATGATCGTCATCAACAAGATGGCTGCTGAGAACGTCGATCTGCCGGAGTTGCTCAAGAACATCCAGGAAACCTTCGGTTCCCAGTGCCGTTGCGCCAATCTGCCCGCCGAGGACAAGAAGTCCGTCATCGACTGCATCGAGAACACGGCAGGCACCTCGTCCCTGCTGAACGTGGCGGACGCCCACACCCAGCTCATCGAGAGCGTCGTCGAGGCGGATGACGCGCTGATGGAACGGTACCTCGGAGGCGAGGAGATCCCGGCTGCGGAGATTGCCACGGTATTCGTCAAGGCCCTGCGGTCCGGAACGCTGATCCCGGTCGTCTTCGCGGAGGCCCGCCAGGAGATCGGCGTCAAGGAATTGCTGAATCTGATTACCACATACACCCCCTCGCCCGCCGAAGCCGAGCCGGCCAGGCTCGTCGACGGCGAGAAGGTGACCGAACTGACGGCCGATCCCGCCGGTCCGCTGGTCGGCGTCGTCTTCCGCGTCGCGTTCGATCCGAGATCGAACATGAAGTACTCGACCATTCGCATCTTCAGCGGGACGCTCAAGTCCGATACGAACATGATGCACAACGACGAGAAGAAAGGCCTCCGACCCGGACACATCCTCAAACCGCAGGGCGGCGACACGAAGGAGATCGACGCAGGCATCGCGGGCGACGTCGTCACGCTGGCCAAGCTCGAAGAGCTCAAAATCGGCGATCTGATCCACGACGGCCGAGTCACAGGCAAGTACAGGATGCCCCCCTTCCCGGAGCCGATGTTCGCCTTGGCCATGGAGCCGGCTTCCCGCGGCGACGAGCAGAAGATCGGCGGCGCCCTCGACAAGCTCCGCGAGGAGGACCCCTGCTTCAAGACGACGCGCGACGCGCAGACCAAGGAGCTCGTGGCCCAGGGCCTCGGCGACCTGCACCTACGCATCATGATCGAGAAGATGCAGAACCGTTACAAGCTGGCGGTCCACACGAAGGAGCCCAAGATCCCCTACAAGGAGACGATCACGGCCAAGGCCGAGGGCCACTATCGCCATAAGAAGCAGACCGGCGGCGCCGGCCAGTTCGGCGAGGTCTACCTCCGGGTCGAGCCCGCCGAACGCAACAGCGATCCACCGCTGCAGTTCAGTTGGGACATCTATGGAGGCACCATTCCCGGGCAGTTCGAGCCGGCCATCCTCAAGGGCGTCAATGACGTGATGGCCAGCGGCCCGATCGCAGGCTTTCCGATGCAGGACATCAAGTGCTCCATCTACGACGGCAAACACCACCCGGTGGACTCGAAGGAAGTCGCCTTCCGTGCCGCCGGCAAGGGCGCCTTCGTCGACGCGATCAGGAAGGCAAAGCCCGCCCTGCTCGAGCCGATCGTGAACATGGAGGTGACCATCCCGGCCGAGAACGTCGGCGACATCGCAGGCGATCTGTCCTCCAAGCGAGGCCGCGTCGTCGGCCAGGACATGCTCCCGGGCAACTTCATCGTGATCAAGGCCCAGGTGCCCCTGTCGGAAGTGTCGCAGTACACCAGCCAGCTCAAGAGCGTCACAGGCGGCCGGGGCAGCTTCGCAATGAGCCTGAGCCACTACGAGCCCGTCCCGCCGAACGTCCAGCAGCAAATCGTTGCCCTCTACGGTAAGAAGAAGGAAGAGGAAGAGGAGTAGTCTTCGCCGTTCATCCGATCATCTGGCACGGCCCCGCATCCTAACCGTTGTGGGGCCCGTTTCTATTTGACAGGTGGACAGCCTCCGGCGTGACTGCCGACGACGAAGTCCCCCGTTTGGCGATCACACGCGCGGAGCCAGAGGGGCAGAGATCACGGGTTCTTGCCGAGCGGATCGTACCAGCGTTTGAGCACACCCTCGCCGGTCGTCTCGTTGAGACGACTGACGTGGGTATCGAGCCAGAGAATGTTGAGACTCCCGAAGGTTCTGAACTCGTCGCCTGACCGGATGTTGTGGCGGAAGATGCCGCGGTACCAATGAGCCCGACCGGCGCCTCCGCGATAGTGCGTCAGATTGACGCCCGTCGGACTGGCGAAGAGCATATCGGAGTTGCCGGCACTGTTGCCATGCTCGACTCTCGGCTCCATGTGGTCGTGTGCCACGATCACCTCGGCAGGATGCGGCATCCGTATGACGCTTTCCTTGGTCAGCCATCCATTCAGAGCAAAGGCCGAGGTGTAGATCAGCTTGTGGTCGCCTCCGTAGAGCAGTTCCTTGGCGATCATCTCACAGAAATTGCGGAACGCCGGACAGCCAAACAGCTTTCGCTCCCGCACGTAATCGCTGAACGCGATTCCCCAGTACGCCTGATCGTCGCCCGTCCGCAGGGGGTTTCCCCGACTGTCCCACCAAAGATGTCCATTCGTGCGGCCGGTATATGTATGCAGGTCGGGCATCGTGTGATTGTGGTCCTCCAGGTACATGTCGATGCCGATTCCTGCACCTTTGAGGTTGGATTTGCAGATCAGGTCTCGCGCCTGGTCGCGGGCCCTTTGCAGCGCCGGCAGCAAAATCACCATAAGCAGCGCAATGATCGCAATGACCACGAGCAGCTCGATCAGCGTGAATCCTTCACGGTCCTTCATGGCGGACCCCCCAATAGATGATCCGACACCACCGTCGACAGCCGACAGTGAGTGTACCGTCCAGGGGGCTTGCAGGTCAACTCCTTCTGCCGCTCATCAGCTCGATGAAATCGTCGAACAGGTAGTTGGAGTCGTGGGGGCCGGGGGAGGCTTCCGGGTGGTATTGCACGGAGAACGCCGCGAGCTTTTCGCAGCGGAGGCCTTCGAGCGTGTTGTCGTTGAGGTTCATGTGCGTCAGCTCGACGTCCTTGCCCTGGAGCGAGTCGAGGTCCACGCAGAAGCCGTGGTTCTGGCTGGTGATCTCGATCTTGCCGGTGCGGAGGTTCTTGACCGGGTGGTTGGCGCCGCGATGGCCGAACTTGAGCTTGTACGTCGTGCCGCCGAGGGCCAGGCCGAGGATTTGATGGCCCAGGCAGATGCCGAAGATGGGCACCTTGCCCAGCAGCGACTGGACCGTCCGGATGGTCTCGGTGACGGCGGCCGGATCGCCGGGGCCGTTGCTGAGGAACACGCCGTCGGGCTTGTACGCGAGGATTTGTCCGGCCGTCGCCTGCGCGGGGACGGCGGTCACGTCGCAGCCGTGCGAGACCAGCAAACGAAGGATATTCTGCTTCATGCCGCAATCGACTGCGACCACCTTGTACTTCGCCGCCGGCGGCTTCACGCCCGGGTTCAGGACGTTCACGACGCCCTCTTTCCACGCATACGGCTTGTCCACCGTCACATCGCGGACGATGTCGCGTCCGACGAGACCCGGATACTCCTGGAGCTTCGCGGCCAATTTCTTCGGGTCCGTCTCGACGGCCGAGAGGATGCCCCGCATGGCGCTCTTGGTGCGAATGTGCCGGACGAGCTTCCGCGTGTCGATGCCCTCGATGCCGACGATGCCGTTCCTCTGCAAGTATTCACCGAGCGTGGCGCCATTTCGCCAGTTGCTCGGGTAGGGGCAGTTCTCTTTGACGACGAATCCGCTGACGAAGCTCTTGCGCGACTCCCAGTCCTCCGGATTCGTGCCGTAATTGCCGATGAGCGGATAGGTCATCGTGATGATCTGCTCGTGGTACGAGGGATCGGTGAGGATCTCCTGGTACCCGGACATGCTCGTATTGAACACGACCTCGCCGCACTTCTCGGCCCGAGCGCCGAAGGCTTTGCCCTCGAAGAACGTTCCATCCTCTAATAGTAATGCCGCTTTCACGATGTTACTCCCCACTGATGATTGACGACAGAGCACTCAGTCCGTCCCTTCCATCTTCCATCATCAATAATCCATCATCCTTCATCGATAGTAGAGTTGGATCGGTTTGACGCTGATCTTCTTTCCCTTGAGCGCTTCGATGGCCTTGACGACGGCCTCGGCCCCGCGCATGGTCGTTGCGTAGGGCACTTGGCGATCGATCGCACTGCGACGGATGGAGAAAGAATCGCTGATCGCCTGTTGGCCGACCGCCGTGTTGACGATCAGGTCGATCTGCTTGTTGATGATCGCATCGACGATGTTCGGCCGACCCTCGGTCATCTTCAACGCGAACTCCGTCGGGATATTGTTCTTGATGAACTCGATGCAGGTGCCCTTGGTCGCAACGATCTTGAAGCCGAGATCTCGGAGACGCCGGGCCAGGGCCACCGCCTTCGGCTTGTCGCGGTCGTTGACGCTGAAGAGCACGTTGCCCCCCATCGGCAGGCTGTTGCCCGCCGCGATCTGGCTCTTGGCGTACGCCGTGCCGAAATCATCGGAGATGCCCATTACCTCGCCCGTCGAGAGCATCTCGGAGCCCAGCAGCACATCCGTACCCGGGAACTTCAGGAACGGGAACACGGCCTCCTTGACCGCATAGTGGGTGGGCACGACCTCCTCGGTGAATCCGAGTTCCTTCAGCGTCATGCCGGCCATCACCTTGGCCGCCAGCTTGGCCAGAGGTACGCCGATTGCCTTGCTCACGAACGGGATCGTTCGCGAGGCCCGCGGGTTCACCTCCAGGATGTAGATCTTGTCGTCTTTGATTGCATACTGCACGTTCATGAGTCCGCGGACGTTCAGGTGCGCAGCCAGGAGCTTGGTCTGCCGCATGACCTCGTCGATGACCTGCTTCTTGAGGTTGACGGGCGGGATCGAGCAGGCGCTGTCGCCGGAATGGACACCGGCCTCCTCGATGTGCTCCATAATGCCGCCGACCACGACGGTCTCGCCGTCGCTGATCGCGTCCACGTCCAACTCGGTGGCGTCGCCCAGGAACCTGTCGATCAGGATCGGGTGTTCCTCGGATGCTTCGATGGCCTCCTCGACGCAGGCCTTCAGGCCGCTCTCGTCGTGGACGATATCCATCGCGCGGCCGCCGAGGACGAACGAGGGCCGGATCAACAGCGGATAACCGAGTTTCTTCGCGACCTCCAGCGTCTCCTCGTAGCTGGTTGCAGTCCCGCTCTCGGGCTGGAGCAGTCCGAGCTTCGTGATGAGTTTGCTGAATCGCTCGCGGTCCTCAGCCAGGTCGATGCTGTCGGGCGAGGTGCCGACGATCTTGACGCCGGCCTTCTCCAGCGGCACAGCCAACTTCAGGGGCGTCTGGCCGCCGAATTGGACGATCACACCGTCGGGCTTCTCCTTCTCGACGATGGACATCACGTCCTCGAACGTGAGCGGCTCGAAGTACAGCCGGTCGGACGTATCGTAGTCCGTGCTGACCGTCTCGGGGTTGCAGTTGACCATGATCGATTCAACGCCGATCTCCTTGAGGGCGAACGACGCGTGGCAGCAACAGTAATCGAACTCAATGCCCTGCCCGATGCGGTTGGGGCCGCCGCCGAGGATCATGATCTTGCGTCGGGTCGTTGGATCCGCCTCGCACTCGCTCTCGTAGGTGGAGTACAGATACGGCGTGGCGGCCTCGAACTCCGCCCCACACGTATCGACCATCTTGTACACCGGGTTGACGCCCAGCGATTGGCGATGTTTGCGGAAGTCGGGCTCCGAGACACCGGCGACTGTGGACATCCATCGGTCGCTGAAGCCGTACTGCTTGGCCTGCACCAGCACTGGAGCCTCGGGCAACTTGCCCTTGCGCTCCACGAGTTTCGTTTCCAGCGCGATGATGTCTTGGATGTTGTTCAAGAACCATGGGTCGATCTTGGTCAATGCAAAGATCTCTTCGACGGGCATCCGACGCCGAAGCGCCTCGGCGACGTACCAGAGCTTGTCCCAGTAGTTCTTCCGCAATCTCTCCTTCAACTGGTCCGACGAGAGCGATTTGTCGACGTGCTTGTCCGCCAGGGCATATCGGTTGATCTCCAGCGACCGGATGGCCTTCTGCATCGATTCCTTGAAAGTCCGACCCATGGCCATCGCCTCGCCGACCGATTTCATCTGGATCGTCAGTTCGGGCGATGTCTGGGGGAACTTCTCGAACGTGAATCGCGGCCACTTGACGACGCAGTAGTCGATCGTCGGCTCGAAGCAGGCCGGCGTCTTCTTCGTGATGTCGTTCGGGATCTCGTCCAGCGTGTAGCCAACCGCCAGCAGCGAGGCGATCTTGGCAATGGGAAAGCCGGTGGCCTTCGAAGCCAACGCCGAGCTGCGCGAGACGCGCGGGTTCATCTCGATCACGTAGAGCTTGCCGTTGTCGGGGTTGACGGCGAACTGGATGTTCGAGCCGCCCGTCTCCACACCGATGGCTCGGATGATCTTGAGCGAGGCGTCCCGCATAATCTGGTACTCTTTGTCGGTGAGCGTCTGGGCGGGGGCCACGGTGATGCTGTCACCCGTGTGGATGCCCATCGGGTCGAGGTTCTCGATCGAGCAGACGATGACAACGTTGTCCTTGCGGTCTCGCATCACCTCCAGCTCAAATTCTTTCCACCCGATGACCGATTCCTCGATGAGGACCTGGTGCTTGGGGCTCAGGGCCAGCCCCCAATGGATGTACCGTTCGTACTCTTCGGCGTTGTAGGCGATATTGCCGCCGGTGCCGCCCAAGGTGTACGACGGGCGAATGATGGCGGGGAAACCGGTCTGCTTGACAATCTCTTTGGCTTCTTCCCACGAGTGGGCGTAGCCGCTCTTGGGCACCTCCAGGCCGATGTCGAGGATCGTCTTTTTGAACAAGTCGCGCTCCTCGGCCTTCTTGATGGCGCGGAGATTGGCCCCGAGCAGCTTGACGCCGTACCTCTTCAACACGCCGCCCTCCGCCAGGGCCACGGCGGTGTTGAGACCGGTCTGCCCACCGAGCGTCGGCAGCAGACTGTCGGGCTTCTCCCGCCGGATGACCTTCTCGACGATCTCGGGCGTGATCGGCTCGATGTATGTCCGATCTGCCAACTCCGGGTCCGTCATAATGGTCGCCGGGTTGCTGTTGACCAAAACGACCTTATAGCCCTCCTTGCGGAGCACCTTGCACGCCTGCGTGCCCGAGTAGTCGAACTCACATGCCTGCCCAATGACGATGGGCCCCGACCCGATGATCAGTATCTTGTGGATGTCCTTACGTTTCGGCATAGTTCCCTACTGTGCGGATGCCCGCACTCTTGTCATCCTGAACGGAGCATCGCGAAGCGAAGGATGACCGGCGGCGAGATCCGAGTCCTTACGCCAATTTGTCCCCAGTCTTCCATCCCGTGGAGTTCCGGCCTCTGCATGCACCTGCACGCCGACCGCTCCATTTCACTCTTGTGCCCGCAGCGAAGCTGCGCGTTGGGGGTGGTGCGAATCACACCCTACCCGCTGCCGTGTGGCATCCAGTCCTTCTACGGAGCACACGGGCAGGGAGTCTGTCGCGTCGCCGGGGATTGGGCGAAGCCCCTGGACGCGAGATCACTCGCAGGGGCCCTCGCAGACGCGATCTACCGCACCTGCGGGCCTTGACGCAACCAACGGTCCATTGCCGCCGCCGCCTCGCGCCCGCTGTTGATCGCTCGGACCACCAGCGAGGCGCCACTGATTGTATCACCAGCCGCGAATACCCACGGCTCACTGGTTTGGTAAGGGGGCCCCAATGCAAAATCAGGCGTCGCGGAGCCCCAATCGCCCGCTATTACATTCCCTTTTGCGTCAAGTTGCAAGCCCAAATCCTGCACCAAACCTTCATGGGTGACATGGACAAACCCCAGGGCCAGCAAGACGAGATCCGCCTTCAGCGTGAATTCGGTGCCCGGTAGTTCCCTGAGCTTCCAGGAACCGTTGACATTCGTCCATTCCACCTCGCAGGCGTGCAGTTCCTTTACGGAGCCGTTGTCGCCGCCGAAGGCCTTCGTCATGACGCTCCACCGCCGCTCGCAGCCCTCCTCGTGCGAAGAGGAGGTCCGCATCGTCCTTGGCCACATCGGCCAGGGGGTGTCCACCGGGCGGGATTCGGGCGGTTTGGGCAGGATCTCCAGTTGATAGATCTTCTTGGCCCGCTGCCTGCGGGCGGTGCCGACGCAGTCGCTGCCGGTATCGCCGCCACCGAGAACGACCACGACCTTGTCGCGGGCAGTAATCCGGGGGATGTCGCCCAGTGCCTCGGCGGCGCATAGCTTGTTCTGGGCCGTCAGGTAGTCCATGGCGAACAGGATGTTGCCGCGGTCCCGGCCGGGAACGGTGAGGTCGCGAGGCTGCCTCGCCCCCATCGCCAGGCAGATGCAATCGAACATCTTCCGCAGGTAATGGGCGGAGATGTCCCTGCCCATCTCGACGCCCATCTGGAACTCCACGCCCTCGGCCACAAGCTGTTCCAGACGACGATCGAGGATCTTCTTGCCCAGCTTGAAATCGGGAATCCCATACCGGAGCATCCCCCCGGCTCGCTCATCCTTCTCGAACA
>Ga0116141_10002986_pt1 | contig 14363 bp, 15 predicted proteins | sample AD_UKC097_MetaG_FD_89744 | JGI IMG/M metagenome (GOLD analysis project Ga0116141, IMG submission 89744) | Active sludge microbial communities of municipal wastewater-treating anaerobic digesters from USA - AD_UKC097_MetaG | ecosystem: Engineered > Bioreactor > Anaerobic > Digestate | place: USA...
CGAGGGCATGTACTGGTTGCGGGACATCGCATCCACGCTATCTCCGGGACAGCCGATCTACGTGATGCTCTATGCGGTGGCGATCGTGTTCTTCTGCTTTTTCTATACGGCGCTGGTGTTCAACGCCCGCGAAACTGCGGACAACCTGAAGAAGAGCGGTGCATTCGTTCCGGGCATCCGGCCGGGCGAGCAGACTGCGCGTTACATCGACAAGATCCTTTCGAGGCTCACGCTGGTCGGCGCGGTCTACATCACGCTGGTGTGTCTGCTGCCCGAGTTCCTGATCCTGAAGTGGAACGTCCCGTTCTATTTCGGCGGAACTTCGCTGCTGATCATCGTGGTCGTGACCATGGACTTCATGGCCCAGGTCCAGGCCTACGTGATGTCGCACCAGTATGAAAGCCTTCTAAAGAAGGCCAACTTCCGCGGGACCGGGTTCCCGACGCGCTGAGTAGCTATGTCCAAGGAAGATGTCATCGAAATGCAGGGTGAGGTTGTCGAAACCCTGCCGAATGCAACGTTTCGCGTGAAGCTCGAAAACGGACACGTGGTTCTCGGGCACATTTCTGGAAAGATGCGTATGCATTACATACGCATTCTTCCGGGTGACAAGGTAACGGTGCAGCTCACGCCTTATGACCTGAGCAAAGGTCGCATCGTGTTTCGCGCCAAGTAAAACTGGCGTTTGGTTTCAGCTGGAGAATTGGGATGAAAGTCCAAGCATCTGTTAAGCCTGTCTGCCGCAAGTGCAAGGTGATCCGTCGCCACGGTGTCGTCCGCATCATCTGCGCCGATCCGCGTCACAAGCAGCGTCAAGGTTGACGCTTACTAGTGGTCTTTGATAACATTTAAGGTTTCGCTTTTCGGGGTGACTGCATGGCCCGTATCGCCGGCGTTAACATTCCTAACCACCAGCACACTGAAATCGCTCTGACCGCGATTTTCGGAGTTGGTCGGTCCCGCTCACAAAAGATCTGCGACGCTGCTGGCATTGCCCGCAACGCGAAGATCAAGGACCTCTCGGAGGCCGAAATGGATCGGCTGCGGGAAGAGGTCGGCAAGTTCACCATCGAAGGTGACCTGCGTCGTGAAGTGACGATGAACATCAAGCGCCTGATGGACCTGGGCTGCTATCGCGGTGTTCGTCATCGTCGTGGCCTGCCGCTGCGCGGCCAGCGCACCCGCACGAATGCCCGTACCCGCAAGGGTCCGCGCAAGTCGATCGCTGGCGCGAAGAAGTAATCTTTAGGACACGATCATGGTCAAGAGTGCTGCAAAAGTCCGGAAGAAGGTCAAGAAGAACGTCGCGGAAGGTATCGCGCACATTCACGCTTCCTTCAACAACACCATCATCACGATCACCGACCGTCAGGGCAATGCCCTGTCGTGGGCCACTTCGGGTGGCGCTGGCTTCAAGGGTTCGCGTAAGAGCACCCCGTTTGCAGCCCAGGTTGCTGCGGAAGCTGCCGGCAAGGTTGCGGTCGAGTGCGGTGTGAAGAATCTGGAAGTCCGCATCAAGGGTCCCGGCCCGGGTCGCGAGTCGGCCGTTCGTGCGCTGAACGCGCTCGGCATCAAGATTTCGTCGATTACCGACATCACGCCGATCCCGCACAACGGCTGCCGTCCGCCCAAGCGTCGGCGCATCTAAGAGGAATTTAGAGAATGGCTCGTAATCTCGACGCGAAGTGCCGTCAATGCCGTCGTGAAGGCGAAAAGCTCTTCCTGAAGGGCGAGAAGTGCTTCACCGACAAGTGCGCCATCGAGCGCCGCTCCTACGCTCCGGGTCAGCATGGCCAGAAGTCCGGCCAGCGTCTGTCCGGTTTCGGCCAGCAACTGCGTGAGAAGCAGAAGATCCGCCGCATCTACGGCGTGCTCGAGCGCCAGTTCCGCCGTGTGTATGCAGAAGCCGAGCGCCGCAAGGGTCAGACCGGTGAAAACATGCTGCAGCTGCTGGAAAGCCGCCTCGATACGGTCGCCTACCGCATGGGCTTCGGTGCCTCGCGCGCCGAGTCGCGTCAGGTCGTGCGCCATAACGGCATCCTGGTGAATGGCAAGCGCGTCAACATCCCGTCGTACGAAGTGCGTCCGGGCGATGTGGTCGAGCTGACCGAACGTGCCAAGGGTCATCTGCGCTCGAAGGGTGCGCTCGAAGCCCAGGCTTCGCGTGGCTTCCCGGAATGGCTGGATGTCGATGCCAAGGCTGGTCGTGGCGTATTCAAGTCCATGCCTGCCCGCTCGGATCTGTCCTCGACGATCAACGAAAGTCTGGTTGTCGAACTGTATTCCCGCTGATCGCTTTGGCGATCAGCCTGTTGACGTCACTGAGGACTGCAGATGCAAAGCAATGCTCTCTTGAAACCGCGAATCATTGACGTACAAAATTTGTCGCCGGCTCACGCACGTGTGGTGATGGAGCCGTTCGAACGCGGGTTCGGGCACACGCTGGGCAACGCGCTCCGTCGCATTCTCCTGTCGTCCATGCCCGGCTACGCGCCGACCGAAGTGCAGATCGAAGGCGTTCTGCACGAGTACTCGACCCTGGACGGCGTCCGCGAGGACGTGGTCGACATCCTGCTGAACCTGAAGGGTGTGGTGCTGAAGCTTCACAACCGTTCGGAAGCCTACCTCCGCGTGTCTCGCAACGGCGAGGGTGTGGTGACCGCCGGTGACATCGAAGTGACCCACGACGTCGAGATCGTCAATCCGGAACACGTGATTGCTCACGTCGCGCCGGGTGGCAAGCTGGATCTCCAGTTCAAGGTCGAGCAGGGCCGTGGCTATGTGCCGGGTACCGTTCGTCAGGGTTCGTCCGAGAACAAGTCCATCGGTCACATCGTTCTCGATGCGAGCTTCAGCCCGATCCGTCGCGTGAGCTATGCGGTGGAATCGGCGCGCGTGGAACAGCGTACCGATCTGGACCGTCTGGTCATGGATGTCGAAACCAATGGCGCGGTCGAGCCGGAAGAAGCGGTCCGCTATGCGGCACGCGTTCTGGTGGACCAGCTGTCGGTGTTTGCTGAACTCGAAGGTACGGCGCCGGTTGCCGAAGTGCGCAAGCAGGCGGTCATCGACCCCATCCTGCTGCGTCCGGTGGATGATCTGGAACTGACAGTGCGTTCGGCCAATTGTCTTAAGGCCGAGAACATCTACTACATCGGTGATCTGATCCAGCGCACCGAGAATGAGCTGCTGAAAACCCCGAATCTGGGTCGCAAGTCGCTGAACGAAATCAAGGAAGTGCTTGCCTCGCGTGGTCTCACGCTCGGCATGAAGCTCGAGAACTGGCCGCCTGCCGGCCTGGATCGGGCGTAATACCGTACCGGCCTTCGGGCCGGGTACACGATAAACCGGCCACCTGCCTGACCCGCGGTGGCCGCATAATTTTACGGAGTCATCATGCGTCATCGTAACGGTCTCAGAAAGCTTAACCGCACCAGCTCGCATCGCGAAGCGATGTTCCGCAACATGGCCGTGTCGCTGCTGCGTCACGAAGCCATCAAGACCACCGTGCCGAAGGCCAAGGAACTGCGCCGCGTCGTCGAGCCGCTGATCAACCTGGGCAAGACCCCGAATCTGTCGAACCGCCGCCTCGCTTTCGCGCGCCTGCGTGACCGCGAAGTCGTGTGCAAGATTTTCGACGTGCTGGGCCCGCGCTACGCGAACCGCAACGGCGGCTATCTGAGCATCCTGAAGATGGGCTTCCGCGTCGGCGACAATGCGCCGATGGCTTATGTCCAGCTGATGGACCGCCCGGACGAGAGCGCCGAAGCGGTTGAAGTCGCCGAATAAATTTCCGGACGACTCAAATTGAAAGCCCCGCAATGCGGGGCTTTTTCTTTTTGCGCGACCGGAAGCGAGTGGATGGCGCCCGCGCAAACGACAGCGCCGTGATGCATCTATTGGATCAGGCGGCGCTGACCTGAATGCGTCGCGCGCTGTCGGAGGATGTGGACGACGCCCGTGCCTGCATTTCATCGCGGAAAACTTCGCCCAGCATCACCAGCACCGGACCTTCGGGCACCTGGTCTCCGCAGCCCAGCAGCGCGCCGACGGTATGCTCGGACAGGCCCTGCAGCGTGGTGAAGGCTTCGCGCGAGGCGGGATGGCTTGCGTTCTCGACCAGAGCGACCGGCGTGTCGGCGCCACGGCCATAGCTCATCAGTTCGCGGGCGATGGCCATCGATTCGTGGGACGCCATGTAAAGTGCCAGAGTCGGCGTATCGACGTTCGCACGCAGTGCCTGCGAAGGGTGTTCGCCTTCGCCCGCTCGCGGCGTGAGCAGCGCGACGCTGCGGGCGATGCCGCGGCGGGTGAGCGATACCTTCAGCTGGGCGCTGGCCGCACTGGCTGCGGTGACGCCGGGTACCACTTCGTATTCGATGCCAGCTGCAGCCAGCGCATCCATCTCCTCCTGGGCGCGGCCGAACAGCATCGGGTCGCCACCCTTCAGGCGCACCACCCGAGCGTGGGTACGCGCCGCGTGGATGATCTTCTGGTTGATGAAGCGCTGGGCGGTCGAATGACGCCCGCACCGCTTGCCGACCGCGATCAGCCGAGCCTGCGGCGCGAGGGCCAGCACGTCGTCGCCGATCAGCGCATCGTGCAGCACCACGTCGGCTTCGGCCAGCAGGCGGGCGGCGCGCAGCGTGAGCAGGTCAGCGGCGCCAGGGCCGGCGCCGACCAGCCACACCTTGCCCGGCTGCTGCGCCTGTTCAGCCTGCCTTGACATGGAGGCCGCACTCCTTGCTTTCCGGGTTTTCCCACCACCAGCGACCGGCCCGGATGTCCTCGCCCGGGGAGATCGGGCGGGTACAGGGCTGGCAGCCAATGCTGGGTACGAAGCGTTCGTGCAGTTCGTTGTAGGGCACGCCGTGGGTGTGGATGTACACCCACACCTCGCGCTCGCTCCAGTCGGACAGCGGGTTGAATTTCTCGATGCCGTGGCTCTCGTCGAACTGGCGCAGCGGCAGTTCGGCACGGGTGGCCGACTGCTGTGCCCGCATGCCGGTGATCCAGGCCTTCTTGCCGGCCAGCGCGCGCTTCAGCGGCTCGACCTTGCGCATCGCGCAGCAGGCCTTGCGCAGATCGACCGAGTCGTAGAAGGCGTTGATGCCGTGCTTGCGGACATATTCCTCCACTGCCTCATGGCGCGGGAAGAAGGTGACCGGGCGCGCGCCGTAGTGCTTTTCCGCCTTGGCCATCAGGTCATAGGTTTCCGACGGCAGGCGGCCGGTATCCAGTGTGAAGATTTCGATGTCCAGCGCGTTGCGCTGGATCAGGTCGGTGATCACCATGTCCTCGGCACCCATGCTGCTGGCAAAACCGATGGGCTGGAACTCGGCCGCGGCCTGTTTCAGCAATTCGACCGCCGCCGCGGTCTTGAGCGCCACCTTGTCGCGCAGCGCGTCGGTGACGTTCGGATGGATCAGCGGGTTGCTCATGCCGGCACCTTCTGGCCGATGCGGCGACGGAAGACCGGCACATTGCCGTCGGTGGAGGTCTGGTAGGGCGTGCTGAAATCCTTCAGCGCGGCGATGCAGCGTTCCGGCTTCTGGTCGGCGCGCAGCAGATAGGCGTCGAAGCCGGTACGGCGGAAGAAGAACATCTGGTCGCGCAGCACGTCGCCCAGCGCCCGCATTTCATTGCGGTAGCCATAGCGGTTGCGCAGGATGAAGCCGACCGAAAAACCGCGGCCGTCGATGAATTTCGGGAAGTTCACGCCGATCAGCGGCAGGCGGTTCAGGTCGCCGCCCAGACTGTCCGCCAGTTCGGCCGGTTTATGGCTGTCCAGCCACACGCCGATCTCGCCGGCGGCCACCCGCGCTGCCAGCGCTTCATGCCGACGCAGCCAGACCGACAGCGGGATGAGCACCTTGCCGGTGGCCGGCACTTCGCAGCGGTCGATCACGTCGTCTGCCGCGGCCGGTTCGCCGGTCAGCTTGAACAGCACCACTTTGCCGGCGGACTTGCGCACTGGTTCGCCTGAATCGGGCAGCTTCACCCAGGCCCATTCGTCATGGGCGAGGGCTTCGCCACGGATGAGATCAGCCATGCGTCACCTCGGCCTTCTTGCTGGATTCGCCATAGACGCGCGCCTTGAACGGCGCCACGCCCAGCCGGCGCACGGTGTCGAGGAAGCGCTCTTCCGGCGTGCGCGCCTCGACATAGGTTTCGATCAGTTTCTTGACCACGCCCGGCACTTCGTCGGCCGCGAACGACGGACCGATCACGTCGCCGAGCGAGGTGGTGTTGCCCTGGGCGCCACCGATCGACACCTGGTACCACTCCGAGCCGGCCTTATCCACACCGAGAATACCGATGTGGCCGACGTGGTGGTGCCCACAGGAATTCATGCAGCCCGAAATGTTCAGTTCCAGGTCGCCAATGTCGTACAGGTAGTCCAGATCATCGAACTCCGCCTGGATGGCCTGGGCGATCGGGATGGACTTGGCGTTCGCGAGCGAGCAGAAGTCGCCGCCCGGACAGCAGATCATGTCGGTCAGCAGGCCGATGTTGGGCGTCGCGAGGTTGTGCTTGCGCGCTTCCTGCCACAGCGCGTACAGATCGGCGAGCGGCACGTCGGCCAGCACCAGATTCTGTTCGTGCGTGACGCGCAGTTCGCCGAAGCTGTAGCGGTCGGCCAGATCGGCCACCGCTTCCATCTGAGCCGAGGTGATGTCACCCGGCGGCAGGCCGTGCGGCTTCAGCGACAGCGTGACCGAGCGGTAGCCCGGGCGCTTGTGGGCGCGCACGCAGCGCGATACCCAGCGGGCGAAGGCGCGGTCGCTGGCCAGCTTTTCGTCGAAGCCGGCGTCGCGTGCCGGGCGGGCCGGCGCATCCGGGTCCTGGAAGGCGGCCGCGGCGAGTGCCAGTTCCTCGTCGGTCACGGTGGCGATGCCGTCGCGTTCGAGCTGCCATTCCTCGTTCACCTGGCGCGCGAATTCCTCTGCACCGATGGCCTTGACCAGGATCTTGATGCGCGCCTTGTAGGCGTTGTCCCGGCGGCCGTAGCGGTTGTACACCCGCAGCACGGCGTCGAGATAGGTGGGCAGGTGGCGCCAGGGCAGGGCGTCGTGGATCACGCTGCCAAGGATGGGGGTGCGGCCCATGCCGCCACCGACGATGACGCGCACCAGCACCTCGCCCTGATCGTCGCGGTACAGCTGCAGGCCGACGTCGTGCGCATAGGTGACCGCGCGGTCTTCCACCGTGCCGCTGACCGCGATCTTGAACTTGCGCGGCAGGAAGGCGAATTCCGGATGGAAGGTGGACCACTGGCGCAGCACTTCGCAGTACGGACGCGGATCGACGATTTCGTCCGGCGCAACGCCGGCGAACGGGTCGGTGGTGATGTTGCGGATGCAGTTGCCCGAGGTCTGGATGGCGTGCATTTCGACCGTGGCCAGTTCGGCCAGGATGTCGGCGGTGTCTTCCAGCTTCGGCCAGTTCAGCTGCAGGTTCTGGCGGGTGGTGAAGTGGCCGTACTCGCGGTCATAGCGGCGCGCGATGTCGGCCAGCTTGCGCAGCTGGCGGCTTGCCAGCATGCCGTACGGAATGGCGATGCGCAGCATCGGCGCATGGCGCTGGATGTAGAGGCCGTTCTGCAGGCGCAGCGGACGGAATTCGTCCTCTGACAGTTCGCCGGCCAGATTGCGCTGGAGCTGGTCGCGGTACTGCGCGACGCGCTCGATCACCAGCGCACGGTCGTAGTCGTCGTAGCGATACATAGGGGTGTCCCGTCATGGGCGCCCGGTCCGTGCCGGACAACCCGTTGCCCTCTTTCAGCCTAGAAGGTTCAGGCTCAGTTTTCCGCCGATGCCGAACAGCATGCTGGCCAGCAGCGGGCGCAGGAATTTTTCCGGCATCCTGGCCGCGACCTGGCTGCCCAGTGCGATGCCGGGCAGCGAACCGATCAGCAGCGCGCCGAGCAGTGTCCAGTCGACATTGCCCAGCCACCAGTGACCCATGCCGGCCACCAGCGTCAGCGGTACCGCATGCGCGATGTCGCTGCCGACGATGCGCACCGCAGGCAGCCGCGGGTACAGGAAAACCAGCGCCGCAGTGCCCAGCGCGCCGGCGCCGACCGATGAAATCGTGACCAGCAGACCCAGCACCGCGCCGGTCGCCACGGTCAGCGGCGTCAGGTGACGTTCGCGCCAGGCGCCGATGCCCGGCCGCTCGGCCAGTGCCTGCAGGCGCGAGCGAAACAGCAGTGCGCACGCAGTCAGCACCAGTGCCACGCCGAGCGTACCGCTGATCAGCGACTGGCTGCCATACGCCGAGCGGGAATGTGTCGATAACCACCACAGCGTGAGCGCTGCCGCCGGTACGCTGCCCGCGCCCAGCGCCCGTACGATGCGCCAGTCTATGGCCCGGTTGCGTCCATGCACCACCGCACCGCCCGCCTTGGTCATCGCGGCGTACAGCAGGTCGGTGCCGACCGCGACCGACGGATGGATGCCGAACAGCAGCACCAGCAGCGGCGTCATCAGCGAGCCGCCGCCGACGCCGGTCAGTCCGACGATGGCGCCAACGAAAAAGCCGGCCACCGAGTATCCGAAATCCATGCGCGCAGGTCCGGCAAGATCAATTTTTCAGGGTATCGCCGGCGCAAGATAATTGGAAATGCTTTGAAGTAAGATTCAAATGATTTCCGGTTCTAACCGGCCTGTGGCACATCCCTTCGACGGACGGCGGACATGAATCTTCAGCAACTGCGTTACGTGGCCGAAGTGGCCCAGCGCAACCTCAATGTGTCGGAGGCGGCCCGCGCGCTGCACACCTCGCAGTCCGGCGTGTCGCGTCAGATCAGCCTGCTGGAAGAAGAACTGGGCGTCGATGTGTTCGTGCGTCAGGGCAAGCGGCTGGTGGCCGTGACGCGCCCGGGCGAGGAGGTGATCGCGATCGCCCGCCGCATGCTGCGCGACGTCGGCGCGCTCCGTCAGGTGGGCGACGAGTACGCGAGTGGCGAGCAGGGGCGTCTGTCCATCGCCACCACCCATACCCAGGCGCGCTACGTTCTGCCGCACGTGCTGTCCGAATTCATGCGCGCGCATCCGGGCGTGCAGATCGAACTGCACCAGGGTAATCCGACGCAGTGCTGCGAATACGTGCTGTCTGGCGCGGCCGATCTGGTCATCGCGACCGAGGCGATCGACGAATATGACCTGCTGGTGAGCCTGCCCTGCTATCAGTGGAACCGCTGCCTGATCGCGCCGCCCGGCCATCCGCTGCTGGACGTGAAGCCGCTGACGCTGGAAGCGATCGCCGGCTGGCCACTGATCACCTACGACTTCGCCTTCACCGGCGGCTCCCGGGTGAACCAGACCTTTGCCGAGCGCGGCCTGACGCCCCGGGTCGCGATGAGCGCGATCGACGCCGACATCATCAAGACCTATGTCGCGCTCGGTCTCGGTGTGGGCATCGTCGCGCAGATGGCGTTCGATGCCGAGCAGGACCGCGGTCTGCGTGCGGTCGACTGCAGTCACCTGTTCGAACCCAGCACCACCCGCATCGGCCTGCACCGCAACGGCTGGCTGCGCGGTTACACCTACACCTTCATCCAGGCCTTCGCCGCCTCGCTCACGCGCGAAACCGTGGACCGTGCACTCGGTCGCGCCTGAGCGACCGGAGGATTCGCGGCGTCATGCGGCGGTAACCTGGAGCGGCGACAGTGTCGGGATTCCTGTCATTCCGCTCAATGTTCCATGATGTCCGCAGCCCTGCACCCGCTCGAACTCGATTCCGATGGCCGCCACGCACGCCTGGCAGGCGTCACCTATCTGGCCGGTGGCCTGCTGCGCACCCGTGACGGCCGCGGCGTGGTGCATCTGACGGAGGCCGAACGGCCGCGCCATGTTTATAAGTTCATCGGCCCGCTGCCGGACAGCGGCGCGCTGCAGCACGGCGCGCTCTACGTGGCGCGTTTCGGCGACAACGGTCACGGCCACTGGCTGCCGCTGGTGCCTGCGCGCCAGGGCTTCCTGCTGTGGGACCCGCAGCTCAGGGTGGGCGAGGTGCTCGGCGATCCGGCCTCCGCGGCCCGTCGCGTGGGCGCCACGCCGCTGGACGGACTGTTTTCGGTGCAGTCGCGTGCTGACGGCGGCCAGCTGCTGCTGTGCGGACACGCCGGTCCGGCACGCGTCTGGCGTGAGGCCATGGGCGACGTCGCCAGCCTCACTTTCGGCTGGCAGGGCGGACTGCTGCCGGCCGATGAGCGCGCTTCCACCCTCCATGCGCGTGCCCGTCCGACCCCGAGAATGATCGCCGGCTGACCTGGTTTGACCACGCGCACCGCGGCGTGACGCGGTCGCGCGTACCGGGCCGGGCCCGGACCTATACTCGGGCGCCTCGACAATCCGACGGTCGCCCATGATGTTCCATCGTTCCTCCCTCGCTGCGGCCCTGCTCGCGGTCGGGCTGCTTGCCTACCCGCCGGTGCGGGCCGCCGATTCCGCCAGCCGCTACTACGAGGACGCGCTGGTCCGCTTCGAAAGAAAGGACGACGCCGGCGCCATCATCCAGCTCAAGAACGCACTCAAGGCGGATCCGAACTTCCTCGCCGCGCACATGCTTCTCGGCCGTGCCGCGCTGCGCAAGGGCGACTACGCGGCCGCCGAGGTGGCGCTGCGCGAGGCGCAGAAGCAGGGGGTGTCGAGGACCGAATACATCGTGCCGCTGGGCAATCTGCTGCTCGCGATCGGTCGCCAGAAGGAAGTGCTTGAGACACTGCAGGTCGACGACCTGCCGCCGGGCGTGCGCTATGAAATGACGCTGGTACGCGCCCGCGCCTATCTGGAACTGGGGCAGTATCCGCAGGCGCTGGCCACGGTGAAGGATGCCCGTACGCAGAATCCTTCTGCGGCCTCCGCAGTGGTACTGCATTCGCGCATCGCGCTGCAGGCCGGTCGGCCGGACGAGGCGGCGTCGCTGGCCGAACAGGCGACCTCGATGGCGCCGTCCGATACCGATGCCTGGGGCCAGCGCGCGGCGGTCGCCTACGCCGCAGGACAGCTCAGCCAGGCTCTGGGCTATTACGATCGGGCGGTGCAGTTCGGGCCGGATAATGGCGAAGCGCTGCTCGGACGCGGCTCGGTGCTGATGGATCTCGGCCGCATGCAGGATGCCAAGCAGTCGCTGCAGCGCTCTTCCGATGCTGATGTGACCGAGCCGCGCTCGGCCTATCTGCGGGCGGTGATTGCCGAAAGCGAGGGCAACAAGGACGAGGCGCGCAAACTGCTCGGCGAGGTGACCGGTCTGATCGATCCGCTGCCGCGCTCGGTGCTGACCAGCCGCTCCCATCTTGCGCTCATCGCCGGTCTGTCCCACCTCGCGATGGGCGGCGCGGTGAAGGCGAAAGAGTATTTCGAACTGCACATCCGCTTTTTCCCGCAGCAGATGGCCGCTCGCAAGCCGCTCGCATCGCTGCAGCTTGCGATGGATGAACCGGCTGCCGCCATTTCGACGCTGGAGCCCTTGATGCGCAGCGGAGGATCGCGTGATCCGGAAGTGCTTACGTTGATGGCCAATGCCTACAGCAAACTGAAGCGCTATCAGCAGGCCACCGAATTGCTCGAACAGGCGGCCAAACTGGGCAATTCGTCCCAGGTCCGCACATCTCTCGGTCTCAGCCTGATCGGTGGCAAGCAGACCGCGCTGGGCACCGAACAGCTGCGCAGCGCATTGCGGGAGGACCCGGGGCAGGCGCGGGCCAGCACCGCACTGGCGCTGGTGGCGTTGCGCGAGAACCAGCCGCGCAAGGCGGTCGAATTGATGGAGGCGGTGGTCAAGCGTGAGCCCGGCAATCTGGCCGCACTCAACCTGCTCGGTGTCGCGCGTGCCGCGGCGCGGGATTTTGCGGGCGCGCGCAAGGCCTACGAAAAGGTGATGGCGGCCGATCCGAAGTTCGACGGCGTCAAGCTCAATCTCGCCCGGCTTGAGATCGCAGAAGGCAAGCCCGAACAGGCTCGCGCCCGTCTGAACGCGCTGCTCAAGGACAAGCCGGATCAGGCGTCGGCGCTGTTCGAACGGGCCATGCTTGACGCATCGACCGGTCGTTCCGCCGAGGCACTGCGCGGGCTGGAAACGCTGCATGCCAAGCACGCCAATCATGTCGAAGGCCGGGTGGCGCTGATCGAAATGTATCTGCAGACCGGTGCGCTGGATAAGGCGCTCGAAGTCGCCCGGGGCGTAAGTCAGGGACAGCCCGGCTATCTGCAGGTACAGGGCGCGCTGGCACGGGTACAGCTGGCGCGTGGCGACGCCACCGGCGCCCGGTCCACGCTGACCGCGATGACCCGGGTGGCGGATTTTGATCCGGGTTCTCAGTACCGCATCGCGCAGCTGCAGCGTCTTGCGGGCAACCCCTCGGGCGCGGCCTACAGTCTGGAGAAGGCCCTGCAGGGTGACCCGGGTTTCGTACCGGCCAAGATCATGCAGGCCGACCTGCTGCTTGCCGAGAGTCAGATAGACAAGGCCGACGCGCGTGCCCAGGAAGTGCTGAAGTCGCCGGCTGCGCCGGCCGACGCCTATCGTCTCGCCGGTGACGTGGCCATGGCCCGCAGCCGCTGGAATGATGCGATTGCCCACTATCGCGCCGCGCTGGGACGTGGCGCTGGCGTGGAGGTGGCCGGGCGCCTGTACGATGCGCATCGCCGTGCGGGGTCGCCGCAGCAGGGCAGGGCGGCGATCGAGGCGCTGGTCCGGGAGCGGCCGAAGGACATGTCGGTCCGTCTGCTGCTGTCGCAGGTCCAGACCGACGCCGGTCAGCTGAAGGAGGCGCGTTCCACGCTGGAAGGCGTGATCCGTACCGCCGGCGAATCCGCTCCGGTGCTGAACAATCTGGCCAATCTGCAATGGCGGCTGCAGGACGCCGCCGCCCAGCAGACCGCCGAGCGGGCGTTCAAGCTGGCGCCTTCCGACCCGGTGGTGCTCGATACCCTGGGCTGGATACTGGCGCAGAAGGGGCAGCATGACGCAGCGCTGCGTCATCTGCGCGAAGCACGCCTGCGCAGCCCGCAGAATCCGGAAATCCGTTACCACCTCGGGTGGGCGCTTGCCAAGGCAGGTCGAGTCAGCGAAGCCCGGCAGGAACTGGATGCGGCGCTGCAGGCCGGCGTGCCCTTCCCCGGGGACGAAAAGGCGCGGGCTCTGCGCGGCGAACTGGGGCCGCGCTAATGTGTCGATAATATTTACACCACAGATTTTTACACTCGACAAGTCATTGAGTTTAAATGGTTGTAATGGGCTGGCCCTTATCTTGCTAAAGAAGCGCAAGACAGTAATGTCCCCTTTAACCAAGGAACGACAATGAACAAGAAACTGATCCGGATTCTGGCCGCAGCGATGATCGCCGGCTTCGGTACCTCGGCCTCGGCGGCCGATTACTCCTGGTCCTTCGGCTCGACGGCTAATTCCGACACTCTTGCGCCCACCGGCGTGGTGTCGTCGTCCTACTCGGGTTACGCCTCGGCGGTCAGCGAATACCAGTCGATGAATTACACCAATGCGTCAAGCCAGACGGTCAATATCCAGGGTTTCGCGAATACCGCGTCCGGATCGACCATCGAGCGCGCATACCTGACCTACCAAGGTTCCAGCGGTCTGGGGATGACCAGCCGCGATTCCACCGGCAATGACGAGGTTGACATCAGCACGGGTCAAGCGATCACCCCCGACCACGCTATGGACAATGAAGGTGCGATGGAAGGCATGCTGTTTACGTTCGGATCAAACATGACGCTGGGTCAGGTCGATATCGGCTGGTCGACGAACGACAACGATCTTTCGCTGTACGCATACACCGGATCGTCTGTGGCTGACATCACTTCTACGATCATCGGCAAGACCTTCTCCACCATGACCGGATGGACGAAGATCGGCGATTTCCCCGGCACCAGCGATCCGCGCGTGACGACCAACACCACGTATTCTCGTTACTGGCTTGTTACGCCGGGGGCGACCAGTGACAAGCTTGACTACGTGAAGATTGCCGGTGTGACCGCGACCACGCAGCCGGTTACTCCGCCGCCGGCAGTGCCGGAACCGGCGTCGCTGGCGCTGATCGGTACCGCTCTGGCCGGCATGGTCGCGGTTCGCCGTCGCCGCAAGGCCGCCTGAGCGTCCGCATCAGGGACAAAAAAACCGCGCTCCGGCGCGGTTTTTTTTCGTCCATCCTTTCCCTGCACGCTTCCCGCAGTGCAGGGGCGCCCGGTGCGGTTCGCGCCCTTGCCGGCGGTCGATCACACCGCGTTTTCGGGGGCCGCTTCGGCGCTCTCTTCCTGCGCCTGCAGCGCCCACATCTGGGCGTAGGCCCCCTCCAGCGCCAGCAGTTCGGCGTGGCGACCGCGTTCGATGATGCGGCC
>Ga0116141_10002987_pt1 | contig 14361 bp, 7 predicted proteins | sample AD_UKC097_MetaG_FD_89744 | JGI IMG/M metagenome (GOLD analysis project Ga0116141, IMG submission 89744) | Active sludge microbial communities of municipal wastewater-treating anaerobic digesters from USA - AD_UKC097_MetaG | ecosystem: Engineered > Bioreactor > Anaerobic > Digestate | place: USA...
CTCGGGGGGGTCCTGCTCAACGCCATCCTGGGTTTCGTGCAGGAGGGCAAGGCCGAATCGGCCCTGGAGGCCTTGCGGGGCATGATGGTGCCCGAGTGCATGGTGGTCCGCGGCGGCGAGGTGCTCCGCCTGCCCTCCCGCGAACTGGTCCCGGGCGACAACCTGGTCCTGGAGGGGGGCGACAAGATCCCCGCCGACCTGCGCTTCATCGAGGTCAGCAGCCTGCACGTCGACGAGTCGTCCCTGACCGGCGAATCGGTGCCGGTGCCCAAGACGATTCAGGCCCTGGCCGGGGAGAACCTGGTCCCCGGCGATCAGCGCAACATGGGCTTCTCCGGGACCTACCTCACCCAGGGCACCGCCCGCGGCCTGGTGGTCGCCATTGGCGGCGACACGGTCTTTGGTCAAATCGCGGCCCTGGTCAAGGGCGCCGATGCCGGCCTGACCCCCTTGCAGCGCAAGATGCGCGAATTCATCCATACCCTCATCAAGGCGATCCTGGTCGTGGGGGCCTTCAATTTCCTTTACGGGGTCTATCTGGGCTATGACCTGGGTTATAGCTTCCTGGGGGCGGTCTCCCTGGTGGTGGCGGCCATCCCGGAGATGCTGCCGGCCCTGGTGACCGCCATCCTCGCGGTCTCGGGGACCCTGATGGCCTCACGCAAGGCCCTGATCCGCAAGCTGCCGGCCGCGGAGACCCTGGGCGCGACCTCGGTGATCTGCTCGGACAAGACCGGCACCCTCACCGAAAACCGCATGACCGTGACCCGGGTCCGGGTCGGCGGGGAGGACCTGGAGGTGGGTGGGGTCGGCTATGACGTCACCGGGCATTTCCTTCAGGCGGGGGCGGTCCAGGACCCGGCCGGACACCCCGGTCTGCGCCGCCTGCTGGAGATCGGCTGCATCTGCAACAACGCCCACCTCAGCGACCAGGGCGGTGGCGTCGGCGATCCCACCGAACTCGCCCTGCTGGTCAGCGCCGCCAAGGCCGGGATCACCCACGAGGGCGCCCATCGCCTGGAGGAGATCCCCTTCGACTCCACCACCAAGTACATGGCCGTATTGGCCGACACCCCCGCCGGCCGCTTTATCTTCGTCAAGGGCGCCCCGGAGGTGGTCCTGACGATGTGCGCCACCCAACTCGATGCCACGGGGGGGTTGCGGCCCCTGGTCGCGGACGAGTGGCACGCCGCGGCCCGCGCCTTCGCCCGCCAGGCCCTGCGCACCCTGGGCCTGGCCTATGCCACGGTGGACCGGAAGCGGGTCGACCTGCGCCATGAGGACCTCCGGGGCCTGACCTTCGCTGGTCTCCAGGGCATGATCGATCCCCCCAAGCCGGCGGCGATCGCCGCCGTGGCCCGCTGCCGGGAGGCGGGCATCCGTACCGTCATGGTCACCGGTGATCACCCCGACACGGCTCAGGCGGTGGCGGCCCAGCTCGGCATCGCCGCGGAGCGGGTGGTGACGGGCGTCGAACTGGCGGGGATGGACCCGGCGGCCCTGCGCGCCGCGGTGGCGGAGGTCTCGGTCTTCGCCCGGGTGGCCCCGGAGCACAAGCAACGGATCGCGGAGGCCTTCCAGGCCAATGGCCAGGTGGTGGCCATGACCGGGGATGGGGTCAACGACGCCCCGGCCCTCAAGCAGGCCGACATCGGCGTCGCCATGGGCATCGCTGGCACCGAGGTGGCGCGGGAGGCGGCGGACATGGTCCTGGCCGATGACAACTTCGCCACCATCGTCAACGCCGTGGAGGAGGGCCGTCACGCCTGGACCAACCTGCAAAAGGCGATCCTCTACACCCTGCCGACCAACGCCGCCCAGGCCCTGCTGATCATGGGCGCCATCCTGCTGGCGGCCCTGGCGCCGGTGTTCGCGGCGCGCTTCGTCCTCGAACCGGTGCAGATCCTCTGGATCAACCTGATCGACTCGATCCTGCTTACCCTGCCCCTGATGATGGAGCCCAAGGAACCCGGGCTGCTCGCACGCCCGCCCCGGGACCCCGGGGTGCGGATCATCGATGCCCTCTTCCTCCAGCGGGTGGCATTGATGGGGCTGATGATCGCGGCACCGAGCTTTCTGCTTTATCACCACTTCGGCGCCCCGGCGGTGGTGGCGGGGGAGCTGGTGGACCCCTTGTTGCTGACCCAGGCCCAGACGGCGGCCTTCTGGGTCATCCTCATCACCCAGGTCAGCTATGTCCTTTCCGCCCGCTCCATCCATGACTCGGCCTTCAGCCTCGATCCCCTGGGAAATCCCTGGCTGCTGGGGGGCATCGCCCTCAGCGTCCTGCTGCATGCCCTGGTCACCTATGTCCCGCCCCTGGCGGCGGCCTTCCGCCTGGCGCCCTTCCCGCTGGACTGGTGGCCCTGGATCCTGGCGAGCTTCCTGCCGTCCTTCCTCGCCATCGAGGCGGACAAGGCCCTGCGCAAGGCCTGGTCTGGACGCTGGTCCCGGGGCCCCAGGGGCGTGGGTCCTTTGCCCAAGCCTTGAGGTGACCGACACCAGGGCGCGCCTTTCCCCTTTCCCGATCCTCCCTCCCCGGGCGGTCTCGGCGACGAAAGGCTTCGGGCGCACCACGGAGAACCGACCGATGCGACTGGCCTGGCGATTTCTGCTCCCCCTCGGCCTGGTGCTGGGGCTGCTGGCCTGGGCGGCCAGCCCCCTCCTGGGCAATCTCATCGACCGTTGGCTGCGCAAGGACGTGGAGTTGCGCTCCCAACTGGTCTTCTATTCCATTGAAGAGACGGTGATCCGGCTGGCCCAGGAACCCCTGGGCTTGCGGCTGGATACCCTTTTCGAACGGCTGACTCGTGACGAGCGGCTGCTGGCGGTGGGCCTCTGCGCCCCGGACGGTCGGCTCCTCAACCATACGCCCACCTGGCCCCTGGCCCTGGCGTGCCCCCCGCCGCCCGCCCCGGCACCTACCTTGCTGGCCCCTCAGGCCCCTCTCACCGCCCCCACCTTTGACATCGAGTACCTTGGCGACGGCAGCCTCCTGATCGCCAGCTTCCCCCTGGCGGAGGAGGGCAGGGACCTGGGACGCCTGGTCATCCTCCATGACCTGAGCTACATCGAGCGCCGCAGTACCGACCTGGAGCGCTATCTGATGCTCTTCCTGGGGGTCCTCGGGGTGCTGGTGGCGGCCCTGACGGCGGTCGTCGCCCGCCTGACCCTCAAGGGCTGGGTGCGGCAAGTCAAGCAGCGCCTGACCACCGCCGGGTCGGGGGCGACGAGGGATCGCACTGCCGATCCGGAGATCGACGCCCTGGTGCGGGAGGCCCGCGAGGCCTTGCGGGAACTGGAATTGCCCCGGGGCCTGGCGGACGCCATCCGCGTGGACTGGACGCCGGAGAGCCTGCGTCGCCTGCTGCGCTCGGAGCTGCCAGAGGCCCAGGTGATCGTGGTCTCCAACCGCGAGCCCTATATCCACGTCCGCGGGGACGAGGGCCAGATGCAGGTCCAGCACCCGGCCAGCGGCCTGGTGACGGCCCTGGAGCCGATCCTGCGCGCCTGTGGCGGGACCTGGATCGCCCACGGCAGTGGCGATGCCGACCCGGCCATGGTCGATGGCCGGGATCATGTCCAGGTGCCACCTGAGGACCCCCGTTACGAACTGCGGCGCCTCTGGCTCTCCGACGCCGAGCAGGAGGGCTACTACTACGGCTTCGCCAACGAGGGGCTCTGGCCCCTGTGCCACATCGTCTTCGTTCGCCCGACCTTCCGCGCCGAGGACTGGGCGCGGTACGAGGCGGTCAACCGCAAGTTCGCCGACGCGGTGGTGGCGGAGGCGCGGGTCCCCAATCCGGTGGTGCTGGTACAGGACTATCACTTCGCCCTGCTACCGCGGTTCATCCGGCAGCGCCTGCCGGAGGCGACCATCATCACCTTCTGGCATATCCCCTGGCCCAACCCGGAGGTCTTTGGCATCTGCCCCTGGCGGGAGGAGATCCTGCGCGGTCTGCTGGGCAGCACCATCCTCGGTTTCCACACCCAGTTCCACTGCCTGAACTTCCTTGACTCGGTGGATCGCCTTCTGGAGTGCCGGATCGACCGCGAGCACAGCACCGCCACCACCGGCGGCCAGGTCACCCTGGTCAAGCCCTACCCCATCTCCATCGCCTGGCCGCCGGCGGCCCTCGCCGGCCAGCCGCCCGTGGCGGCCTGTCGCGCCCAGGTGCGGGCGGCCCATGGGCTGGCCCCGGACAGCCTTCTGGCGGTGGGGGTGGAGCGCTTCGATTACACCAAGGGCATCGCCGATCGCTTCCGGGCGGTGGAGTGCCTCCTGGATCGCCATCCGGAATGGCGCGGGCGCTTCACCCTGCTGCAGATCGCCGCCCCCAGCCGCAGTCGGCTGCCCAGCTATCGCCATACCCAGGAAGAGGCCCTGGCCCTGGCCACGACGATCAACCAGCGCTTTGGTCGGGACGATTGGGTGCCGATCCTGCTGGTGCCGCGTCACCACGAGCCGGAGGAGGTCTTCACCCTATTCCGGGCCGCGGACCTCTGTCTGGTTTCCAGTCTCCATGACGGCATGAACCTGGTGGCCAAGGAATTCGTCGCCGCCCGAGACGACGAGGATGGGGTCCTGGTGCTGAGCGCCTTCGCCGGGGTCTCCCGGGAGCTCCAGGAGGCCCTGATCGTCAACCCCTACGACAGCGAGGCCATGGCGGCGGCCATCCATCGTGGTCTGCGCCTGCCCCCGGACCAGCGGCGCGAGCGCATGCGGCTGATGCGCAGCCTGGTCAGCGAGCACAATGTCTATTTCTGGGCGGCGCGCATGCTGCTGACGGCGGCCCGCTTGCGCAAGCGGGCTCGCATTCGGGCCCAGATCGACGCGGTGACCCGCCCCTTCCCGCGGGATCGTCGGCGGGAGGCGCGGCGGTGACGCCGCCAGGCTCGGACCGGAGGGACCCGAGGCCCTCGCTTGTCGCGGAACCGCTGGTGGGAGGCGCGACGGAGACGGTCACCAGCCCGGACCCCATGGAGGGATTCGCGGGTGCCAGGGGCTGGGCGCTCTTCCTCGACATCGACGGTACCCTGCTGGATCTGGCGCCCCATCCGGAGCGGGTGGTGGTGCCGGCGGACCTGCCAGGGCGGCTGCGGCGCCTGTCCCGGGCCTTGGATGGCGCCCTGGCCCTGGTGAGCGGCCGCCCCCTCGCGGGCATCGATCGCCTCTTTCCCCGGGAGCTGGACGCCGTCGGCACCCATGGCGCCGAGTGGCGGTTGAATGACCGGACGGAGGTTCTCGCGCTTCCTGGGGTTGGCGATAAGGGGGGTGATAGGGGAGGTGATAGCGGGCTGCCCCGGGGCGGTCCCGCCGCCGGCCCGCTGGCCCGGCTGGAGCGGCTGCCCGGGGTCTGGCTGGAGGCCAAGCCCAGGGGGCTCGCGATCCACTATCGCCAGGCCCCGGAATGGGCGGAGACCACCCGTGATCTGGCGCGGGCCCTGCTGGTGGCCCTGGGTCCCGCTTATCGGCTTCAGGCCGGCAAGGAGGTGCTGGAGATCCTGCCCGCCCAGGCCAGTAAAGGCGCCGGCATCCGGCGCCTGATGGCCTTGCCCCCCTACCGCGGCCGCACCCCGGTGTTCGCCGGTGACGACCTGACCGACGAGGATGGCTTTGCCGCCGTCAATGCCCTGGGGGGGCTCTCCATCCGGGTCGGGACGGGGGATGGCACCCAGGCGCGCCATCGCCTGGCGACCCCGGCCGCCCTGCGTGACTGGTTGGGGCGACTGGAGTCCCACCTGGCGCCCGCGGCGGAACCCTTTTCGCTTGTTGACGATCCCAGATCGAGGAGCTTGCCATGACGACCGCGGACGATCGGCTGAATCTGGAACTGGGCGCCATCGGTAACGGTACCCTGGCCGCCCTCATCGACGCCCGGGCCACCATCCTCTGGTGTTGTTTCCCCCGGCTGGACGCCGATCCCCTCTTCTGCGACCTGGTGGGTGGCACCCAGCCCTGCCGGCCCCGGGAAGGTGACAATGGCGGCTATTTCGCCGTGGAACCCGCCGGGGACCTGGTAGCTAGCCGGCAGCGTTACCAGCTCAACTCCGCCGTGCTGGTCACCGAGTTGGAGGATGGCGAGGGCAATGTGGCGGAGGTCACCGACTTCGCCCCCCGGTTCCACCAGTACGATCGCATCTTCCGGCCACCCACCCTGGTGCGGCGCGTCGCCCCGGTCAAAGGCCTGCCGCGGCTGCGACTGCGGGTGCGTCCGCGCTTCGCCTATGGGCAGGAGGTGCCGCAGCAGACCCTGGGCTCCAATCATGTCCGCTACGCCAGCCACTCCGGGGCGGTGCGCCTGACCACCGACGCCCCCCTGGCCTATGTGGTCGAGGAGACCCCCTTTTTCCTCGACCGGCCCCTGCACTTCATCCTCGGCGCCGACGAAAGCCTGACCGCCGGGATCGCCGAGACCGCCCGTTCCTTTCTGGAGCGGACCCTGGACCACTGGCATAACTGGGTGCGGTCCCTGTCCATCCCCTTCGAGTGGCAGGACGAGGTCATCCGCGCCGCCATCACCCTCAAGCTGTGCAGTTTCGAGGAGACCGGCGCCATCGTCGCTGCCCTGACCACCTCCATTCCCGAGGCCCCGGGGACCGAGCGTAACTGGGATTACCGCTTCTGCTGGCTGCGGGACGCCTATTTCGTCGTTACCGCCCTCAATCGCCTGGGGACCACCCGTTCCATGGAGGAGTATCTCGGCTATATCGCCGATATCGTGGGCGAGAGCGAGAACCGCCGCCTGCGGCCCTGCTATGGCATCACCCGCCGCGCCGATCTCCACGAGCGCATCGCCCCCGCCTTGCCGGGCTATCGCGGCATGGGACCGGTGCGCATCGGCAACCAGGCCCATCTCCAGGTGCAGAACGATGTCTATGGCAGCGTCATCCTCGCCGCCACCCATGCCTTCTTCGACCGGCGCCTGCCCCTGGCCGGGGACCTGGTCCTGTTCGAGCGCCTGGAGGAATTGGGGCGCCTGGCGGTGGCGGTCTTCGACCAGCCGGACGCCGGTCCCTGGGAGCTGCGCAACCAGCCCGCCGTGCATACCTTTTCCGCGGTCATCTGCTGGGCGGGTTGCGACCGCCTGGCCCGCATCGCCACCCGCCTGGGGCTGGCGGAGCGCGCCAGTCACTGGCGCGGGGAGGCCAATCGCCTGCACGAGACCATCAGCCAGCAGGCCTGGAACCCGGACCTGGGCTGCTTCGTCGCCACCTTCGGCGGCGATCACCTGGACGCCAGCCTGCTCCTGTTGTGCGAACTGGACTTCCTGGCGGCGGACGACCCGCGCTTCGCCGCCACCGTGGGGGCCATCGGCGACCAATTGATGCGCGGAGGGCTGCTCTTGCGCTACAGCGTGGCGGATGACTTCGGCCGGCCGGAGACGGCCTTCACCATCTGCACCTTCTGGTATATCGAGGCCCTCGCCGCCCTGGGCCGCAAGGCGGAGGCGCGGGGGCTGTTCACCGCCCTGCTCGCCCGGCGCAACCGCCTGGGGCTGCTCTCCGAGGACATCCATCCCGAGACCGGCGAGTTGTGGGGCAATTACCCCCAGACCTACTCCCTGGTGGGCCTGATCAACTGCGCCATGCGCCTGTCCATCGGCTGGGAGGAGGCGCTCTGAGCGACGCCGGGGCTTGGGGCGCCCTGGGGCCGCGGGGATCAGGCCCCGGCGAGGGGGTGACGATCCTGGGCCAGGTCCCTGGCCTGCTCAGGGGCGGGGAGGAGGTTGATATCCGCCGTCTCCGGTGCCAGGCGGGTCGCCAGCACCTTGTCGATGGTCCGACCATCCAGGTCGACGATCTCCAGGCGCCAGCCTTCCCAGGTGATGACGTCGGCCAGGGCCGGCAGGCGTCCGGTCAGGAGCATCATCAGGCCGCTGAGGGTGTGATAGCGGCCCCGTTCCTCCTCCGGCACGCGCTGGAGCCCGAGACAATCCTTGAGTTCCGGCACGGGGATATGGCCGTCCAGCAACCAACTGCCGTCCTCCCGCTGCACGGCCCAGGAGGTCTCCGGGTCGGGGGGGCTCAGCTCGCCGGTGATGGCCTCGATCAGGTCCTGCAGGGTGACGATGCCCATGACCTCCCCGTACTCATCGACAACGCAAGCCATGTGCATCTCGGCTTGGCGGAACTTGTCTAGCAGGTCCATGCCGGTGATGGTTTCCGGGACGAAGAGCGGTTCCGACAGGGCCTGATCGGCCAGTTCCCGCTGTTCCCCGCGCAAGACCCTGAACAGCCACTGACGGGCATTGAGGATGCCGAGCAGTTCACTCCAGTCGCCCCGCACCACGGGGAAGTAGGCATAGTCCGAGGCCTCGACCCGGGCCAGGTTGGTCTCGAAGGGTTCCTCCAGATCGAGCACGACGACATCGCCGCGGGGCACCATCAGGGTATTGATCTGGCGGTCATCCAGGCGGAAGACATTGCGCACCATGGCGTGCTCGTGGGATTCGATGACCCCGGCACTGGTACCCTCGGCCAGCAGGGCATGGATCTCCTCCTCGGTGACCGGACTGGTGGTCCCCTCCTTAACCCCGAGCAGACGCAGGAGCAGTCGGGTGGAGGTGGTCAAGAGCAGCACGAAGGGTTTGGACATCCGGGCCAACTGGTCGATGGGCCGGGCCACCAGGCGCGCCAGGGTCTCTGGGTGGGTCTGGCCGATGCGTTTGGGCACCAGCTCGCCGACGACGATGGCGAAGTAGGTGATCAGCACCACCACCAGGCCGGTCGCGCCGACATAGCTGTATTCCGGGGACAGGCCCAGTGCCTCCAGCCAGCTCGCCAGGGGGGCCGCCAGGGCCAGTTCACCGACGATACCGCTCAGGACCCCGATCGCCGTGATGCCGATCTGGATGGTGGACAAAAAGATGGTCGGATCTTCGCCCAACTGCAGGGCGGCCCGGGCCGCCTTGTCCCCCTCATCGCTGAGTTTTTGCAGGCGGGCCTTGCGGGCCGTGACGAGGGCGATCTCCGACATGGCGAAGACGCCATTGAGCAGGATCAGTCCGATCAGAATGATGATTTCCATGGGACACAGCTTAACGGAATGAGGCCCTCCTTGCCTCAATCCTTCTTGGCGGCTGGCAAGACCCGGCACCACCCATTCCGGCATGCGGTTGGGGACCAGGTCCCCGCTGGCTCCCAGTCAAACGGCTCCAAGGGCGCCAAACCGCCCCTGGACCCGCGGAAGGGTTGGGCGGAGGACGTGGTCGGAAGAGGTGGGCGTGGCGGGTGCCGCGGTTGCAACCGCTGTCAGGCCTCGGTCCAGCGAATGCGGACCTCCTCGATGATGCGCGGGCTGGCGCGGTGGACGTTCAGGGTGACCTTGCCGGCCTCGATCTGAGTGCCCTGGGGTGGAATCCGGCCGGTGCGGTGCAGGATGTAACCGGCGATGGTGGAGTACTCCTCGGAGGACAGGTCGATGCCCAGGGTCTCGGCGATATCCGTCAACTCGGTACGGCCGCTGGTGAGGTAGTCGCGTTCGTCGAGCTTCTGATAGCGACTCTGGGCCGGTTCCTTGGCGTCGTACTCGTCGCTTAGGTCCTCCACCACCTCCTCGACGATGTCCTCGACGGTGACCAGGCCCTCGGCGGCGCCGAACTCATCCACCACCACCGCCACCACCTCGCCGGCCTGGCGGAACTGGACCAGGAGATCCTGGACGCTCTTGGTCGCCGGGACATAGAGGGCCTCGCGGATGAAGCCCGCGATCGGCAGGTCATCGGGCTCGCCGAGTAAATCGAGGACATGGAGCATGCCGATGATCTGGTCGACGCGCTCCTCGAAGACTGGCAGGCGGGCATGGGCGGTCTGGATGGCCAGACGCCGGGCCTCGCCACAGGTGGCCTCCTTGTCGATGCCCGTCACCTCGATCAGGGGACGCATGCTGTCGGCGACCCGGGTCTCGGTGAAGTTGAATAGGCGCTGGATCATCTTCTTCTCCACCGGTTGGATGTCGCCATCGCTGGTGGCGGGCATTTTCAGCATGGTGACGATCTCCTCGCGCATGGTGAAGGGATTGCGTTCGGTGCCGCCGACCAGCTTGGCCAGGAGCTTGGTGACCAGGCTGAAGAAAACCAGGATGGGCCAGAAGAGGACGGAGAAGAAACGCAGCGCGAAGATGACGATGGGGGTGAGGGTGTCGGCTCGCTGCTGGAAGACGCTCTTGGGCACGATCTCGCCGAAGACCCAGATGAGGGGCGCTGCCAGCACCACCGCCAGCCAACTGCCCTGATCACCGAAGAGATGGATCATCAGGGCCGTGACCATGGTGGTGTTGGTGACCACGGCGATGTTGGTACCCACCAGGGTGGTGGAGAGCAGCCACTCGGGTTTCTTCAGCATGGCCAGGGCCAGCTTGGCGCCCTTGGAGCCCTTGGCGGCCTCGTGGCGCAGCTTGATTTGATCGGCGCTGACCACGCCGATCTCGGAGCCGGAGAAAAAGCCTTCCAGCAGGAGGCAGAGCAGGATGATGAGCAGGGTGGTGGTGATGTCCATGAGGCCTGAAATCTCGCGCGGTGGGTCGAGGGATACCTGGGTTCGGCAGGGAAACCGGGGTCAGGCGTCGGAACGGGACTGAGCAGGGTTGGGCCGGCCCTCATCCCGGGGTGGGGCTGCCTCTTCCTCCAGGGGGTCCGGCTTGGCCCCGGGCAATAACTCGATCAGGATCTCGGTAATGCGGTTGGCCTCGATGCGCTGGGCGGTGAAGCGGAAGGGCCAGATTTCGATGCTGGCGCTCTCCTCGGGGAGTTCGCCGAAGTGGTGCAGCACCAGTCCACCCAGGGTGCGGACATCGTTGACCGCGAAATTGGCATGGAAGCGACTGTTGAAGTCCTCCAGGGAGGTCGCGCCGGGGAGGGCGAAGCGGTTGTCGGCCAGTTCGTGGAACCAGTCCTCGTCGGCCTCGTCCGAGGGCGTGGGGATATCGCCGAAGATGGCCCCTAGCAGATCGCCCATGGTGATGACCCCGGTGACCCCGCCATACTCGTCCACCACCAAGGCAAAGGACTTCTTGCGGTGGCGGAAGGTGTCGAACAGTTCGGAGGCCGACTTGGACTCGGGGACGAAATAGGGCGGACGCAGCAGGGCCTCCAGCTTTTTCCGCTCGGTGCCCAGTTCAGTGAGGTCCACCGCCAGGAGATCGCGGGCGTGGAGGATGCCCAGGATGTTGTCGCGGTTCTCCTCGTAGACCGGCATGCGCGACTGGCGGCTCTCGCGGAAGATCGCCAGGATCTCGGCGCCGGTCGCCTCGATGGGGACGAAGGTGACGTCGGCCCGCGCGGTCATGAGGTCATTGACCCGCTGGCTGCCGAAATCGAAGATCTGATCGATGTACTGGGCCTCGGCATGGTCCAGGGTGCCCTCGCCCACGGCCTCCCGGGCCAAGGTGCGGACCATGTCCTCGGTGACGATGTTGCCCTTGGAGCGTTCCTTGCCGACGATGAGGGTGGTGAACCATTCGGCAACATTGCGCACCACCCAGCGGAGGGGGGTGATGAGGCGGGCGAACTGGTCGATGGGCCCGCTCTCGAAGGTGGCGAAGGCCACGTTGTTGCGGATGGCCAGGACCTTGGGGGTGATCTCGCCGAACACCAGCAGGATGGGCACCATGACGAAGAGGTTGACGAGCTTGTTCTCGGCGCCGAAGAGTTGAATGACCATGGCCGCGGAGATGACCGACGCGGCGACATTGACGAACTCGTTGCCGATGAGGATGGTGACGATGAGACGGCGAGGCTCGCTCAGCAGGCGCTCGATGAGGTCGATGCGGCGGTTGCCGTCGGCGCGCATCTTCTCCAATTGGAGCTTGTTCAGGGAGAAGAGCGAGGTCTCGGTGCTGGAAAAAAAGCCCGAGAACCCCAGCAGGATGATGAAGAAGATCAGTTCGACAGCGAGTGCGATGTCCAAGGGGCCTCCCCGGGTTGGTGATTTATTGTTTGGTCATTAAAGGGTCAAGGCGGCGTCACCAAACCGTAGCAAAAAAAGCCCGATTCAGCCAACAGCGCCGGGGGTATGGACATCGCCCCTCAAGTTGCGGATTTTTTTTGACCCTCCCTTGCACAATGCCGAAAACGACTGGGCGATCCGTACAGAAAACGCCTGGCGTCTGGAAATGGAAAAAGGGCCTAGAGGCCCTTCGGTTATCGGCGAGGAAGGCTCAGTCCGGTGCTGGCAGGCTGGCCACCTCCGCCGCTTCGGCCTCCGACTGGCCGGGGGCGGGCTGGGTCAGGGCCACCTCACGGATGTGCCGTTGGGAGGCGTCGCGGATCAGGACCTCGAGCCCGTCGAGCAAGAACTGCTCATCCTTGGCGGGGATGCGGGCGGTGTGGTTGAGGATCCAGTGGCTGACGCGGTCGGTGGGCTTGCCGGGAAGTTCCATGTCGAAGAAGTCTTCGATCACCCGCAGTTCGACCTGGCCGCTGACCAGGATGCCTCCGTCCGGCAGGTTCTTGTATTGTTCCGGGGCCTCGTCGCTTTCGTCGTAGATCTCGCCCACCACCTCCTCGATGATGTCCTCCAGGGTCACCACCCCTTCCAGGTAACCCATGTCGTCCACCACCAGGGCCATGTGCTGCTTGTGCTTGCGCAGCAGGGGCAGCAGATGGTCGATGGTCTGGTTGGCGGGAACGAAGAGGGGGTCGCGGCCGATCTCCAGGGCGCTGATATCCGTGCGGCCGTTGACCAGGGCCTCCAATAGGTCGCGGGCGAACAGTACCTTGAGGATGATGTTGGGATTCTCGCCGTGGAGGGGGATACGGGAATAGGCCTCGTGGATGACCTCCGCCGTGAGGTCGGCCAGGGTGCGACGGCCGTCGAGGCTGAAGACGCGCTGCCGGGGGGTCATCACATCCCCGGCGCGCAGATCGTTGAGACTGAAGACCCGTTCGATCATCTCGCGCTCATCGGCCTCGATGGTGCCTTCCACTTCCCCATGCTCCATCATGCTGATCAACTCCGCCTCGGTGACCAGGGGGTCGGCGCTCTCGCCCGTCAGGCGATGGATTTTCTTGGTGAGCAGGGAGAAGAGCCACACCAGGGGCCAGATGGCGCGCATGAAGGCATAGATGACCGGTCCCATGACCAGGGAGATGCGCTCGGCGAAATGGGTGGCGAGGGCCTTGGGGCTGATTTCCCCGAAGATCAGCAGGAGCAGGGTGATGACGCCCACGGCGATACCGGGACCGAGGTGGCCAAACCAGTCGGAGGCGACGACGGTGGCGAGTGCGGAGGCGCCGACGTTGACCAGGTTGTTGCCGATCAGGATGGCGATCAGCATGGAGGGCTGATCCTTTTTAAGCCGATAGACAGCGGTGGCGCCAGGACGGCCTTCGCGATGAAGGGCCTGGGCCCGGGCCAGGGAGAGGGAGGTGAGGGCGGTTTCCGAACCGGAGAAGAGGCCGGAGAGAAGGAGCAGGACGATGAGGGTCAGTAACTCTTGCATCGCGGTGAGGGGGGAGGGCCTCCAGGTTGCCTCGGAACAATCGAGATGCGCATTCTATACCGAACCACCCAGGACCTTGGTGGCGAGTGGGTTTTATTTCCGCGTTTTAATTGCGTTGTAACAATTACGTCATGACGACCCCGGTCTAGAATCCCCACCCGCCATGACGCTTCACGACCTCGAATCCGGTAGCTCGTGGGCCAGTCACCCGGCCGTTAACTGCCTGTCCGATCGGCCTGCTGGCATGGCGGCTAACTTTAATCCCTGATCTGGAGAAACAACATGACGGGTCATGCGCTGACGCGCCTCATCCTGCCGGTCGCCGCCCTCCTGGCGCCGGGGCTCGCCGCCGCGGCCGATACCGCCGAACATATCGATCTGACCGGACACTGGGTGGGCTTTCTGTCCATCCTGATCTTTGTCGTCGCCTACGCCTTCGTGATGGTGGAGGAGTTCACCCACCTGCGTAAGTCCAAGCCCGTCATGCTGGCCGCCGGTATCATCTGGGTGCTGATCGCCATTGTCTATGTCCAGAATGGCATGCCCCATGCCGCCGAGGCGGCCGTGCGGCACAATATTCTGGAATACGCCGAACTCTTCCTCTTCCTCATGGCGGCCATGACCTACGTCAACGCCCTGGACGAGCGCCTGGTCTTCGAGGCCCTGCGCGCCTGGTTGGTGAGTCGTGGCTTCGGCTATCGTCAGCTCTTCTGGCTCACCGGCATCCTGGCCTTCTTCATCTCTCCGGTGGCGGATAACCTGACCACCGCCCTGCTGATGGGCGCCGTGGTGTTGGCGGTGGGTTCAGACAGCCCCCGCTTCGTGGCCCTGGGTTTTATCAATATCGTCGTCGCCGCCAATGCCGGTGGCGCCTTCAGCCCCTTCGGCGACATCACCACCCTGATGGTGTGGCAGGC
>Ga0116141_10002988_pt1 | contig 14357 bp, 14 predicted proteins | sample AD_UKC097_MetaG_FD_89744 | JGI IMG/M metagenome (GOLD analysis project Ga0116141, IMG submission 89744) | Active sludge microbial communities of municipal wastewater-treating anaerobic digesters from USA - AD_UKC097_MetaG | ecosystem: Engineered > Bioreactor > Anaerobic > Digestate | place: USA...
CCGGCGATGGAGGACTACCAGATCGACATCATGATCGGCGAGGGCCCGGCGGCGCGCTCGATCAAGCTGGACCTTCCACCCTTCACCCTGATCGGCGCCACGACCCGCGCAGGCCTTCTCACCGCACCCCTGCGCGACCGCTTCGGCATCGTGCAGCGGCTGGAGTTCTACACGGTGGAAGAGCTGACCCGCATCGTGCGCCGCTCGGCGCAGATCCTGGGCATCCCCTGCGAGCCGGAAGGTGCGGGCGAGATCGCGCGGCGCTCGCGCGGCACCCCGCGCATCGCCAACCGCCTGCTGCGCCGGGTGCGCGATTACGCCCAGGTCCGCGGCGACGGCGTCATCACCCGCGCCATCGCGGATGCCGCGATGGATATGCTCAAGGTCGATCCGGAAGGCTTCGACCAGCTCGACCGGCGCATGCTTTCCACCATCATCGAGAGTTTCGACGGCGGCCCGGTCGGCGTCGAATCCCTCGCCGCGGCGCTTTCCGAGGAACGCGGCACGCTGGAGGACGTGATCGAGCCCTACCTTATCCAGCAGGGCTACCTGATTCGCACCGCGCGCGGCCGCATGGCCAGCGCCAAGGCGTATCGGCACCTCGGCTTCAAGCCCCGAGCGCGCGATCCGGAGCGGGAGAGCGGAGAGTCGGGAGCGCTGTTTTGACGCTTCCCACCCCCCCGCTCCCGGATTCCCAATCTCCGCTGTTCAGTCTCCCGATACGCGTCTACTGGGAAGATACTGACGCGGGCGGCGTGGTGTACCACGCCGCATATTTGTGTTTTCTCGAACGCGCACGGACCGAATGGCTGCGCGCGCTAGGCGTTTCGCAACAGGCGTTGCGCGAAGCGGAAGACGTGGTGTTCGCGGTTCGCGGGATGCTGCTGGATTTTCTCGCGCCGGCGCGACTGGACGATGCACTCGATGTCGAGGTTCGCCTCATCGAGGCCGGTCGAGCCAGTTTCACGTTCGCCCAGCGCATCCTCCGCCCCTGCGATTCGCGGGTGCTGCTGGAGGCCGAAGTCCGCGTGGCCTGCCTTGCGGCATCGGCTTTTCGCCCGCGCGCCCTGCCGGACTGGCTGCGGGCGCATTTCCGTATCTTGATGAACGAGGTGAGTTGAAGATGATGTTCCTGGCCCTGCTGCAGTCCGCCGTGCCCGCGGGCGCGCAGCCGATTCCGGAGGCGCCGATCCCGGGCCTTCCCGCCGCGCCGGACGCCGGACTGGACTACCTCCAGCTCATCCTGCACGCGAGCATCCCGGTGCAACTGGTGATCGCGCTGCTGCTGCTGGCCTCGATCGCTTCCTGGGCGATCATCTTCCGCAAGCACAAGGTCTTCACCGACGCCAACCGCGCGGCCGACGATTTCGAGGAGCGGTTCTGGTCCGGCGGCGATCTGGCCGCGCTGTTTCGTCAGGTGTCCGGCGGCGACCAGCGCCCGAACGGGCTGGCGGCGATCTTCGAGGCGGGATTCCGCGAGTTCGCGCGGCTGCGCCAGAAACGCGGCATGGATTCGCGCACCCAGATCGAGGGCGCGCAGCGCGCCATGCGCGCCAGTCTGGCGCGCGAGGTCGATGCGCTGGACAGCAATCTGGAGCTTCTGGCCAACGTCGGTTCGATCAGCCCGTATGTCGGCCTGTTCGGAACGGTGTGGGGCATCATGATCTCGTTCCACGGGCTGGCCTCGATGAAGGAAGCCACCATCGCCACCGTGGCGCCGGGCATTTCCGAGGCGCTGGTCGCCACCGCGATGGGCCTGTTTGCCGCCATCCCGGCGGTGTGGGCCTACAACCGCTTCGCCACCAAGGTGGACCGGATCAGCGTGCGCTACGAGGCTTTTGCCGAGGAGTTCAGCTCGATCCTGCAGCGGCAGGCACCGCAGGACGAGCACTGATCGTCCGCGCAACCCCGTGCCGGTTCTTCTTCCGTTGTCCGATTCCGCAGCCGCGCGCCTGTGCGTGCGCCGATCGAGAGTGATCCCATGAGCATCCGCCACCGCAAGCGCCGCAGGCTGAAGGCCGAGATCAACGTCGTTCCCTACATCGACGTGATGCTGGTGCTGCTCATCATCTTCATGGTGACCGCGCCGCTGCTGCGGCTGGGCGTGGACGTGAAGCTGCCCGAAGCCAACGCGCGTGCGATGGAAGCGCCCAAGGACCCGATCATCGTGGGTGTCACCAAGGACGGTCGCTACCTCCTGACCCTGCAGGGCCAGGCTGCCGAGGAACTGGACGAGGCCGCGCTGGAGGCCCGCATCGCCGCCTTCGTGCGACAGGAGCCGCAGACCGCGGTCTACATAGCCGGCGACATGGGGGCGCAGTATTCGCTGATCTACGGCGCGATGGCGACGCTGCAGCGCGCCGGCGTGGTCCGGATCACCTTCATGGGCGAATCCGCGGGCAAGGCCGGGCGCTGAGTCGATGCAGGCGCACCGCGAAAAATGGATCGCGATCTGGCAGGCCGTCGGCCTGCACGGGCTGCTGTTCGCGCTGCTGTTCGTCGGGATCCTGTTCCAGCGCAGCCAGCCGCCGCTGTCGGTGGCCGGTGGTTCGATCGAGGCGGTGCTGTCGGACACGCTCACGCCACCCACCTCCGCCTCCGTGCCCAAACCGGCGCCCCGGCCGGCGCCGCCCGAGCCACCCGCACGACCGCAGCCCAAGCCCGAGCCCAAGCCGCAGGATGCGGTGCAACCGCCCCAGCCCACACCGCAGCAGCAGGTGGCCAAGCCCGATGCGGTGGATCAGGAGCGCATCGTGCGCGAAGCCGCGCAGAAGGCCGATGAGGCGCGGCGCGAGCAGGAGGAGCGCCGTCGCCAGGAGCAGGTGCAGCTGGAAGAAAAGAAGCAGCAGGAGGAGGCCGAGCGCCGCCAGCGGCTTGCCCAGCAGCAAGCCGAGCGCGACAAGCAGCTCGCCGACATCCGCCGCCAGCGCGAGGAAGCCGAGAAACGGCGCCGCATGGAAGAGGAAAAACTCAAGCAGTTGGCCGATCTTCGCCAGCAGGCGGCGGCCTCGGCCGCGCCGACTTCCACGGCGCCGCCCTCCGATCGATTGGGCAATCAGGGCACCGATGATGGCCTTCTGGGCCGTTACCAGCTCGCTATCCAGCAGCAGGTGGACCGCAACTGGCTGCGCCCCGACAGCCTGCGCCCGGGACTGCGCTGCTACATCGGTGTCACCCAGATGGTGGGTGGGCAGGTGAGCGGGCTGGATTTCGCCCGTTGCCCCGCCGACGAGATCACGCGCCGCTCCATTGAAGCGGCGCTCATGCGCGAGGCGTTACCGTATCGCGGCTACGAGAGCGTGTTCCAGCGCAAGCTCAGCATTCCTTTCTGTTATCCCGTCGAGGTCTGTGTACGATGATCCGCATCCTCCTGCTGCTTGCCGTCGTCCTGCTGCCGCTGCGCGGGCTGCAGGCGCAAACGCTGGAAATCGATCCGATCCGCGGCAGCGCGGCGGCGCTGCCCATCGCCGTGGTGCCGTTCGACTATCTCGGCGTGCAGGTCGCGCCCGATACCGACGTGGCGGCCGTGGTGCGGGCCGATCTCAATCGTTCCGGTTCGTTCCGCACGCTGGCCGAGCGCGACCTAGTGGAGCGCCCGCTGCGCCAGTCCGACGTCAACTTCGGCACCTGGCGGTTGCTCAAGCAGGATTACCTTCTGGTGGGGCGCATCCTGGACGATCCTTCCGGCGGCTATCGCACCGAGTTCGAGCTGTTCGACGTGGCCAAGCAGGAGCGATTGCTCGGTTTGGCGCTCAACGGCCGCCCCGGCAACATGCGCGACATTGCCCATCAGGTTGCCGATCAGGTCTACGAGAAGATCCTCGGGGTGCGCGGCGCCTTCTGGACCCGCATGGCCTATGTGACAGCGGTGGGGCGCGGCCGCGACATGACCTATTCGCTGATGATCGCCGACGCCGACGGCTACAATCCGCAGACGGTGGTGCGCTCGCGCGAGCCGCTGCTTTCGCCGGCGTGGAGTCCGGACGGCCGGCGCCTGGCCTATGTGAGCTTCGAGCGCGGTGCTTCGTCCATTTACCTTCAGGACCTGGCGACCGGCGCGCGAGAAGTTTTGTCCAGCTTCAAGGGCATCAACGGTGCGCCCGCGTTCTCGCCGGATGGCACCAAGCTCACGTTGGCGCTTTCGCGCACCGGCAACCCTGAGATCTATGTGATGGACCTTGGCAGCCGCGCCCTGACCCAGCTCACCAGCCACTGGAGCATCGACACCGAGCCGGTGTTTTCCGTGGATGGTCGAAGCATCCTGTTCACTTCCGATCGCGGCGGAAAGCCGCAGATCTACGAAGTTCCGCTTGGCGGAGGCGAAGCGCAGCGCGTAACTTTCAACGGTCAGTACAATGCGCGCGCCTCTCTCGAACCGGGCGGACGGGTTGCGATGGCGCAGGGCGCTGGAAACGTGTATCGTATTGCGGTTCTAGACAGGGGTCATGGCAATGGCGGAGAGGTTCGTCTCATCTCTCCCGGCAATCTGGATGAATCGCCGAGCTTCGCCCCGAATGGAAGCATGATTCTGTACGCCGCGCGCGAAAACCAGCGCGGTGTGCTCTATGTCGTATCCAGCGATGCCCGCGTCCGGCAGCGTCTGGTTCTAGCCGATGGCGACGTCCGGGAGCCCGCCTGGTCGCCGTTCAGGCCGCGGTAACTGCGTTGGACGGGCTTTGCTCAATAATTATTCGATTTGCCCCCGATCACTTCCTGCCTTCAAGGATTGCGTTTCAATGAACACCATGTTTCGCGTCGCCCTTGTTTCCGTCCTCGTCCTGTCCGTCGCCGCTTGCACCAAGAAGACCAAGCCCGTCGAGCAGCCGCCCGAACCCACGCCCGCTCCGGTCGTGGATACCGCCCCCGCCACCGACGGCAAGTACACCCCGGCCGACCTGGATACCGATTCCTGCCTGCGCCAGCGCGTGGTCTACTTCGACTTCGACCAGGATGTGCTGAAGCCGGAATTCGCCGCCATCGTGTCCTGCCACTCCAAGTACCTGCGTGACCGTCCTTCCGCCCGCATCACGCTGGAAGGCAACGCCGACGAGCGCGGCACCCGCGAGTACAACATGGGTCTGGGCGAGCGTCGCGGCAACGCGGTGTCTTCGGCCATGCAGGCCAACGGCGGTTCCGCCGGCCAGCTCGGCGTCGTCAGCTACGGTGAAGAGCGCCCGATGTGCACGGATTCCAGCGAGTCGTGCTGGGGTCAGAACCGTCGCGTCGAGATCGTGTACACCGCGAAGTAATCGATGTCGATGCCGCGTCATTCTGGTGTCACCTGCGCAGCAGTGGTCCTCTGGGCCACTGCTGCGTGTTTTTCCGCGGCCTTCGCGCAAGGTGGTCGCCTGAGCCTGGCCGATCGCGTGGCCCAGCTCGAGCGCCAGCAGCAGGCTGCGCCTCCCGCCGATGGCAACGTCGAACTGCTCAACCGCCTGACCCAGCTCCAGTCCGAGGTGCAGGTGCTGCGAGGCATGCTCGAAGAGCAGGACTTCAAGCTGCGCGAGATGGAGCGCAGGAATCGGGACCTGGCGGTTGATTTCGACTCGCGCATCGAGCGTCTCGAAGGCGGTTCCGGCAGCGGGCAGCCGCTGATCGCGCCCGAGCCTGCCGCGGTTCCGGAAGGAACGCTGGGCGGTGTGGTCGGATCGGTCGCGGGTGATGCCGCGGATGTCGCGCCCGCAGCGGCTGCCGCTCCCGCGCAGACTTCAAATGGCTCCATGCCGGCCCCGTCCGAAACCGTCGGACCGGATCCTGCCGCCGAGCGTGCGGCTTACGACGCCGCCTTCGATGCGCTGAAGAACGGCCAGTACGCCGAGGCGGCGCGCCGCTTCCAGTCTTTCCTGACGCAGTATCCCTCGGGGGATTTCGCACCCAACGCGCAGTACTGGCTGGGCGAGTCCTACTACGTCACGCAGAATTACCAGGTCGCGCTGGAGTCCTTCGAGCGCCTGCTGGCACAGTTCCCCTCCAGCAACAAGGTGCCCGATGCCCTGCTCAAGGTGGGCTATTGCCACTACGAGCTGCACAACTGGGATCTGGCCGAGAGCACGCTCAATCGCGTGATCCAGCGCTATCCCGACAGTACCGTCGCGCGCCTTGCGCAGGGACGGCTGCGGGCTCTGCGGCTCGAGAACCGCTGACTGCGCGCGGTGCAGGAAATGGACGCCGCAGGCGCCGAGGTGCTGCGGCTGCGCATCACCGAGGTCTTTCTTTCCCTTCAGGGGGAAGCCCGTGATTCCGGCTGGCCTACGGTCTTCGTCCGCCTCACCGGCTGTCCCCTGCGCTGCACCTACTGCGACACGGCCTACGCCTTCCACGGTGGCCATTGGCGCAGCATCGATTCGCTCATCGCGCAGGTGCGCGACCTCGGCGTGCGGCACGTCTGCGTCACCGGCGGCGAGCCGCTGGCGCAGAAGCGCTGCCTGCTCCTGCTGGAGCGGCTGTGCGAGGCCGGCTTCGAAGTTTCCCTGGAAACCTCCGGCGCCATCGACATCGCGCCGGTCGATCCGCGCGTTTCGCGCATCCTCGACCTCAAAACGCCCGGATCAGGCGAGATGGCCCGCAACCTGTGGGAAAACCTCGCCCATCTCACCGCGCACGATCAGGTCAAGTTCGTGATCTGCGACCGCGCCGATTACGACTGGGCCGTCGAGGTATTGCGTCGCGAAACGCTCGACGCCCGCTGCACGGTCTGGTTCTCGCCAAGCAAAGGGCAGATTTCCGAACGCGACCTGGCCGACTGGATCGTTGCCGACCGGCTGCCGGTGCGCTTCCAGATGCAGCTGCACAAGCTGCTGTGGAACGACGAGCCGGGGCGCTGAAATCCGGGTGATGGAGGAATCGACGTGAAGAAGGCAGTCGTGCTGGTTTCCGGCGGCATGGATTCCGCCGTGGTGCTCGCCATGGCGCGCGAGCAGGGCTATGTCTGCCACGCCCTGAGCGTGCGCTACGGCCAGCGCCACACCTCCGAGCTGGAGGCCGCAGCGCGCGTCGCCTCATCGCTGGGCGCGATCGAGCACAAGACCGTCGCGGTCGACCTGCGCAGCATCGGCGGCTCCGCGCTCACCGCCGACATTGCCGTGCCCGAATCGCCGCAGGACGGCATCCCGATCACCTACGTTCCCGCGCGCAACACCATCATGCTGTCGATCGCGCTGGGCTGGGCCGAAGTGCTCGGCGCGCAGGATCTCTTCTGCGGCGTCAACTCGGTGGACTACTCCGGCTATCCGGACTGCCGCCCGGCCTTCATCGAAGCCTTCGAACACCTGGCCAACCTGGCCACGCGCGCCGGCGTCGAGGGCCGGCGACTCACCGTGCACGCCCCGCTCATGACGCTAGGAAAAGCCGCCATCGCACGGGAAGGTGCGCGTCTTGGCGTGGATTTCTCGCTTACCGTGTCCTGCTACCAGGCCGATTCGCAAGGGCGCGCCTGCCGTCGCTGCGACGCCTGCCGCCTGCGGGCGGCGGGGTTCGATGCGGCAGATATGCCGGACCCGACGCGCTATGTGCCGCTCGACTGAACCGCGGCATCCCGTTCCGCAGCCGCTGCGCAGGGCGAGAATCCCGTTTTTCCCTGCAATGGGCGTGCCTGAACCATGCAAAGCCCATGAATCGAATTGCATCCACCTTGGATCACGCTTCAGCTTGCACTTCGTGCCGTGACTTCCTATAATGGGCGACTCTGCTGCGGGGTGGAGCAGTCTGGCAGCTCGTCGGGCTCATAACCCGAAGGTCGCAGGTTCAAATCCTGCCCCCGCTACCAGTTCGGTGATGAACGAGCCTCTTCGGAGGCTCTTTCATTTGCTGAACCGAGGAGTGTCCGCATGCGGATCCTCCTGGAGGCTCGGCCAGGCCTCCGTGAAACCGGACTGGATTGCAAGGGGCCTCGTGCCCCTTTTCTTTTGCTTTGAACAAGGCGTTGCCCGTTTTCCCATGACATCGATCGAACACGACATCGAAGCATTGCTGGCCCCGGCCGTCACCGCGCTCGGGCTGGAGCTTCTGGGCGTGGAGTTCATCCCGGGCAACGGCAACGCGGTGCTGCGGCTGTATATCGACGAAGCCGAGCGCGGCGTGACGCTGGATGACTGCGAGGCGGTCAGCCGCGAGGTCAGCGCGCTGCTGGACGTGAATGACCCGATCGAAACGCACTACACCCTGGAGGTCTCCTCGCCGGGGCTGGATCGCCCGCTGTTCAGGCCTGCGCACTACGCACGCTTCGTCGGGCAGCTGGTGAAGCTGACGCTGGAGTTTCCGCAGGACGGACGGCGTCGTTTCCATGGCACGATCCATTCGGTCGAGGGCGACAACATCACCCTTGAACAGGATGGCCAACTGGTGGTGCTGGCCTGCGCTTCGGTGCAGAAGGCGCGACTGGTTCCCTTGTTCGAGACCCCCGCCAAGCCCGGACGCGCGCCTTCGGGCGGCGCCGCAAGGAAACAGCGCGATTCCTGAGAATCGCCGGATCAATTCGACCACTCGACAGGGCCGCCCGCGGTCCGACGGAGCGATACAGATGAGCAAGGAACTGTTGAACGTCGTTGAAGCCGTTGCCCACGAGAAGGGCGTGGCCAGGCAGGTCATCGTAGAGGCGATGGAAGCGGCGCTCGCGTCTGCGGCCAAAAAGCGCTATCCCGACGAGGACGTGCTGATGCGGGTGAAGATCGATCCGCGCAGCGGCGAATACGAGACGTTCCGCCGCTGGGAAGTGGTGGCGGACGGCGTGGTGATGGAGTCCCCGTCGCGCCAGCTCCGCCTGATGGATGCGGTCGACATGAAGGAAGACGCACAGGTCGGCGAATTCATCGAGGAGCGCGTCGAGAACGCCGAGTTCGGCCGCATCGCCGCGCAGGCCGCCAAGCAGGTCATCGTGCAGCGCGTGCGCGAGGCCGAGCGTGCCCAGGTGGTCGAGGCGTATGCCGACCGCGTGGGCGAGCTGCTCACAGGCGTAGTCAAGCGCGTCGAGCGCGGCAGCGTCTACATCGATCTGGGCGGCAACGCCGAGGCCTACATTTCCCGCGACAAGGCGATCCCGCGCGACACCATGCGTGCCGGCGACCGCGTGCGCAGCTATCTGGCCGAAGTGCGTGCGGAGTCGCGCGGACCGCAGATTTTCATGTCGCGCACCGCGCCCGAATTCATGATGGAGCTGTTCAAGCTCGAGGTGCCGGAAGTCGGACAGGGGCTGGTCGAGATCAAGGCCGCGGCGCGTGATCCGGGCGACCGCGCCAAGATCGCCGTGCTGGCGCACGACACCCGCACCGATCCGATCGGCGCCTGCATCGGCATGCGCGGTTCGCGCGTGCAGGCGGTTTCCAACGAGCTCAACGGCGAGCGCATCGACATCGTGCTGTGGTCAGAAAACCCGGCGCAGTTCGTGATCAACGCGATGGCGCCGGCCGAGGTGCAGTCGATCATCGTCGATGAGGAAAAGCACTCGATGGACATCGCCGTGGCCGAGGACAAGCTCGCCCAGGCCATCGGGCGCGGCGGACAGAACGTCCGTCTGGCCAGCAAGCTCACCGGCTGGCAGCTCAACGTGATGACCCAGGACCAGGTCGTCGCCAAGAGCGAAGTCGAGCAGAAAGCAGCCCGGCAATCCTTCATCGATCGCCTCGAAGTGGATGAGGAAATCGCCGGCATCCTCGTCGCCGAGGGCTTCTCTTCGGTCGAGGAGGTGGCCTATGTGCCGGCGGCCGAACTGCTCGCGGTCGAAGGCTTCGACGAGGATATCGTGGAAGAGCTGCGCGCCCGTGCCCGCGATGCGCTGCTGCACGAGGCGCTGGCGGTCGAGGAAGAACTGGACGGAAGCCAGCCGGCGGAAGACCTGCTCGCGCTCGGCGGCATGACCGAGGCGCTGGCCTTCGAGCTGGCCCGCCGCGGAATCCTGACGCGCGATGATCTGGCCGACATGGCCGTCGACGAGATTCTCGATGTCGAAGGCCTCGATGCCGACAGTGCGGCTGCGCTCATCATGGAGGCGCGCAAGCACTGGTTCGAATGACTGGGCGGCGCGCTGCCCACCCATGACAATAACGAATCCGCCCGCGTTCCGGGTGGATCAAAGAGATAGGAAGTCGCATGTCTGAGGTCACCGTACGATCCCTTGCCACGTTGGTCGGCACCCCGGTCGACAAGCTGCTCGAGCAGCTGGCGGAGGCCGGCATGAGCTTCAGCGGCCCCGACCAGGTGGTGACGCCAACCGAGAAGATGAAGCTGCTCGGTTTCCTGCGCCGCTCCCACGGCCGCACCGATGCGGTTGCGGCGGATGGTGCGCCGCGCCAGATCACCCTCAAGCGCCGCAAGATGGAAGAGTTGACCGTTGCCGCCGGCAAGGGCAAGGCCACCGTCAACGTCGAAGTTCGCCAGAAGCGCACTTACGTCAAGCGCGCCGAGATCGGCTCCCCGGCGAACGACGAGCGCGAAGAGGCGCAGCGCAAGCTGGCCGAATCCCAGGCACGCAACGAGGCCGAGAAGGTCGCGCTGGAGGATGCCTACCAGAAGCGGCGAGACGAGATCGCGCGACAGCGCGCCGAGGAAGAGGCCGAGGCCGCGCGCCTGCGCCAGGAAGCCGAAGAAGCCGTGCGCAAGGCGGCTGAAGAGACGGCCTCCACGGCCCATGAACCTGCACGAAGGAAACGTGAGTCCGACGAGGACGCGGCTCCGGCGTCGCGCCGCGAGTCGATCTCGCCTGCGATTCGTCATGACCGGCCTTCGTCGGCGCGCCCGGCGCGCGGTGCCCGTACGGGCGGACGTGACGGAGACGCGGCGGCCGGTCGATCCGGACGCGGCGAGCTGCACCTTTCCGATGCCGGCAGCGCCCGACGCGGCGCGAAGAAGAAGCCGATGCGGCGGGAAGTCGGACGCGGTGGTGCCTCTTCGCACAGCTTCTCGCGCCCCAGCGCGCCGGTGGTGCGCGAAGTGGCCATCGGCGACATGATCGTCGTGGCAGATCTGGCCAACAAGCTCGCGCTCAAGGGCGGCGAGGTGGTCAAGGCGCTGTTCAAGATGGGCGTCATGGCCACCATCAACCAGAGCATCGACCACGACACCGCCGTGCTGGTCGTGGAGGAACTGGGCCATACTGCGGTGCGCGCCAGCGACAACGATGCCGAGTCCACCCTGATCGCCCTGACCGGCGAAATCCAGGGCGAAGCCGAGTCGCGTCCGCCGGTGGTCACCATCATGGGCCACGTCGACCACGGCAAGACCTCGCTGCTCGATTACCTGCGCCGCACCAAGGTCGCCAAGGGCGAAGCCGGCGGCATTACCCAGCACATCGGTGCCTACCACGTCGAAACGCCCAAGGGCGTCATCAGCTTCCTCGATACCCCCGGGCACTCGGCGTTTTCGGCGATGCGCGCGCGCGGCGCCAAGCTCACCGACGTGATCGTGCTGGTGGTTGCCGCCGACGACGGCGTGATGCCGCAGACGGTCGAGGCCATCCAGCACGCCCGTGCGGCCAAGGTGCCGATGGTGGTGGCGATCAACAAGATCGACAAATCCGACGCCAATCCCGATCGCGTCCGGCAGGAGCTGCTCCAGCACGAAGTGCTTGCCGAGGAGTTCGGCGGCGACGTGCAGATGGTGCCGATCTCCGCCAAGCAGGGCACCGGCATCGACGACCTGCTCGATGCCATCCTGCTGCAGGCCGAAGTGCTGGAACTCACCGCGGTGCGCGATGCGCGCGCCAGCGGCGTGGTGATCGAATCCGCGCTCGACAAGGGCCGCGGCCCGGTCGCCACGGTACTGGTGCAAGGCGGAACCCTGAAGAAAGGCGACTACCTGGTCTGTGGAACCCAGTACGGCCGCGTCCGCGCGCTCTTCGATGAGGGCGGCCGTCAGGTGCAGGAGGCCACGCCGTCGATTCCGGTCGTCGTGCTCGGACTTTCCGGCGTGCCGGATGCCGGCGACGATTTCGTGGTGGTGGAAGACGAGCGCCTGGCCAAGGACGTGGCCCAGCAGCGCGAGGCCAAGCGCCGCGAGACGCGTCTGGTCAAGCAGGCCGGCAACCGCATGGAGGACGTGCTGGCGCAGATGGGCCAGACCGACGGCCAGCCGCAGCAGCTCAACCTGGTCATCAAGGCCGACGTGCAGGGCTCGGTGGAAGCGCTGCGCCAGTCGCTCACCGCACTCTCCAACGAACTCATCACGATCAACGTCATCACCTCGGGCGTGGGCGGCATCACCGAGTCGGATGCAAACTCCGCCGCCACTTCCAAGGCCACCATCATCGGCTTCAACGTGCGCGCCGATGCCTCGGCCCGCAAGGTGATCGAGAGCAATGGCCTGGACCTGCGCTACTTCTCGATCATCTACGACGTGATCGACCAGGTGAAGCAGGTCGCTTCGGGCCTCCTGGGCAAGGAAGTGCGCGAGGAAATCATCGGTACCGCCGAGGTGCGCGAGGTGTTCCGTTCCTCCAAGTTCGGCGCCGTCGCAGGTTCGGTGGTCGTGGAAGGCATGGTCAAGCGCCACAAGCCGATCCGCGTGCTGCGCGACAGCGTCGTCATCTTCGAAGGCGAGCTGGAGTCGCTGCGCCGCTTCAAGGACGTGGTGGACGAAGTGCGCTCCGGCATGGAGTGCGGCATCGCGGTGCGGCAGTACAACGACGTGCAGCCGGGCGACCAGATCGAATGCTTCGAGCGCATCGAGGTGGCGCGCACGCTTTGACGCGGGAATGGGGAGTCGGGAATGGGGAATCGTGAAAAGCGGTTCTCCGTGCGCCCGGAGCCTGAGTCCCGAACCCGCCGACATCCTGCAATCCGATTCCCCATTCCCCATTCCCCATTCCCCATTCCCGGCGCCATGAAACGAAGCTTCAACCGTACCGACCGCGTATCCGCCCAGCTTCGCCGCGATCTTGGCGAGCTGGTGCACGCGGCCGTGCGCAACCACGGGCTGGCCTCGGCCAGCGTGTCCGACGTCGAGGTCACGCGCGATCTCGCGCACGCCAAGGTGTTCGTCACCGCGCTGGAAACCGCGCGTTCGGCAGAAGTGGTGAAGGCGCTCAACGAGATGGCGCGCGAGCTGCGCTTCGAGCTTGGCCGCCGGGTGCGGATGCGCACGGTGCCCGAACTGCACTTCCACTACGACGATTCGGTGGATCGTGGCGAGCGCATCGATGCGCTGCTGCGCGAGGACCACGGCAGTGGGAGCGCCTGACCGGGCATCCGCGGTCGGTGCACGATGAAGGCAGGCGCCTCTCGTGCGCAGCGGCCGGTGCACGGCATCGTGCTGCTGGACAAGCCTGCCGGCCTCAGTTCCAATCAGGCCCTGCAGCGCGTGCGCCGCATCTTCCTCGCGGAAAAGGGCGGTCACACCGGCGCGCTCGACCCGCTGGCCACCGGACTTCTGCCGATCTGTCTGGGCGAGGCCACCAAGATCGCCGGCCTGCTGCTCGAAGGCGACAAGGCCTATCTCGCGCGCGTGCGCCTGGGCATCGAGACCGACACCGACGATGCGGAAGGTCGTGTCTTGCAGGAGCTTCCGATACCCGCGCTTGCGCCGGAAACCGTGCAGGCTGCGCTGCTGCCTTTCATCGGGCGCATCCGCCAGGCGCCACCGCGCTACAGCGCGCTCAAGCGCGACGGCGAACCCCTCTACCGCAAGGCGCGACGAGGCGAGGAATTCGAGGTTCCCGAGCGCGAGGTGGAAGTCCACGGCATCGCGCTGCGCGATCTGGGGGCGGATTGGCTGGATCTGGAAGTCACCTGCGGCAGCGGCACCTACATTCGCAGCCTGGCGCGCGACCTTGGCCGTATCCTCGGCTGCGGCGGGCACATTGCCGCCTTGCGCAGGCTCTGGGTGGAGCCCTTCCACAGTCCGCGCATGGTCACGCTGGAAGATCTGGCCGAGCGCGCGCAGGCCGGCGATGCCGATCTGCACGAAGCCCTGCTGCCCATCGAGGCTGGTCTGAGCCACTGGCCGCGCGTTCACCTGGACGCCGCGCAGGCATTGCGTCTGCGCCAGGGCCAGCGTTTCGCCGTGACTGCTGCGGAAGGTCCGGCGCTGGCGCTCGATCCCGACGGCCGCGCGCTGGGTCTGGTGGACGTGGCGCAAGGCATGCTGCACGCCAGGCGCCTGTTCCAGTTCACCCGCGAACACTGAAAAACACTTCGGACGGAACCTTCAAACGCAACCGATCGCGAGCCTGTTTCGTCAATACGCTTGTTCCATGGGCAAAGCCTCACTAAACTTCGCTCCCTTTCGCGCACCGCCCTCGCGGTGCCCTGTCTGCGATGGATCTCCGGCCCGTGCCGGACGACGCGCAATTCCCCGGGCCGTTAGCTCAGCGGTAGAGCAGTGGACTTTTAATCCATTGGTCGATGGTTCGATCCCATCACGGCCCACCA
>Ga0116141_10002991_pt1 | contig 14342 bp, 12 predicted proteins | sample AD_UKC097_MetaG_FD_89744 | JGI IMG/M metagenome (GOLD analysis project Ga0116141, IMG submission 89744) | Active sludge microbial communities of municipal wastewater-treating anaerobic digesters from USA - AD_UKC097_MetaG | ecosystem: Engineered > Bioreactor > Anaerobic > Digestate | place: USA...
TCCAGACTTCTTCAAGCTGTTGTCGCAGGAAGAAGTCTGGATAAGGAAAGGCGTGGAGGCGCGGCGCGCGCGCAATTGCTCCAGGGGGTCAATCCGCGATACACTCGGCGTGCGGCGCGCCTCCACGCCTTTCCTTATCCAGACTTCTTCCTGCGCCAACAGCTTGTCCGCACGCGCGTTAGCCAATGACTCTTCATGCAGTAACATTTCCTTGCGCTGCTGGTAAGTGGCAAAGCTGCCGGGAAAGCTCACCAGCTTGCCTCGATCAAGTTCGATAATGCGCGTCACCACACTATCCAGAAAAGCACGATCATGGGTGATGAACATCACCGCACCCGGATAGTCCCTGAGCAATTCCTCCAGCCACAAGATGCCTGCCACATCCAGATGATTGGTCGGTTCATCAAGCAACAGCAAATCCGGCTCGGCCACCAAAGCCCGCGCCAGCGCCACGCGTTTTTTGCCGCCGCCCGACAAAGACGCCACTTGCGCCTCACCATCCAGATTCAAGCGCGTGACAGCCTGTTCGACGCGCGAACTCATGCGCCAGCCGTCAGAAGCGTCCAGCGTGGCTTGCAGTGCTTCCATCCTGTCCATCATCGCCGTATCACCAGCGCCGACTTTATGCGTGATGGCGTGGTATTCGGCCAGCACGCTGGCAATCTCGCCCAGCCCTGACGCCACCGCCTCGAACACGGTCGTCCCTGCAATAAATTCCGGTTCTTGCGCAACATAAGCAATGTTCAAATTCGGCTGCCGCCAAACCACGCCATCGTCCAGCGCACCCAAATTCGCCAGCGCCTTGAGCAGGCTGGATTTGCCCGTGCCATTGCGGCCAATCAAACCAACCCGCTCGCCGGGGTCCAGCTGCATGGCAGCGCGGTCAAGTAAAGCAACATGGCCATACGCGAGGCAGGCACGATCAAGAGTAATTAAAGGCATGGGAATGAGTGGCGAATACCGCGTGAAATAACGCAAGAAAATACAACTGAAAAAACAAATGCAGGATGATCTGCAGGAATGGTGCGGAATTATAGGTGAGCAGGTAGAATTCGCGGCACGCCTTCGTAGCTCAGTGGATAGAGCGACCGCCTCCTAAGCGGTAGGTCAGCAGTTCGATTCTGCTCGAGGGCACCAGCATGATGATGGCATCACCCACTACAAACTCATAATAAAACTTCAAAAACCAAACTGAAGTATTACGCCCAACTGTTAAGCCGTTGAGCCAGTGTGCAATAACACCAAGCGGTTGGTTAAAAGCAAGCGTTTATTTGATACGTGTCAGTGTCGGACGTGTGGGTGCTGGGGCAGGACTGTCGCCAGATGAAGGTTTGGAGGTTTCGGCGCGATCCACCTGGGTTTGGGTAGGAGCCTGACCTGAGGACTCCGTATTGGCATCTGTATTCATATCAACACTGGCCAGTCCACGACCAAGCCTCGTTGGAGCTGATGGCTCCTCGATGTTCGACTCGGTAATTTCAAAGGCCATACCTTCACTGTTTTCGCGTGCATAAATTGCGCTGACACGTCCTACAGGTATGAGCACAGGAAATACTTTGCCACCAAAGCGACCTTGAAAGCTAATGGCGTCGTTGTCAATCAGGAGTTGATTGGTTGCCTCCAAGCCTACGTTGAAAACAATCTCGCCATTTTTAACAAACTCCATGGGTACCCGCGTCGTTTCATCCACGGCAACGGCAAGATAAGGCGTGAAACCCTGATCAACACACCACTCATGCAAGGCGCGAATAAAATAAGGCTTGGTCGATTGCATAAAAATTTAGCGCGCGGACTAAAAATGAACTTCTGCGTTGCGTAGCCTGATCTACCGAGCAGACTAAACAACTGCAGAAGCCTTTTAGATTAACGACGCATGGCTTTCTCAGTCGGTGTCAAGGCATCAATAAAGCCCTGACGAGAGAAAATTCGCTCAGCATATTTCATGATGGATGAAGCGGTTTTTGGCAGTTCAATACCATAATGATCAAGTCGCCAAAGCAAAGGCGCAATGGCTACGTCCAGCATGGAGAACTCATCTGCCAGCAAATATTTTTGCTTGTTTAACATGCCGGATAAATCAGTTAGTCGATCGCGGATATGCAAGCGCGATTTATCTGCTGTTTTCAGACTTTTCTCTAGCACTGGCACATGACTAAAGAGTTCATGTTCCATGGTGTATAACAACTGACGCGCTTTGGCACGGGTTTGTGGATCCGGCGGCATCAACTGTGGATGAGGAAAACGCTCGTCAATGTATTCATTGATGATGTTGGACTCATACAGTACCAAATCACGATCCACCAACACAGGCACATGGTTGTATGGATTAATACTCGCCATTTCTTCAGGCTTGTTTAACAAATCCACGTCAATGACTTGAAAATCCATCTGCTTTTCGTACAAGACGATCCGACAGCGATGGCTGAAAGGGCATGTGGTGCCTGAATACAGATTCATCATGGCGCTCGTGCCCCATGAATAATCTGCATCGCGCACGACCTTGCGTACTGACGATGTGTTCATTTCTCGATGTCCCATAGTTGCCATTACCTGTTTAGTTAATGTATGTCTTTCCAGAATTCCCGCTTAAGGGCATAGGACAAGACCAGTAAAACACCTAGAAAAACTAAAACCATCCAGCCCAGGCTCTTGCGCTGCATGGCGGCAGGTTCGCCCATATACTGTAAAAATCCGACCAGATCAGCCACCATCTCGTCATATTCTTCAGGTTTCAATTTGCCTGGTTTTGCCAAGCTCAGCTTGTGGTCGGCACCCAAGACTTGCTCGCCTTGCAACTCCCAAAGCACGTGGGGCATGCCAACATTCGCAAACACGGTGTTATTCCAGCCTGTTGGCCGTTCGCTATCACGATAAAAACTGCGCAGATAGGTATAGAGCCAATCTGCCCCGGAACCATCACCCGACGCACGCGCTCTAGCAATAACGGTCAAATCAGGCGGCGCAACACCAAACCATTCTTTTGATTCATCGCCGCGCATGGCCACACTCATGGTCTCACCGACTTTGTCAGCGGTGAACATTAAATTATCTTTAATCTGCTGATCGGTGAGGCCTATATCCTTTAAGCGGTTGTAGCGCATATAGGAGGCAGAGTGGCAGTTAAGACAGTAATTCACAAATACTTTAGCGCCATTTTGCAGTGCAGCTTGGTCATTTAGCCGGTTTGGCGCACGATCAAGATGTAGCGCCTCCCCGCTTGCCCAGGCCAGCACGGGCATAAAAAGAAGTGAAATGAACAGTTTCTTCATTAGTGCGCTCCGTGTCCTGATGAGGTCAAACGATCGGGTTCTGGTTTGCATTTATCAATGCTGCTGTAAAAAGGCATCAGCAAGAAGAAGGCAAAGTAAATGACTGAACAAATTTGTGACACTAAAGTACGCATGGGTGTTGGGGGTAAAACGCCCAAATAACCCAGCGTAAAGAAACAAATGACAAATGCTGCAAGGAAGGTTTTGTAGATCGGGCCGCGATAGCGAATCGATTTAACCGGGCTGCGATCAAGCCAGGGCAGAAGGACAAAGATCATCGCTGATGCCCCCATGGCAACGACACCCCAAAATTTGGCATCAATGCCAAAGAGTGGATAAGTCACCGCACGCAAGATGGAATAGAACGGAGTGAAATACCATACTGGTGCGATATGTGCCGGTGTCTGGAGTGGATTGGCGGGTACAAAGTTGTTGTACTCAAGGAAGTAGCCGCCCATTTCCGGCGCATAGAAAACGATCAACGAAAACACCATCAAGAACACCACCACACCAACAATATCTTTGAGGGTGTAGTAAGGATGAAAAGGAATGCCATCCAGCGGAATCCCTTTGGCATCTTTTTTCTTCTTGATTTCCACGCCATCGGGATTATTGGAGCCAACTTCATGCAATGCCAAGATATGTGCGACGACAAGACCAACCAGTACCAGCGGCACAGCAATCACGTGAAAAGCAAAGAAGCGATTCAGTGTGGCATCACCCACAACGTAGTCACCACGAATCCATAGGGATAAGTCGGGACCAATGAAAGGAATGGCAGAGAACAGGTTAACAATCACCTGAGCACCCCAATAGGACATCTGACCCCATGGCAGCAAATAGCCAAAGAATGCCTCAGCCATTAAACACAGGAAAATCAGCATGCCGAAAATCCAGATGAGCTCACGCGGCTTGCGATATGAACCGTACAACATGCCACGGAACATATGCATATACACAACAACGAAAAACGCCGATGCACCCGTTGAATGCATATAGCGAATCAACCAGCCCCAAGGCACTTCACGCATGATGTATTCAACACTGGCAAAGGCCACGGGCACACCTGCTGCATTGAGCGATGCATCCGGCTTAAAGTGCATGACCAGAAAAATACCGGTCACAATCTGCAGCACCAGGACTAACAGCGCAAGCGAACCAAAAAAGTACCAAAAGTTGAAATTTTTGGGCGCATAGTACTCAGACAAATGCGCCTTCCAGTTTGCAGTCAGGGGGAAACGCTCATCCACCCAGCCCACGAGATTTTTGAGTTTGGCGTTTACAGTGCTCATGCCTTGCCTCCCTTGTCTTCACCAACCACAAGCCGTGAATCACCCAGATACATATGCGGCGGCACTTCGAGGTTATCTGGCGCGGGTTTGCTCTTGTACACACGACCCGCCAAGTCAAACGTTGAACCATGGCAAGGACATATAAAGCCGCCCTGCCAGTTGGCATCAATACCAGACTCAGCACCTGTCTTGAATTTTTCAGAGGGTGAACAACCAAGGTGGGTGCAAATACCCACAGCGACCAGAATTTCAGGTTTGATCGACCGGGTTTCGTTTTTACAATAGTCAGGTTGCATTTTTTTATCTGATTTTGGATCACTAACTTGACTATCAGTTGCTTTCAAGCTCGCCAACTGCTCTTTGGTGCGGTTGATAATCCACACCGGCTTGCCGCGCCACTCAACGGTCATCATTTGACCGGGGGCAAGTTTGCTGATGTCCACTTCTACTGGAGCGCCCGCCGCTTTGGCACGCTCAGATGGCAGCATACTGGACACAAAGGGAACTGCTGCTGCCACACCACCGATACCACCGATTGTTGCGGTGGCTACTAAAAGCCGCCGCCGGCCGCAATCGACTTTTCCGTCATTGCTCATGTTAATTTCCCTGAAAAATTACTGAAAAATTACTAAATTCGATCAAGCTGTCTATTGTAACGAATCTGCGCTTGAGATTAAAGCCTTTGTGCAAAATTAGACTTATTTTTAGATAAATAACCCAATAAATACAATATGCTAAGAATTTTTAACTGACATCTCTTCGTTCTCTTAAAGCTTGTGCCAGGGTGGCCGAATCGGAAAACTCCAGCTCACCGCCCACGGGCAAACCTCGCGCAATGCGGCTGACTTTTATCCCGCGTTGTTGCAGTAATTCGGATAAATAATGTGCCGTAGCCTCGCCCTCATTCGTGAAATTGGTCGCCAGAATCACTTCCTTGACCTGTCCATCAGTTGCCCGGGCAAGCAGCCGACTAAAAGCCAGCTCTTGCGGACCAATGCCGTCCAGCGGCGATAACCGCCCCATCAGAACATAATAAAGTCCGCTATAAGCTTGGGTTTGCTCCATGCTGTTCAAATCAATCGGCATTTCCACAATGCACAGTTGTGACGGATCGCGGCGGGACGATAGGCAGCGGTCACATGTTTCTTGTTCGGTAAAGTTGTTGCAGCGATTGCAATGATGCAAATTTTGCAAGGCTGAATCCAAGGCCCGAGCCAAGCGATTGCCCCCTCGCCGATCGCGCTGCAACAAATGGTAAGCCATGCGTTGCGCAGCTTTAGGGCCGACCCCTGGCAGGGTGCGCAAAGCCTCAAAGAGCTCTTCCAGACTTGCGTTAGCGGCCATCGGGTTGCTGAAATAAAATGCCAGGGAAGAATATTACCCGCATGCGTAGCTGACGGCATTGCCTGTGTGGTTTTGCTGCAAGGAAAGCACTGATGAAACCCTGCGGCAGGTTTAGGACGAACGGTAGGTAATTGATACCGTGCATGGTGAGCCCTACAGCTACGCGCAGAAACACCTTCTCGAGCCATAGATGAAACCATAGACGAAACCATAGATGAAACACGAGTCAGCGCTTTCTTAGCAAATTAAAACGGCAGCTTAAAGCCAGGTGGCAGTTGCATGCCAGCCGTAAAGCCATTCATTTTTTCAGCTGATGTTGCCTCGGCTTGCCGATTGGCATCATTCATCGCAGCGGCAATCAAGTCCTCCAGCATTTCTTTGTCGTCCATGACTGACGCATCAATCATCACGCGCTTGACTTCATGCTTGCACGACATGATGACTTTCACTGCGCCAGCACCTGACTTGCCCTCAACATCAATCAAGGCCAGCGCTTCTTGCGCCTTGGCCATATTGGCTTGCATTTGCTGGGCCTGCTTCATCAAGCCGGCAATTCCGCCCTTCATCATATTTGTTACTCCTTATTGACAGGTTTAATGGTTGATTCATCAATTGCGGCATCGAACAGATCAACAATGTCGCGCACAAAGGGATCTTGTTCTATAGCGGCAATCGCACGATCCTGACGCGCCTTTTGCGCAGAACGATGTCGATCAGCCGGGGTGGCATTAGCTGGCTCTGCCACCTCGATTTCCAGACGCAAAGCCCGCGTGTAATGTTTTTGCAATTCCGCTTGCAGCTTTTCTTGCTGCGCTGCACCCATGAGATGCTTATGCGTGGGTGAGAGACGCAAAACAATCGCGGCCTCAGTAAGCTCGGTTAATTCACAATGCTGCGCCAATTGCTTCGCCATGCCAGTCAATGAGAGCATGGCGACAAGTGACGTCCAGTCATCCGGGGTATGCATCACTTCTGCGGGCAGTTGCGAAACATGACTAAAAGTCGGCTTTGGTGAGACGGCGTCAAATGGCGCATTCTGGCTAGAAACCGTTGGCTTGACATCGCTCCCGGCCACCATGTCACCACCAGCACTGACAGTTGCATGCGGCTGTGATAATGGTTGTGCTGCAGGTTGTGCTGGTTGCACGATGGATTGCGTTATAGGTTGCCTGATGGGTTGAACTGGCGTTTGAACTGATGTTTTTTCCGCACTGGACAAAGTTTTTTGCGGCACAGGTTTAACCGTCGTTACAGTAATCGACGCGCCCCCCTGCCGTTCGGGTCGGAATGCATGCAGACGCAATAAGGTCATAACAAAACCAGCGTACTCGTCAGGAGCTAAAGCAAGCTCATCCCGCCCGTGAATTGCGATTTGATAGGCCAGTTGCAAAAACTCTGCATCGAGCACTTCTGCATAAGCCATTAAGCGACGCTTCTCCATTTCATCGAGCAAGGCGTCCGGTGCGAACTGAGCCAGGGCAATGCGGTGAAACAAGGTGGCCAACTCTTGCAAACCACCATCAAACGAAAAACTACCCGCATCCATTTCCTTGGCTACTGCGATCATGGCATGAATATCCTGAGCCACCAGACCATCGAGCAAAGCGAATAAATACTCCTCGCCCACCGTGCCCAGCATGGCGCGCACGCTCACTTCCGTCACCTGCCCCGCACCATGCGCAATGGCTTGATCGAGCAAAGACAAGGCATCGCGCATGCTGCCCGCCGCACCTTTGGCAAGATGACGCAAAGCGGGTGACTCAACCGCGATCCCTTCGGCGGCCAGCACCTCGGACAAATGCCCGACGATGGAGGAAGGCGACATCTGCTTCAAATTAAACTGCAGACAGCGCGAGAGCACGGTGACCGGAATTTTTTGCGGATCCGTCGTGGCTAAAATGAATTTAACATGCGCAGGCGGCTCTTCCAGCGTCTTTAACATCGCATTGAACGCATGCCCGGAGAGCTGATGAACTTCGTCGATCACATAGACCTTGTAACGCCCCGCCGTGGGCGCATAGGTGGCGCGGTCAAGCAACTGGGTCATATCGTCCACACCACGGTTAGACGCGGCATCGAGCTCGATGTAATCCACAAAGCGACCGCCATCAATTTCCGTACAGGCCGCACACACGCCGCATGGTGTTGGCGTCACGCCAGTTTCGCAATTCAAGGCTTTGGCCATGATGCGTGCCAGAGTAGTTTTACCCACGCCGCGCGTGCCGGTAAACAGGTAGGCATGATGCAGCCGATTTTGCTCCAAGGCATGGGTTAGCGCGCGCACAACGTGCTCTTGACCCACAAGGGTGGCAAATGATTTAGGGCGCCATTTACGCGCCAGGACCTGATAGCTCATGGGCTGATTCTACCAAGCAAAATCTTGGAGAATGATGAAAGATGGGCGGCGAGCCTGATCCCCGGCACTTGCAGAAATGGCTGTGGCTGCTTCCTTCCGGACCTGACCAGATTCACCGCTCCACAATGCGGGGAGACCCGCCGCGGCGCAAATTCTAACAGCAACCCGTTATATTCCAGCCGTTCCTTGGCTTGATCAACAAGAAATTTTCCTGAAATTTTCCTTGGATTCGCCTTGAATGTTCACCTGCTGACTTAACAGTCTGCCTTAAGCTTGTCAGCTCTTGGCTGTCAGCGTTTTGTCATCCGCCCGAATTAGGATAATAATAGGCGTTGGTCGCTATTCATTCGCTTTTTGTGCGGATTTAAGTTCAGGAGAACAATATGCTGAAGCTCAATATCAATGGGCAAAATCGCTCGCTTGATGTAGAACCCGACACCCCGTTGCTCTGGGCTCTGCGTGATGAATTACAACTTACAGGGACTAAATATGGTTGTGGCATCGCCGCTTGCGGCGCTTGCACAGTGTTGCTCAACGGCGCGCCTGCGCGGGCTTGCGTCACCCCGGTTTCTGCTGTCGTGGGACAACGCATCACAACCATTGAAGGCCTAGCCACGACCAAAACTGAAAGCAAAACAGCCAAAGCCGTGCAAGCTGCATGGGAAAAACTGGATGTCGTGCAGTGTGGTTACTGCCAATCAGGGCAAATCATGTCCGCAGTGGCGCTGCTCGCTACGAATCCAAAACCCACGGATGCCGATATTGATGCAGCGATGGCAGGCAACATTTGCCGTTGCGCCACTTACCATCGCATCCGTGCGGCCATCCATGATGCCTCACGGACACTGACTTAAAGGAATGAAATCATGCGCATAGAAAATGCTAGTCGTCGCGATTTTTTCAAGGCCAGTGCCGGGCTTACCCTCGCCCTCTATTTACCCTCCGCGCTTGCTGCCAAACGTCCAGCAGCAGTAGCACCGCCACTCGCCCCGAACGCCTTTGTGCGTATCGGTACCGATGACCGTGTCACGGTGATTGCCAAGCATCTGGAAATGGGTCAAGGCACTTATACCGGCCTATCCACACTGGTGGCCGAAGAGCTGGATGCTGCCTGGTCGCAGATCCATGTTGAAGCTGCACCAGCAGACGCTTCAAGGTATAACAATTTATTTTTTGGCCCAACCCAAGCCACCGGCGGCAGCACGTCCATGGCTAATTCTTTCTTGCAGATGCGCCAGGCAGGCGCTACTGCACGAGCGATGCTGGTGAGCGCTGCAGCCGAACTTTGGCAGGTAAAACCCGCCACCATCACCATTCGTCAGGGCATCGTCATGCATGCACCATCAGGCCGTCAAGCCCGCTTTGGCGAATTGGTTGAAGCCGCGGCAAAACTTCCCGTGCCAACGGATATAAAACTAAAAGAGCCCAAGGACTTTGTTTTTATAGGCAAGCATGTACCACGCAAAGATAGCCAAGCCAAAATCAATGGCAGTGCGATTTATACGCAGGATATTCACCTGCCCGGCATGCTCACCGCAGTAGTGGCGCATCCGCCGCGCTTTGGCGCGAAAGTCAAAAGCTTTGATGCCACTCGCGCCAAGGCAATCAAAGGCGTGGTTGATGTCATTCAGATTCCGACGGGTGTCGCCGTTCTAGGCACAAATTTCTGGTCAGCAAAAAAAGGGCGTGATGCACTTGAGGTCAGTTGGGATGAAACAGATGCGTTTCGCCTGAGCACATCGGACATCACTCAACAATATAAAGCCTTGCTGGATCAACCCGGTGTAACTGCTAAAAAAGTCGGCGCTGGCGAGACGGCGTTAAAAGCTGCAACCCAGCAGTTAACGGCCGACTATAGCCTGCCCTACCTTGCCCACGCGACAATGGAACCAATGAACTGTGTGATTCGGCTCAGTGATACCCATTGCGAGGTATGGAACGGGGAGCAAGCGCAAAGCACTGATCAGCCAAAACTCGCAGCCGCCCTGGGTCTGCAACCAGAACAGGTCACCATCAATATGCTGTATGCCGGCGGCAGCTTTGGCCGACGCTCTAACACTCAGTCTGACTATCCCCTGGAAGCCGCTTACATTGCCAAAGCGATTAGAAAAGCCGGGCAGCCTGCCGTGGTGAAGCTGGTCTGGACGCGAGAAGACGATATGCGCGCGGGCTACTACCGGCCTAAATTTATGCACCGCATCACCGCCGGACTGGATACCGAAGGAAAGCTTGTTGCCTGGCAGCAACGCATCGTTGGCCAATCCATACTCGTGGGTACAGCACTTGAAGGATTCATCAAAGATGGCATTGACATGACCTCGGTTGAAGGGGCCGCTAATCTGCCTTACGCCACGGCTAATCTTGATGTTGAACTCCACACACCCGTTCTCGGTGTGCCCGTCTTGTGGTGGCGCTCTGTCGGTTCAACCCACGCCGCCTTTGCCATTGAATCCTTCGTCGATGAACTCGCCCACGCTGTTAAACAGGATCCCATCACCTTCCGCCGTCAGTTGTTAAAAGAACATCCGCGTCATCTGGGCGTGATTGATCTGGCCATGCGCGCCAGCGGCTGGGATAAACCCCTCGCGCCCGGCAAAGCCGATGAAAAACGCGGCCGCGGCTTTGCCGTGCATGAGTCATTCAACAGCTATGTCGCCAATGTGGCCGAAGTGACCGTCAAGCCAGATGGCAGCTTCAAGATCGATCGCGTGGTTTGCGCCGTGGATTGCGGCATTGCCGTTAATCCAGACGTGGTGCGCGCGCAAATGGAAGGCGGTATCGGCTTTGGTCTGAGCGCTGCGCTGCATAGCGAGATTACCCTCAATGAGGGGCGTGTTGAGCAATCCAACTTCGGCGACTACCCTGCCTTGCGCATTAATGAAATGCCGCACATTGAAGTACACATCGTGCCCTCCGCTGCCCCACCCACAGGCGTTGGCGAACCCGGCACGCCAGTGGTCGCCCCGGCTGTCGCGAATGCGCTGTTCTCCGCCACAGGCCAACGCTTGCGGCAACTGCCGTTCAAGCTAAATGCAGTAGAAAAATCGATGTAACAATCACGCAATGGATAGTGCCGATTTGCAAGTATTGCGCACTGCGATTGACTGGCTGCTCGCCGGGCATCGCGTCATGCTAGTAACAGTTGCAGCCACCTGGGGTTCTGCACCGCGCCCGCCCGGTGCCTGGGCTGCGGTGCGCGATGATGGCGTACTGATCGGTTCCGTCTCCGGCGGCTGCATTGAAGATGATCTCGTACAGCGCGTACGTGAGGGCAAGCTCCTTCAGGAGACAGATAGCCACAGAGACACCGTAGAAATACTTGCCTACGGCATAACACGCGAAGAAGCCGCGCGCTTTGGCCTGCCTTGTGGCGGCACGCTGCACCTGGTCATTGAAACCACACCCGATGTTCAGACCCTGCAACAGTTGCTGGAACGCACGCAAAAAGGTCAGCTAACCGCCCGCACACTTGACCTTGCCACGAGCCAGGCAACACTTGCCGACGCCACGGCCAACGACACGCTGATCTGGAACAAGCAGCAGCTGACCACCCTGCATGGCCCGCAACTGCGGTTGCTGATTATCGGTGCCGGGCAAATAGCTACTTATCTAGCCAGCATGGCGCAAGCGCTTGATTACGCCGTGATTGTTTGCGACCCAAGAGAGGAATATCGCGCGGCTTGGCAAGTTGCGGGTACGCAGTTGATCATGGAGATGCCGGATGATGCTGTCCTCGCCTTGAATGCCGATTCACGCACAGCCATCGTTGCCCTGACGCACGATCCCAAGCTGGATGACATGGCTTTGCTGGAAGCCCTCAAATCGCCTGCCTTTTATGTCGGCGCACTGGGCTCACGCGTTACCACAGCCAAACGCAAGGAACGCTTAAGACAGTATTTTGATCTCAGCCAGGAGGAGCTTGACCGTTTACACGGACCGGTCGGCTTGCCTATTGGCAGCCGCACCCCCGCCGAAATTGCGGTGTCGATTTTGGCCGAAATGATTGCCGTAAGGCATGGGATGCAACACCCAATCCGTGAGCATAAAACAAGCACCGAAAACCACGCTCAATACAATGAGCAATGATCATAGCCAGCCTGGCGACCACTGTGGTGGCGACTACTGCGGTATTTTGCTCGCTGCCGGTCATTCCCGCCGCTTTGGTGGAGACAAGTTAATGCACTCCTTAAGTAATGGCCTCGCAATGGCTTGCATGAGCGCACTCAACTTGCAACAGGTGTTGCCCAAAACGCTCGCTGTGGTACGACCTGATCAAAATGATCTCGCCGAACAATTCGCTCGACACGGCATAAAAACAGTCACCGTGAAACCAGGAAATACCCCATCTTGCGCTCAAGAAGGGCTGGGGCTAAGTATTGCTACCGGCGTGGCTGCTACACCCAACGCCCAAGGCTGGATCATTGCGCTAGCCGATATGCCTTATATTCAGCCAGCAAGCATCCGGCACGTTCTGCTTGCCTTGCAACAAGGCAGTCTGATGGCAGCACCCATCTTTCAAAAAAGACGTGGCCATCCTGTTGGTTTTGCGGCACCTTTTGGCCAGGCATTGCGAGCCTTACGAGGCGACCAAGGCGCTAAAAATCTATTGATTCAACATCACAACGTTCTAAAACTAGTCCCTTGCCAAGACAAAGGCATTTTGGCGGATATTGATACACCAACTGACCTGCTTGCCTGTTCGCCATAACTTGATCATGGCTTCGTTGGTGCAAGTTGGTGCAATAGTGGCTGTCTTTCGTTACAAATCATTTCCTATATACTGAAAAAATAATAATTTGCATCCCTTCAGGGAGCTAAAACTTTAGGAGGAAAGCATGTAAAATAATAATTTGCATCCCTTCAGGGAGCTAAAACTTTAGGAGGAAAGCATGTCAGGAAAAGATCATGTATCAACCCATAAAGCATTCGTTATTGTCGCAACGTCTATGCTTTTACTTTTATTAACCCACTCTGCTTACGCAGGCGGCGGCTACTTTGCCCTGGGTTATGGGCCGCTATCACGTCAAATGGCTGGTGCTACCACAGCCGTTGCGGGAGATGCCTTTGCCGGTGCATCCAACCCGGCAAAATTAACTGCCCTGAATAACCGATTAGACGCCGGGGTAGAACTTTTTAATCCACATCGCAAAGTGGACCGCACTGGCTCTGGCACACCCTTTGACTTCTCGGCTGACAGTAAAAACTCTCTTTATGTCATACCCGAACTTGCCTACGCCCACCGTATCAATGATCAACTCTCACTAGGCATTTCAATGTATGCCAATGGGGGCTTAAATAGCGAATATGTTGAAAACACTGGGATCCCAAACACCAACGCCAACCCGACACAATGCGGTACCGCACCGGGGAACTTTTTCCTGGGCTGCGGCAAAGCAGGCTTTGATTTAGCTCAAATCATCCTTGCACCAACAGCTGCATGGAAAGTAACCACGAAACACAGCATTGGTATCGCACCGTTATTTGCTCTACAACGTTTCAGCGCCTTTGGCCTGAATGCTTTTGCACCCACTTCACTCTATCCCGGCAATGTGACTGACCGGGGTAATGATTACGCACTTGGTGCAGGAGTACGCATTGGCTGGTTTGGCGAAATGAATGAATGGCTCAGCCTGGGCGCTGCCTATTCGAGCAAAATTTACATGCGCGACTTTGATCAATACAAAGGCTTGTTTGCAGAAGGTAGTTTTGATATTCCGGCCAATGCCAGCATTGGTTTGGCACTTAAACCATCAGCGACTTGGCTAATCGCTATGGATATCCAGCACATTTATTTCAGTGAAGTAAAAGCGCTGGGTAATAGCCTACTCAACTCCCTGACCAACCCGATAACCAACCCCTTGGGCAGCGCCACGGGCAGTGGTTTTGGCTGGCAACGTAACCAAACAACCTACAAGCTGGGTTTGGCTTACTCACCAACCCAACAACTGACTTTGCGTGGCGGATTTGCCTATGGCAAACGGCCCAATGACAACGATATTAACGCAGTCAGCTTTAGCGTGCTAACACCTAATCCATTACGTCAGGCAAGCCTTGGTTTTACCTGGAAAGTCGATGAAAAAA
>Ga0116141_10002999_pt1 | contig 14319 bp, 6 predicted proteins | sample AD_UKC097_MetaG_FD_89744 | JGI IMG/M metagenome (GOLD analysis project Ga0116141, IMG submission 89744) | Active sludge microbial communities of municipal wastewater-treating anaerobic digesters from USA - AD_UKC097_MetaG | ecosystem: Engineered > Bioreactor > Anaerobic > Digestate | place: USA...
AAGCCTGCTTGAAGGAGAGGATAACATGGCGAGTAATGAACAAGATGAGATTAAACGCTTGCGGACCGAATACGCTCGGCGGGGAAAAGACGGTCTCTCCAAAGCAAAGTACAGCCGTTTCAATCTAGTTCAGCTTTTTCTGCTGCAGAGCCGGGAAAGAGCGCTGCTCCACCTTTTGAGAAAACATGGCATCACAGATCTCAGTAACCTATCCATCTGCGAAATAGGTTGTGGGAGCGGCGGCGTTTTGCAGGAGATTCAAGCTCTTGGTGCGTCTCCTGATAAGCTGTTTGGTGTGGATTTGCTCTATCCACGCCTGCTTGAAGCAAGCTACCGTTTACCTTTAGCATTGCTTACCTGTGCGGATGGGCAATCGCTGCCTTTTCCCTCCAATTCCTTTGAGCTCATGTTGCAGTTTACGGCTTTTTCCTCGATCCTTAGCCCACAAGTGAAGCAAGCCATGGCGGCGGAAATTATGCGTGTGCTGCAGCCCCATGGCTTTCTGATTTGGTATGATTTTTGGCTGAACCCAACCAATCGGCAGACCAAAGGCATCCCGCCTAAAGAAATTGCAGCCTTATTCCCCCACTGCGTTCTGGAATTTCATAAGATTACATTAGCCCCTCCCATTGCTCGTATCGTGGTGCCATTTTCCTGGCCGCTGGCAATAATGCTTGAATCGATCAAACTGCTGAACTCCCACTATCTCGTTTACATTCAAAAAGAATCATAGAAGCGCTGCTTTATTGAACTTAAGCGCTTATTTGTTTGGTTTTCCTTTGGTGAGTGCCGTCGCTTTTGCATATTCGATGCATAAATCATAATACTGTGTTTGCAACTTTCATCCAAACATGGGGTTTTAGTAATCAGGTCAGAAAAGCTGCTTCCAGCTGGAATTTTGATTTGCGTTTGAAGCGAAGCCTTATTGAGATTTAAGTGTACTCTTGATAAGTAACAGGAATTAACTTTATTATGACAGACGACAAAAGTGAATTGCAATCCTTGCGCCAGCAGGCGTGCCTGGGCGGAGGAGCAAGGCGCATTGAAGCACAACACGCTAAGGGAAAAGCCACCGCACGCGAACGTATTGAAAAGCTGCTCGATCCGGGTACCTTCAACGAGATTGGCATGTTCATTACCCATCGCGCCAGCGGCTTTGACCTAGAAAAATCCCACCCTTATGGTGATGGTGTGGTGACCGGCTGGGGTAAAATCGACGGGCGCACTGTCTATGTGTTCGCCCAGGATTTCACCGTGATTGGCGGCTCGGTGGGCGAAATGCACGGGCGCAAAATTGCGCACCTGATGGATTTAGCACTTGAGAATGGCGCCCCCCTCATCGGGTTGAATGATTCAGGCGGGGCGCGCATTCAGGAAGGTGTGGATGCACTCGCTGGTTATGGCGAGATCTTCTACCGTAACGTGCAAGCTTCCGGCGTGATTCCGCAAATCTCCGTAATCCTAGGCCCTTGTGCGGGTGGAGCGGTTTATTCCCCGGCTATCACTGATTTTGTTTTCATGGTTGAGAACACAGCGCATATGTTCATTACAGGACCGGATGTGGTGAGGGCGGTGACGCATGAAGATATCAGCGCAGATGATCTTGGCGGAGCAGCGGTGCACAGCCAGCGCAGTGGCGTGGCGCATTTCACCGCAGGCGATGAAGACACTTTGCTCGCTAATGTACGTTACTTTCTTTCCTTTTTGCCTTCAAATAACCTAACCCCAACGCCAGAGCTCTCCCTGGGTGATGACCCAAACCGCCAAACGCTCGAACTACGTGGTCTTATCCCCATCGAGCCGCAGCAGCCCTATGACATCTTAGAGGTCATCCGTGCCCTGGTGGATGGCAAAGAGTTCCTGCAGGTGCAAAGCAGTTACGCTACCAACATCGTAGTGGGCTTTGCGCGCTTAAATGGCAGAACGGTGGGCGTAATTGCAAACCAGCCGGAGGTGCTAGCCGGCGTAATAGATATCAACGCCTCGGATAAGAGCGCGCGTTTTATTCGCTTTTGCGATGCCTTTCATATTCCTTTGCTCACCCTGGTGGATACGCCCGGCTTTATGCCCGGTGCTGAGCAGGAAAATGGCGGCATCATCCGTCATGGCGCCAAGATGATCTATGCTTATGCTGAGGCAACTGTACCCAAAGTGGCGCTCATCCTGCGTAAAGCCTATGGCGGTGCTTATATCGTGATGAGCTCCAAACACTTGGGCGGCGATATCAACTTTGCCTTACCGCACGCTGAAATTGCTGTGATGGGGCCGGAGGGCGCTGTCAATGTAGTTTTCCGCAAGGAAATTGAATCCGCCGGGGCGCCCGAGCAAAAACGTGCTCAGCTCGCCCAACTTTACCGGGAGGAGTTAGCCTCCCCCTTGGTGGCAGCTGCGCGCGGATACTTAGACGACATCCTCGAGCCGGAAGAGTGCAGGGCGCGCTTGATCACAGCCTTTGAGACGTTAGTTAGCAAGCGTCAAGCCGTTCCAGCCCGTAAACACGGCAATATACCTCTTTAGCACGTCATTTCCGATAAGGTTCCAATCGATGAAAAAGAACATAAAGGTTTTAATTGCTAACCGAGGGGAGATAGCCTTGCGCGTCTTGCGCACTTGCCGTGAGATGGGCATCCCGAGCGTAGCGGTCTACACAGACGTCGACGAGTTAGCGCTGCACGTGAGCTATGCCAATGAGGCTGTGTCTTTGGGAGAGCGCAATAGCTATTTAGATATTGAAAAGATCATTCAGGCTGCGCGTCAAAGTGGCGCTACGGCCATTCACCCGGGCTATGGTTTTTTGGCAGAAAATGCTGAATTTGCTAAAGCAGTGGAAGAAGCTGGCCTCACCTTCATTGGTCCGCGCCCAGAGACGATTGCGCTGCTAGGGGATAAGCTTGCTTCGCGCCAAGTGGCGAGTGAGTGCGGATTGCCGGTGCTACCAGGCTCGAGCTCTCCGCTGCCACTAGAGCTGCCCTTAGAGATGGCACGCCAGGTAAGTTATCCGGTGCTGGTAAAAGCAGCGGCTGGAGGCGGTGGCAGAGGCATTCGTTTAGCTATGAGCGCTGAGGAACTGCCCGAAGTGATCGCTGCCGCGCGACAAGAAGCCTTAGCGGCATTTGGCGATGATAAAGTGTTCTTGGAGTCAATGGTACAGCAAGCTCGGCATATAGAAGTGCAGATTTTAGGGGACGGCTGCGGCAATGTGCTCTGCTTGGGGGAGCGGGAATGCTCCATCCAGCGCCGACGCCAAAAGCTGATTGAAGAGGCTCCTGCCGCTGGGCTGCCGGAGAGCATTCGCACAAAGCTCTACGAGGCTGCTTTTCGCTTGGGGCATCAGCTCAATTACCGCGGCTTAGGCACGGTTGAGTTCTTGCTCGATGCTCAAAACGAATTTCATTTCATCGAGGTTAACCCACGCATCCAGGTAGAGCATCCGGTAACGGAGATGGTCACCGGCATGGACCTGGTAAAAGAGCAGCTAATGGTAGCTTTAGGCGCACCGCTGCGCATGCTGCAGGATCAAGTGGAGCTGCGTGGAGCAGCCATCGAGGCGCGTATTTTGGCCGAAGACCCAGCGCAAGACTTTTTGCCTTCTACGGGTAAAATCAGCTTCCTCAAAGAAGCTGGTGGACCGGGAATCCGCATCGACAGCGCGGTTTATCAGGGAATGCAAGTGAGCGCCGATTACGATTCGCTCCTTGCCAAGATCATCGCCTGGGGTGAGAACCGCCCAGCTGCGATCCGCCGCATACGCCGCGCCTTGGACGAATTTCAGATCGGGGGGCTGGCCACCGACCTCGAATTCCTCAAGCAGATTATCAATAGCACCCGCTTCCGCGCAGGCAATATCACCACTACCTACTTGGAAGAATTTCAACCGTCAGATGCCCAACCGGAATCGGAGCTTGAGCGTGCAGTGGCTTTGGCTGCAGCTCTGTATGCCAATGAACACCATGAGCGTAAATTTTCTGCTAAAACCAATGCATTGGACTTCTGGCAGCACACAGCCTGGCAGGAACAAATGACAGGAAAATGTTAGGAGGTAATCCTATGTCTTTATATTACGTTACTATAGGAAAAAACGAATATCGCGTGGACTTGAACGGCGCACAGACGAAAGTGAACGGTAAGCCCCTCGAGGGCAGGCTGCACCAGCTGAATGGCTCTGGCCTGCACATGCTGCAGTGCGAAAAGCAGACGCTGGAGCTTTTCCTAGACTCTCAAGAAAAAGACACCCTCGAGATCTTGGTAGGCAGCCGTAGAGTACTGGCAAAGGTTGAAACTTTACCCCAACGCCTCAACCATCCGCGCACTGAAGTGAACAACTCTGATCTATACTCCCCCATGCCTGGATTGATTGTGAGCGTTACGGTCTCGGTTGGCGAGCATGTGGAGCAAGGGCAGACGCTCGTTGCGCTCGAATCGATGAAAATGCAGATGCAGCTACGCGCCGCCTGCAACGGGCGGGTAACGCATGTGGCGGCTCAGCCTGGCCAGCAGGTGGAAAAGAACGCATTACTTGTGCGCGTCGACTCAGAAAGTTAAGGCTTAAAAGACTCAATTTTTGCTATTCAGAATTTATCGGAGAAGATTATGACCACTCCTCAATTGGTTGCTATCGTGGGACTCGGCGTTGTTTTACCGGATGCCAAGGACGTCCCTTCTTTTTGGAATAACATCAAAAGCGGAAGATATTCGATTACCGAAGTGCCGCCTGAGCGCTGGAACCCAGACCTGTATTACGCGGCTGATCCTTCCATCCCGGATAAGACTTATTCGAAAATTGGCGGTTGGGTGCGGGAGTTTGACTTTGAGCCGATCAAGTGGGGCATTCCCATTCCGCCGCGCGTGGCGGAAGCTATGGACGCAGCCCAAAAGTGGGCTATTGCTGCCACCCGGCAAGCCTTGATAGACTATGGTTACCCTCAGAAGGCTCTTGATCCCGAGCGTGTAGCGGTCATCTTGGGCAATTCCATGGGTGGCGAAAGCACCTATAACTCCAGCGTGCGCATCCGTTCGGCTGAATTCTTGGATGACTTGCAAAATATCGCTGCATTCCAAGGTTTGCCAAAGGATATGCAACAGGCGCTCTTGCAAGGATTGCAATCCCGCCTCGATCAGCGTTTTCTCAATATCACCGAAGATACGATGCCGGGCGAGCTCGCCAATATTATTGCCGGCCGGGTGGCTAACGTCTTCAATTTCTACGGCCCTAATTTCACTGCGGATGCAGCCTGCGCTTCGTCGTTTGCCGCGCTGCAAGCCGCCATCACCGGCTTGGCTAATGACCAGTTTGACGTTGTCGTTACTGGCGGCGTGGATCACAACATGGGACCGGAGACGTTCGTCAAGTTCAGCAAGATCGGCGCGCTTAGCCCAGATGGCTCTCGGCCTTACGCTGATGGCACGAATGGTTTTGTGATGGGCGAAGGGGCTGCTGTGTTCCTGCTCAAGCGCCTGGAAGATGCAGAAAAAGCTGGCGACCATATCTATGCCATTATCCGCTCTGTGGGTGCCAGCAGTGATGGACGTGGCAAGGGTATCACCGCGCCTAACCCACTGGGTCAGCAGCGCGCAGTCGAACGTGCTTGGAAGGCTGCCGGAATCTCGCCAGCCAGTGCCGGCTTGATTGAAGGGCACGGCACCTCTACTAAGGTGGGAGATGTGGTGGAAGTGAACAGCCTTAATGAAATCTTCGGTAGGTTAAATTTACGTGCGGGCAGCATCGCTTTAGGCTCGGTCAAGTCCAATTTTGGGCACCTCAAGAGCGCAGCGGGAGCTGCCGGCTTGCTCAAGGCTGTTTTAGCGTTGCATGATCATGTGCTGCCGCCCAGTGCCAACTTCGAGCGCCCCAACTCGCAGCTGGATTTTGCTCACATGCCTTTTGCAGTTCCGACCGAATTGCAACCTTGGGAACAATCCAACGATCAGCCACGCCGCGCTGGCGTGAGCGCTTTTGGCTTTGGTGGTACCAACTTCCATGTAGTCTTGGAGGAATACCTCCCGGGGCTCGCAACCCAGTCTGTGAAGGCCTACCCAGGAGTGGAAATCCTGCGGGAATCGCAAAAGGAAGCCAGCGTTCCGGCGCTCTATTCCAACCTCCTTTTTTTAGGAGCAGAGACGCATGCAGAGCTGCAACAGCAACTGGCGCAAACGCTTGGGCAAGCTCAACAGGGTACTCTCCCAGCTTCTGGGCTGCCAGATGCACAGCTCATAAACCAGTCAGAACGCTTAGCCATCTCCTATAGCTCGCCTGAGGATCTGATCAAGTTAGCTGAGAAAGCCCAAAAAACCCTCGAAGCCGATTCGTTGATAGGTTGGCAGGCTTTAGCTGCGCAAGGTGTGTTTCGCAGTAGCGGCAAGCCAGGCAAGTTAGCATTTCTCTTCCCCGGGCAAGGCTCGCAATACGTCAACATGTTGCGCGACCTGCGTGAAATCGAGCCTGTAGTGGCGGAGACCTTCAGCGAAGCCGATGAGATCATGACGCCCATCTTTGGGGGGCGCGCGCTCACCAGCTATATATATATGGAGGGCGATGAGGCTAGCCTGAAAGAGGCCGAAGAACACCTGCGCGATACGACCATTACCCAACCGGCTGTGCTAACGGCTAATGTGGCGCTTCTGCGTGTGTTAGAGAAGTACGGCTTTAAGCCCGATATGGTTATTGGGCATAGCTTAGGGGAGTATGCGGCGCTGGTGGCAGCTGGCGTGATGAGCTTTGGGGAGGCGCTGGAGGTGGTGAGCGCACGAGGGCGGGAGATGGCGCGGGTATCGCTCGCGGATAACGGCTGCATGGCGGCTGTTTCCGCTCCATTGGCTGAGGTCGAACGCATTATCCAAAGTGTGGATGGCTATGTGGTGATTGCGAACGTCAATAGCCCGGTTCAATCGGTCATTGGCGGGGCGACCAAAGCGGTTGAGGCCGCCATGGCAGCCTGCCAAGCAAAGGGTTATCAAGCCGTCAAGATTCAGGTGTCGCATGCCTTCCATACACGCATCGTAGCACCGGCTAGCGACCCTTTGCGCCAGGTGATTGCGCGCATGCAGTTGCACACGCCGCAAATTCCGATTGCTGCCAACGTTACTGGTGAGGTCTACCCCAATACGCCTGATGAAATTTTGGATATGCTTGCGCGGCAGGTGGCTTCGCCAGTCCAATTTATCAAGGGGATCGAGACGCTTTATGGGATGGGAGCGCGCACCTTTGTGGAGGTCGGGCCTAAGCGTGTTTTGAGCGGCCTCACCACAGATATCCTCAAAGGGCACGAAGATATTACAGTCCTATCTACCAATCATCCACGTAAAGGCGGCATGGCCAGCATGCATGATGCCCTCTGCGCGCTGCTCGCGGCGGGGTATGTGCCGGCAGTGACAGCCGAGAGCCGCGCGAGCGCCCCTACGCTTGAGATTCACGCTGAGCCTGCTAAGCCGACCCTACAAAAGGCGGATGACAAAGCAGAGATCCGAAATTTTGTGCTCAGCTTGGTGAGTGAGAAAACGGGCTATCCGCCGGAAATGCTTGACCTGGAACTGGACTTGGAAGCAGACCTCGGCATCGATACGGTCAAGCAAGCCGAGCTATTTGCCGCGGTGCGTGAGCACTTTGGCATCCCGCGTCGGGAAGACTTGCGCCTTTCCGAATACAACACCTTAAATAAAGTGATTGGCTTTGTGGTGGATGCGCTCAATGAGCAGCCTGGGGCGCCGAGTGCTGCAGCTGAGGCTGCTCAGCCAGCGGCAACTGCTAAGACAGAAAGTACTCCAGTTGATGCTCCAGCTTACGCCGTGGCGGAGCAAGTGGTGCAGCCTATAGCCATCAACACGCGCACGCTGCCGCAAATCCTTATGCCCACCGCATCTCATGCCGGGCTTACGGGCTCGGTGGTGATCAGCGGTACGGGCTTGGGCTTGCCTGGGCACAATCGGCACGTCTTCCAAGAGGATAACGTTGAAACTATTTTGAATGGAACTGTGCTGATCGACCCCCTGCCGGAGGAGCTACGCCAAAAAATCCTAGAGCGGCGCATTGTTCGTCTGGAAAAGAGCGATGCCGGCGCACAAATGGTCCCGATTGATGATCTTGAGCAGACCATCAAGCTAGCTGGCCAGCGCGGGCAGTTCGACCCAGCAGCGGAGTTTGGCATTCCGCAACACTTAGTCGAATCGACCGATATCACCACGCAGCTGGCTATGGCAGCCGGCATCGAAGCCCTGCGCGAGGCCAGCATCCCTCTTATGATGACCTATAAAAACACTAGCACAGGTGGCAAGCTGCCCAATCGCTGGATGCTGCCACCGGCTTTGGCCGATGAGACTGGTGTGATTTTCAGCTCAGCTTTCCCAGGCTATACTCAACTGAGCGACGAAGCGGATCGCTTCTATACCCATCAGAAGCTCTCGGCCCAGCTGGAGGAGCTGCGCAACCTGCAAGCCTTAGCCTCGGGCGAGCCTGCCCTGGCGAAGGCGTTAGCCGAGCGCATTGCTGCTTTAGAGGCAGAGCTAGCCACGCTGGACTATCATTTTGACCGCCGCTTTCTCTTCCGTATTCTTTCGATGGGGCATTCGCAGTTTGCGGAATACATCGGCGCGCGTGGGCCTAATACCCAGGTTAATGCTGCCTGCGCCTCGATGACTCAAGCGGTTAGTGTGGCGGAAGATTGGATTCGCAGCGGACGCTGCCGGCGGGTTGTGATCATCTCTGGAGATGACGTTTCGGACGGCAACTTAGGCGCCTGGATCGAAGCCGGCTTTTTGGCAACGGGCGCCGCTACAGCTGAAGGTGACTTGCGCAAAGCGGTGCTGCCCTTTGACCGCCGACGCAACGGCATGATCGTGGGGATGGGCGCGGCCGCATTGGTGGTTGAGTCGGAAGATGCCGTGCGGGAACGCGGTATGCGTGGGCTGGTAGAAGTGCTTTCCACCGAAATCGCCAATAGCGCTTTTCATGGCACACGGCTTGATGTCAACCACATTTCTGATGTGATGGGCCGCCTTTTAGCCAAAGTTGAGGAGCGCTTTAGCTTCCAGCGTTCAGATCTCACCGCCGAAATGATGTTCATGTCTCACGAGACTTATACCCCTGCGCGCGGCGGCAGTGCCGCAGCGGAAATCCATGCCCTGCGTCAAACTTTTGGGAGTAAAGCCAATCAAATTGTGATTGCTAACACCAAAGGTTTCACTGGGCATGCGATGGGCGTGGGCATCGAAGATGTTGTGGCGGTCCAGGCCCTCGTGCAGGGGCGTGTGCCCCCGATTGCCAATTTGGATGAACACTTCGAGCCTGACCCGGAACTTGGCGACCTCAACCTTTCACACGGCGGCAGCTACCCACTCAATTACGCGCTGCGCTTAGGTGCGGGCTTTGGCTCGCAGGTAGCCATGGCGCTATTGCGGCGCATCCCTGGGGATGGCGCACGCCAGCAGCCAGAGCTCTACCAGCATTGGTTAGATGAGATTAGCGGTCACCCCGGCGCAGAGCTCGAGGTGCAGCAGCATACCTTGCGCATCCGCCAAAACGGCTTGCCAGAGAACCCGCCCGCGACCTCATGCTGGAGGATGGGCGAAGGGCCGACCCTCTGGGCAGAAATACCTGAGCTGTTTGTGGCCTGGCCTGTCAGTCCGCAGGTGGCAAATGAGAGCCAACCCGCGGTTGCTGAGCTATTTCAGGCGGCACCCTCGCAGACTACTTCCCAAGCAGCTCCAGCAAATCAGGATGAGGCTAAAAATTTTATTTTAGGCTTAGTCAGTGAAAAAACAGGCTACCCGGTCGAAATGCTCGACCTCGATCTGGACCTGGAGGCGGACTTAGGCATCGATACCGTCAAACAGGCTGAGCTTTTTGCGGCTGTGCGCGAGCACTATGGCATCCCACGGAGTGAAGGCCTGCGCTTGACGGATTACAACACCCTGCAGAAAGTGATCGATTTTGCGGTCAATGGCGGAAAGGCTGCCGTCTCAGCTGTAGGCCCAGCACAGGAAGTTCCGGCCATGCCAGTGGAGCCGCCTGCCCTTGCCCCAAATGGGCAAGTGGGAGTTGCTGCTGCCCCTCAGGCATTCGACGAAGAGGCGGTGAAAGCTTTTGTGCTTGGGCTGGTGAGCGAAAAAACCGGCTACCCAGCCGAGATGCTCGACCTGGACCTTGACCTTGAGGCGGACTTGGGCATCGATACCGTCAAGCAGGCGGAACTTTTTGCCGCCGTACGCGAGTACTATGGCATCCCGCGGCGCGAGGACCTGCGCTTAGCCGAATATAACACCCTGCGCAAGGTGATGGACTTTGTGCTGGAAGCTAAACCTGCTGAGCAACGAGATGAGGCAGAAATGCCATCCCAGGCCCAAGCACCAGATTCCAAAGAACTGCTGGCTGCTCCCCGCCGGCGTGTACCTATGCCTATCTTGCTGCCAGAGCCAGGGCTTTGCTCGCCTACGGGCGTGAAACTGCGCGCAGGGATGCGCGTGATTGTGGTTGCTGACCGGGGCGGTGCCGGCAGCGCCTTGGCCAAGAAGCTGCGTGCCAAAAAGTTCGAAGTTTCCTTGCAAAAAGCCGGCACCGTGCTGAACCCCGATCCCTTTGGCGGGCAGCCGGTGGAGGGCGTGTACTTCCTTTCTGCGCTGGATAGCGAGCCAGCCTTAGAAGCGCTTTTGCCACAGGCTTGGCAGGATTTACTGGAAGAGCGACTGTTTGCGCTCACCCGTTTGCTACAAGCTTTACCTCAGCCGCCTTTTCTTGTCACAGCAACGCGTTGCGGCGGTTTGATGGGATACACACCTGAGGGCGCGACCAACCCCATGGGCGGCTTGGTGAGCGGATTTACCAAAGCGTTAATGCGCGAGCGCACAGAAATCTTGGTTAAAACGGTTGATTTTGAGGCGGATGCATCAGCCACCGCCATCGCCAGCCATTTGATCGATGAAACCCTTTGGGACCCGGCTATCAATGAAGTCGGTTGGCGCGGCGAGCAGCGCTTTGGCGTGATGCTTGAAGATCGACCCTTAAGCGAAACAGGCAGCTCCGATTTGCCCGAGCGGCCGGTTTACTTGGTCAGCGGCGGCACAGCCGGCATCATTGCACCCATCCTACTGGACCTGGCAGATCATACCCAGGGCAGCTTCTTCCTGTTAGGGCGGCACGCGCTGCCTGAGGCTGAAGATAGCGACCTAGCACGTTTACAAACGGACCCTATAGGCCTCAAAAAAGATTTGATGACGCGCTTGGCAGGCCGCGGCGAGAAAGCCACCCCTGCACGTGTGGAAGAAGAGCTGGCCGCCTTGCAGCGCGCCGCCAGCACCTTGGACACCGTTGCAAAATTGCGCGAGCATGGCGCTCAAGTGCATTACCTGATATGCGATGTAACCTCACCCGAAGCCACCGAAACGGCGGTGCAGCAGGCGCTGGAAACTGCTGGCCGAGTGGACGTGCTGCTGCATGCGGCTGGAGTAGAGTTTAGCCGGGGCTTTGAGCGCAAAGCCCAGCAGGAAATCGAGAAGACGGTGGCGGTGAAAGATACCGGTTTCTTCAACCTCTATCATGCCCTCTTGGCTGCCAACGCCCTACCCAGCCACATCCTGGCGTTTTCTTCGGTGGCAGCGCGCTTTGGCAACGCTGGCCAGACAGATTACAGCGCTGCCAATGACCTGCTCTGCCGCATGGTCAGCGCTTTACGCCAGCAGCATCCCGAGGTCAAAGCCCAGGTGATTGATTGGGGGGCTTGGGGCGAAGTTGGGATGGCCAGCCGCGGCCACATGCCCGAGCTGATGCAGCGCGCTGGCATCGAACTGCTCAAGCCGGCAGCCGCTGCGCCTTGTGTTTTCCGCGAGCTGGCTTTCGCGACGGCTGGTGAAACCGTCATAGCTGGCTCCTTAGGCCAAATGGAAGCAGGGCTTTCGCAAGAAAATACCCTCAATGCGGAGAAAGCCAATAAAGTCATCCAACAAAAGCAGCCTAAGCTTGCCATGTTGCAACAGGTTATTCAATTTACACCCGAAGAGGGGTTTGAATATGAAACTGAGCTCGACCCACTGATGGAGCCTTTCTTGCGCGATCATGCGCGTGAGGGGATTCCGCTCTTACCCGGCGTGATGGGTGTAGAAGCGTTTGTGGAAGCGGCACAAGTCGTTGCAGGGGTGCTTGGCGGCAAAGCTAATGGTTTGGTGTTGGACTATCTAGATGATATTCAATTTTTAGCGCCCCTCAAGATTTACCGCGATCAACCCCGGCGCTTCACCCTCAAGGCGCGCGCTCTCCCCGAGGGAGACGGCCTTTGCATTAGTGTACGGCTTGAGTCGCTTCTCGAGCGCCTGGGTCGGCCGGCAGAGCCCGTGCTTCACTTTAGCGGGCGGGTACACTTGCAGCTAGAGGCAAAAGGCGTGCACGCAAAATTGGCTGCCCCGCAATGGCAAGCGAATGGAGCCCTCACTGCTGAAGAGATTTACCAGCTCTACTTCCATGGGCCGGCTTTCCAGGTATTGGACAGGGTACAGCGCGCAGAAGGAAGCTTGCTCGGAAAGATGAACGCGCCGCTGCCCCCACTGGTGAGCGAAGGTAAAGCCCTCCTAACCAACCCTCGAGCGCTGGAGCTGGCTCTGCAAACCGCAGGGGTCTGGGAAGCAGCCATAACCGGTACCTTATCTTTGCCCAGCTCGATAGGCTGGCTCAAGCTCTATCCTATGGCAAATCTAGAAGGGATGCTGTTTGCAGAAGTGCATCCAGAGCAAGGCAGCGATGGCACGCTTACATTCTCGGCTAAAGTGGCAGACGCGAGTGGCACCTTGGCAATAGAGCTGCGTGATTATCACACAGTTCGGCTGCCTTTCCAAGCAGAGGCCGAGCGCATCGCGCCTTTCAAACGGCTGGTGGCATGAGCATGCAAAGCGTCGATGTAAGTTGTGGCAGCATCCAAGGCTTGCCGGAAGACGCCGAAGGTTTCCTTAGCCCACTTGAGGCCGAACACTACAGGCAGCTGAGCTTTACGACGCGCCAGCAGTCCTACCTACTTGGCCGGCTGGCAGGCAAGCTCCTGCTTCTACAGCAGCCGGGATTTGCTAATCTCCAACCCAGGGAAATGACCATCCTAAATAATCCTTTAGGCGTGCCGATCGCCTTGGTACAGGGTGAAGCCATCCTGGGATCCCTTTCACTCAGCCACAGTGGCGATCTGGGCGTAAGCGCTTATACTTCTACGCCGTGCTTTACCTTAGGGGTGGATGCTGAAATGCTCGCGCCGCGCTCGGCAGCCTTGGTGCAGGATTTTTTCACGCCCCGGGAAGCCGCGTTCATTGAAATGCTGCCGGCAGCCATGCAATCTGAATGGACAAACCGGCTGTGGAGCGCTAAAGAAGCCATACTCAAAGCGCTTAGTCTTGGCCTACGCGTCGACACGCGCCAAGTGGAAATCTTGCCTGGCAATACCCCCATTCGTACGGAGGGCTGGCAGCCGCTACTTGTGCAAAGTCCGCTGTTCAAGGCAGGTGCATGCCAGGTCTTCTCCTGCAGAGAGGAAGGCTTTGTGCTCAGCTTAGCAGTGCTATCCCAAGCCGAGTATCTTGAGACTTTTCAAATTAACCTTCGGGAAATGGTGCTCGAAGTACCTTTACTCTTAATAAATTGAAGGAATTACTGATGAATAAAACAGTTTATAATGAAGAAAAAGCCATGTTGATTGATCCCAGCCGCAGCGCAGAGCTTCTGCACCAGATTGAGCAGCCACTCTACTTGCTTATCACCGGGCAGCAAGCTGACTTGGTGCCGATACCGCCAGCTGGTTCTCAAGCCGTAGGAATGCTGCCAGCAGTGCCTCTCTCAGCGCTAGGGAGTGCCGCTTTCCGTTCGCGCTACGGCTTGAAGTATGCGCTCTATGGCGGTGCGATGGCAAATGGCATTGCTTCCGAGGATATGGCCATTGCCTTTGGCCGAGCCGGCATGATGGGTTCATTTGGCGCAGCCGGCCTCTCGCCTGCGCGGGTGGAGGCAGCCATTCAAAAGGTGCAAGCCGCATTACCGCAAGGGCTTTATCTCTTTAACCTGATATCCAGCCCTGGGGAGACGGGCCTGGAAGCTAAGTTAGTTGAGCTCTACTTGCAGCATGGTGTCAATGCCATCGAAGCTTCAGCTTTCGTCAGCATCACGGAGCCGCTAGTCTATTACCGCGCCTCAGGGCTAGCTCCAGCCTCAGATGGCTCTGTCGCGATTGGGCACCGCGTGGTTGCCAAGCTTTCGCGCGTGGAAGTGGCCAAGCGCTTTATGGAGCCAGCACCCAAAGATATCCTAAAGCGTTTGGTAGAAACTGGGAAGATCACACCTGAGCAAGCAGACCTAGCAGCTAA
>Ga0116141_10003002_pt1 | contig 14314 bp, 7 predicted proteins | sample AD_UKC097_MetaG_FD_89744 | JGI IMG/M metagenome (GOLD analysis project Ga0116141, IMG submission 89744) | Active sludge microbial communities of municipal wastewater-treating anaerobic digesters from USA - AD_UKC097_MetaG | ecosystem: Engineered > Bioreactor > Anaerobic > Digestate | place: USA...
AATATGAGTAATGAATATGGTGCAAGTAATATACAGGTTTTAGAGGGTCTTGAAGCAGTAAGAAAAAGACCGGCTATGTATATTGGTTCAACGGATATAAACGGTCTTCATCATCTTGTTTATGAGATTGTTGATAACTCAATAGATGAAGCTCTTGCCGGACATTGTGATACAATTAACGTATTTATAACTGAAGATAATTCCATAATTGTTGAGGATAACGGCCGAGGTATTCCTGTTGAACCGCATCCAGTTTATAAGAAAAGTGCAATGGAAATTGTTTTAACAAAACTTCATGCCGGCGGAAAGTTTGATAATGAAAGTTATAAAGTTTCAGGCGGACTTCACGGAGTAGGGGTTTCGGTTGTAAATGCTCTTTCAGAAAAAACACATGTCCTTGTAAGTAAAAATGGTAAAAAATATGAACAGGAATATGAAAGAGGTATTCCTAAATATGATGTTAGAGAGTGCGGAAAAAGTACAAAGAACGGAACAGTAGTTACTTTCAAACCTGACGCAAAGATATTTGAGGAAACTGTTTATCAATTTGATATACTTGCTAAAAGATTTAGAGAACTGGCTTTTTTAAATGCCGGAATAACAATCAATTTCAAGGATTTGAGAGGAAAGGGCAAGGAGGCAGTTTTTTATTTTAAAGGAGGTCTTTCTTCATTTATTGAATTTCTAACTGAGTCAAAAAGTCCAATAAACAAAAAGCCCATATATTTCCATACACAGAAAGATAATATAGATATTGAAATAGCTATTTCTTACATTGATTCTTACAATGAAATAGTTTATACATATGCTAACAATATTAATACAAGAGAAGGCGGAACACATCTTGTAGGTTTTAAATCCGCTCTTACGCGAGTGTTAAATGAATCCCTTAAAAAAGAAAAGTATGACAAAAAAATACAGCAGCTTTCCGGAGATGATGTTAGGGAAGGTTTGGTAGGAATCATAAGCGTAAAAATTCCGAATCCTCAGTTTGAAGGGCAGACAAAAATGAAGCTCGGGAATAATGAGGTAAAAGGAATTGTTGAGTCTGCGACAAATGAACATCTTTCTCTTTATTTTGATGAAAATCCGCAGGTTGTCAGAAAAATTCTTGATAAGTGTATTGTTAGTGCTCAGGCAAGAATAGCCGCAAAAAAAGCTAAAGACTTAACACGCAGAAAAAACGCACTTGAACATGACGCACTTCCGGGTAAACTTTCAGATTGTTCGGAAAAGGATCCTTCGAAATGTGAAATATATCTTGTAGAGGGAGATTCTGCGGGCGGTTCGGCTAAAAGCGGAAGAGACAGACGTTTTCAAGCAATTCTTCCGTTGAAAGGAAAAATTCTTAATGTTGAAAAAGCACGTTTGGATAAAATTCTTTCGAATGATGAAATACGTACTCTTATTACAGCGATGGGCACGGGAATAGGTGAAGAGCAGTTTGATATTTCAAAGGCGAGATATCATAAACTGATAATTATGACGGATGCCGACGTAGACGGATCTCATATCAGAACCCTGCTGCTGACATTCTTTTTCAGATATATGCCGGAACTTATCCGTCAGGGATATCTTTATATAGCACAGCCGCCGCTATACAGTGTTAAATATCAGCAGAAAATTACTTATGCATATTCTGATGATGAAAAAGACGGACTGGTTAAAGGCCTTCCGGAAGGTAAATATATTATCCAGAGATATAAAGGTCTTGGAGAGATGAATCCTGATCAGCTTTGGGAAACAACAATGAATCCGGAAAACAGAACTCTTTTAAAAGTTAATATGGATGATGAAATAAGTGCGGAAGGTGTTTTTTCCGTATTAATGGGAGATGATGTAGAACCAAGAAGAAAGTTCATTGAAGATAATGCAAAAAATGTTATTAATCTGGATCTTTGATAAAAACGTAACAGGAGCATAAAATTGGCTAAGAAGGATGATGAGAAGCAGGAACTTCTTATAAAAGAAAATCATGGAAAGATAAGTATTGTTGAAATAGAAGATCAGATGAAAGATTCTTATCTTGCCTATTCAATGAGTGTTATTGTCGGAAGAGCTCTTCCGGATGTTCGTGACGGTTTAAAACCGGTTCACAGAAGAATTTTGCATGCTATGAGCGAAAGGGCATGGAGACATGACAGACCATATGTAAAATGCGCTAAGATTGTCGGTGAAGTAATAGGTAACTTTCATCCTCATGGAGATGCTGCAGTATATGAAACTATGGTCCGTATGGCTCAGGATTTTTCAATGAATGTTCCTTTGATTGACGGTCAGGGAAATTTCGGTTCAGTAGACGGAGACCCTGCTGCAGCATACAGATATACAGAAGCGCGTCTAGAAAAAGTTGCTGAGGAATTGTTAAAAGATATCGACAAGGAAACTGTTGATCTTGTGGATAACTTTGACGGAACAAGACGAGAGCCGACTGTTCTTCCTGCAGCTTTCCCTAATCTTCTTGTTAACGGATCATCTGGTATTGCTGTTGGTATGGCTACTAACATTCCGCCTCATAATCTGCATGAAGTTATTGATGCATGTACGGCATTGATTGATGAGCCTGAACTTTCTTCAAAAGCTCTTATCAAATATGTTAAAGGTCCTGATTTTCCTACTGGCGGTATAATAATCGGAACCGAAGGAATCCATAAGGCTTTTCTTACCGGTAGAGGAAGTATTACTGTAAGAGCAAAACTGGAGATTGAAGAAGATAAAAAGGGAAAAGAGTATATAATTGTTTCTGAAATACCTTACCAGGTAAATAAAGCACAGCTAATTGCAAAAATTGCAGACCTTGTAAATTCAAAAGTAATTGAAGGGATAGGTGAGCTTCGCGATGAATCCGACAGAACAGGAATGCGTATTGTAATAGGAATAAAAAGAGATGCATCTTCAAATATTATTCTGAATCTTCTTTATAAGCATACTGCTCTTCAGTCGTCTTTTGGAATTATCCAGCTTGCACTTGTAAATAATGAACCAAAAGTTTTGGATCTGAAAGGAATTCTTTCAAACTATATACTGCATAGAAAAGAAGTCGTTTATAAAAGAACTCAGTATGAACTTCGAAAAGCTGAAGAAAGAGCTCATATTTTAGAAGGACTGAAAATAGCTCTTGATAATATAGATGAAGTCATTGCTATTATAAGAGGATCAAAGACTGTTGATGAAGCTGATAATAAACTTCAAAAAAGATTTAAGCTCTCTGAACGTCAGTCAAAAGCTATTCTTGATATGCGTCTTCAGAGATTAACAAGTCTTGAGATTAAAAAAATTGAAGAAGAATTGAGAGAGCTTCATAAACTTATCGCAGAATTGAAATCGATACTTGCAAGTGATAAAAAAGTTCTTGGAATTGTTAAAAAAGAACTAATTGATATTAAAGAAAGATATCCTTCAAAAAGAAAAACTGAAATTACTATAACAGGAGAAGTTTCAACTGATTTTGATTTAACAGATCTAATTGCTGATGAAGATGTAATGGTTTCAATTACAAACGACGGATTTATCCGCCGTCTGCCTCTTGACTCTTTTAAAAAACAACGACGCGGCGGAAAAGGCGTTTCCGGAATGAGTTCTTCAAAAAAAGAAGATTTTGTTAAGCTGATGAAAATTACGGCTATGCATGATACCATGCTTCTTTTTTCAAACAAAGGTAAAGTCTTTGCCATGAAAACTCATGAAGTACCGCAGGCTTCAAAGACCACAAGAGGAAAATCTCTTAAAGGTTTAATCAATCTAGCAACTGGAGAAAATATAACAGCTATTTGTCCTGTTGAAGATTTTGATGCCGAAAAATATATGTGTATGGCTACTAAGCAGGGTATTTTGAAAAAGATAACTGTGTCTGAGTTTAAAAACGTTAAGAAAAACGGAATAATAGCTATCGGTTTGAAAAAAGAAGATGAACTTGTTAATGTCGTTGAATGTACTACAAATGATGATATTGTAATAGGTTCTAAGTTCGGAAGTCTTTTAAGAACAAATCTTTCAAAAATGCGTCCTATGGGAAGAGGTGCTGCCGGAATCATAGGAATGCGTCTTGAGGAAGAAGATCAAATAATAGGTGTTGATACCGTAAAACCGGAATCTTCTCTTTTCGTGATAAGTGAAAAAGGTTTCGGAAAAAGGATTGAGTATAAGAACTTTCAGACAAAAGGACGCGGCGGAAAAGGAATGACTTTTCTAAAACCGAGTGATAAAAATGGAAATGCAGCAGCAATCAGTTCTGTTTTTGACGATGATGAGCTTATCATAATGTCAAAAGAAGGAATGACCATCCGTCTGATTGCAAAAGATATTCCTTTGCAGGGCAGACCTGCGGTAGGAGTAAGAATTTTGCATACAAAGGACAATGATACTGTTTCTGATTTTGCGATTGTAAATGAGGAAATGCCCGAAGAATAGTAAAATTACAGAATAAAACAGAATCTTAAATTCTGTTTTATTCTGTAATAAAATGAAGAAATAACCGATAAATTAGTATTATGAAAAAAAGTTTTTTATTTTTATCAATATTATTTATTTCCGGAATTATTTATCCAAGTCTGACGGGTATCGAGAAGATTAATAATGAAAATTTTAACTTAATACAATCAGATATTCTTTCAGAATTAATGTTAAAATACGGTTATGAAGAAAGTCCGAAATTTAAGGCATATCTGATTTGTGCTGAATCCGGTGAAAATTCTCATATTGAAAAAGAATACCGCTTTGATTATAAAGGAACAGCAAATGATACATCTTATTGGCCGGCATCTACAGTTAAATTATTTGCTTCAGTTGCCGCTTTAAAAAAAGCACAAACATTAAAAATATCTCCAAAAGAAAAAATATATTTTAAAATTAAGAAAAGAACTTATTCTGATACTCTGGAAAATCTGATAAACGAATCCATTATTAATAGTGATAATATTTCTTACAATTTTTTAGTTCAATTTTCGGGATTTGATTATTTGAATAGAAATTTTTTGTGGAATGAAAACGGTTTCAGGAAAACGATGCTTTTTAAAGCATATGGTCTCAGCGAATCGAAAAGAAGAATGCGCGCTCCCGTTTCTTTTACAGAAATGATTCCAGTTTATGTACAAAGAGATAAGAAATATTATGTCAGAAAAAAAGTAACTTATTCCAGCCTTAAGGTTAATAAAAAAAGGTATTCTCAAACAAGTCTTTATGATGTTGGAGAATGCATGCATAGATTTATTTTTCAGAATGATCTTTCGCAAGATGAGTGCTATAATATAAAGGAAGATTATAGAAATATTCTAACAAATGCGTTATCTGAAGATAAACTTACATTTAATGAAACAGTAAAAATATTTAAAGAAGAATTCGGTAAGGATTTTGAATTTTATAATAAACCTGGATTCGGTAACGGATGGTATTCAGAGGTAATCTATTTCAAAGATCCTTTTTACGGAAGACACTGGGTTCTGTCTTTAGCTGATTATTCCGGTGCGGATTCCTTAAAAGATGAATTATCAATTATTGCAAAAATAATAAAAAACAATGATCTGTTTGAGAATAAAACTTTATTTACCAAAAACATCAAAGATAAATAATTCCTTGTATATTAAATAGTATTTTGAAATTGACAATTAATGATTTGAATTGATTTTTGAACCACGAGGATGAAATATATGTTAAAGAGATTTTTTACTGCATTACTTCTTCTGTTTTTTATTTCCTGCGGAAACAATAGTTCTGATTCAAAAGAGGAAATAACAGATAATAAAAATTCCGTTTCTGATTCATCAAAAAATGACGGAAGATCACAGTTTACCTGGGAGCAGATTAGCAAACTTATAGAAAGTGATAAAGCGAATAATATAAGAAATTTCGAGTGTACTAAGGAAGATTGGGAAACAGCAATTAAAAATTATAACGATACTGTAATTGCTACCTTAAAAACCAGAAAATACGCTACACCAGAATTGATAGAGGCGATGTCAATTGTTCCGCGTCCTTTCTTTGCTTATAATTATGAAAAAAATGAAAGCAGAATGATGCAGACAAATGATTTCAATGTTATTCTTGATTTAGGCTGGGGTTCTACTATGTCTGCTCCGAGTATTCAGGGCTTTATGACTGCGAATCTTAATCCGAAAAAAGATGAAGTCGCTCTAGAAATCGGTACCGGTTCAGGGATTCAGTCAGCAATCCTTTCACGTCTTGTAAAAAAAGTTTATAGTATAGAAATCAGAGAAAAACTTGCAGAAAGAGTAAATCATACTTTAAAAGCAGTCGGCTATGATAATATTGAAACGAAAACCGGTGACGGATATTATGGTTGGGAAGAAAAAGGTCCTTTCGATATTATTATTGTAACCTGCCAGGCAAATCATATTCCGCCTGAATTGATAAAACAGCTAAAACCTACCGGTAGAATGGTTATTCCTGTTGGTCCTGCATGGTCAAGAAATCAGCAGATGCTTAAAGTATGGAAAGATCCTGAAACAGGAAAAGTTGTTTCACAGAGACTTTTAGCAAGTACTTTGTTTATTCCTATGCTGGGAGCTAATGAGGGGAAAAAGGATAAAAAATGATTAAGAAAAATTATTTCTGGTCTCTGTTCTTTATATGTGCTTCTACTATTTCTCTTGAAGTTGCTATGCTGCGGTTTTTTTCCGCAGCATCATGGCAGTCCTTCGGAGCAATGGTTATAAGTATTGCTTTGATGGGATTCGGTGTTAGCGGCACGGTTCTTACTATTTTTAAGGACTTTTTTCATCATGAGACCAGAAAGAAGATTTCTTATATAGCAATATTATACCTGATTTCTCTTTCTCTTTCTTTTTTAGCAGCATCTTATATTCAGTTTAATCCGAATAAAATGCTGAACCCCTCAACTATTCCGGGAGAAGTCGTAAACCTTGCAAAATATTTTGCAGTGTTTTTTGTTCCATTCTTTTTTGGCGGTCTTTATACAGGTCTTTCTTTTATTATTCATCATGAGAAGATCGGTAAGATATATTTCTTTGATCTTTTCGGTGCTGGTTTGGGTGCATTATCCGTAATTTTTGTAATGTATGTTCTGAATCCATTTTATCTGGTAGTTTATGTTTTCATTCTTGCATTGGTTGCGACTTTTTTAACATTAAAGAATTCAGAAATAGGAAAGAAGCAAACTGCGGTTTGTTTAATTTTAGTTTTGAGTTCAATATCTGCTTTTATTTTCTTTGATAAATCCGACTATCATATTTATAAACCGGCAAGTCAGATTAAACTTGTTGCTGGGAACAAACCTCTTTTAAAAAAGCCAATCTATTCCCCTGTTGGAATGATTGAAGTAAATTCAAATCTGACTGAAAAATGTAATCTTCCTCTTTCCCAGGAATTTGCAACATATGTTCCTGACGGAATTTTACCGGATATTTATCCAGGTATATACATAGATGGAAACAGAGCAGACGGTCTATTTGTAAAATCTGAAGATACGCGATTTGCTCATTACAGTTTATACAACGCTCAGTATCTTTTAAAGAAGAATCCGGAAACTCTTTTAATCGGCTGCGGCGGAGGATTTAATGTCTTTAAAGCCTATGAACTGGGTGCAAAAAATCTTACAATAGTTGAACCGAATCCGTTTATGATATCTCTTTTGAAAGATGAATTTTCAGAAATGAACGGAAATCTTCTTAACAGAAAAGACCAGACTATTATTGTAAATGACGGAAGGACGTTTGCGTTAAGAGAAAAGAAGAAATATGATTTAGTTGAAATTTCTGATTATGCAGTTTCTTCCCGTCAGGAGGAAAATTATCTTCTGACAGTTGAAGCTTTAAAAGATTATGATAATCTTTTAAAAGAAAAAGGAATTTTATCTGTAGGAATAGATGTTTCTGAGAATTTCTTTTACGCTTTAAGACTTGTTAAAACTGTGAGAGATTATATCTCTGAGAATGGAGATAATCCGAATAACAGAATAGTAGTTATCAAAAGTCTTTTTAAAATGCTTATATTGGTTAAAAAAGGTGATTTTGAAAAATCTGAAATAGATACTTTAAATAAATTCTGTTCAGACTTAGCTTTTGATCTAATGTACTATCCTGGGATTACAGGTGACGGAGCTATTTACAACATATCTCAGTATATAAAGATTAAAGAAAATGATAATACAGATCCTATGGACATTGCTCCTGTGATGAAAATGAAGGATGATCAGTTATATTCTTTGGTTAGCGGTATTATTAACGGATCAGAAAAGCTTGATAATTGCATTTTCGATTTTAAGCCGGCAAGAGATAATTGTCCTTATTTCTATTCTCTATTAAAGCCTTCAAAGCTAAATAAAGCAATATCTACTTATGAATTAGGCGGACTTCCTCAACAGGAAATCGGATCGTTAATATTATTTTCAAACTTTTTTAATGTACTGGTTTCAGCATTGATTGTTGTTCTGATACCTTTTGCAGCAAAATTTGTAATTAAAAGAAAAAAGCATTTTCATTTATCACCGAAATTCTACTTAAAAAGCGGGACATATTTCATGTGTCTAGGTCTGGGATTTCTTTTTATTGAAATGATTCTTATTCAGAAATTAGCTCTGTTTCTTGGAGATATAATTTATTCTTTCTCGATTGTTCTTTCTAGTATATTGATTTATGCCGGAGTAGGTTCTTATTTTTCAGAAAAATTTGTTAATAATCCAAAACGATGTGTCAGGTTTGCTTCATTTTTTACTGTCCTGGGAGTTTTGTTCATTATATTTATTCTTCCTTCACTAATTCATTTTTTCAGTTTTGCTTCTTTTCCTTTACGTATAGTTATCTCTTTGATTATTTCAGCTCCTGTAGCTATTTTTCTAGGTTTCTTTTTTCCTTTAGGTCTTGGTCAGCTAAAGGGAAAAAAATCCGCTTTTGTTCCATGGGCATGGAGTATTAACGGAGCGTTTTCTGTAATTTCATCCGTTAGTGCAAAAATATTGTCTCAGATTGCAGGATTCAATTTTGTTCTGATTCTTGCTGCAATTCTTTATATTGTTGCGGCTTTGGTTTTTCCTGAACATTCTGAAGCTGATAATAAAGAATAGAAAATTGATTCTTATTCATAAGGCTCTTTATATAAAGAGCCTTATATTAAGGGGCGTAAATGGAATATTTTTTACTATTTATCAGTATTTTTCTTTCTTTAACTTCTTTGCTTGTTTCAGCTTTTCTTTTTATTAAAATAGAAAGACTTTTAGAAGGTAGATTTAAGAAAGAGCCGTCTTCTAAAGCCAAAATAGATATACCAAATAGAACTTCTAAAAAGTCAAAATTAGTAGATCAAAAAAAAAACTATAAAGATATAATCTTAAAAGCTGAAAAAAAATATTTCAGAAATATAACCAATATTATCGGATTATTTTTTCTTTCTATCGGATTACTGTTTTTTGCAGGGTATGCCTTTTCTCAAATATCTCCTTTCATTAGATTTATTTTATTAAACGCTTTATCGATATTACTCTTGATATTAGGTTTTCTTTTTCAGAAAAAAAGAAAACCTAATATAGCTATAATATTAAAAACTTTATGCGGAGCAGTTTTATTGTTTTCTGCAGTTGGTTCAGCTAAATTTCAACTGCTTCATTGGACAAATAATGAATTATACTTAATGATTTATTCATTATTCTCTGTTATTGTTAATGTGTTACTTGCTTATGTAAAAAATGACAATAATTATGATAAGATTCATTTACTATTATCTCTGTTTGCATTATCTTTTTTAAACCAGACTAACAGCATTTTTGTTATATCCGCTATTTTCTCCGTTAGTGCGGTATTAATCTCAATAAAAAGACAAGATCTTTATTCGGTCTATATAATATCCTTTATTTATTTTATCTATCAATTATATGTTTCTTTTACTTCAGCTTACTTTTTTCAATTAAATAATAATGTAGGTATAGTTTCAAGTTTCGTAATAGTTTTGTTTCCATTATTATTATATATTTATAGAAGAGATACGGTTAAAATACGATTTCCATTTTCTTTAATATTTTATTTGATAAATATTTTTATGTTTTTCATAACAATATATCAGTATTCAATCAGCAAAGAAAATAAAGAAATATTACTATTTGGATCAGCTTTAGTGTTATATATAATAACAAAGAAAATGCTGAAATCAGTTTATCAATATATTAAGACTGTTAATATTTTTGCAATTATTGTTATCATTCTTTATGCTATATATTCATTAAATAATTTTAGTATTGGTAATGGTCTAATTATTTGTTCATCAATAATATTTCTATATCTAATGTTATTGATAGAATACAAAGATGAAATCGTATTTAATGTATTATCTGTTGCTAGCAGTGTTTATATATTTGGATTGATTAATCTAATTAGATTAAATTCTTTCTCGAATAACTTAGAATTAGTAAAATATGGAATAACCGCAATTGTGTCGGGAATATTCTTTATTGTTTATATGTCAGCAGATAAGAAAGTAAAATATTTAAATACTAAAATATGGTTTATAACAGGAATTCTTCCTTCTATAATACTTTCAGCATTATTTTTTTCTACAAGCTTTTCTTTTCGAAATTATCTTCTTTGGGGAATTTTCTTAATATTTTCAACAATTGTAAGTTTTGGATTAAAAAACGCATCATTGAAATATGGGCAGGTAATTTCTGTTTTTATTTATTGCATTAGTGGATTCATTAATTTTGAAATTTCATATGATATTACAACTTCTTTATATCATTTTCTGCCTTTCATTATTATTCCATTGATAAGCCTTTTTTATTATTCTGAAAACAATGATTTCTTTTGCCGTTTTGTTTCAATGTTTACGATGTTTAGTTCTGTTCTTTGGTTTTGTTATAAAATATTTTTCCCTATTTCATCGCCTCTACCCGGAGTTATTTATTTACTGTTGTCGATATTTTCTTATGAAATCGGAGATTTAATATCTTCTACGAAAGTTAAATTATTATACAGATTAAAAAATAATTTTTATTTATGGGGTTTTCTTTTAAGTATATTGTTTTTAATTTTTCATTTAGCAATCATTTTAAATTCTGAAAAGTATTTCGATATTAAAGGATTTCATTTTCAAGTAAGACTATTAATAGAAATTGCGGCAATAATTGTTTTTTTATACTTTTGTTTATCAAAAAGAAAAATATCAAACATTATAATTAGCAAACTATATAATTTAAATATAGAAATTCTTGTTTTAGTGATTATATTTGCAGTAAAATCTCAAATTCAAAGAATATATCATTCTCCAATTTGGGTATTAATATCCTTTCTAATATTCTTTGGCTGTAAATACTTAAATGGAAATCCATGGAGATTAAAATTATATTCAGTATTATTTTGTTTAGCATCAATGATTCAAACTGCCTTTTATTTAGGTACAAAAGTTTCTGCTGATGGAATTTTCTATAAACAGGGATGGTTTTTAGGTATCATCGCTGTATCTCTTCAATGCGTATTCATAATTACTATAAGACAGAGTAAATATCTGGAAGTTCCAGATATTTCAAATAGAAATGGACTCATAGGAATTATTAAAAAGCAAATTCAATTAAAATATGACAGATATATGTATTACTTATTATTTTTGTGTATTGCATTATATATAAAGAGTTCTTTCGATAGTTCAATTCATTCTTTGTTATGGTTAATCGAAACATTCATAATATATATAACCGGAGTTATTCATAAGGATAAAACATTAAGAATGATAGCAGTTTCGTTTATTATTTTATGTCTTTTCAGAATGATCATAGTTGATTTGAAAGAACAGAATCTGATAATAAAATCAGCGATATTCTTTATCGCAGGAATTCTTTTAATATTGATAAATATGATATATAAAAAGAAAGTATACAGTAATGAAAATTAAATTTATTTTTTTGCCGATATCTATAGCCTTAATTATTTTTCTGATAATAAATCTTTATAATCAGAAGATTGATTCTAAAATAGATTTTTCGTCATCAGCATTTTTTAGATTAATGGGGGCGTCAGCTGAATCTTTAACAGGTATTCTCGTTAAATCAGTGCCTGTTGACAATTTAGATGAAAAAGAGTATGGAGAAGCTTTAAAAGAAAGATTTAGTCCCGGAAAAAAAAATATTTCTTATAATCGAATTAATAATATAATGAAGATATTGGCAGTTAAAAAAAAGAAAAATTTTGATTATGAAGTTTTTGTACTAGAAGATCTTACTCCTAATGCTTACGCAATGCCTGGAGGAGTAATTGTTGTAACTAGAGGGCTATGCAATTTAATGAATGATGATGAATTAGCAGCTATTTTAGGTCATGAAATGGGACATATTGAACTGTCACATGCTTTTGATAAAGTAAGAATAGAAATTGCTGCAAAAAAAATGAAAATTGAAACACTAGGAGAAATGACACACATAGGAACAAGTATAATTATTAATAATATATATTCAATGGCACAGGAAAATGAGGCAGATGAATATGCATGGAGTATTCTTCGTGAGACAAACTTAAAAACGAAGGGATTACCTGACGCATTAATTAAGCTAAAAAATGAAAATATTAAATATATTAAAAAAACTGAGAGTGTCGATTACTTTTCTTCGCATCCCCCAATAGATAAGAGAATAGAAAAGTTTACAGAAAGAGAAAGAATTATGAAGAAAAATCCTTGATCTTAATGGGTGCTAAATAAGAACCTGATTTATTAGGAGATATTAATGGCTATAGAAAGAACTTTTTCAATAATTAAACCCAATGCAGTAAAGAAGAATGTAATTGGTGAAATTTTGACGAGATTTGAGAAAAGCGGACTTAAAGTAATTGCTTCAAGAATGATTCATATGTCAAGAAAAGAAGCTGAAGGATTTTATTCAGTTCATAAAGGTAAACCTTTTTTTGACGACTTGGTTTCATTTATGATTTCCGGTCCGGTAGTTGTTCAGGTTCTTGAGGGCGAGAATGCAATCTTAAAAAACAGAGAAATAATGGGTGCAACTAATCCGGCAAATGCAGCACCTGGAACAATAAGAGCGGATTTTGCTGATGGCTTTACAGAAAATGCTGTTCACGGTTCTGATGCTCCGGAAACAGCTAATCAGGAAATAGCATACTTTTTTTCTGAAACAGAAATATGTCCAAGATAAAACAAAAAGCCGCGCTTTAGCGCGGCTTTATCTTAAGTACTAATTTTCAAATCTAATATTAACAGCTCCGCCGTGCTTATCATCAAATCCTTCAACTTCGGAAATTTTAAGAACGAAATCTTTTGATTTTCTTAAGCCTTCTTCAGAAATATTTTGAAATGTCATTCTTCTCATAAATGAATCAACAGATAAACCGGAAGAAAATCTTGCTGCGCCGCCTACAGGAAGAATATGGTTTGTTCCTGAAAAGTAATCGCCAATTGGAACTGGAGAGTACGAACCAAGGAAGACGGAACCTGCATTTTTAATTTTTTCTAAGTAAGAATTCGGATTACTTACCATAACCTGAAGATGTTCAGGAGCATATTTATTTGAGAAATCTATAGCTTCTTCGAGACTATCCGATAAAAGAATTAAAGCATGATTTTTTATTGATTCGTGCTTTATTCTGCTTCTGCCTCTGCCGCTATCAAGATCTTCTTTTATGTAAGAAATAACTTCTTTTGCAAATTTTTCAGATGTTGTTACTAAAATAGATTTAGCATTTTCCTCATGCTCTGCCTGTGCAAGCAAATCCCATGCCGTCCATTTAGGATTTGCACTTTCATCAGCAATTATTAGAACTTCGCTTACGCCGGCAAGAGAATCAATTTGAATTACGCCCAGACTGAAAAGATAACTTTTAGCTGCTGTAACAAAGACATTGCCGGGACCTACTATAATTTCTGACTTTGGAACAGTTTCGGTTCCAAAAGCAGCAGCAGCTATTCCCTGAGCCCCTCCTGCCTTGATTATATTAGTAATACCTAGAATCTTGCATGCAGCACAAACGGGATCAGCGATTTTTCCTTCGTTTCTTGGAGGTGAAATTAAAGTAATGTCAGAAACCCCTGCAATCTGTGCCGGAATTATCCCCATAAGAACGGAGGAGGGATATGCGGCTTTTCCTCCAGGTACGTAAACTGCAGCGCTGTCGATAGCGTGGTATTTTAACCCAAGAAGAGATCCGTCAGGACGGCTGTAAGAAAAATTATTTTTAATCTGCTTTGAATGAAATTCACGGATATTATCTACAGCTTTTTCAAGGGCAATGATTACTTCTTTAGAGGTATTTGAATAACCTTTTTCAATTTCTGTCTTTTCAGCAAGAACAGAATCAATTTTGAATTTATCAAATTTTTCGGTATAATTAATAACTGCAGAATTTCCGTG
>Ga0116141_10003003_pt1 | contig 14313 bp, 22 predicted proteins | sample AD_UKC097_MetaG_FD_89744 | JGI IMG/M metagenome (GOLD analysis project Ga0116141, IMG submission 89744) | Active sludge microbial communities of municipal wastewater-treating anaerobic digesters from USA - AD_UKC097_MetaG | ecosystem: Engineered > Bioreactor > Anaerobic > Digestate | place: USA...
AGGCGTCGAGAAATTCGGCGTCGGTGATCGGCTCGGCCGCGAGGTCCGCCTCGATCTCCGCGCGCTCCCGCGCGGTGTAGGGCGCGTCGGATGCGGCGAGTTTTTCGCGGATGGCCGCGCGCACATCCGGGCTCAGCGCATTGGCGCGGATGCGCCGGTCCAGCGCACGGCGCTCGCTGGTCTTCAGGCGCCGAAAACGCGCGCGGCACTGCACCGCCTCGGGCGCTCCGTCGTCACCGACGATCTGGTAGTTCACGGTGGCCCAGAAGGCCACCGACGCAAGAACAACAGCCATGGTGCTGCCTCCCCCGCTCAGACCTTGATGGACCACTCGTCGTTGCCCGCATTGCTCGGAATGCAGCGGTACGGCACGGTGATCATGTGAATGCCGTCCTGCTCGGCATAGCTCGGCTTGCCGATCTGCGCGCGCGGCACATTGAGCGTGATGGTGTTCGTTGCCGCCTGGCCGTGCTTGAGCACCAGCGGGACGGCCGCTGAGGAGCGGGCCAGCGCGATCCAGTCCTTCACCGCCACGGTGGTGTCACGGAAGGTCAGGCTGCCGGTGCTGGCGCGGCCGGTGATTTCCGTGGTGTCCACGTTCATCAGGTCCTGCTTGACGACCTGGTTGCCGCAGTCGAACGAGAACGCGTTGCACGCCACCGTCACGCCGTCGAGCGTAAGCGTGGTGTTGAGCTTGTTGACGCCAAGCGGCTTCTGGAACGCTGCGTAGTTCACGGCCGGCATGCCGCCCACGTCCTCCACCGGCATGAACGCGCCGGTGAACTCGAACTGCCACTTCGGAATGCCCTTGGCATCGGCGGTGATTTTGAACGTTCCCCGCGCGCCGGCCATCTTGTAGAGTCGGCGGTCGATGGTGCAGTAGATCGAGATCGACTCCACCCCATCGGTCACCGGGTCGAACAGCGTGTTCGGGTCGGGGTCGGGGGCCGGCGTGTTGGTGGCACTTGCTGCGCAAGCGCGCAGCAGCGCGGTGTAGCCCGGCAGCGTACCGGCGGGGGCCACGCCGGCAAAACCAACGCTGAACGCGAGCTTGCGGTACTGGGTCACGAGGATCGTTTCACTGGCGCCAAAGTAGGGTCGGATGACGCCATGATCCACTTCGTCGCCATCGATGGGCGTGAGCGTCACATCGCTCACCTCGATGGCGTCGGCCGCAGCCACGGTGGCCAGCGTGCCAGGCGTCGCCTCGACCTTGGCCAGAATGGCCATCTTGCGGAAGAACTTCGGGTCGGTCATTGCGGTTGCTCCTGTTCGGTTGCGGTGTTGACGGTTTCAGTGATGGGCATCGGTGGTGCGTCGCCATCCGGTTGCGGCGGCGGCATGCGCACGCGGCCCTGCGGCGTGCGCACATACAGGCCGCCGCGTCCGTGGTAGGCGTCGGTGCTCTGAGGCACCGAAGCGAGTTCGCTGACGGTTCGTGCGCGGCGGTTCATGGTTCGCTCCGAAAGTAGGTGCGCAGCGTGTAGTCGTCGGCCCACCACAGATGGCGCGCACCGTTCACATCCATGAGCTGGCCGCCGGAATAAAGAACCGGCTCTCCGGTCGCGTCATCCGGCACCCAGCCTACGAGCGCATGCCGCGCCTGGGTCCGTGCGGCATCGAGCGCCTGCAGCGCGTCGGCTCCGTGCGTGCTGCGCAGCGCAGGAACGACAACGATCACGGCAAAGCGACAGTCGATGAACTGATCGGTCTCTCCGGTGTGCGGCCCAACTTCTGCGGCCCGCTCAGCCATGGGGATGAGGTACATGGCAGGCACGGCCCGCGCGCCGTCCATGGCTTCGACCAGGCTTGACGCTCCGCCGATCTCGCGCATCCCAGTCACCGCTGCGCGCAGCCTGGACAATGCCGGCTCGAACCACTCGAACGCCATGGATCAGTACCCCAGCGTGGATGCACGGTCGAACAAGCCGGCCGCGCCGCTGCGGGCCGCAGACAGGCCAGCCGGTGCGGCCGGCTGCTGTGCCTCTGGCACACCCAGTCGCACGGCACCCGAGGCGATGCGCTCGAGAAAGCGGCGCGCATCCTCATAGCGCACGCGCACCTCCTCGCTGGCTTGCTCGTGCCACAGCCGGTAGCGAGCCATGTCGCATGCAATGCGGGCGAGCACCGGCGGAACCGTGGGCAGCGGCAGCGCATGGCGCGCCGAGATGTAGGCGTCGATCTCGGCGCTCGCGTCGGCAATGGCGCGCGCAATGGCCGCGTCCACACCCGCAGCGTCGCGCTCGGCCACCAGGTCAATTTCGGCACTGCCAAAGCGCGCACGCAGCTCGGCATCGCTGGTGTAGGCCACGGCACTCACGCCTTCACCCGCTCAACGATCAGCGCCAGGTCCTTGCGCAGCACACGCTCGGCATCGGGCCAGGCCAGCACCTCGATGGGCTCGTGCGTGAACGGGCCCAGGCCTGCACGGTAGCGGCGCACATTGGCCGGCAGCTCAGGCGCCAGGCGCACCCGCAGGCGCCGCGGCGCGTCCATGTCGGTGCGGCGCTTGCGCCCGGAGGCGTTGGAAGGCACGCCATCGGCGGCGGTCTCGTTGGCGGTGTGCTCGCTCATGGGGGCTCCCGGTCAGGCCGCAGCGCCTCACACCAGCCAGGGCGAGACGACGACCTCCACCGCGCGGTAGTTCGGGTTGGAATCGCCGCCGCCGGTCAGCTGCGCCTCGATCAGCGAGAGCGCCTGCGCCCGCAGCACCGGCGGCACCACCAGGTGCGTGGGCTTCACGCCCATGGGGCGTCCGCCATCGGCCTTGACCTGCATCATCGCCGCCATGGCCGCGTTGAAGTTGGTGGCGTTGAGCGCCGCCTTGCTCTTGTAGGCCAGCTGCCAGAACCCGAAACCCGCATTGCAGCGGTAGCGGATGCCGTAGCGGTAGGCGTCGGTGGTGAACACGCCCTCGTCGTTGCTGGCGGTCATGGCCTCGAGCTCGGGCGTGGTGCGCTCCTGGAAGATCAGTGGCTTCAGGGCGCGGCTGCAGTCCAGCAGGTACCAGGCCGGGTCCGTGCCCGCTTGCAAGTTGGCCACGGTCGTCGCCGTTCCGGTGCCGTCCACGTTCGGGTAGACCGGGTGGTCGGTGTCGAAGAAGTTTTGCCCGTCGTAGCACAGGGTCGATTCACCGGTGGCCAGCAGCGCGAACACCAGCTGGTCGGCGTGCGCTTTCGCGGCGCGGCCCATCTCGGAAAACAACGGCGCGTAGACGCCCACGTTGTCGTCCTCGATGTCGGTGCGCGCCACGCCCACCGTTCCCTCGTAGAGCTTGTTCTGCACCTGGTAGGCGCTCGCGGCCATGTCTTTGACGACGCGCGCGCCGGCCCACTCGCGCAGCGCCGGGAACTGGTTGAGCCAGCCGTAGGTGTTGGACGTGCTCGAAGAAGGCACCCGGGTGGCCAGCTTCTCCCAGTCGGTGGGGGTGGAGATGAGCGCGTCCTGGAACGCCTTGCTGTAGCCGGTGCGCAGGGACGCCAGCAGTGCGGGGGTAATGATGGCCATGAGTGATTACTCCTTGTCGGTGGCGGTGAGGGTGCGCTTGTGCGCGGAAAACTCGGCTTGCGACAGACCCAGGGCGCTGCACACGAAGCGGTCCTCGTCGGTCAGCATCGCATCGGGCGTGCCCGCATTCGGTGCGACGCGCTGCGCGGATGCTGCGGCAGGATCGACGATCACCGGCGCGGAGGTGACCCAGGCGGCAAAGCCCTCGGGGTCTTTTTCGGCATAGGCCTGCGCCCACACCGAAAGTGCGGGCACCAGCTTGCCCGCGCTCATGGCTGCGCGCACGGCGTCTTCGGCCTGCGCCTTGGCCACCTGGCGTTGCAGAGCCGAGAGCTGCTGCGCCACCGCGCTGTGCTGGCTCATGGGTACCCACTGTGCGGGGTCTGGCTCGGTGGAGGCGGCGCGCGCGTTGGCCGCCTGCGCCTGCTCTTCGGCCATCTTCAGCCGCTGCATGAGCTTCTCCAGCTCGGCCACCAGATCGGCCGGCTCGGCCAGCGTGGGCAGGTTCAGCAGCGCGCGCAGGCGCTCCATCAGTTCTTCATCCATCGGGTAGGCTCCTTCGGAAGCGTTGGCGACCGCAGTCAGGTCGAGGTTGGGGTAGTGGGTCAGGCCCGCGCCGCTGAGCGCCAGCACCCGGCCGGTCTTGTCGCACAGAAACACCGGCGAGAGAAAGCGGTATTCACGGTTGGCGATCAGCGCTGCGGCCTGCGCCGTCCAGGCCACGCGGCCCCAGAGGCTGCCTTCGCGCACCTCCAGCGCCTTGATCCATCCCGCAGCCGGCACCGGGCCGGCCTTGGCGTCCGCCTCGATCGTCTGGTGGTCATAATCGATGGGCAGGTCGATGCCGCCGCGCTCGAAGGCCGCGAGCACCGCTGCGGCATCGAGCCGGAACGGCCCCCGCCCGTCGCGCCCGCTGAACTCCCCGGCGGGCACCAGCTCCACCCACTCAGGCGCGACGGCCGCGCCCTCGAGCGTGGCGTCCGGCGGCAAGGGCAGCGTGATGGCGTGCAGGCAGCGTTTGAGCATGCCCGGCATGGTGCCGGGCTGTGGCGGTCAGCCGAAGCATGAAACCGTTCAGAACCGGCCTCCTTGGCCACGGCAGCGAGCCTTCCGCGCGCCAATACCCCAAAACACCGGTTCACTGCGGTTCACTAGACCCCTTGCACGATCGGGCAATGGGGTGACCCCATCGAATGCCGTCGCGCGGTCCTGGGGCCGTTTTTGCGTTTGGCGCCGATCGCGCGCGTATCAGCCTCCGTCGGCCGCGGTTTGAATGGCGCTGCGCAGGATGTCGAGCACCGCATTGCGGTCATCGCTGCCGAGCCACTGTCCGGTGGCCGTCACCGGCAGGAACGGCCGCGCCGGGATCGTCACCTTCTTGCCGCGCTCGGCCTGGCCGCCGAACTGGTGAATGGCGGCGTAGCGCATGGTGTTGCCCACCGTCACCTCGCTGGCGCTGGCGCGGTAGAACATCTGGCCCATGAGCGTTCCGGTGTCGATGAGCGGCTTCTTGCCCGCCTTGCGCGCCGCACCGCGCTTGGACAGGCTGCCGTCCTTGCGGAAGTTGGCGCGGCTGCGCGCGAGCAACGCGCCCAGTGTGGCCGCGCTGTTGGGCGCCCAGCGGCTGCCGTCTGGGGCGGTGGAGGCCTCAAAGCGCTGCTTGGCCCGCTCGACCAGCGATTCGCCGATGTCGCGCATGACGGGCGAAAGATCGGAGAGGCGCCGTTGCAGGCGCTCGAGCGCCTGGCGCACTTCGCGGTCGTCGAGGGTGATGTTGATCATGGCGCGCTCCTGTGCACGCATTGCATGCGACGCGGACGTGGTGTAGACTTGACAGCACTGCGCACGCTGGCCGCTTGCGCAGACGGGATTGGCGTCCCGGAAACCAAGGCGGAGCGAAGGGCGCCGCCATCACAGCATGGACGGCGCTTTTTTGCGTCCGCGGCATGGTCTTGCCCAGCTTTTTGGGCGGCCCGTGCGGGGAGCGCGCGAGCGCTCGCCGGTTCCTTGGTTCCGGTACGCCAACCCGCACGGTGCCCGCCCGCCCCCGTTTGGCGTCGGGGGCGCGGGTTGCCGGCCGGCGCTGGCTCACTGCCCGCGATGTGGGGCTTTGCCTCGGTTACGCCGAAGCGCGAGCCAGCGATTCGATCAATACCCTGTTCCACCGGCACGCCGACGAGTTCGGGCCGGAGGACAGCTTGACCATCAAATTGATGGGGAACCCCCAAGGCGGCAACCCGAACGTCCGCATCTTCTCCCACACCGGCTGTGTGCTCTTGGCGATGTTTGCCAACACGCCGCGGGCCAAGGACTTCCGCGCCTGGGCCAAGCGGGTGCTGGCCGGGCGCGAGGCCGCGGCGCTGCCGGCGGCGCCCGTGCTGCCGGCGCCGCGCGTGACCCGCCGCGTGGAGCGGCTGATCCTGGAGGGCTATGTGCGCGGCCAGAGCCAAAAGCAGCTGGCGCGCGAGTATGGCATTGCCACCGCGACGGTGAGCATGATCATCGGCGCGCGCTACCGCTTCGCCCCCGGCGCGGGGGCGGACGAGACCACGCCGGCGCTGTGGGAGGCGGTGGCCGCGCGCAAGATCGCGCAGCAGGCGCGCCAGCTGGCCGCGCTGTGCGCCAGCCGCGCCAACCTGGGGCTGGCCGCCGCGCACGAGCGCCGCGCCGGCCCCATGCTCAATGCGCTGGAGCGGGCGATGGCCGCGCCCGCGGCGCAGCCCGCCCTGCCGGGCCTGGAGGGCTGAAGCCATGGCCGCGTTCATCATCCCTGAAGAGGCCGAGCACGCGCTGTATGAAGCCGACCGGGCGCTGTCGGCGCTGGAGACGGTGTTGGCCGCGTTGGGCGAGGCGCAGCTCGAATTCCGCTGCGACGAGCTGGCCGCACTCTTGGCGCTTGTGCGCCGCCCGCTGACGCAAGCGCGCGAGCAGGCGCGCTTTGAGGCGCGGGCCGGGTAGGCTATACTGATGCCGTCATCGGCGCGGAGGGCTGCGATCCCAACCATACAGCGCCGGACGGGCCGCAGGTGGCGCAGCGCCTGCGGCCTTTTCATTTCGGCCAGCGCCTTTTCCCGGCGCGTTGCTGCTGCATGTAGTCCTGCCATGTCATGTCGGCCTTATCCTCCGGCACGAAGGCGGTCACCCCTGTCCACCAGCGCTTGGGCGCAAACTCGAACACGCTCAGTCCGGGGCGCTCGCCGTCTCCCACGTCCCACCAGGCCAGATAGCGGCGGCGCAGCGCCATCGCTTCGCGCTTGCCCATCCATTCATTGGCGCCGATCCACTCCCACTGCTCCCAGATCTCCTGCGGGTGCAAGATGGTTTCAGCCAGCAGGCGCATGTAGCGGCGGCGCGTCTTGTCCTTGAACACCTTGTAGACCGTCTCGCCCTTCTTGGCCGAGGCGGCGCGGTCGATGAACAGGGCTGTGCCAATGAGCAGCCGCTCGCCCGCCGGGTCGGTGATGATCTTGTCCTCGCCGCGCAGCCCGAAGACTTCGAGGAAGGCGTCGATGTAGTAGCGCTCCCGTTTGTCATCCGGCAGCAACAGCCCAGGGTCGAACGGGCGCGGGCGCGGCAAGGGGCCTGGGCAGTCGGCTCTGGCGTGCGCGCCGCGATCCGGGCAGATGGGCGGCAGGATCGGGCGCCCGGCTGGCGGCGCATCCAGCAGCGTCGGCGTGAGCCCGCGCAGCCGCGCCGCCACCGTCCCCCCAGGCTTATAATCCCACCCCTCATCGATGCCCGGCAGCCGTCCCTTGGCATCGGGCACGTCCCAGCCTTCCGGCGGCTCGGTGTAGCCGGGCTTGCCGCCGAGCCGCTCGGCGCCTTTGGCGCTGGAGGCGCCGACGATTCTGCACCCGCATCCCCACCCGTTCGGCGGCGCGTGGGTCTTCCAGAATGGATGATCGGCCGGCAGGGTCAGGCCGTTCCAGGCCAGGTGCTGCAGGCGCGGGTGCTCGGCGCCGGAGTGCTTGTACACCCACAGCTGGAAATTCTGCAGCTGCGCCAGCCGCCCGGCGGCGTAGGAGGTCGCCATGTTGGTGCGGTAGATCACGCGCGTGCGCCATGCGGTGCCGGCCTTGCTTTCGCTGCCCGTCCAGCCCGTCCAGCCGTGCTTTTGCACGATCTCGCCAAAGCGCTTTCTGAAGGCCTCGATGCCTTCGCCATCGTGAATGGCCTTGTCCACCGCGGCAGCCAGATCGGCCAAGAGATCGGCCTTGGCCGCGCCGGCCACCATGAAGGCGGTGTCGTGGGCGCTCCTCATGATGTCGCGCCAGGTGGCGGTGGGCACGAGATTGCCCAGCTTGCCGCGGAAGAACGCCACCTGCTCATCGAAGGGGCGGCCCAGCGCGAAGGCCAGCTCAGCGCGGGCGCTGGCGTCGCTCATGTGCACGCTCCCAGTCATCCCGGCAGTCTGCATCGCACCAGCGCTGGCCCGCGGGCAGCGGCTCCTGGCACCACAGGCAGTGCCCGCAGGCCGCAGGCGCAGCAAGTCGGCGCTGGCGCAGCAGCGCGGCGAGCTCGCGCGCGCTGCGCTCTTCGCTCACATCGGCTTCATCCATCGCTCTCTGCCTGCGCCGCAAAGCGCCCGGCCAGGTCGGCCGCGGCAAAGCCCATGGCCATGACCTGCGCCAGCCGCTCGGTGCTCAGGTGGCCGAAAGAGGCCAGCAGCGCATCGCGCAGTTCGGGCAGGCTCTGCGCCCCGTCAACCAGAGCCTTGATGCCGTCCATCACCTCGCCCCAGGCGGCCTGCGCATCGCCATGCAGCCGATCGGCCTGGTGTTCGGCAGCCTGGGCGAAAATGGCGTCGGGCTCGGTGCTCTGCACCGCATGGGCGCTGGTGCCTGCGCTGCAACCGCAGTTCGTCGCATGCAATGCGGGCATGGCCGAACCCTGGTCCTGGGCCGCCGTACCCAGCACCGCTTCGCCGTCGGCCACCTTCGGGATGCCGAACTTCTCCCTCACCCACCACTGTGGAATCGGCAGGCCGGCCTGCGTGAGCTTGGCCACATGCTCGGCCAGCATGGAGAGGTCTTCCGGGTCTTCCACCAGCAGCCTCAATGTTGGAACCGGCGTGTCTTCGCCGAGGTTCAGCCGCACGATGGGGGCCACCAGGTCGCGCATGAGGGTGGCGGCCATTGCGCGCGCGTCGGCCTGCAGCAGCTCGCGACGCACTTGCTCGTGCACCTTGGCCTGCGCAAGACTCCCGCTGCTGCCGGCATCGGTGGTCAGCGTCTGGCCCAGAACGGCTTTACTCACCTGCCGGTCCAGGTAGTCGATGAGGCGGTGGTAGAGGTCTGCGGAGGCCGCCTTACTGCCGCTCTCCACCAGCTCCAGCGCCATTTCCTGTGGAATCACCGCCGCCGCGTCGCTGCCGAGCTCGAAGGCTGCGCGCTTGAGCACTGCCACGTCATCTGGGCTGGCGCCCTGGTGGTATTTGCCCACGCGGATCGGCTGGCCGAACAGCTCGCAGAACCGTGCCCAGTCGCGCAGCGCATAGCTCTTGAACACCCAGGCCCACAGGGCGCTGCGTGCCACACCGCCCAGCAGCGGAATGCCCGCATGCACCGGCGGCTGGTGCAGCACCATGCGGTAGGGTGGAATGTCAGCGCCCTCGGCGCTGCCGTCCACCAGGCGCAAGAGCCGCCCGCTGTCACGGTCGAATGTGAACCAGTGCGCCTCGCGCGGGATGATCTGCCGCGGATACCAGGTGCCGCCCGAGGTGTCCCAGACGATTTCGGCCACCGCATAGCCCTTGGCCACCGCATCCATCAGGTGAGCGATGAGCACGGAGAGGTCGCCTTCGCGCAGCACGTCCTGCACCAGCGCGGCGGCCTTCTTGGCCCCCGCAGAGTCGTCCCAGGGCTGCAAGTCAACCGGAAGGCCGCTGACGGAGAGCGTGCGGGTCTGCAGCACGGCCGCGTAGTGCAGGTCTTTCTCGCGGATGTCGTCTGCGGCAAGAATAAAGTCGCGCGCATCGCCCTGTGCGGCGCGGCGCAGGATGTCGGCCACCGCCGCAGGGGTGAGGCTGGCCAACGGCCGCCACTGCCAGACGCTGCGCAGCCCGGTCTGCGATGGGCGGGCGATTTCTGTCTTCAGGTCTTGTTGCTTCACGACGGCTCCTTGCAGCTATGCGCGCTGCACCGACCGTACAAGGCCCCCATCACGATGAAGAGTGCGATGTACACCGACAGCATGGCCGTTTCATGGGCCACAGCCAGCAGCGCAGCCGTCGCGGCGCGCTTGATGTGCCCATACCAGCCGAAAATCCGCGCAGAGGCGCACAGGTGCTGCGGCGCGATCAGCAACACCGCAGCGGCCAGTGGAACGGTGGCCCAGAAGAACGCCTTGTAGACCACCGCTGCCGTCTCGTTCTCAGCCAGCACCCACAGGGCCAGCACGGTCATGATCGCCAGGTCAGCCACCACAATGGCCGTGGATCGGTTCTCGCCCATCACCAGCCCTCCCACTCCCGGGCGCGGCCGCGCCCTTGCAAATCGTCAAAGCGCGGTGCAAAGCTGCGCCTCGCTACGCTTTCATATCCGTACACCGGCACGCCTTCTCCCGCCGCCGCGCACGCCAGCGCCAGCGCCCAGAAACGGTCGGCGTGGCCTTTGCCGTCGCGCTCGGCCAGCAGGCGCGGCACGCCGCCGGCGCCGGGCTCCATCTTCACCGCGCGCAGGTCGTCCACCAATGCACCACGTGCATCGTCATGCATGTGCAGCATGAGCCGGCGCGCCTGCAGCCGGTCTTTCAGGGCCACGGCCATCTCCAGCTTGGCCGCCGGGGTGAAGATCACCCCCGCCACCCGGTACTGCCCGTGGCGGCGCTGGGCTTCCTGCACCGGCATTTCTCCCATGCCGGTCTGGTCGATGGCCGCGCGGGCCACGCGGTATTTCCGCACCACCGCATCCAGCCTTGCGAGCTGTGCAGCAAAGCTCTCCCCGCGCATGACTTGCATCTCACGCAGCGCGAGCACGCCCGCGCCCACGTCTTCGAGCACCGCGATCACGCTCAGGTCGCCGCGCGCGGCAATGTCCATGCCCACGTACACCGGCCGCCCGTCATAGGCCGGCAGGGCTGGCGCATCCAGCGCAGCCAGGATTTCGTCGAAGGCGAGCCACTCGCGGCCCGCCGTGTCGAGGAAGGCGCACTCGAATTCCTGGGCCCAGGTGTCGGGGTCACGCGCGGCGCGCTTGAGCTCCTCGATGTCGCGCGGTAGCCCATCGGCCACGGCGTCGTGAATGGTCACGGTGTGGCGGCTGAACAACCCGCCCAGGCCGTCGGCCATGATCTCGTGGAACATGTCGCCCTTGCTGTTGGGGGTGGAGATCACCCGCAGCTTCAGCCCTGGCTTGCTCACGACGGGAACGAGCGCTCGCCACAGGGCGCGGTTGTCCTTGTGGTGGGCGAACTCGTCCAGGATCAGGTTGTCGCTCATGCCGCGCGCCGTCTCGGGCTTGGCGGCAATGGCGCGGATGTAGCTGCCGCCGGGCAGCTTGACCATGTGTGCCAGCTCGTCGGCGTCGAGCTTTTCATCCAGCGCCTCGAACCCCGCGCCGATGGCGCGCAGGTGCAGCTTGGCGCCGTTGTCCATTGCGTCGAGCGCCCGGTCGCGGGAAATCGACAGGATGGTCCAGCGCGCCACCCGCCCCTCGGCCTCGGCCTGCAGCACGTCGAGCACCGCCTCCAGCGTGGTAGTGAAGGTCTTGCCGGTCTGGCGGCTCCAGCACGCGGCCTTCCAGCGGCTGGCGTCGGCGAGATACCGGCGCTGGTATGGGTAGAGGATCGGGGCGGTCACGCAGCGTTCCCCCACTGAAGCACCAGATCAACCATCCGCTCGATTTGGCTCGCTCCGTAGTCTTTTCCATCGGCACGCAGGGCAGCAGCCAGGGCAATGAGCGCTTGCGCGGCAGCGCGCGCCGCATGCAGTCGTTCATCCACCATACAGCCCCTCCTTGACCATCCTGAGCGTCTCGGCATCGAGCCGCTTTCCCGCCTTCTGTGCGACACGCTCGACCTCTTCGAGCTTGACGCGTACTTCATCGGCCCAGCGCTTTTGCCCGATGCTGGCGCGGCTGGCCTCGGCAATGGCGCGCGCGGCCGATGACAGCAGCTTGACCTGCTCTGCAGGCTCCGCGCCCTCGGCTTCGCGCACGCGCAGCATGGCGTCGAACAGGGCCGACTGCACCATGCGGATGACGGCCGCGCTGTGCTCGTCGGCCTCATCCGGCGCGGCCTGAGCCATCAGCCGCGCGGCCTCGGCGCTGGCGCGGATTTGCCCCATCACCCGCTGCAGCCGCTGGTCGTAGCGGTGCAGGCTGCTTTTGCCCAGGGTGTAGCCCTGATCGGACAGCCACTGCGCCAGGGCCTCGTAGCCGCCGTGGCTCTTGTCGAGCAGCAGCCGCTCGAGCTCGGCCTTGAGCGCGGGCGGCAGGCCGTCTATCTTGCTGCGACGACCCATGGCTTTCACCACCGCGGCGGGCGCGCCAGCCCTGCGGGTGCGGCTGCGCGGTACTCGTACACGTCTTCGCCCAGCGCGGTGAGCTTGGCTGCCCAGATGGGCGAGGCCTCACGCACCAGGGTGGCCAGCCCGTGCGACTCCATCCACCCGAGTTCGCGCCGGATGAGGTCGGCGGTGGCGTAGATGGGAATCTCGTGCGCACACGACAGCAGCACATCTTCGCGCGTGCCGTAGGGCCGCGCGTGCCACAGCGCGGTGAGCATGAGCCAGCGCAGCGCTTCGCGCTCGGCGCGGGCCATGTCGATGGCGGCATCGAGGCGGCGTTCGGTCATGGGCCTGGTCTCCGGGCAAGCAGCTCGTAGAGGCGGTCGAGCTTGGTGTTGATGGCGGTGAATTCGCGGATGGCGTCCTCGCGCCGCTGGTAGTGCAGGGGCAGCTCGGCCATGAGGCGCTCGAAACGGCCTTCGAGCTCATCGATGCGGGTCAGGCGGCTTTCGATGTCCCTCAGTAGCCGCCCGGCGAACCACTTCAGCAGGGCAAAGATGCCGCCCAGCAGCACCCCGCCGATGGCCAGCATGGCCGGCCAGTTGAAGGCGCCGACGATGACTTCACCTTCCATGCGTCACCTCGTCCCAGCGGCGGATGGCGTCGATGCGCTCACGGCAGGCTTCGTAGCGCTCGATGGCGTCAGCCGCCCAGCGCGCCACGGCGGTATCGTCGGCAGGCTCGGCAGCGGCTGCAGCAGCAGCGCCGGAACTCTCGGGCAGCTCGCCGGCGGCGGCTGGGTCGATGGCGGCGTTGAGGCGCAGCCGCAAAGCGCCAGCAAGGCACTCGCGGCCAGTGGCCAGGCGGTTGATGTCATGGCGGGCTCCCTGTAGGCGTTGTTGAACTCGCTTCTCGGCCTCGGCCAGCTCGGCGGCAGCCTGCGCCTGGGCGTGTTCGGACTGGCGCAGCAGCGCAGCGGCGCGCTCGGCTGCGATGCGGGCATCGCGCTCGCGGTCTTGCTCGCATTGCATGAGACGCGCTTGGCCCCGGTCGCTGGCCACGCGCCAGGCCAGGCCAGCGCCAGTTCCCATGCTCACGCCGGCCACCAGCAGCCACGGCCACAGTGATGGCATCAAGGCGAGTCTCCTTCGCCAAGGCACTGCCGGTACTCGGCCTCGCGGCGGCGCACCAGGCCGGGCAGTTCGCGCCCGGCGGCAAAGCGCCAGAGCTTGATGGCTTCGCACGCGCCGACATAGTCCGGAGGCGTGGCCTTGAGCCGGCGCACGATGGTGCTGCGGCAGAACGCGTGGCTGCCGATGTTGTAGGCCAGGCTCACGAAGGCGTCGAATTCGTGCTGCGCCAGCGGCACGCTGCCGATGCAGGCGGCGATGTCGCGCGCGGTGCGCTGCGCATCCCTGTTGAGCGCGATGAGCGCACGCTCGGGCGTGGTGGTGTCGCCCCGCTGCACGGGGCTGCCGTCTTCGCGCCGGGTGCTGCCCCAGCCAAGGGTTTGCACGCCGGCGCCGTCGTCATAGGCGCGTGCGCGGTAGCCTTCCCAGCCCGCAATTCCCACGAGGGCGGCGGCCGATACGCTGGAGAGAATGGCGGCGGTTCTGAGCTTCACCGCGCCATGGCGGCGCGGCGCGGCGCTTTTGCGCAGCAGGAAATCGTTCAGAGGCGCAGCACCTGCGCCGCCTAGAACAGGCTGCCCTGGGCGTGTTCGGCCTGCGGGCGGCCCAGAATCTCGTACACCCAGCGCTCCGTGATGCGCCAGCGCCTGGCGATGGATTGCACGCTCTCGCCTCCGTCGTAGGCGGCTCTGATGGCGGCGTCACGCGCTGCGCGCTGCGCGCCGTCGCACTTGGGAACGTAGAGCACCGTTCCGCCGAAGGCATGGGTGAGTGCCTGCTGTGCAGGCTCTGGCAGGACGCACAGCGCACCTGCCAGTGGCGGGCGCTTGGGGATGTGCACCGCCAGCCCGCCGCAGCTGGCAATCAGGGCCGCCAGCGCCTCCTGCCCGATGAGCTGCTGCAGACGTGCGGTGTCGGCCAGGGCCATGCCGGTGCTCCTCAGGCGTAAGCGGTGGCGTGCACGGTCCGTGGAATGCCGCCAGTCAGGCGGTACTCGAATCGCTCGCGCCCCACGCGGCGGCATTCGATGGTCAGGCCGTTGGCCCGCAGCTCGCTCACGCACGAGTTCACTGCGCACACCCAGGCGCCGATGAGGATATCGAGCGTGCTGTGCCAATGCCCGTCGGCCAGCACCGCGGCCACGCGCTGAAGCCGCGCTGACCGGTCAATTTGGGCGGCGTGCATGGCGGTCTCCACTGCGGATGCGCTGGGCAAACTCCGAGAGCATGG
>Ga0116141_10003006_pt1 | contig 14310 bp, 15 predicted proteins | sample AD_UKC097_MetaG_FD_89744 | JGI IMG/M metagenome (GOLD analysis project Ga0116141, IMG submission 89744) | Active sludge microbial communities of municipal wastewater-treating anaerobic digesters from USA - AD_UKC097_MetaG | ecosystem: Engineered > Bioreactor > Anaerobic > Digestate | place: USA...
GAGATCCTGCTGACCGAAGCCCAGATCGCCGAGAAGGTCGCAGGCCTCGCCCGCGCCATCGCCCCGCGCATCGATGACGACACCGTCGCGGTCTGCCTGCTGACCGGCGGCCTGTGGTTCGCCGCCGACCTGACCCGGGCGCTCGCTCGCGAAGGCCGCCATGTCCGCTTCGACGCCCTGTGGCTGGCGTCCTACGGCGACGAACGCGCCAGCCTTGGCCGCTGCGAGGTCCGCGCCGACCTGCAACGCCCGCTGGCGGGCCGCCGCGCCCTGGTCATCGACGACGTGTTCGACACCGGCCTGTCCCTATCGGAGGCCCACCGCCTGGTCCGCGACGCCGGCGCCGCCGAGGTGCTGACCTGCGTCTTCGCCACCAAGCCCTGGCCCAAGCCCCGCGCCATCCAGCCGGACTTCAGCGCCTGGGACGCCCCGGCCCGCTTCCTCGTCGGCTACGGCATGGACGCCGCCGGCGCCCTGCGCGGCCTCCCCTACATCGGCGCCATGGACTGACGTTCATATCCTCCCCCGCATGCGGGGGAGGGGGAGGAGACCAGGCGCCCACCCGATGTCGCAGATTTAGCCACTTGCTGCAGTCGTACCGAACCCCAAACCGCCCGGAAATTCCGGTCGGGGGTAAGCGGCTGTATTCTCTTGAGAAAGATCGTTCGCGCAGATAGTGTGTTCTGGTTTTGTTTTTGTCGAGCGGAAAGCGCGCGCGCCGTGACGCCCCGCCAATTTGGGGGTTGTGCGCCCCTTGATCTGCGGCCCAGTCTGAACGGCATAAACTTAAAGGGGGGAGCCAATGGGCCATCAGAACCTGGGCCTCGGCCTCGTCGCCGCGGTGGCCTGTAGCGTCTTGAGCGCCAGCCCGGCCTCCGCCGCCAACTGGTGGCTCCTGGCCGGCGGCAAGGCGCGCGTCGTCTATGCCGACCTGGACAGCATCGCCGCCCGGAAGTTCGGCGGCGTCCCCTATACCGAGGTCAAGACCCTGACGCGGACCGCGCGCCCCGATGCGGACGGCGTCAGGTACACTCAGATGACCATCAGTTTCGACTGTAAGAGCACCAAGACCTTCGCCCCCTTGACCACCTATCAGGACGACAAGGGCGTGATGGTGCTCGAAGACGTGGCGGTGTTCGACCCGTCCACGATGATCAAGGTCAAGCCCGGCGACACCTACGAGACCATGCGGCTGTTCGCCTGCAACGCGTCGCAGATGAGCGGTCTTGAGACCTTCGCGATCAACGGGCGGACCTTCACGCGGGTCCCGGACGCCAGGGCGGACGCCCGCCGCAGGCTCCCGTAGGTCCACGGCGGCTTAGAGGAACAGGGAGGACCCCCATGAGCGAAGCCATCGGTCCCGGCGACCTGGTGATCTGCGTCAACGTCGCGCCCAACCACGCCACCGGCCGCGCCGTACCCATGGTGGCGGGCGAGACCTACCGCGTGCGCGAAATCATGGACTTCGCCTGCCCCTGCGGCCGCGGCGACGCCCTCCTGGACATCGGCGTCGACTTCGCCTGGTGCCAGACCCGGTTCCGCCTGCTGCCCAAGCCGAAGGCCCAGACGCGGAAGGTCTCCGCGCCGAGGGAGGTGGAGACGGTTTGAGGGGGGCTTTGGGGCACTTCGCTAGTTTTCGGAAGGGCGGCTCCCTGGCAGACGCGAAGGTTCTTATCAGACCTTTCGCTGGCTGTGCTCATTGCCGACAACTCGTTTCGCGGTGGCGCATCCGCGAGCAAGGATCGGTGGTAGGCCAACTGCTGATAGGACCACCTCGAGACCTAGATTCGTAGGTGAGGTTCTGGATGAGCGGCGCGGCGAGGCTCAACCCGCCGACGGCACGGGACAATATTCTGTTGCGTCAATCGCGAGATCTGTAGCGATTGAACTCAACGAGCCTGCGGATGATCTGCAAGTCTGAGGCATCAGGAGGCAGGTCGTAAGAGCCCAGGAGGGGGATATCGAGCAGCTCGTGTAGGACTTCCTGGTTCATCCTCTTGCGGCTGACAGGGCTCGACCAAGGCACCGGCCATTCCTGCCGCAGCTGTAGTTCATGTTCAAAGCGCGCCAATGGCTCTGCGGCGGCGGCCGAGGGGTGGATCGTCAGGAGGGCGAGTTCAGGCCCATGCCGTCTCAGTAAGAAGCCCTCCGGTAGAGGAAATGACTCGAAGGTCCTGCCGAGTGTGAAGCGTGACGGCCATCCCCGGGAGCGCGACAGCGTCGCATAGGTCCAGACATGAAACACCCTCGAAAGCGCGAGGGCAGGCACCGCGCGGTCACCCGCCATAAGGAACAGGTTCTGAGCCGGTGCCTCGCGTTCGTCGAGGGCCGCTATCCGAATTGGAAGATCACCATCCGCGATCGCGTACCTAGCGGCCGTCGCGGGTGGTTCTGCGTAGATGGCCTCCAGGTCGCCAAGTCTCTTGGGCCACGGTCCCGACGACGGGCGCGGCTCCTTCCAGCCTGCAAGATCAGCCAAATACTCGACGACCGGGTCCCGAATCCTGAGGCCTTCGATGATTTCCGGAGCCGGCGCGACGTACGCCACCTGCCTGTTGTCCTTCGACATCGGCGGAACATGCGCAATTGTGGCCCTGTACGGCCGAATGATCTGGTCTGGCCATGGGTGATCAGCGCCTATGCGCGACCATTCCTCGTATTGATGCCCTGTCAGCGTCAGGACATCCCGTATGTCGAGACCGCGCGTCGCAAGACCGCGATTTTCCGCGAGCCGGCTTAGTTCTCCTAAAAGGAACTCCCCGGGAAGCGCCGGAAGCTCAAAGGTTTGGCCGAGGACGGAGATGTGACGCATGATCGTTGGGATGTCTGTGTAGCGCGCCAGCCAGAACCCCTGGTCAAGCGCCGCTTCGAACTGCTCTAGGCGGGGGGTTTCCGCAGTGATCATCAGATTGTTGGTGAGCGGGGAACTGTATAGCGTCTGGACGGCAGCCGGCCCTTCGATCTTGAAGTTCTTGACAAGGTCGTCCGGCGCTGGCGACGAATCTCTCGTCGGGGGCCATGGATCCAGCGGTGTTCCGCACCACCGCGTTCACCAGGAGTGGGAAGTCTGGACCGCCCGTTGAGAGACGACAGATGCCACGCTTGGCCTTGTAGCCCCGCTTCGAAGAAGCAATGGCGAACTCAGCCTGCCAGTATGTTTCACCTGACGGAAGCCCGCAGAACTCCGACAGGAGTCCCTCATCACCGGGCCCGGATCCTGCCCAGGTCATGTATTGAAGGACAGGAGGTTGCTTGCCGGGCCAGTCCGCCAGGGCGCGACACATAGGGCTCTGGCCAGCGAGGAGCGTACCGACTCCTACCAGGAGGTCTGCGATCCCTCTATCTATTGATCGTCCGCTACCATCGGGCCAGATCGGGGAGCGCGCGAGGGACGTGTCCACGATCCCGCGAACCACACGAGGGTAACCGCCGCGACCGACATGGGAAGGTGTCGCCGAATGCTTGTCCGCGACGGGGGCCAGCAAGACCGGCCGTGCCCCGAACTCGATCTGGCTCAGGATCCTATCGACTGCAATCGGGGGCTCATCCGGAGCGTCACTAGCAAGGATGATGACCAGATCAAAGTCGGCGGCCCTCCATGCCTCTCGAGGGTCCCGGACATCGACGGTTGCAAGCCGAGGGAGGTGTAGCGGATGGCCCTCCTGCGACCAGACCGGGGACCAGGCCGGCGCCGCCACGAGCCGTCCTATTTCCCTCGCGCGTCGGCCGGCGGTCAGGATCAAAATTCGATGCTCGGGGGGAGGGGCCAGTTCATCAGGGCGCGATGCTTCCGCCTCGGGCGGCACCGCACCAATCTTAGCGATCTTTCGCAGAACCAGGCCAATGTCAGCTGTGAACTCCGCCAGTTCATCGTTCCAGTCTACACAACGCGGGTCAGTGAACAGCGGATCGGCTAGGTGAGCTGGCAGCAGCACGCGGAGGCCATCCGCCTCAAGCGTTAGTTCGACGTCCACGAGAGCAGCGCCCGGCTGGCGTGCGGCCGGAAGAAATCTCCTCAATCGAAGCTGCACCGCAGATCGGGTAACGGAGAGTCGCCAGCTGTCGACGACGTCCGTTCCGTAGCGATGCGCAAGGAATCTACGGACGCTGTCAGCACTGGTTCTACGTTCCTGGCTGCCGATATCGGCGGACAGCTCAAAGAGGCTCAGGGGTGCGCGGGCATCTATGGCGGCGATCGCGGGGTTTAGGGCGTCCCAGAGTTCGGTAGGGTTCCCGAGATAGGCCTTTCCATCCCAGATGAACACATCACACCAGCTGTCTCCCACAGCCATCTGACGAATCTGTTCGTCGGGCAATGGCGACACGTCAGCGGCGGCGTACTCCTCAAAGCCAGAGATGACCGAAAGGCGGTCGCCCTCAATTCGCGTCTGAGCAGTGTACCAAGTGTTAGGGCGCGGCTTGGTCGCGAAGCAGGGCAGCGCGAACCCATGCTTCTGCAGGCTGACGTAGCCAGCCAGAAGCAGCGACTGCGGGCTGTCGGCAGCTGCTACCATCGCTTCGGCGGTCCCTCATAGAACGCCCTGATAATTTTGGTGATCTCGGCGCGAAACGAATTGGGGGTGAGGTTCGCCTTCGAGTCGTAGGTCTTGTAGGGGATGTCCTCCGCCTTGAGTTTGGCTAGGAAGTCTTGGTTGGGCTCCTGTCCACTTTCCCCCTCGAGGTACTGGAGGGGTATGACTGCCAGCAGTACGTTTCCTTTTAGCCTCACATGATGGTTGCAGGCGACTTCGATGGCTGACGCGCGCGCATCGGGCTGGTTGCTCCCGCTGGCAGACATTCGCGCGACATCAAGGTAGCCGCGAGTCGAAGTCTCGAAGTCCGGCACGCCCTGCGCGATTTCCAGGCGCAGATCACCGTCGTAGTAAGCCTGTGAGCATCCAAACGCCCAGGCAATGTGGCCCGCGATTGCAGAGTGTTCGGGCAGCAATTCGTAATCGTCGAGGAAGATGTAGGGGTCGGCAGCAGCGAAAATGCCTTTGGCAGCAGCGCCTGTGTCGAAGGGGTAAACGTGGAACGGCGTCTCCACCGCCTCCGGACGGACAACGAATGCGAACGGAAAGCGATTAATCTGGTGGGACTTCTCGTCTCCGTCCTTTAGCCCGTACGCAGGTTTCAGCGCGAAGAAGTAGAGCAGCTGATGATTGAAGACATCGCACCGGCGGGTCTCGAGCTGCCGGCTGCCGAGGATTTCGCGGGCGATGCCAACCGCGGTCACATGGACAAGCGGGATGGGAAGCGCTTCAGCTGGCGGCACTGATCGCGCGCGCAGTTCATAGCGAGGTGTGCCCGCCGTACGCCGCTTCATCTGCGTGTCCCTTCCGGCAGCAGGTGCTGCGCGTGCAACATCCCCTGGCAGCAGGCCTCCTTTAGCTCCAACGGGTGCATCGCCAGCCAGCTGCTGCGCCTGGGTTTCACAACAGTCAACTCAACCCCGACTCGTCTATTCTCACACTACACCGATTGCTTGATGCGTAGCTACAGTCAACCCGACCGCGTATCCTTCGATCTTGCCCCACTCGAAGTTGGCTCCACCGATTGGCTATGCAAGCTAGGGGGCCTGACAGTCGGCGGTGCGCGGATTAAGGTCCGCCATCCGACGAGCACCCAGGGGCCGCTGCTTGCACAAAGTTGCCGCCGCCCCCTCACTCCGCCGGCGCTTCCACCAACCACCGCCCCAACGCCCCCTTAAGCGCCTCCGACAGCGGGCTCGAGCCCTCGGCGCTGGCCTGGACGAAGGTCGTGGTGCAGACGCCGACGCAGGCGTTCCCCTGGAACAGGGCTTGGGCGAGGCCGTAGCTGGCCTTGCCGATGCGCAGGATTCCCGTGCGGACCACGGGCTCTGGGCCCGCATAGAAGACCTCGGCCAGGTAGGTGACGCGGCTGTCGGCGGTGACGATGCGGGAGATCTCGGCCGCCTGGACGGCTGCGAACACCTCGCGGGAGAAGCGCGAGCGGGCTTCATCGTAATAGCCGGCGATGGCGATGTTGTTCACGTGGCCCAGGCGGTCCTCGTCGGAATAGCGCGGCTGGAGCGTGAAGGTGTGGGGGTAGCGGTGGGCGTCTGCGCGCCAGGCGGGGGGCTTCATCTTGCGGCGGGGTCTCGGCGGGGGCGGGGCGTGGGCTGCCCCGTCTTAAGCGCCGGGCGGGGCGGGGGGAAACCGTGACGTGGCGGCGCCCTTGTCGGCGTCCCTTTCGGCCCAGACGGTTTGAGTGTTGTCCGTAGAGTTAATCTACGCTGAATCAAGTTATACTCAGAATGCGCGCAGCAAATTGTCGCGCAATAGTCTTGGTGAATAAGTCCTTAATCTGGGGAATCTGAAACGCACGTTTAATCCTGTCCTGTTAATCGGCTTGCGAACATTGATCGCATTCTGATTGAACGGATATCCATCGCATGAAGACGTGGGCTCTTGAGTGGCGCGGCGCGGACCAGGCCTTCACCTGTGCGCAGGACGGGTGCGCCGAGGCGGACCTGGTGCTGTTCTTCGGGGCGCGGGGCATCCTGGCGCGGCCCTCGGCCTTTGAGACCCTGCGCGCGGCCTGTCCTTCGGCCCTGATCGTCGGCTGCACCACCGGCACCATCATCGCCGGCGACGCCATCGAGGATGATGGGGCGAGCGCCGTGGCCGTGAAGCTGGAGCGGTCGCAGGTGCGGCTGGCCAGTGTCGAGATCGCCGGCAAGACCAGCGAGGCGGTGGGCGCCGAGCTCGCCCGGATGCTGACCGACGCCTCGCCGGCCGGAGGCGGGCGCCTGGCCGCGGTGCTGATCATCTCCGACGGCCTGAACGTCAACGGCAGCGCCCTGGTGGGCGGCCTGCAGGCCGGGGTGGGCGCGGGCGTGGCCATCGGCGGCGGCCTGGCCGCCGACGGCGCGGCCTTTGAAAAGACCCTGGTGGCCGCCAACGGCCAGCCGCGCGAGAACCTGGTGGCCGCCATCGGCTTCTATGGCGACGGGCTGGAGGCGCGGATGGGCGTCGCCCACGGCTGGGAGCGGTTCGGCCCGCCGCGCCGGATCACCAAGGCCGCCGGCGCCGTGCTGTTCGAGATGGACGGCAAGCCGGCCCTGGATCTCTATGAGAAGTACCTGGGCGAAGAGGCGGCGCAGCTGCCGGCCTCGGCCCTGCTCTATCCGCTGCTGATCTCCAACCCCGCCGACGAGAGCGACCAAGTGGTGCGCACCATCCTGGCGGTGGACCACGAGGCGCGGACCATGACCTTCGCCGGCGACATGCCCGAGGGCTGGACCGCCAAGCTGATGCGCGGCGCCGCCGACAGCCTGACCCAGGGCGCGCTGGACGCCGCCGACATGGTGCGGGCCGAGGCGGCCGACGCCTCCGAGACCCTGGCCCTGCTGGTCAGCTGCGTGGGCCGCCGCCTGGCCATGGGCCAGCGGACCGGGGACGAGGTCGAGGCGGTGAGCGAGGTGCTGGGCCCGGCCGCGCGCCGCATCGGCTTCTATTCCTATGGCGAGGTGGTGACCCCTGGCGTGGCGGGCCATTGCGGCCTGCACAACCAGACCATGACGCTGATGACCCTGCGCGAGGCGGCCTGAGGCCTCGCCTGTGTGAACCATGTCAGACGCATTCACCAGCACCCTGCGGCGACAGATCGCCCGGGCCACCGGCCCGGACGGGACGCTTGATGTCGAGCGGCTGCTGCAGGCGGTCAACGAGTCCTATCTCGAACACGCCCGCGATGTCCGCCGCATGACCCGGGCCAACGCCCTGATGGTGGAGGAGCTGCAGGAGATGATGCAGCTGCTGCAGACCGCCGCCGAAGACCGCAACCCCCTGGCCGTGGCGCCGCCGCCGCTGGCCCGCGCCGGATAGTCCGCTATGACGCTCGCCCCCGCCGACCGCACCACCAAGGGCCGCGGCCTGAACAGCATTCCGGTGCGTTTCGCCCTGATGGCCGGCGGCCTGACCGGGGCCGGGGCCTTCGCCGCCGATTTCGCCCTGCATGGGGCGGAGCGGATGGAGCCGTTCACCCTGGCCCAGATCGCCCTGGCGCCGGCCGGCCTGTCGGCCCTGATCACCTACCTGGCGGCCAACCGCCTGGCCGGGGCGATCCGCGCCCTGCGCGCCAGCACCGACGCCATCGTGGCCGGGGAGTTCGACACGCCTGTGGACGTGGACTGCGCCTGCGAGGTCGGCGGCCTGGCCGACAGTTTCCGGGCCATGCAGCAGCGCCTGAACGGCAACCTCCTGCGTATGAACCTGGTGGCCTATACCGACGTGGTCACCGGCCTGCCCAACCGGGCGGTGGTCAGCCATGTGCTCGGCCTGATCAATGACAAGCGCGGGGTCGCCTCCTGCCGCGGCGCCCTGCTGTTCATCGACCTGGACGGCTTCAAGCGGGTCAATGACACCCTGGGCCACGAGGCCGGGGACGAACTGCTGCGCCAGGCCAGCGACCGCATCGCGACCCTGGGCCTGGGCTGCGCGCCCGGCGAGCTGGAAAACTGCGTCAACCAGCTGGGCGAGCTGCGCCAGGCCTGTCCGACCCGCCCGGTGCTCGCCCGCTTCGCCGGCGACGAGTTCGTTATCGTCCTGCCGCAACAGGACGGCGCCCAGGAGGTGCAGGACACCGCCGACCGGATCCTGGCGGCCCTGCGCCAGCCGTTCCAGATCGCCGGCTCCGAGGTGGCGATCAGCGCCAGCATCGGCGTCGCGCGCTTCCCCCTCGACACCGCCAATGCCGACGAGCTGCTCAGCTTCGCCGACATCGCGATGTACGACGCCAAGCAGTCGGGCAAGGACCGTTGCCGGTTCTTCGACGCCTCGCTGTGGGACGCGCTGGTCGAGCGCACCCGGCTGGAGAACGACCTGCGCGGCGCGGTCGAACGCGACGAGCTGGTGCTGCACTTCCAGCCCAAGCTCAGCGCCCGGACCATGGGGCTGAGGGGCGTGGAGGCCCTGGCCCGCTGGCGGCATCCCGACCTGGGCGACATCCCGCCCGACACCTTCGTCAAGATCGCCGAACAGGCCGGCTTCGGCATCGCCCTGGACAGCTCGATCCTGCGGCTCGCCGTCCAGCGCATCCGCGCCTGGATGGACCAGGGCGTGAAGCGCCGCATCGCGGTCAACATCTCCGCGCCCCAGTTCATGCGCCCGGAGTTCGTCGGCGAGGTGCTGAGCCTGTTGGACGCGCACGGCGTCGATCCCGAGCTCCTGGAGCTGGAGGTCACCGAGCGCATCATCATGGCCGACTTCGCCGAGGCCCGTCGCCGGATGGACGACCTGCAGGCGGCGGGGGTGCGGATCTCCATCGACGACTTCGGGACCGGCTATTCCAACCTGTCCCAGCTGTCGCAGCTGTCCTTCGACATGCTCAAGATCGACAAGAGCCTGGTGGACGGCATCGGCGCCAGCGCCAAGTCCGAGGCCATCCTGACCGCGGTGATCCAGATGGCGCACGCCCTGGGCCACACCGTCGTCGCCGAGGGCGTCGAACTGGCCGAGCAGCACGCCTTCCTGCAGCAGCTGGGCTGCGACGAGGTGCAGGGCTATCTGTTCAGCCGGCCCTTGCCCGAGGCCGAACTGGAGGCCTGGGAAGCCCAGCGCGGCCGCGTCGGCGTTGTCGGCCTGCTCGAAGGCCTGTCGGCCCGGCTGAGCCTGGTGGCCCAGGCGGGCTGAGCTACAGCCAGTCCGGGGTGCGCTCGCGGTTGAGCATGTCCTCATAGGTCGGGCGCGGACGGATGACCGACCAGCGGTCGCCCTTGACCAGGACCTCAGGGACCAGCAGGCGGCTGTTGTACTCGCTGGACATCACCGCGCCGTAGGCGCCGGCGCTCATGAAGGCGACCAGGTCGCCCGGGGCCAGCGGCGGCAGGGCGCGGTCGCGGGTGAAGGTGTCGCCGGTCTCGCAGATCGGGCCGACCACGTCGTAGGTGACGGCCTCGCCGGCCCGAGGGCTCAAGGCCTGGATCTCGTGATAGGCGTCGTACATGGCCGGGCGGATCAGGTCGTTCATGGCCGCGTCGATGACGCAGAACTTCCGCCCCTCGGGCCGCTCGTGGATGTGCAGGACTTCCGCGACCAGGACGCCGGCGTTGGCGCAGATCATCCGGCCAGGCTCGAAGGAATAGGCCACGTCCAGCCCGCCCATGGTCGAGGCGATCATCCGGGCGTAGTCGGCGGGTGAGGGCGGGGGCGGCTGGTTGAAATAGGGCACGCCCAGCCCGCCGCCGAGATCCAGGCGCTCGACACCCAGGCCCTCGGCGCGCAGCCGCTGGACCAGGCCCTTCATCTTGGCGAAGGCCTCGGCCATGGGGGCCAGGTCGGTGATCTGGCTGCCGATATGGCAGGTGACGCCCACGGGCTTCAGGCCGGCGTTGTTGGCGGCCTGCGCATAGAGGCGCTCGGCCTCGGAGAAGGAGACGCCGAACTTGTTGTCCGCCTTGCCGGTGGCGATCTTGGCGTGGCCGCCGGCGGAGACGTCCGGATTGACGCGGATGGCGATGGTCGCGCGGGTCCCCAGGGACTGGGCCACCTGCGAGGCCAGATGCATCTCCGGCTCGCTCTCGACATTGATCTCGGAGACGCCGCTCTGAATCGCAAAGGCCAGCTCATCGGCGGTCTTGCCGACGCCGGAGAAGACGATCCGCTCGCCCGGAATGCCGGCGGCCAGCGCGCGGCGGATCTCGCCCTCGGAGACCGTGTCTGCGCCCGCGCCCAGCTGGGCCAGGGTCTTCAGCACCGCGACATTGGAGTTGGCCTTGACCGCAAAGGCGATCAGCGGGTCGCCGCCGTGCTCGCCGCGGATGCCCTCGGCCACCAGGGCGTCGCGCAGCACGGTGTAGTGCCGCTCAAGGGTGGCGGAGGAATAGACATAGACCGGCGTGCCGACCTCTTGGGCGATGGCGGCGAGGGAGACGTCCTCGCACCACAGCGCGCCGTCGCGCAGTTCGAAGTGGTTCATCGCGGCGTGGCGTAGGGATCGGGCAGGACGCCCTGCGGCCCGGACGCGGTCGGATTGACCGTGCCCTCGATCGGCACGGTGCGCGAGGGCGAGGGATCGGAGTTGCGGTCGCGCGGGTCGACCGTGCGGACCGAGCGGGTCGGCTCCGGCCCGGCGTCGGCGCCGCCGCCGTGGCCGAACATCGGGCCGGGACGCTCCAGGGCGCCCAGCTTGCCGCAGGCCGACAGGCCGAGCGCCAGGATCAGCGTGATGGCGAGGTTGCGCGTGATCATTTCAGCATCTCCTTCCAGCGCGCCACCTGGGCGCGGACCTGTTCGGGCGAGGTTCCGCCATAGCTGCGGCGGCTGCCCGCCGAGGCCCTGGGGGTCAGGACGTCATAGACGTCTGCGGTGATTCCCTGGTTCAAGGCCTGCAGTTCGGAGAGCGGCAGGTCGGCGAGGTCGCAGCCCAGGGTCTCGGCCCGCTTCACCGCCGCGCCGGTCACGTGGTGGGCGTCGCGGAACGGCAGGTCCAGGGTGCGCACCAGCCAGTCGGCGAGGTCGGTGGCGGTGGAGAAGCCGGAGCCGGCGGCCTGGGCCATGCGCGCGGCCACGGGCTCCAGGTCGGCGACCATGCCGGCCATGGCGGCGAGGCTGAGCTCCAGGGCGTCGAAGGCCTCGAAGGTCGGGACCTTGTCCTCCTGCATGTCCTTGGAATAGGCGAGCGGCAGGCCCTTCATCACCACGGACAGCTGGGTGAAGGAGCCGAGCAGCCGGCCGACCTTGGCGCGCACCAGCTCGGCGGCGTCCGGGTTCTTCTTCTGCGGCATGATGGACGAGCCGGTGGTGAAGGCGTCGGTCAGCTTGATGAAGCCGAACTGCGGGGTCATCCAGACCACAATCTCCTCCGCCAGGCGCGAGAGGTGCGTGCCGCAGATGGTGGCGTCGGCCAGGGCCTCGAGCGCGAAGTCGCGGGCCGAGACGCTGTCCAGGGAATTGGCGGTGGGGCGGTCGAAGCCCAGCGCCCGGGCCGTGGCCTCGCGGTCGATGGGGAAGGGCGAACCGGCGAGCGCCGCGGCGCCCAGGGGGCACTCGTTCATTCGCTTGGCGGCGTCGGCGAAGCGCGAGGCGTCGCGGCCGAACATTTCCACATAGGCCATCAGGTGGTGGCCGAAGGTCACCGGCTGGGCCGGCTGCAGGTGGGTGAAGCCCGGCATCAGGGTCTCGGCGTGCGCCTCGGCCTTGGCCACCAGGGCGGCCTGCAGGCCACGCAGCTGGCCCTCGACCCGGCGACAGGCGTCGCGGACCCACAGGCGGAAGTCGACGGCGACCTGGTCATTGCGCGAGCGGGCGGTGTGCAGCCGCCCAGCGGCCGGCCCGATCAGCTCGCGCAGCCGGGCCTCCACGTTCATATGGATGTCTTCGTACTCTTCCCGGAAGGGGAAGGTCCCGGCGGCCATCTCCGCCTCGATGTCGGCCAGGCCCTGCTGGATGGCGGCCTCGTCGGCGCTTGAAATGACGCCCTGCTTGCGCAACATCGCGGCGTGCGCGCGGGACCCGGCCAGGTCCTGGGCGGCCAGGCGGCGGTCAAAGCCGATGGAGACGTTGATCGCCTGCATCAATTCCGCCGGTTTGGCCGTAAACCGGCCGCCCCACATGGCCTGGCCCTGGCCGTCGGCGGCGGACTGAACGGGCGTTTGCGAGGAGTCGTCGGACATTGAGCGAGAACAGCCAGAATGAGGTCGGCGGGAATAAGCCCAGCGGCTTGAAGTGGGCCCTCTGGGGCGTCGCCGCGGTCGGCGTCGCCGCGGTTGTCTATATCATCGTCCAGGCCGCGGCCAATCCCGGCCCGCGCGGCGATTTGAAGTCGGTCGCCAAGGGCGAGATGGCCAAGCTCGTGGTCCCCGCCGAAGCCACCGCCGCGCCCGCCACCACCTTCTATGACGGCGAGGGCAAGCCGCTGCGCCTGGCCGACTTCAAGGGCAAGGTCGTGGTGCTGAACATCTGGGCCACCTGGTGCGCGCCCTGCAAGATCGAGATGCCGGCGCTCGCCAAGCTCCAGGCGGAGTACTCACCCGATAAAGTGGTGGTGATCCCGGTCAGCGTCGATGGCGACCGCGACGTGGATACGGCCAAGCAGTTCATCGCTCAGAACGCCCCGCTCGGCTTCTATCGCGATCCCAAGATGAAGCTGCCCTACGACCTGAAGCCGGTCGCCGTGGGCATGCCGACCACCATAATCTTTGACGCCGAGGGAGTGGAGAAGGGCCGGTTGGCCGGCGGCGCCGACTGGGCGGGCAAGGACGCCAAGGCCGTTATCGACAAGGTGCTGGCCGCCGGCTGAGGCGCTTTTGGGTTGACCGCCCATAGCGGGCGGGGGACTAATTCCAGGCGTGCGGTCTCGCGGGCCTGCCGAACCTCGTCCCGCCCTGGCGGCCGCGAGGGGGATCAGGCTGCGGCGCGTGCGCCAAGTGCAGGAGTTCCCCGGGCGACCGGCGACAGCTGGTCCCCCCGCGGCGTGTCAGGAGACGAGGACGGATATGGCCACCGGTACGGTCAAGTGGTTCAACACCACCAAGGGTTACGGTTTCATCCAGCCGGATGATGGCGGCAAGGACGTCTTCGTCCACATCTCCGCCGTGGAGCGCGCGGGCCTGAGCGGCCTGAACGACGGCCAGAAGGTCAGCTTCAATCTGAAGGAAGAGCGCGGCAAGGTCGCCGCCGTGGACCTGCAGGTCGGCTGATCCCGCCCACGAAAAAGGGCGCGGCCTGCATGAGGTCCGCGCCCTGATTTTCAGCGTCCTATCGGACCGGTCTCCTGATCCTGTGGGTCAGGCGACTTCCTTCTGGCGGCTCGCGTCAGCGTTGGTCAGGGCGCGCATGAAGCTCACCAGCGAGGTGCGGGCCTCGGCCGGCAGGCGCTCGAAGCCGGCCAGCAGTTCCAGCGCGCCCGGCGTGCGCATGCGGCTGAGCAGGTCCAGGTCACCCGTGGCGTCGTGGCCGGGGGTGTCCAGCACGTCCATCAGGTCTACCACCCGGCAGCGCAGGGCGCGGGCGATCTGAACCAGGCGCGAGAACGAAATCCGGTTCGCGCCGTTCTCATACTTCTGAATTTGCTGGAAGCTCACGCCGCACTGCTCGGCCAGGGCTTCTTGCGACATACCAATGGTGCGGCGACGAATGCGGACCGCAGCGCCCAGGGCGACATCCATCGGATCGGGGGTCTTGTTGGAAACCTCGGCCATGTCACCCTTCCCTTTGTAGTTATCAGCGTTCATACCGACGGTCCGACGCCGGTCATCCAAGATGAACCGAGTAATTGCACAAATTTCAGTTTTGCAAAGCGGCAACTTGGGGTGCGGCGCCCAAGGTGGGTAGTTTCGGGCCGTCA
>Ga0116141_10003012_pt1 | contig 14298 bp, 7 predicted proteins | sample AD_UKC097_MetaG_FD_89744 | JGI IMG/M metagenome (GOLD analysis project Ga0116141, IMG submission 89744) | Active sludge microbial communities of municipal wastewater-treating anaerobic digesters from USA - AD_UKC097_MetaG | ecosystem: Engineered > Bioreactor > Anaerobic > Digestate | place: USA...
ATACCTGTACTGAGGAACCTGCCATGAAGAAACAGAGCATCAAGGAGATACTGGGCCTCCCCGGCGACGGTCGGCCGATAACCGTCGAGGGCTGGGTGCGCACCAAGCGCGAGTCGAAGAACGTCTGCTTCCTCGAAGTGAGCGACGGTTCCTCCGTCAACAACATACAGGTCGTGGCGGCGCAGGAAAGCCCCTGGTACGCGGGACTTGTTCCTAAGATCAACACCGGCGCGAGCGTCAGGGTGGAAGGCTCCCTGGTGGCGTCGCAGGGCTCCGGCCAGAGCGTCGAGGTGACGGCAAAGGAGATACACCTTTACGGCGACGCCCCCGCCGACAGCTACCCGCTCCAGAAGAAGCGTCACTCGTTCGAGTTCCTCAGGGAGATAGCGCACCTGCGGCCGCGCACCAACACCTTCGGCGCCGTGGCCCGGATCCGCAGCGCCATGAGCTTCGCCATCCACAAGTTTTTCCACGAGCGCGGCTTCATCTATGTCCACACGCCCATCATCACCGGCAGCGACTGCGAGGGCGCGGGCCAGATGTTCCAGGTGACCACGCTCCCGGTCGACGCTCCCCCCATGCAGGAGGGAAAGGTCGACTACGCGCAGGACTTCTTCGGGAAGCGCGCCTCCCTCACGGTGAGCGGCCAGCTGGAAGGCGAGACCTACGCCACCGCGCTCACGAAGATCTACACTTTCGGACCCACGTTCCGCGCGGAGAACTCCAACACGTCACGGCACCTGGCGGAGTTCTGGATGATAGAGCCCGAGATGGCATTCTGCGACATCCACGGCAACATGGACATCGCCGAGGAGTTCATCAAGTTCATATTCTCGTATGTCATGGAGCACTGCCCGGACGACATGGAGTTTTTCAACAGCCGCATCAACAACGAGGTCATCGCTACCATACAGAACATCATCGGTAACCGGTTCGAGCGCATCACCTACACGCACGCGGTAGAGCTGCTGGAGAAATCCGGCGAAAAGTTCGAGTTCCCGGTGAAGTGGGGCATCGACCTCCAGTCGGAGCACGAGCGCTACATAACCGAGAAGATATACAAAAAGCCGGTCATCCTCACCGACTACCCGCGGGAAATCAAGGCGTTTTACATGAAGCAGAACGACGATGGAAAGACCGTCCGCGCCATGGACATCCTTGTGCCGCGCCTTGGAGAGATCATCGGCGGGAGCGAGCGCGAGTCGGACTTCGACAAGCTGAAGGCCCGCATGGTGGAGATGGACCTCAATCCCGACGAGTACTGGTGGTACCTGGACCTGCGCCGTTTCGGAACGGTTCCTCACTCCGGCTTCGGCCTGGGCTTCGAGCGCCTCATCCAGTTCGTCACCGGGATGCAGAACATCCGCGACATCATCCCCTTCCCACGCTGCGTCAAAACTCTCGAGTTCTAGCGATTCCCCATTCAATAAAATGCTTGAACTGGCGGCCCCGCGCGCGGTAAGATAATCGCGCACCACCTATCCGACACCCAGGGGGCCCCGATGAAACACAAGGACACCGAAGTCGCCAGCCTCGGCGCCTGCCGCCACGATTCCCCCCTGCGCATACCCCGCTTCATCGACGACGGCGCGCGGGTGATAGCCGACGTGGAATACGAGCGCGTGCTCCAGTCGTTCCGGGAAACGGGAAGCGCGCTCTCCTTCGAGAACGCGGGCCCGCGCAGGAAGATATTCTTCGATCCGGCGAAGACGAAAGCGGCCATCGTCACCTGCGGCGGCCTCTGCCCGGGGCTCAACAACGTCATCAAGAGCCTGGTGGAGAACCTCTACTACCAGTACGGCGTGAAGGACATCGTCGGCGTCCCCTTCGGCTACGAGGGACTCATCCCGTCCTACGGGCACGGCTTTATCCCCCTGGTGCCAAACGGCGTGGAAGACATCCACGAGAAGGGCGGCTCCATCCTGGGCTCCTCGCGAGGGATGCAGGACGTGCCTGCCATGGTGGATACGCTGGAGCGCGAGCGCATCGACATCCTCTTCACCATCGGCGGCGACGGGACCTTCCACGGCTCCCACGAGCTCTTCCTGGAAACGCAGAGGAGAAAGCTTCCCATTTCCATCGCGGGCATTCCCAAGACCATCGACAACGACATCAACTTCGTCGACAGGACGTTCGGCTTCTCCACCGCGGTCTCCATCGCCACCATGGCCATGAAGGGCGCCCACGCGGAGGCCACCGGCGCGCGCAACGGCATCGGCCTGGTCAAGGTGATGGGCCGCGACTCCGGATTCATCGCGGCGTACACGGCGCTCGCCTCCAATGTCGCCAACTACGTCCTCATCCGCGAGGTCCCCTTCGCACTTGACGGCCCCGAAGGGCTTTTAGCGCACCTGGAGAAGCGTCTGGAGGAACAGCGCCACGCGGTGATCCTCGTGGCGGAGGGCGCCGGACAGGAATTTTTCCAAGATGCGAAGGGCACGGACGCGTCGGGGAACGTGAAGTACGGCGATATCGGCCTCTACCTGAAAGACCGCATCACCGGGCACTTCAAGGCCAGGAAATTCCACGCCAATCTGAAATACATCGACCCGAGCTACATCATCCGCAGCATGCCGGCCGCGCCGGACGACGCGGTCTTCTGCGTCATGCTGGCGCAGAATGCGGTGCACGGCGCCATGGCGGGAAAGAGCGGCTTCATGGTGGGTCGCTGGGCGAACTACTTCACCTTCATGCCCCTCCCCGTCGCCATCAGCAAACGCAAGATGGTGGAGCACGACGGCTACCTCTGGTCCATCGTAAGGGAAGCCACGGGCCAACCCGATTTCGCCTGATGATGAAACTAGAGGGCATAACGCTTGGCGGACGATTCCGGGTCCTCGCCCCGCTGGGCGGCGGCGGCATGGGCACAGTCTATCTGGCCCAGGATCTCCATGACGGCGGCAAGGACGTCGCCGTCAAGGTGCTCGACTCCTCCCGCACCTCGCGCCGGATGGAGGATATCATCCGCTTCCGCGCCGAGGCCGGCGCCGCAGCCTCCATCGACCACCCCAATATAGTGAAAATCCTGGACCTCGGCACGGTCGAAACCGCGCACAATCCGCCCATGAACTACATCGTGATGGAACGGCTCGCGGGAAGGAGCCTCCAGGAGGAAATAGATTCCGTCGGCGCGATGGACACGGTAAGCGCGGCGGGAATTGTCGCGCAGGTCTGCGCCGCCCTGGAGGCCGTTCACTCCCGCGGCATCATCCACCGCGACATCAAGCCGGACAATATCATTCTCGCGGACAGGAGCGCCGTGCTCATCGACTTCGGCCTGGCGCGGATACGGGAATACGAACTCGAGGATGGAGTGCCGCTGGCCGGCTCCTTCCATTACATGGCGCCGGAGCAGATACGTTCAGCCGGAGTCGAGATCGACGAGCGGAGCGACCTCTACTCGCTGGGGATCCTCTTCTACCGGCTGGTCGCGGGGTCCCTTCCTTTCGAGGGGGACGATATCAACGCACTGATCCACAGGCAGATCGCCCTGAAACCGGCGCCTCCCTCCTCCCTCCGGCCGGGTATCCCCCCGGTGATCGACGCCATCATCCTCAAGCTCCTGGAGAAGGAGCCGCGGCACAGGTACCAGGGGGCGCGGGGACTCGCGGCGGACCTCGCCCGATTCCTGGACGGCCAGCGGGAATTCATTCCCGGTCTCGAGGACCGCCTGGCGCGCCTCACCTACAGGACCCGGCACGTGGGCAGGTCGGCGGAACTCGTGAAGCTGGGCGAACTGGTCCGCACGGCGCGCGGCGGCGCCGGCGGAATCTGCTTCATCACAGGGCCCGCGGGACTGGGAAAGAGCAGGCTCACCGAAGAACTGAGGATGACGGCCGGCGACAGCGGCGTCACGTTCATTTCCGGGAAGTGCTTCCAGGGTCACGCGAAAATACCCTATGGCGCCGTCAGCGATGCCCTCACCGATTATTACCGCCGCTACCGCGTGCTGCCCGACGAGGAGCGCGCGCGCATCTCTTCCGGCGTGAGGGACGGCACGGGGGAACTGGGGGAAATCATCCTGAACATCAATCCCCTCATGAAGGAATTGCTCGGTGAATGCAGGCCCCTGGTGGAGCTGAAATCGAACCGGGAAGACCAGCGCTTCCAGATGGTCGCCTCCCGCTTCCTGATAGACCTGGCGCGATTCACCGGCTGCGTCGTCATGATCCTCGACGACATACAGTGGCTGGACGACGGGAGCTTCGACCTGCTCGCGGAGCTCGTCAACGATATCGGCGGCGGCCCGCTCCTGGTGCTCGCCATCTACCGCAGGGACGAGATCGATTCGAATCCGGCCGCCGAGAAACTGATCGAACGCGCCCTCGCCATTCCGGGGATCGGTTCGCGCATGGAACTGCGCCCCCTGGACGATTCGGCGATACGCGAATTCGTCTCCGGCATCCTCCTGGAAGACAGTCATGAAGTTGGTGAAATCGCCGCGCTCGCGGGGTCAAAGGGCAAGGGCAATCCATTCCACGCGATCGAGATCATCAAGCAGCTCCAGAACACGGGCGCGATATACCACGGCAACGGGTGGCGCATAAACAGGGAAATTCTCGAACGGACGGACGTGCCGACATCGATTGTCGACTCAGTATTGAAAAGGACCTCCCTCCTCGACGAGAGGGAACGCACTGTCCTCTCCTACGCCGCCGTCCTCGGGAAGCGCTTCGACCTGCCGCTGCTTTTCCGGCTCTGCGGCGTCGCCGGCGCTTCGTCCGCGGAGCAGGGCGAAACGGTGCGGATCGTCGACAGGGCGATAGAACTCCAGGTGCTGGAGCGCGCCGCGTCCGACACCAGGACGTTCCAGTTCGTCCACGACAGGATACTGGAGGCGTTCTACGGCCTTATCCCCCCCGCCGAAAGAAGAAGGCTGCACGAAACGATAGGCGCCGCTCTGGAGGAAGGCGGCCCGCGAGACCCCGGCCGGGACATCTACGACCTGGCATATCATTACATCATGAGCGGCAACCGGGAGAAGATACTCACCTGCGCCATGCCCGCCGCGCTGAAGGCCAAGGAGCAGTACGCCAACGACACCGCCATGCGGTACCTCTACATCATCATCCACCTCATCGAGGAGACGCCGGGTATGCTGGACCGCGACGGCATGCGCGACCTCTGGATCAGGGCAACCGAGAACCTGGGCGAGGTGAACCACACCGTGGGAGAATACGACCGCGCCATCAGCCTCTTCAATTCGATACTGCCCTTCAAGGAACGCGCCGAGGACAGGGCTGGTCTCTACAAGCAGATCAGCAGGGCTTACTTCAAGAAGGGCGATTTCAACAACTGCGAACGCTACGGCAGGAAGGGCCTCGAACTGCTGGGCGAGCGACTCCCGGTCACGGAGCCGCGCGTCGTCACGAGCATCGTCCGCGAGGCCCTGAAGCAGGCGCTCTTTCCCCTGGCGAAGATCACGGGGCTGGTCCCTCGCGGCGACCGCGACCGTTTTGAGCGCGCGTCGTGGCTCTACCTGGACCTGGGCTGGTCCTACATCCTGAGCGACGTGAAGAAGTTCCTCCGCACCGCCCTGCGCATGATCAACATAGCGCGCTACCGGATTGGGCCCTCCGCCGTGCTCGGCATGGCATACGCCATATTCGGCAGCCTCTGGATGTCCACGGGGTATTTCCGCCGGGCCAACAGGAGCTACGAAAAATCGCTCCGTTACCGCGAGTCCTTCAACGATCGCTGGGGCACCGGACAGACCCTCCAGTGGTACGGCTATTCGCTGGAATGGAGCGCGGACTTTCCGGAAAGCCTGAAAAAGTTTTCCGGGGCGTACGGCATCTTCCGCGGCATCGGCGACGTCAGGGAGATGGGCATGTGCCTGGCGGGCATGGTCCATGACTACACCTTTCTCGCCGACTACGCCAGCGCCGCCGCGGCCCTGGACGAGTACCTGGACATATCGACGCGCACCGGGGACGATTACGGCATCAGCGAATCCTGGACCTACAGGACCTGGTACTGCGTGGAGACCGGCGACCTGGCGCGTGCCGAGGAATGCGGCGTGAAGGCCTACAACCACAGCTTGGAAAAAAACATCCTCTTTACCCACTGCCGCTCCGCGATCGAGCTCGGTTACTGCTACCTGGAAAAGGGCGACCATCTGCGGGCGATCCATTACCTGCAGCACGCCAGGGAGCTCAATGAATCAGGAAACTACCTGCGGCCCTTCACCATCCACCTCTACGGCCATCTCGCGGAGGCGTTCATCGGCGCGTTGGAATCCGTGAAACCGGTCCCGGGCATCCAGGCAGCGGTGAGCCTCGGAGAGATACGCCGTCACTGCGCCCGCGCGCTTGCGGAAAGCGCACGGTGGCGGGCCCACCGCCCGGGCGCCCTCAGGGCTGCCGCGCGCCTGGCGGCGCTTGAGGCCAAAAACACCCGTGCGGAGAAGCTGTTCCTGAAGGCGATCGAAGAAGCGGAAAAGATCGGGAGGAAGTTCGAATCGGCCAAGACGAAGTTCTACTTCGCCGGCTTCCTCCTGCGCGCGGGCGATCCCGCGCGCGCGATGGAATACTACCGGGAGTCGTACGCCGCGTGCGCGGAGACGGGAGCGGGTCTCTTCAAGGCGCGCATCGCCGCGCTTATGGGAATGGACGCCGCCGACTCACCCTCCCTCGCCAGGGCGATTGGCCGCGAAAAGCTCGCCTCCATAATCAGGCTGGGCAACGAGCTTGCCGCGACGGGCGACATGGACACGCTCGTCGACAGGTCGATAACTTGCGCGATGGAAGTGACCGGCGCGCAGCGCGCCCTGCTCTTCCTCCCTGACCCGAAAAGCGGCGAGATCGTCCTTTCCGCGTCCAGGAGCATCATTCCCGGGGGGATCCCCGAATACTCGAAAACCATCATCGACGAAGTCATCTCCACGGGCAGGCGTTTGATCATCGCGGACGCCGCGGGGGAAAGGCTCGTCGGAGACGGGAGCGTCGCGCTCAGGGACCTGAAATCGATCCTGTGCGTGCCCCTTAAGACGTCGAGTAGGACGATAGGAGTCTTCTACCTCGACAATCCGCTCGCGGCGGGCGTCTTCACCATGGAGGAGGCACGCCTGATAGACATTCTCTTCACGCAGGCGCTCGATGCCGCGAGACAGCTCACGCGGGAAAGCCGGGAGAAGCCGGGCGGAAAACAGGCCGCGTCGCCGGCGCAGGAGGAGACGATCGGCGGGGTTATAGACTTCATCGACAAAAACTTCATGTCCGAGATCACCCGGGAGTCGCTGGCCGAGCAATTCGACATGAACGCCGACTACCTGGGCAAACTCTTCAAATCGGCCCGCGGCATGAAGATCGGCGACTACATCAACGAGCTGCGTGTCCGGGAGGCCGCCGGAAAGCTTGCCACCACCGACGCGCTCATCATAGACATAGCCTACTCCGTGGGCTTCGAAAGCCTTCGCACCTTCAACAGGGCCTTCCAGAAGACCATGAATATCTCCCCCCGGGAATACCGAGATTCCAGGAAATCCAACCGCTGACAGGTTCGGGACGTTGCCGTACTGGTAGGGAACAGGCATGCCTGCTCCCTGGCGTACCCATGTACCCAAAAATACTGGCCAAAACCAGACATCGCTATCTTTGGCACGACTTTAAGAGATGATTATTATACATTTTAACCATACCGACTGGACGGTTTCGCAAAGAGGAGGACTGAAATGAAAAAATGTATGATGACTCTGGCGGTTATGCTCGTAATACTCTTTTCCTTTTCCATGATCGCGGTGGCAAAGACCTATGACGTTGTCCTCATCCACGGGCTTACGAACAAGCACCAGTGGAGCGACGCGTTCCTGAACCAGATAGCGGCAACCTGGGGCTCCGGTAACGTCTACGTGATCTTCACCAACGAGTCGACCAGGGTATGGACCCGTACCATCAACGGCAGGGTGATTTACTTCTGCGGGGAGAACGATTTCAGCGCCGGTGATGATACCATCAGCGTTCAATCCTCTCTTATGAACCAGAAGATAGAGCTCCTCCGCGCCTCCTACGGGTTGAGCTACAACTTTAATATAATAGCGCACAGCATGGGCGGGCTCGTATCGCGCCACTATATCGCCGGGCATGCTTACAGGGTCGCCGGCCTGGTAACGCTGGGCACGCCGCACCTGGGATCACAGCTCGCGAACAACTTCGAGTGGGCGGGCTTCTTCGTGGGCGCCACCGCCGCCATCGGAAACCTCAACACGTCCTGGGTTCAGAACACCTTCAACGTCGCCTACCCGATCTCCGGTGCCAGGCTGTATAGCGGCGGCACCATCACCACGATCGAAGGCGACGCTGACGGATGGGACTGCTGGGGATGGGGTGGCGAGCTCCAGCTCGGTTGGGACTGGCTCACAACCTTCTACTGGAAAGACAGCGACGGCCTGGTTCCCAGCGGCTATGCCAGGATAAGCGGCACCGTGGCCGGTCCCAAGTTCTCGAGCTATGACCACATGGAGCTGGTCACCAAGGCCGACGTGGCCTCATCGGCAGCATCATACCTGCGTTAGAATTGAAATATACAACTACCCCCGAAGGGCCGCCGCAAGCGGCCCTTTTTTTTATGACATTGTCTCACGCGGAGCCGCGGAGCACGCAGAGAAAAGATAACGGCAAACCACAGAGGCACGGAGGGATGTTAGTGAAGAGTGAGTAGTGAAAGCAATGGCATTATCGCACTCAAAGGGAAAATAAAAGACCCGAGACAGGACGTCGAGGGGGGCCGGTGCAGACACGGATGTCTTCCACCGGCCCTTGCAGGGCAAGTTCCCATCACAGAGAAAGCACAGCCTCCGCGGCGTTTGAGCGGCGCGCGGGTGGGTGCAGGGAGGGGGCCGCGTGCCTCCTCCCTGCGAAGTCCCCACACATGGCGTCGGCATGTGATAACGGAGCATGAAGCAATAGCCATGCAACGGCATTACCTCACGAGGAGGCCGCAGGCTGACGCGGTGATCTCCGTGTGAAATGGTTCCCCGTATGGATAAGATCGCCACGCTACGCTCGCGATGACAGTATAGTCTCACGCGGAGACTCCCGCGATCCCCCTTTGCTCTTGACAAATTCCTTCACCGATCGGAAAATCGCTTTTCGGCCTGTAAAGGCGTTTCGCCGGAACGGAAGCTGTAACACAGAATTGGAGAGCGAATGATAAAGATCGGAACCCGCGGGAGCGCTTTGGCGCTCTGGCAGGCAAACCACATAGCCGGACTCATCGGCAAAGACAGAACCGAGATCGTCGTCATCAAGACGAAAGGCGATAGGGTGCGTAACGTTTCCTTCGATAAAATGGAAGGCAAGGGATTCTTCACGAAGGAAATAGAGGACGCGCTTCTCTCCGGGGCTGTGGACTGCGCGGTCCATTCCCTGAAGGACCTTCCCGTTGACGACACTACGGGCCTCGCCCTCGCCGCCATCACCAGGCGCGAGGACCCCTCGGACGTGCTCCTGGTGCGGGACGACCGCTACGATCCGGGCAACACCATTCCCCTGGTGGCCAGCGCCGTCGTGGGCACAAGCTCCCTGCGAAGGGCGGCCCAGATACTCCACGAAATGCCCACGCTCACGGTGAAGCCACTGCGGGGCAACGTGCCCACGCGCGTGAAGCGCCTCAGGGAAAGGAAATTCGACGCAATCATCCTCGCGCGCGCAGGGCTTAAAAGGCTCGATATCGACATCTCCGGCTTCGTGGAGTTCACCCTGCCCTACAGCTACTTCCTCCCGGCGCCGGGACAGGGCGCCCTGGCGATCCAGGTGCGGGCGGGCGATTCCGGCCTGCGCGAAAGCCTCGCGTTCCTCAACGACAAGGACTCGGCGCGGGCCGTGAAGGCCGAGCGCGCCTTCCTAAACCAGTTCGGCGCCGGATGCCACGTGCCGCTCGGGGCGCTGGCCTACATCGAGGAGGGCGATATCCGCCTGAGCGGCGTGGTCGCTTCCACCGACGGCACACAGCTCGTGCGTGACACGGTGGCGGGCAGCGATCCGGACACGCTGGGCGCCTCCCTCGCGCGCACTCTCAAGGACAAAGGAGCCGATTCACTTCTATGAAAAAAGGTTTCGTCTATCTGGCGGGCGCCGGCCCCGGCGACCCGGGTCTCATCACGGTGAAGGCGCTGGAGGCCATCGGGGAGGCGGACTGCGTCATCTACGATTTCCTGGCGAACCCCGCGCTCGTGCGCCGCGAGGGGCTGGAGGCGGTCTACGTGGGCAAGCAGGGCGGCGACCACACCCTTCCCCAGGAGGAGATCAGCGCGCTCATCGTGAAGAAGGCGAAGGAGGGCAAGATAGTGGTGCGCCTCAAGGGCGGCGACCCGTACATCTTCGGGCGCGGCGGCGAGGAGGCGGAGGAGCTCGTGAAGCACGGGATACCGTTCGCTGTGATACCCGGCGTCTCGTCGTTCTACTCGGCGCCGGCCTACGCGGGCATTCCAGTGACCCATCGCGATTTCGCCGACCACTTCGAGGTGGTGACGGGGCACCGGAGGGCCGACGATTCGGAGGCCGATATCACCCTGCCCTCGTACGATCCGCACAAGACTTTCGTCTTCCTCATGGGGATGAAGAACCTCGCCATGATCGCCCGCGGACTCGTCACCGCGAAGGGATTCCCGTCCGACACGCCCGCCTGCGTCATCGGCTGGGGCACCACGACGCGGCAGAGGTCCGCCGCCGGCACGCTGGAGACAATCGCCCGCGTCGCGGAAGAGTCCGCCATAAAGGCTCCCGCCATCATCATCATCGGGCGCGTTGTTTCGCTGCGCGACAGCCTCCGCTGGTTCGAGACGCTCCCGCTCTTCGGGAAGAGGATCGTCGTGACGCGCACGCGCCAGCAGGCGTCGGTGCTTTCCCGGAAGCTCGCACGTCTCGGCGCGGAGGTGATCGAGTTTCCCACGATCAGCATTAAACCGGCGGATGACACCCGCGCCCTGGATGAAGCCGTCAAGTCGCTCGGCGGTTTCGGCTGGACGATATTCACCTCGCAGAACGCGGTATCCCTCTTCTTCGAAAGGCTCGCCGGCCTGAAGCTCGACGCGCGCGCCTTCAGGGACTGCCGCGTCGCGGCGATAGGCCCCGCCACAGCCGAGGCGCTCGAAGCGCGCTCCATCACGCCGGACCTGGTGCCGGAAGAATACGTCGCTGAAGCGCTCCTCGCGGAGCTGGAAAAGCCGGGCGTACAGGGAATGCGCATACTCCTGCCCTGCGCGGCGGAGGCGAGGAACGTGCTGGCGGAGGGCCTCGCGAAGCTCGGGGCCGACGTGACCCGCATCCACATCTACGAGACCGTAGTCCCCGGCGACCTGCCGCCGGAACTGCGGGACGCGGCGCGCGACGCGGACGTCGTCACCTTCGCGAGCTCGTCCACCGCGAGGAACTTCTTCTCCATCATAGGCGAAACCAGGGCGACGATAGCCTGCATCGGCCCCGTCACCGCGGACGCGGTGCGGAAGCTCGGCCGTGAGCCGGAGATAGTGGCCGGCGAGTACACCATCGATGGACTTGTGGACGCTGTCACGAAGTACTATTCGAAAAAATAAAAACAAAGGCACGGACGGTAACGGCAACGGCATTGGCTCACGCGGAGCCGCGGAGAGCGCGGAGAGCGTTGAAGGGAACGCATTATGTCATTCCCGCGCAGGCGGGAATCCATTTGTTCTCACGCGGGGTTGCAGAGAAACGGCATGAACAGGCGCGAATTGAAAATCGCGCCTGTTCTTTTAGAAGACCCGAGACAGGACATCGAGGGAAGGCCGGTGCAGACACGGATGTCTTCCACCGGCCTTTAAAGGGCAAGTTCACATCGAAGGAAAAGCACAGCCCCCGCGGCGTATGAGCGGCGGCCTTTTTGCGCTACTTTTTGGGCCGCCTCCAAAAAGAAGCGAGCCTCTGCATGGCGTCGGCATGTAAAAAACAGAGCTCGAAGTTCCTGCCAGGCAACGGCAATGTCTCACGCGGAGACGCGGAGCACGCGGAGTGGAAAGGCAAAACATCATCACGAGGGGGCCGCAGGCCAACGTGGTTCAGAACTTCATCGAACCACCGAATGTCCAGGTGCGCCCGAACCCTGTCTGGGTGTTTCCTTCGTCATAGATGGTGAATTCCTGGTCCAGAAGGTTCTCGCCGCGGATGAAAAGGCCGAAATGCGCCCCGAGTCGCTTGGTGATGCCGGCTCCCAGCATAGTGTAGTTTTCAAGCCGCTTGACCGCGCCGGTCTTGTCGCGGTAATACCGGTCGCGCGCGTGCTCCGCCGATATCATCAGCTTGAATCCCAGCCACGGGTGGTCCAGGTCGTAATAAACCCTTCCCCGGTACATGTGTTTCGGATTGTACGAGAGATACTCATCCTTATCGTCCCTGCTGTCGAGGTACGTGTACCCGAGGATCAGGTCCAGGTCGCCGATATACAACCGCCCTTCCGCTTCCACACCCCGTGTCATCGCTTCGCTGATATTGACGCGCTGACGCACGGGAAGCGTATTGTAGATTTCTCCCGTATCGACGACCGTGATCAGATCCTCAAATGTATTGTAGAACACTCCCAACCGTCCCGTGAAATGCTCCGTAATATCCTGCTCTATACCGCCGGAATAATTAATTGAATACTCAGGCCTTAAGTCCGGATTGCCGTCCCGGTAGTAGTTGCCGTGCTTGTAGTGATACTCATACAACTCCTGGAGCGACGGCGCGCGGAATCCCCTTCCCGCGGTGGCCCGGAGCCGGGTAACCGGCACCGGCTTGAGGAGTATGCCGCCCATGGGCGAGAGCACGGTACCCACCTCATCATGGATATCCGCCCTCAAGGACGCGAGAAGTGTGAGCCATCGCACCGGCGTGATTTCGTCCTGCAGGTAGCCGCCGAAAATATCCTGCTCGTGTGCCGGCGTGGCAGTGCGCTCAAAGCTGTCGCGGCGCGCTTCGCCTCCCAGTGCCACGCGATGCATGCCGAACAGCTTCGTCCTGAAATTAAAATCGCCCTGGGACGACACGTTCTCATCCTCCGCGTATTCGGCGGTCAGCTTCACATGGTATCCGCTCACGGCGATTGCCGTGTCGGAGTTGAAACGGTGCTCGTACCCGCCGTCGATGTTGTACTCCCGGTCATCTACCTCGACGCCGCTTTTCAGGTACCGGTTTGCATACAGGAACGAGGAGATATACGCCCTGTCATCGGGGCCCAGCGCATAGGTAGCCTTCGCCAGCCCGTTTCCCTGGCGGTGCCAGTCCCGGTCCTCGACCACACCGTCGGACTCGGTATAGTTAAGGTTCACGAAGTAGCCCAGGTTGCCCAGCGTGGCGCCATGGCCGGCGGAGGCTGTCTTCGTATTGTAGCTCCCGTATGAGAGTTCCGCCTCAAGGAAAGGCGATGCGGGTATGGTCCTGGTGATGATGTTCATCACGCCGCCGAAGGCGTCGCTGCCGTACTGCGCCGAAAGCGGGCCCTTCACCACTTCGATGCGCTCCACCATGTGTATGGGAATGATGCCGATATTGATGCCGGTATGAATGTGCTCGCTCTTGATGCGCCTTCCGTCCAGGAGCACAAGGCTATACTGCGCCGGGAGACCGTGGATCACTGCGGTCCTGCGCTGGGACGCACCGTAGGGGGCGCCTCCGGAAATGTCCACGCCGGGAAGCCAACGCGCGGCGTCGGTCACCGTCTGGATGCCGGTTTCCTCAATCTCGCGGCGGGTAACCACGCCGGTCTCCACGGGGACATCTTTCAAAATGCGTCCTTCCCGGGTGCCGGTGACGACTATTTCATTCAGATAGAGCGCACTGCCCTTCAGCTTCTTTTCATCCTTGCTTTGTTTTGTAGAATCACTCGTATCTGCCTCTGCGGGAAGCTCCTTTCCCGCGCCACCCTGTTCCTGACTGTACCCGTAATCGCCCATCACTCCCACCATCACGATACAGAACACAGACAGCAGAAAATGCCGATACACAGATATCATGACAACATCCTCCTGACCAGCGTGAATATCATTACCGTATCAAATGCATGCTCGACATTCTTGGGAAGAAAATCACCCATAGAATACATACTATCGGTATATTCTTTATATCATACCGTCAATAAGGAAAAAACTGGGGAGTTTTCATTATAAGACATTAACTCTGCGATTGATAGGGCAATGAAGTTCAGGATTTAGGATAAAAGAGATAATATTCATAGAAAAGTATATACTAGAAGTGTAGTATTGAGATTAGTGAGCAATTACTCGTGTTTTTTTCTCTCAATTCCAGATATTTCGGATTTTAAGAAGACGCTGAGTCTATATTTAATTATATTTTCATCAATGTG